>Ga0256407_10001016_pt1 | contig 62422 bp, 54 predicted proteins | sample RumenRJG_04DNA_FD_193489 | JGI IMG/M metagenome (GOLD analysis project Ga0256407, IMG submission 193489) | Bovine rumen microbial communities from Lethbridge, Alberta, Canada - RJG_04 | ecosystem: Host-associated > Mammals > Digestive system > Stomach > Rumen | place: Canada: Alberta... | reverse complement strand
TTGTGTGGACATACATGTACTCCCCGTCCCAAAGCAGGAGGTTGAGTTTGTTGTGGACCGAAAGGTCGGCTATGAGCTTGTCGAGCAGCGCGAAACGCTCCTCGGGCGAGAGTGCCCGTCCGAGGCGATCCTGCTTGCGGTTGATCTCGTCGAGGAAATAGTAGAGTACGCGTTCCGAGTCGGTCTGTCCTTCTTGTGCCTCCTTGAAGTCGTTGAGGTGGGGGAAGTCGAAGATGGTGCCGTTGTGGGCAAGTGTCCATGAGCGTCCACGGTTGTCGTGCTTCACGAAGGGATGGCTGTTCTCGTAGAACATGCGTCCTACCGAAGCCAGGCGTATGTGGGCAATCATGTTGTCGATGAGTATGGGGTGGGCGATACGCTGCATGAGGTAGTGGCTCTGATTGGCACAGATGGCTTCTTTTTCCAACGATACTGCATCGCCGTAGAAGAGTGCCAGTCCCCACCCGTGGCAATGTCGCTCACTGTGGGAATAAAATGTTCGCAGATAACCGTTTACCTCTATTCGCTTTCGGCTGCTAAGGCCGAGTAGTTCGCACATAATTGTAGTCCTTTTTTCTTGAAACCTTCCGAGAATACGCGCTTCACGATCCATGCGTAGCGGTAATCCTCGGGTGAGGTGATTTTACGATATTGATAATCCAGCACGTCCATGACCTCGCCTGTGGCGTCGATGCCGAGGAAGAAGTTGCGCATCGAGCCCAGTATCTTCAAAGCAGCTTCGGTTGCGGTGCTGACTTCGCCGTCGGGCATCACGATCTTCACCGTCCTCAGGTCGTAGTGGGCGGCATTCTTGAAGTTGGCGATGGCCTGCATCTGGTCCTTCGAAGTGATGGGCTGGCGTGGTGTTGCGGCAAGCCAAACGAGGAGGAGCTGTGCAAACTTCACGTCGCGCACGTCGATGCCTTCCAAGCGCAGTGGGTTGAGGTCGATCATGCGCAGTTCGATGTGGTTGACACCCTGCTCGCGCAATGTCTCCAGCCGATTCGCGCCACGGGGTTTCAGGCGAATGGGGTAGTAGAGTTCCGAAGGAGCCTTGATCCAACCCTTGTCCACATAGTGCTGGATGCTGTCGGCATAGGCGCCGATGCTGCTGTAGTCCAGTTCGGGCGTGAAGGCGTTCCAATAGCCCAGTTCCGAGCATCGCACACTGGCCATGCCCACAAACGTGGCACCGTTCTTCTCCTGTTTCCCTTGTTCGAAGAAACTGGGGTCGAGGATGGGCGAAGCCGCTGTCAGCACGGTCATGATCCATCCGTACGACACAAGTCGCTCGGCAAGGTCGAGATAGAGGCGGCTCTCGTAGGCGCGGTAGGCAGCGGTCTCCTCGCCCTTTTTGACGTGCAGACCTGTCTCAGCCTTGTAGTTCAGGCGGATCAGGTCACCCGAAAAGGAATAGTTGAAGTGGATGCCCGAGAGCGTCATCTTGTAGCGTCCGTAGCGGTCGGAGAGGTAGTTGCGATAGGCGGTCTTCGACGAGCGTCCGCCCTCGAATTGCGCCACGGGGATGTCCTCCTCGTCGCGGATGTAGGGTGGATTGGAGAAGGGCCACAGCAGTTCGCCTTGTTTGGCGATGCGCTGTTGGATACGTCGGGTATGGTCGTAAAGGTTGCCCACCACTTCGTCGGCCGACTTGAACACTGCTGTGTTGATTTCAGTCTGGTTCTCGCAGAAGTCGCGCGTGATGTGCTCGTCGTCGGCGAAGGGATGCGGTGTGTGGGCCATGTGTCCGTCGGCCGTCACGCGCAGCATCTCTTTTTCCAAGCCGAAGTTGCCGGTCAGCAGCAGGCGTCTTACCTTGGGGTTGTTAATGTGTAGCATCGATTTATAAAAAATAAAAAATCACATCCAATTGCTCCCGTCGCTGCGCTCGAGGATGAAGCGGGCCTGTGCCTCCAGTTCGGGCAGCGATTCGCTCCAGGCCACGAAGACCTGTGCTCCCATTCCGCCCGAAATGCTCTTCGGGGGAACCTTCTCGAGCAGCAGTTTGTGTCCAAGCTGGGCACGTACCTCGTCGGCTGAACGCTTGTATTCCACCTTCTCGCTTCGACCGAAGTGGGTGACGTAGCGCTGGAAGTGATAGTTGGGGAACGAACGGTTTTCGCCCAGCGTCAATGCCTCGGCCCATATCTGATAGACATCGACGTTGTAGGCGTAGTTCATCTTGTCGGGAATGTAGCCGCCCGGTGCTCGCATGTTGACCTCCAGGCCCAGCACGTCGCCCCGTTTCCCAAGGCCTTTCTTGTCCTCGTCAAGGCGGAAGAACTCGAAGTGGAAGAAGCGGTTGCGCAGGCCAAAAGCCTTGACGACGCGTGGCCCGATGTCATTGAGGTCGGTGGCCTGCACGTTCTGCGTGTAGCTCACGTTCTCGCCCGTGCCTTGCAGCATGGCCAGTGGAGTTGCCATCATCACCTGTCCGGTGTAGAAGACGATGTTGCCCTGTGCATCGGTGATGCCGTCGAAGGTCTCGATGTGTCCGGGCACGAATTCCTCCATGATGAAATGATGGGCGGGGTAATGCGCCAACGTCTCGTGGTACAGGTTGGTCAAACCTGCCTCGTCGCCGATCTTCCACGTGTTGCTGGCACCCACGCCGTTGTCGGGCTTCACGATGACGGGATAGCCCACTTTCGTGGCAAATTGCAGTGCCTCGTCCAGTTGGTCGATGAGGTGGTGGCGTGCCGTCTTCACCTTGGCACGTCGATAGCCGAGTTTCATCTGCGACTTGAGTTTCACGCTCTGCAGCTCGTCGGTCTTCCATCCGCTCGTGATGTTGAAGTCGGTGCGGAGCCGTGCCTCCAGTTCGAGCCAGTATTCGTTCTGGCTTTCCACGTAGTCTATCCTGCCGTAGCGGCCGATGTAGTAGCCCACGGCACGATACACCTGGTCGTAGTCTTCGAGCGAAGTGACGTAGTAATATTCGCCTACGGAGTTCTTTACTTCGGGAGCCAGGCTGTCGTAGGGTGCATCGCCGATGCCGAGCACATTGACGCCGAGTCGCTTCAGGCGGTCGCAGAAGTTCCAGAAGTGCAGCGGGAAGTGGGGGGAGATGAATATGACGTTCATGATCTGTTGCGTATTATGAGGTTGTGGTTATTCCCAAAGGAAGTGCATCCACGTGGGCACCTCGTGCTGCCACGATGCCTCGTTGTGGTTGCCTCCTTCGTTGCGGAAGAGATAGGTGCTGGCACCCTTCTGCTGCACGAGCCATTCCATCTCGCGGATGCGGTCCTCAAGTCCCGGATTGCCCTGCTGCTCCACCGTGCCCCATGAGAAGAAGATGCGTGTGTCGTGGGCGATGTCGGCCTTGCCGATGTCGTTGCGCAACTGCTGCATGGCAGGCTGTATGGCAGGCGAAATGACGGCAGCCTTCGAGAAGAGGTGATTGAACTTGACGATGGCATAGAGCGACATCATGCCTCCCATCGAATAGCCTGCTATGGCAGTTGCCTCGCGATGGGGCCACGTGCGATAGTTTTGGTCGATGAAGGGTTTGAGGTCCTGCTCGATCCATTCCAGTGTCTGATGTCCGAGTCCCGGGATGCGGCCATAGATGCGGCTCACGACGTCGTACGGACAGTATTCGCGGATGCGTGCCCAGTTGTCCTTGGCGCACTCCATGCCCACTACGATCAGGTGTTTCCACCAGCCGTCGAGGAACTCTTTCAGCCCAAGGCTTTTGCCGAAGGTGGCATCGCTGTCGAAGAAGAGGTTGTGGCCGTCGAACATATAAAGGACGGCATATCGCTCGTCCGACTTGTCGTAGTCGTCGGGCAGATAAAGGTGTATGCGGCGGTCTTCGCCGGCCGGCTTGCAGAAGACGTTGAATTTCTGTATCATGTAGTAGTTTGTTTCTTTTCTTGGACGAAGCGGATGAACTCATCCTTCTCTTCCTCGGTTCTGAGTCTTGCGGTGTACATCTGGTTGCCCATGGCTCCCGAGAGGATGTCGGGCATGCGCTCGCACATGACAATGCTGCCCGCATATCGCTGTAGGATTTCCTCGTGGGTGTGGACGTACTGGTAGATGTCCCTGCGTGAGGCAAAGACGCAGTAGTACTCGTCGGGCCAGGCCTTGCTCAGCGCGTTGCCCGCATCGTGCTGGCTGTCCTGTGCCAGGCGCGACTTGCCGAAAGCTACCATGTCGGCCCAGATCTTATATACGTCGGTCGAATGTGCGTAGTTGATCATGTCGGGCGTGTAGCCTCCTGCGGGACGCATGTTGACTTCCAGTGCCACGAAGTCGCCCGCTTCGCCGAGGTTCTTTCTTGCCTTGTCCAGACGGAAGAACTCGAGGTGTACGAAGCGGTTGATGACGCCGAAGGCCTTCACCGTCTCGCGTCCCAGGGTACGGAGCGACTGTGGCATCTCTTTGCCGATATAGTACGACAGGTCGAGGCGCTTGTTCACGATGTCCATGATGCTGGGTGGCCAGACGGTCATCGACTCGAACATCGCCTTGCCCTCGGCATCGACGATGGCGTCGTACGAACAAATCTCGCCCGTGATGAACTCCTCCACGACGTAGGGTTGGTTGCCGTAGGCCCCGAAGAAGTCGCGCAGTTCCTGCTCGTCGTGCAGCTTGTGCGTGCCGCCTGCACCTACGCCCACATCGGGCTTGGCGATGAGCGGATAGCCGCATTCGTCGGCAAAGCGCAGCAGGGCATCCAGCCCGTTGGCGGTCTTTTCCTGTCGTGCCGTGGGTATGCCGCCCTTGCGGTAGTATTTCTTCATCTCCGACTTCTCCTTGATGGCAGTGATGTTGGCGTACTGTATGCCCGTGGTGACGTTGAAGTCGGTGCGGAGTCGTGCATCCTGTTCGAGCCAGTATTCGTTGTTCGACTCTATCCAGTCGATCTTGCCATATTTGTGGGCAAGGAAGGCTACGGCACGGTACATCTGGTTGTAGTCCTCCATGTTTTCTACGCGGTAGTATTCGGTGAGTGCGCCTCGGAGTTCCGGGCTCAACGTTTCGTAGGGTGCATCGGCTATGCCAAGCACAGTCACGCCGTTCTGCTTCAGTCGGATGCAGAACTCCTGATAGGTGCGCGGAAACTGGGGTGAGATAAAGATGAAATTCATAAAGGTTTAATAAATTGGGAGTTAGCGGGAGTTAATAGGAGTTAATGGTAGTTAGCGGGAGTTAGCGGACGACACCTTGTTCCCGTTCGGTCACGTCCGAGAGAAGCGCCATGTAGAAATCGGGACCCGGGAAACATTTGTCCGTTAACTCCGCACTTTAGCGCTAACTCCTGCTTACTCCTGTTAACTCCAAAGCAAAAAAAACTTACGCCACTTTGCGTCCTCTTTCCTCCAGAATATGTTCGAAGAAATATTTGGCCTGCTTGCGCCACCACTCGAAACTGTGGCTCACGTCGCATCCCCAGATGTCGGTCCAGTGGGGGATGCCTTTTTCGGTCAACAGGTCGCCGAGGCAGCAGGTGCTCTCGTTGGTAATGCCCTCATATTCACCCTGGCCGCAACAGAGGATGATCTGCTTGTCGCGGTAGGTGTCGAGCAGCACGCTCGGGTCGTTCTGGTCGCGCAGGTAATGGAGCGGAGAGTTGCGATAGATGAGTTCCTCCGTAAATCCCGGGAAGAAGTAGTCGGCATGGAAGAGGCCGCTGAGCGAAAGCAGCGTGTCGAACAGGTCGGGACGACGGAAGAACACGTTGCCTGCATGGTATCCACCCATCGAGCAACCCGTGACAATCAGTCGCTGTCCGCCATTGACTTCCGGGATGAGTTCTTCGGTAATGTACTCGTACCAGCGCTCGTGCAGTCCGATCAGCTGCCGATAGTCGTGCTGCTCCTGGGGAGTTGCATTCACCACGCTCCAGGTCTCCTTGTCGATACTGTCGCAGCAGATGAGGTGGATGAGCCCGCTTTCGATCATGGGAGCAAGCACATCGACCATGCCATTGTCCTCCCACTCCCAGAACCGCTGGTCCTGACTTGGGAACACGAGTACACCACGACCCCGATTGCCGAAGGTCTTGTACTCCATCTCTCTGCCGAGAGCTGCACTCCAATGCTTGTAGTATCTTGCTTCCATCTTATTCTTCGTCTTTGCGAAATTAAAGAATTATTTTCGGGTGCAAAGGTAAGGATGGAAGGTATTATATGCAAGGTTTGGCGAAAAATTTAGAAAATATCACTTTTATTTAGGAAAAATCAGAAAAATATTCTAATAATCCCGAATAAGCCGCTCGGGGGCTTTCATAATGTCCTGCATATCTGGAGGGAGGACCATGAGGAACGTGCCGAAAAGACGACCGTTCTTGACTTGCATTTCGTAGCCCTCTTCACCTTCCACAAACAACGAATCGCCGCGAACCAATAAATAGTGAGTAGGGCCTCCCACTGGTTTCGGATCATTGAATGGAACCTTCGTGATGGAATGGTTGACCATCCTGGCAATGAATTGCTCGTACTGCCCCGCCTGCAGAGCGACGATGGAATCATATTTTTGCGCTTCCCCGTACCCCTTGATTACACTCAGTCGCACGGAATCCTTGAAGACCGTGACCCGACAGTCATACCGCCAGTCAGGAGCCACCGTGCCATTGTCGAACATATAGGTCACGCTCGTCGCCCGGCTCAGCAAGGCTTCGTCCAATATTTCGTTTGGTTTATCCGTGCGTTGTGCACAGGCGGTATTCGAAAGTGCTATGGTCAGCACGCCGATGAAGGTCAGGAGGCGTCTCATATTTCTTGATTAAAGGGTTTTGAATATGCAAATCTAACAAGATTTTTCCAATTATTGCCAATCCGGGGCTGAAAAACGTTGGTTATACTACTTCAAACCCCATTACAACCGATTACGCAAAGTCAAATTCGAACAAAAACGGGCGGATGATGGCGAAAAAGTGGGAATAAATTTGGTATTCTCGGAATTCTGTCCTATCTTTACCGCGTCAATTCATTTGTCAGACAATTAATATATATAGGAATATGCTTGGTGCAATCATAGGCGATATAGTGGGCAGCCGCTGGGAGTTCAATCCCACCAACGACTACAACTTCGAGATGTTCTCCGACAAGAACAGTTACACCGACGACACCATCTGTACCATTGCCGTGGCTGATGCGCTGCTCCACGGGGCTCGCGACTTCGGCGGCTACATCCACGCCTGGTGCCGCAAGTACCCGCATCCCATGGGCGGCTATGGCGGACGATTTGCCCAGTGGGTGAGGAGCAACGACCCGAAGCCCTACGGCAGCTTCGGCAACGGAGCAGCCATGAGGATCAGCCCCGTGGCGTGGTTCTCGCTCAATGGTCATGCCCAGATGTACTATGCCGTGGAGGCCACATCATGCACCCACAACCATCCCGAGGGAATCAAGGGCGCGAAGGCAGTAGTCTCCGCCATCCACGACTGCCTTGAGATGCACGGCCTCTTCGAACATATCGGCAAGGAGCAGATCATGAATTATGGACTCAAGAGGGCGCTCACCAACTACGGCTATTCCATCGACTTCGAGGAGAAGGATGTGCAGAACCGTTTCGACGAGACCTGCCAGGGCACGGTGCCCGTTGCCTTCTGGGTCATCAGCCGCAGCAATTCCTTCGAGGACGCCATCCGCAGGGCAGTCATCCTCGGTGCTGATGCCGACACGCTCGGAGCCATCGTCGGAAGCATCGCCGAGGCCATTTGGGGCATACCCGAATGGATGAAGCAGAAGGCCCTCACGTATCTGCCGAAGGACATGAGGGAAGTGCTCGAAGCCTTCCGCAAGCAGTGTCCGTGGCGTCATACCACCCGCTTGGCAAAGAAGCAGCAGGAGCAGAAGAAGCAGCAGTCCGAGGCCATCGAGTATTGGACGCTCGGGCTTGGCGACTCCAACAAGGCACTCAATGGCGAGAACCCGCTCCCCGACAAGCGCAAGACCGCCACGGCCAGCTCCTGGAAGACCATCCCGATGCCAGAGGATTCCGACGAGATAGCCCAGGTGGCGCTCGACTTCTGGATTCCCGCAGCCGCCATGGCAATCATTCGCAAGGGCCACATCCCCGCAGCCATGGAGGACCACTGGTTCATGTATTGCGACGAGGAGTACATCCGTTACTTCCGCAGTTGGACGGGCATCTGCGCCTTCGAGGCACATTACACGAAGGATGGCGACGATTACCGGGTGGATCGTCTGCGCATAAGCAGTGACTTCGCCCAGTACGGAGCCAATGGTGCGGCAGCAGGCGCCGCCCTCTTCCGCTATCTCGTCCTTGCCGAATCAGGCGGCAACTCCCAGCTCGCCTGGCAGCAATATATCGAGGCAAAGGAGAAGATGTAGGGGATTTTGTTTAATGGATTGAATAAAAATGGGCCAATTTTGTTTAATAGATTAAATAAAAAAGACAAAATATTTGCAAATTCATTAAATAATTAGTATCTTTGCACCCAGATTCACAATAAAACAAGTGTATGGATAAGCAATTACTAAAACAGATACTCCGTGATAACCAGCAGGAAGTGGAGCGATATGTTGTCGAACCTCGTCAAATAAGGTTGGATGATTTCCCGTGTCATGTATTGGTGGGTGTACGAAGGGCAGGTAAGTCATTTATGTTATATCATCGTATCCAGCAACTGCTTGCCGAAGGACGAAAATGGGATGAGATACTCTATATGAACTTTGAGGACGAACGTTTGGAGGATTTCAGTACGGAGGACTTCAATCGGTTGTTGGAGTGTCATCAGGAAATGTATGGGAAACGGCCTATGCTTTTCCTCGACGAAATACAGAATATAGAAGGATGGCATAAATTCGCCCGTAGGATGGCTGATAGCAAATACACTATTATTATAACGGGTTCCAATGCAAAGATGCTCTCCGGAGAGATTAATACTACATTGGGCGGTCGTTTTATGACTGCGGAGGTTTATCCGTATAGTTTCAAGGAGTTCCTGTCGGTACACAAAGTTCCTGTAAGCGATCTTGTCATTCTATCCACAGAAGAACGAGCAAAAGTGGTGCGCCTGTTTGACGAATATTTGCATTATGGAGGCCTTCCCGACACCGCTCTTTTGCCGGCTAAAAGAAATTATTTGAGCAGTGTTTATCAAAAAATCTATATGGGAGACATCATTGCTCGTAATAAAATAACGAATACTGCAGGTATCAGGGTACTGGTCAGGAAGATGGCAGAGAGTGTATGTCGCCCGATTTCCTACAATCGCATCAATAACCTGCTTTCGACCGTAGGAGGCAAACTAAGTTTGGCAACGACCATAAAGTATGTGGAATATTGTGAGGATGCCTGGCTGCTATTGCGGTTAAGAAATTATGCAACGACTCTTGCAGAGAAGGAGGGCAACTGCAAATACTACTTTATTGATAGTGGAATATTAGGTCTCTTCTTGATGGACAAGGATGCTATGTTGTTGGAGAACCTTGTCGCCATTCAATTGTTTCGCCTTTATGGTCATGACTCGGATAATGAACGCGTTTTCTTCTACAATGACAATTTTGAGGTAGATTTTTATATACCAGAAGATGAACTCGCAATTCAAGTGTGTTATTCGCTTCGCGATGAGGAAACCCGCAAGCGGGAAGTGGATGCCCTGATGAAATTGCCAAAGTTCATGCCATGCCGCAGAAGATTGATTTTGACTTACGACGAGGAAAACACCATCCCCGATACCTATGGTATTGTCGAAGTCATACCTGCGTGGAAGTGGCTGTCAGTTTGATTGTCGAAGGCTTTTGTTTTGAAATATCATACAAGATGTATTTAAATCAGTATGTTATTACTACAAGATTTGTAATATATGATAATTCGGAAATAATTCGAATTATACATGAAGAAAATGGAGACTGGCAGTTCCTTGGGCGTGAAGAGAATCTTGAAGAGTCTGACGCAGTGGTTATATCATTAGGTGAAATGATGGATTTTGACGATTCTCTGAGTATCGTAGAATCTTTGCCCGAGGGCAAGCAGGCATTAAGAACGGATAAAATGTCGCCATGGTATATATATGATATTGTCCAATAAAAGACAATTTTTGTTAATGTAAATAGTTGAATATTAATATACTTGACGAGTGAAAATATGCCGCGGTGGTTTTGAAATTTAATTCTCAAATTCGATAATTCGTGATAAATAAATCGGGACTGGATGGCATCTTCTCCCTTTAAATGGGACCGAGGGGGGCTTTTCGTGATCATGTCCCCCAACGAACGTTAGGGGACATGATTCTATAGAAACATATCCTCCAGCGACCGTTAGCGGACATCCTGCTATCGTCGCATATCCTCCAGCGAACGTTAGGGGATATGCCCCCACCTCCGCATGTCCTTCAACGAACGTTAGCGGACATCCTCCCATCGTTGCATGTCCTCCCGCGAACGTTAGCGGACATTCCTCCATCGTCGCATATCCTTCAACGAACGTTAGGGGACATGCCCCCAGCTCCGCATATCCCCCAACGAACGTTAGCGGACATCCTGCTACCTTCGCATATCCTTCAACGAACGTTAGCGGACATACGACAATCGTGGCATATCCTCCACGGTACCTTGGGGGACATGCCACGATCTGAAATAGGGTTTCATTTTCGCCAAGCGAATAATAATTCATGTCGATTCACGACTATTCGTGTATCCTCGGCAATATTCAATCGCCTCAAGCACTCTGTCGGCCGAGAGGATGCTTTCTCCGATTGCGAAAGTACTCTGTCGCCCGTCAGAGTACTCATTCCTGCAGGAGCAAGCATCGTGTCGCCCGTCAGGATGCTCTATCTAACCGAAGCATAACCAATCTTGGCCAAGAATGGCCATTCTCCGATTGGAACAAGTACTCTATCGCCCGTCAGAGTACCCGATTCTCCAGAAGTAAGCATTCTGTCGCCCGTCACGATGCTTCCTCCATTTGCGCAAGCACTCTGTCGGCCGTCGTGATGCGTTCTCTAATTGCGGAAATACTCTGACGGCCGTCAGAGTACTCAATCCTCCAGCATCAAGCATCCTGTCGGCCGTCACGATGCTTCCTCCATTTGCGCAAGTACTCTGTCTCCCGTCAGAGTACTTCTTCCTCAATAAATCAAAGATCGTGCCGCAAAGAAACAACTAATATTTTTGCCATTGTCAGTCTACGCATAAAAAGCAAACCGCCCACAAAGGGCGGTTTGCATATAGAAGTGATTGCAAAGTTTACGAATTCGACTACATTGTAGCAGTGAGGAAGGTTGCGTTGCCGAAGATGTAGAGCGTGTTTTCGGAGGCGGGCACGAGCAAGGTCTCGCCCTGGCGCACCTTGACGCCGTTGATGTTGGCTTCACCCCACAGGCAGACCACCACGACGAACGAGTCGCAATGGAAGTCGATCTGCTGCGCCACCTGCACGACTACGCGATGCACGATGAAGTAGGGGCAGTTGATGAGCTGCGTGATGGGACGTGTGCTGTCGTAGGACGTCCTGTACTCGGGCCACACCTGGTAGTCGATGGCATCCTTGGCCTGCTCGATATGGAGCTCGCGTGGCTTGCCATGGGCATCCTTGCGTCCGAAGTCATATACGCGATAGGTGATGTCGCTGGTCTGCTGGATTTCGGCGAGGAAGCAGCCGGCACCGATGGCATGCAGACGTCCGGCAGGGAGGAAGAACAGGTCGCCCTGATGTGCCTCGTGGGTGGCTATGACGTTGGCCATGGGATTCTCGCCCTCGCGTGAGTCGGTGGTCACCATCTGCTCGTAGTCCTCGGGCGTGATGCTCTTCTTGAGGCCTGCGTAAATCTTGGCGCCTACGTCGCTCTTGATGATGTACCACATCTCGGTCTTGCCTGCACAGCCGTGGCGCTCCTGGGCGAGCTTGTCATCGGGATGCACCTGTACGCTCAGATCCTGGCGCGAGTCGATGAACTTGACGAGCAGGGGGAACTTGTTGCCGAAGCGCTTATAGACCTTGTTGCCCACGAGCAGCCCCTTGTACTTGTCGATGAGCTGCGTGAGTGTGAGTCCCACATCGACATCGTCGATAAGGCCGCGTTCGATGGCCACGCTGTCCTGACCGGGCACGCCACTGATCTCCCAGCTCTCGCCGATGTTGGGCTGCGCGGTATAAATGCCCTTGAATGGGGCAATCTGATATCCTCCCCAGATGGTGGACTTCAGGATGGGTTCAAACTTGTATGGTTTCATTGTAGTAGTAATTAACGCCGCAAAGATAATCAAATTCGCGCTTCCCACCAAATCCAAAGAGGAAAAAGTGACAAATCATTTCATTTTTTCTTCTCAAGACGGGTGGAAACAAACAATTGCCAACTTTGTCACGGCTTCTTGAAGTAGTCGTTGTACATCTTGATGCCAAAGATGATGACGCTACAAACGAATGTGATGAAGTTGGTGAGCGTGATGTAATAATTTGCGCTGATAAGACCTTGTGTCAGAAAGCCGAAGGAGCCTACGGCCATCATGATGAAGCCCGGCAGTGAGATGCCGTCGGTGTTGCGGGTGCGAATGGTCTGAATGGCCTGGGGGAGATAACCCAGCACAAGCCCGATGCTGCCAACAAGGCCGCAGATGTCAAATAGTGATTCCATAGTCTGATTTATTAATAATGCGCCGCAAAGATGCGAATAAAGGGGGATCATAAAGGGGAGTTTTAAACAAAAAAATCCTACGTAGAGTAAATTCCACATAGGATTATTGTGGAGCTGGAGGGGTTCGAACCCTCGTCCAAACAGGGGGTATCGGCGCTTTCTACATGCTTATTCCAGCCTGGATTGTCGGGTGTCGCCAAGACCTGGACCACCAAGCGGCACCTTAGCCTCTAAAGGTTTCGCCAGAGCCGCGAGGCAGACCCTGACTAGTCCCGATTTACCTGCACCACCGGTTCCTCAGTCTCGGAACAAGGACCTTGGGGTGATGTCTTGTCAGCCGACCTTGTCAGCCGATTAAGCTTCAATCTACTATACTTCGATTAAGCAGCAAGAGCGTAGTTATTCTCGCCAATTATATTTTGCCATCGTGGATTATAGTGATAGGTGACATCTCACTGCATGCTTACACAGAGGCCCATCCCGCTGTCAAAGCCAGTCAGCCCCAGTTTTGAGGGTGCAAAGATAAGACATATTTTCAAAAAATGCAAATTGTAGGTTGATAATTTTCAAAAAATGTTGAAGAAATAGTAACTTTCGGTGAAATTATTGCCGATTTTGGGTGTGAAATTAGGATAATTGGAGAAAAATCACTACCTTTGCGGCGCAAAATTTTCGAATTATAGGATCTTTAATTGAAATGAATAATAGAGTAGTTATAACAGGCATGGGTATTTGGTCCTGCCTTGGCTATGATCTTGACACAGTACGCGAAGCGCTCTATAACGGCAAATCAGGTATTGTTTTCGACCAGACTCGCAAGGATATGGGATTCCGTTCGGCTTTGACGGCCTTCGTAGAGAAACCCGATCTGAAGAAGCTCATTCCCCGCAATCAACGACAGTTCATGCCCGAGGAGGCACAGTACGCTTATTGTTCCACACGCCAGGCTCTGGAGCAGGCTGGCATCACCCAGGAATTCCTCGACCAGCACGAGGTGGGCATCCTCTTTGGCAACGACTCCGTGGCTCAGGCCACCTACAAGGCCGTGAGCAAGATTTACGAATACAAGGATACTGCAGCATGTGGCTCGGGCTCGATCTTCCAGTCGATGAACTCGACGGTGACGATGAACCTTGCCACTTTGTTCCACCTGCGCGGCATCAACCTGACCACATCGGGTGCCTGCGCTTCGGGCAGCCACGCCCTGGGTCTTGCCTACCTGCTCATCAAGGATGGTCTGCAGGACTGCATCATCGCCGGTGGCGCACAGGAGGTGAATCCCGAATCGGTGGGTTCGTTCGACGGCATCCAGGCTTTCTCGACCCGTGAGGATGAGCCTACGAAGGCCAGCCGCCCATTCGACAAGAACCGCGACGGACTGGTGCCAGGTGGTGGTGCTGCCACACTGATCGTCGAGAGCCTTGAGCACGCCCTGGCACGCGGCGCACAGCCTATTGCCGAGATCATCGGCTGGGGCTTCAGTGGCAACGGCGACCACATCTCGACCCCCAACGTGGCTGGCCCACAGCGTTCGCTGGAGTTGGCATTGAAGAGCGCTGGTGTGGATGTACGTGAGATCGGTTATGTGAACGCACACGCCACTTCGACCCACGCTGGCGACGGACGCGAGGCCATGGCAATTGCCAACGTCTTCGGCGACTACAAGGTGCCCGTGACTTCGACCAAGGGTCAGACCGGACATGAGATGTGGATGGCAGGTGCATCGGAGGCCATCTATTCGATCCTGATGATGAAGAACAACTTCATCGCCGGTTCGCTCAACTTCGAGGAGCCCGACGAGGAGACGGCCTGCATCAACGTGATCGCCAAGACGCAGGAGGCTCACTTCGATATGTTCCTGAGCAACAGCTTCGGATTCGGTGGAACCAATTCAACCCTTATTATCAAGGATTATAAGGGTTGAGAAGGGATTCTAAGGGATAATTAAGGATTTTAAGGGATTTTTAGGGACGGATGTTTCTTGGGTCCCGGATCTATAATCCTGATGTTCTTTTCCCCAAAGCCCTATTCTTAAAGACAAAGTGAATTATTAACAAAGAAATAAGAAATTTTAAAAGTATAGAAAAGTATGACACGTGAAGAAATTATCGATCAGGTAAAGGAAGTCCTCGCTGAGGAATTTGAGGTAGAACAGGATGTCATGACCGACGACGCCAACATCAAGGATACCCTTGAGCTTGACAGCCTTTCGCTCGTTGACCTCGTTGCAGTAATTGAGCACACCTTCAAGGTGAAGATTCCTGCTGCCGACCTCCCAACCGTCAAGACTTTCGCTCAGCTCTACGACTACATTGAGAGCCACCTCTAATCGAGGATATTCGAAAGAAAACAGCGCCCTGCGGACCCTTCAATGGTGCGCGGGGCGTTTTTTTACTCCTCTCTTTTACCCTTAAAGATTATGCTGTATCAAGGAGAAGATATCAAGAAACTCATCCCACAACGCGACCCCATCATGATGGTCGATGCGCTGGTCAGTGCCGAAGGTGATGTCTGCAGGACCGAACTTGGTGTGCGCGAAAGCAATTTCTTCATCGAGGACGACCAACTGATGTCGGAGCCCGGTCTCATCGAGCACATCGCACAGTCGGCAAGCGCCTTTGCAGGCTATCGGTGCGTGGTGAAGGGCGAACCAGCCCCCGTGGGATATATCGGCGAGGTCAAGAAGTTCCACTGCTATCGCCGCCCCGCCATCGGTGACGTGCTCAGCACTACCATCACCATGGGTGCCGAAGTCAATGGCATCACCATCATCACTGGCGAAACAACCGTGAACGGAGAAGTGGTGGCCGACACACAGATGAAGATCTTTACGGCCGACGAATAAGGCAAAACGAACGCATAACATCGAAAACTATGCTACTAAAGGATAAATTTTACAGGGTGCAGCAGGAAAATGTCCTGAATCCCCTTCATGGCGTCTATCTGATTGCCTTGCTTCCCGATGCCGACGTCTATCGCGGACATTTCCCCCACAAGGCGGTGTGCCCGGGCGTGTGCAACATCGAGACTATCCGCGAATGTGCCGAGATGCTCACAGGCAAGAAACTCTTCATGAAGACCATCAAGCAATGCCGCCTTACGGCAGTGGCCACCCCGCAGGTGTGCCCCTTGCTCGACGTCGATGTGATGCTGACTCCCAACCAGGACAGTTCGGCTTACATCATCCAGGCACGTATCGCCGATGCCGAGACTACCTATATGGAACTGAAGGGAGAGTTTTCAGTTAATATGGATAAATAGGGATATTAAGGGATATTTGGGGATATTAAGGGACGTTACCTTTGTCTTTTGATAATGAGGCACAAGAGAGATTTGTCCCTTCCAATCCCTTAAAATCCCTAAGAATCTTTTTATAATAATGACAAACTTTTTCATTAGAATATATCATTTCTTCGACAAGCACAGGGTGGTGTGGGTTGCACTGTGGGCCTTTCTGCTGTGTTTCTTCGGCTATTTTTCGACCAAGATCTACCTTGAGGAGGACATTGCACGCCTGCTGCCATCGTCGAGGAACGAGGACGGAAGCATCAAGCTCGCCTTCTCGAGCCTGAGGATCAAGGACAAGACGTTCATCATCTTCCACGACCGCGAGGGCATCGGCGTGGATTCGCTCTGCAACGTGGTGGATGCCTTCTGCGACTCGATACAGGCGCGTGACAATCAGCGCCCCGAGAACATGCGCACCATTGGCAACCTCTTCAGCCAGGTGCACACCGACGACATCATGTTCGAGGGCATCGACTACATGATGGAGCATCTGCCCAACTACATCGACACTTCGGCCTACGCGGGCTTCGACACGCTGCAGACCGAGGAACACATCCTGAAGCAACTGCAGGAGAACAAGGCGCAGGCGACTTCGCTCATCGGCGAGGCCTTCCCCGAGCTGCTGCAGATCGATCCCATCGGCATGCGTTATGTGCTGATGGACAAGATGAAGGGACTGATGAATGCGGGTGGTAGTTTCTCGATCGTCAACCAGCATCTTTTCGTGCCCGATTCGACCGTGGCTGCCGTGGTCATCACACCGAGGTTTGCCAGCACCGACTCGGGCCATGGCGCGGTGCTCTTTGAGTGGATGAACGAATATATCAAGCAGTTTGAGACCATCGCCCCAGGCGTGAAGATCGGTTATCACGGTTCGCCTGCCAATGGTGCCTATAATTCGTGGACGCTGAAGAAGGACATCAAGAACAACATCATGTGGTCGCTGATCATCGTGCTGCTGGTCATCTTCCTGTGCTTCCGCAACTGGAATACCATCCCGCTGCTGCTGTTGCCCGTCGCCTTCGGCACGGTGTTCGGCCTGGGGATGATGTACTTCATCAAGGGACAGTTCTCGCTGCTTGCCTTGGGCATCGGCGCCATCGTGCTGGGTGTGGCCTTGAGCTACGTGCTGCACGTCATCACCCACTACAAGTATGTGGGCGACCCGGTACAGGTGCTCAAGGACCAGGTGAAGCCCGTCCTGATGGGCTGCATCACCACCATCGGTTCGTTCCTGGGTCTGATCTTTATCCAGACGGACCTGCTGCAAGACTTCGGTCTGTTTGCCACCTTTGCCATCGTGGGTACTACGGTGTTCTCGCTGGCGTTCCTGCCACCATTCTTCAACGAAAGGAAGAACAAGCTGAACCGCCACGCGTTCAAGGTAATCGACCGCATCAATGCCTATCCCATCGACCGCAACAAGCCTCTGCTGGCCATCATCGCTGTGCTGACCGTCGTTTGCGTAGCTTATTATCTCATTGGAGGCACGAACTTCGATGCCGACATGCGTAACCTGGGCTATTGGCCCAAGAACCTTGCCGAGACCGAGGCGCTGGTGCGTGAGAAGACCGATTCGGGCGACCGTCACCAGTATTTTGCTGCCAGTGGTGCAACGATGGAGGAGGCCATCGAGAACTTCTCGTTCATGGCCGAAAAACTCGATTCGCTGCAGGAGGAGGGCCTCGTGACCAAATATACCCACACGTCGGAACTCTTCATTCCCAAGCGTGTGCAGCAGGAACGCATCGACGCCTGGCACAACTATTGGACCGAGGAGCGCCTTGCCAACGTGCGTGCGCTGATCAACAAGTGTGCTCCCAAGGCTGGCGTCAATGCTGCGGCCTTCGAACCCTTCTTTGTGGCTGCTACACGTGACTACGAACCCGATGCTCTCTACGAGCAGGAGTTCATCCCCGAGGGATATCGCACCACACTGATGGAGCAGACCTACGACGGGTCGTACCTCTGCTTCTCGACTGTCTACTGCGAGAACGACTCGGTGCGTAGCGACTCGACCGACTATCACCGCATCTGCGATGCCGTGGCCAACGAGCCCAACCTGATGGTGCTCGACACCTACTATTATGCACAGGACACCTTGCGCCAGCTGGGACAGGACTTCAATGTGCTGCAGTGGGTTTCGATGGCCTTCGTGCTCCTGGTGCTGCTGATTTCGTTCCGCTTCAATCTGAAGAACTCGCTGCTCTGCTTCCTGCCCATCGTCATCTCGTGGATCATCGTGCTTGGTGCGATGAACATCTTCGGTATACGGTTCAACCTGATCAACATCATCATCTCGACGTTCATCTTCGGCATCGGTGTCGATTATTCGATCTTCGTGATGAACGGACTGATCGGAAAGGGAGGAGCCGACACGCGGCATAACAAGCTGCTCGCCTATCACAAGACGGCCATCCTCTTCTCGGCCCTGGCACTGATCGTGACCGTAGGTTCGATGAACTTTGCCGTGCATCCTGCCATCAGGTCGGTGGGCTTTGCCACACTTGTCGGCATGATTGCGGCTGTGCTCTTCGCGTATGTGGTCGAGCCGTTCCTGTATAGGCTGCTTTCGAAGAAAGGGGAGAAGGAATAAGAGGCAGCCAAGCTTGGCTGCTGACGAAACAAACGGGGTAAGAAGGGATAAGAGGCAGTCAAGGATGGCTGCTGACAAAAACAAACGGGATAAAGAAAGGATAAGGATATGAAATATGATGTTGTCATAGTTGGGTCGGGCTTGGGAGGACTGGAGTGCGGTTTCATCCTGGCCAAGCGCGGCATGAAGGTCGTGATATTGGAGCGCCAGCATCAGCCGGGTGGCTGCATGCAGAGCTTCATGCGTCATGGCGAACTGCTCGACACGGGTATGCACTACGTGGGCGGTATCGGCGAGGGTGGCTGCCTCTATGCGCCGTTCAAGTACCTGGGGCTGATGGACCTGCCGTGGCAGCACCTCGACCCGACAGGTTTCGACCGCGTGACCATCGGAGACCGGACGTTCTGCTATGCCGAAGGACACGAAGCCTTTATCGAGACATTGGCTAAGGATTTCCCGAAGGAGCGCGAAGGCTTGGAGAAGTACTGCAAGGTGATGTGCGAGGTGTGCGATCACCTCTACGATGCCATCCTACCGCGCGATGAGGTGGACTTCTTCACCCAGTCGCTCTTTGCTTCGAGCACCTACGACTTCCTGCACGAGACATTCCACGACGAGTTGCTGATCAATGTGTTGAGCGGTTCATCGCTCAAGATGGAACTCGCCAAGGATACCTTGCCGCTCTACAACTTCGCCCAAGGCAACAATTCGTTCATCCAGGGCTCCTATCGTCTGCGTGGCGATGGGAACCTCATCGTGGACCGACTGATGGAACAGATCAAGGCGATGGGTGGCGAAGTGATCTGCGATGCCGAAGTCGAGGAACTCATCGAAAAGGATGGACAACTGGTGGCTGCACGCTGCAAGAATGGTGAGATCTACGAAGGCAGCTACTTCATCAGCAATGCGCATCCTGCCGTCACCGTCGATATGGTGAAGGAATCGACGAAGATGAAGAAGGTCTATAAGAACCGCATCCACAGGCTCGAGAACACCTATGGTATGTTCACCACTTCGCTCATCATCAAGCCTGGTACGCTGAAGTATTTCAACTGGAACCAGTACATCTATCAGAAGCCCAATGTGTGGACCTACTTCAACGAGGATGGACCCGTGCAAGGCTGCCTGATCTCGTGCCGTTGTCCCATCGAGGGCGACGATGCACGCATCCTCGACATCCTCACCCCATTGCCGTGGGAGAAGATTTCGCAGTGGGCTGACACGACCGTCGGACATCGCGGCGAGGAATACAAGGCGATGAAGGAACGTCTCTACAACGAGTGCGTGGCCCTTGCCGAGCGCTTCATCCCCGATCTGCACAACAAGGTGGAGGCACATTACACATCGACGCCTTTGACCTACCGCGACTATACGCTCACTCCCAATGGCTCGTGCTATGGCGTTCGCAAGGATTATCACAATCCGATGATGACCTTGCTTTCGGCCAAGACGCCTATTCCCAACCTCTTCCTCACGGGTCAGAGCCTGACCTTGCACGGTTTGCTTGGCGTGACGATGACCTCGCTGTTCACGGTGTCGGAACTGATCGGCAAGCAGGCGGCTTGGGAGATCACGCAGACGAGGTGAGAAGCAGCCAAACATGGCTGCAACATAAATAGGAGGGAGAGGGGGAAGAAGGGCTGAGGGGTTAAACCTTTGGGTCTTTTTTGGGTCAAAGAAATGGTGACCGCTGATAATTGTTATTTGAAAAATATTTATTGTAAATTATGAAATATGCTTTAGTCACAGGAGGTAGCCGCGGCATTGGCCGTGCAGTGAGTGTCAAGTTGGCACAATTGGGCTACCATATTATTATTAATTATGTGAGCCGCACAGATGCTGCCGAAGAGACGCTTCGCCTGGTGCGTGAGGCTGGTAGCGATGGCGAGATGCTGCAGTTCAATGTAGGCGACGCCGAACAGGTCAAGACGGCTCTTGAAGCTTGGCAGAATGCTCACGAGGATGAATACATCGAGGTGGTTGTCAACAATGCAGGCATTCGCCGCGATAACCTGATGGCCCTCATGCCAGCCGAAGACTGGTACAGCGTCATCAATGTTACGCTCGGAGGTTTCTACAACGTCACGGCTCCACTCATCCCACAGATGCAGTTCCACAAGTTCGGACGCATCATCAACATGGCCAGCGTGAGCGGCATCATGGGTATGCAGGGACAGACCAACTACAGCGCAGCCAAGGGTGGCCTTGTAGCTGCCACCAAGGCTCTTGCCAAGGAAGTTGCCCGCAAGAACATCACCGTCAATGCCGTTGCTCCAGGCTTCATCAAGACCGATATGGTGGAAGGCCTCGACGAGGCGGCCCTCAAGAAGACCATCCCCGCCAACCGTTTCGGTCAGCCCGAAGAGGTGGCAGAACTCGTTGCCTTCCTGGCTTCGCCCCAGGCTGGATATATTACGGGTAATGTCATCAGCATCAATGGTGGACTTTATACTTGATGGGGATAGTTCCTGTTTTTTTATAGTGACTATAGTTACTATAGTGACTATATTTGAATAACTCAAAAAGAAAAAAGAAAATGAAAAGAATCATCCGCATAGTTGCAGTGGCCCTTGTGGCTTCGATAGCAGCTCTTACGACATCTGTTTCGACTGTCCAGGCACAGGACCAGGACGTGATGAAGCAGGCCATGGAGGGCTACAAGAAAATCAATTCGATGACGGCTTCGGTCAAGAAGACCACCCACAACACGATGCTTGCCAAGGATCAGGTTACGACAGGCACGTTCTACTTCAAGAAGCCTGCCAAGATGTGTATTTCGACCAATGGCGGCAAGGACAAGCTTGTCACCGATGGTGAGAAGTTCACCATCGTACAGGATGGGCAGGCATCGACCGCATCGGGCAGTGGAAGTTCATCGCTCGGCCCCTTGGTGAATGCCATCAAGAATATCACTAGCGGCAACGAGGATACCGACCTCAGCGATGTGGCAGACATCGATATGGAGCGCGATGCCAACAGCATGACAATGACCATTACGCCCATCACAAGCAATGCTGCCGAGCGTCGCAAGCTCGTCTATCAGTCGTTCGTCATCGTCATCGATACCAAGGCAGGCGAATTGCGCAGCGTGCGCCTCAATGGCAAGTCGGGCAACTACGATCTGTATGAGTTCTCGAACTACAAGATGGATGCTGCTGTAGCGGACTCGGTGTTTGTGGTGAAATGAAACTGGAAGACGTTATAAAGATTCCTGTCAAGTTCAGCGAGATTGACTCGATGGGACGTGCGTGGCATGGCTCCTACATCAAGTATATGGAGGATGGCCGTGAAGCGTTCGGTCGTCACTTCCCTGGCATTGGTTATGCCGACATGGTGAAGGCCGGCATCCTGGCACCCATTGTCGATGTGCACGTCAAGTACTATGGTCCCTTGGAACTGAACGATGTGGCCGTGATACGCACCACCTACGTTCCGAAACTGGGCGCACGTCTTGATTTCCGTTACGAGATTCGCCGCGAACGTGACGATGCCCTTTGCTGCAGGGCATCCACCATCCAACTCTTTATCGACCAGAAGCAGCAACTTATGCTCGACGAACCTCAGTACTACATCGACTGGAAGCAGCGCAATGGTGTAGTGATCGATTAGGAGTTTGCTCCATTATTATTTGTACGATGGACTATATTGCACATTATAACAGTCCCCTTGGAAACATTACGATGGCTTCCGAGGGGACTGCGCTTGTCGGTCTTTGGTTCGAAGGACAGAAGTACTTTGCCGATACCCTTCTTTGCCCTGAGAATGAGGAACGACCCGAACTGCCTATCTTTGAGCAGACGCGACGTTGGCTCGACACCTATTTCTCGGGCAAGGATCCTGGCTTCACACCACCCATTGTGATGCGCACGAACAGTGACTTCCGACGGCAGGTGTGGGAACAACTGCTCACCATTCCTTTTGGACACACGTTGACCTATGGAGACATAGCACGGCGCATTGCTGCTGAACGCGGGCTTCCGTCGATGTCGGCACAGGCGGTGGGTGGAGCGGTCGGACACAACCCTATTTCGATTATCGTTCCCTGCCATCGTGTAGTGGGCACAAATGGCTCGCTCACAGGGTATGCGGGAGGCGTCGAACGCAAGGCGCTTCTCCTGCAAAATGAAGAGAGTTTTACAACTTCATCACGCGTTTCATCTCCAGGTTCTCGTAGCCCTCAGGGCAGTGGGTGGAGAGATAGACGGTGGGATTCTGCTGAATGAACTCGCGCACACGGTCGAGGGTCACACGGGCAGCAGCCTTGTCCTCGAAGACGATGCTCAGTTTGTTGGCCTTCAAGGCAGCATCGCAGTAGGTCACATCGCCGTGGAACATGTAGAAGAGTCCGTCGCATTCCAGGATGATGATGCTGTTGCCCTTGGTGTGTCCCTTGGCCTCGATGAACCAAAGACCATCAATGACCTTCTCGGCACGTGGGAAGTTCTTGTACGAGTCGTTGTAAGCAGCACGAACCACATTGCCGCCTTCAGGCAGTTTCATCGCATCGGCATCCTCAGGAGAGATAAATACCTTCGCATTCGGGAAAAACGCGATGGCATCGGTGTGGTCGGGATGCTTGTGGGTGATGAGGATGCGGGTCACCTGTTCAGGCTTATAGCCCAAAGCCTCGAAGGCTGACTTGTAGTCGGCAATCAGTTCGCCCATATAGAGCGGAGCGCCCAACTTCTTGGCAGGAGCGGGGAATCCGGCCTTGAAGCCTGTATCGACGAGTATCACTTCGTCACCCGTGTCGATGAGGAAGTTCTGTAGGCTGCTGCGGTAGATGATCTGTTCGTCGAAGGCCTCCTTGCCCTCTTCGCCTCCAAAGGCAAACGGCTGGTTCATGAAACCGCCGTCGAACATACGGATAGCTTTGATCTCCATGGCTTGCGGTTATTTGGCGGGTTCCCACTTGCAACGGACGGGCGATACGATGGCGCCCTCCTTCTTCAGTTCGGCAAAAGCCTTGTCCACTTCTTTGCGGTCGGCACCCAGTGCCTTGGTCACGTCACCTGCCGAGACGGGTTTGCCAGCCTCGCGCATTGCTTGTAATACTTTTTCTTTCATGATGGTAGTGATTAAGTTTAGTTTATAAATTAGAAACTCAAATAGAGTCCAACGGTAGCATAGATGGGGTAAAGAGTCTGCTCCACGGTCTTGAAGTCCTTGTCGAAGATACCGGTCAGACCCCAATTTATATCGGTCATGATGCCTATGTGCTTAGCAAGGCGCCAGTCGAAGCCCATAGCGACACCAAATTGACGATCCAGCATCTCGTCGCTGAAGTCGTAGGTAGCCCATTCGCCTTCCTTGGCTCCCATATCGACGCGTTGGCCGGTGGGATCGCCCTGGCGCAGGTAACCATCGGAAGCAATGCCGCTGAAATCCTTGTCCAAAAGGAACGAGATGTACGGGCCGACCTTCCAGGTCGCCCTGTTCCCCAGACGGCATGTGAGCATGACGGGGACGGTCAGCATCTTCTGCGTCACTTCCTGCTTGACGTGACCTGTGAAGAGACCTTCGATACGGCTGTCGCCTTTCACTACCTCCATACGGTAGCCCTTGGTGGTCACCTCGGCGTCCATTGCCTTATTCTCGTAGTGCAAACCGGCCATTATTCCCCAACTGCCTATTAAAGACAGTTTCAGGTCGGCTCCAGCCATCATCGAAGCTGTGGGTCGGAAGGCATCGATGCTGCGAATGGTGGCGGGAATGCCGAGAGGGGCTGTGCCACCGATGCTATAGCCTGCACGTGCTATCACTTCAACCCTCTTCTTCTTGCTGTCGGGATCGGCACCAAAGGCATTGCTTGCGAGTAGTAAACTGCATACCAAACAGATGATGATATTCTTTTTCATGATTCGTATCAATCGTTATCAGTATTTTCAAATGTCATTTCCACTTCATCGATAAGAAGTTCGCTTCCAATAGCACCTTCGAACGATGCACCATCCTTGCTCGACGAGAAGACGAGAGTTATGCTGTATCCTTGTGCGGCAAGTATCACATCGTCGGCTTCATTGCCTTCGAAGAACATTTCGAAGCGAGTCCACTCGCTGGTAGGAGGTAGGGTGGCCACTTCGGCCTTCTTTACGATGAACGGGCTAGAGAGCACGTCGTCGCCATAGAGTAATACGTCATTGCCTTCATTGTCCTTGTTGCGATAGAAGACGGCATAGATGCTCGCTTCGTCGGTACGATTGGGGTACTTGTTCATTTCCATATCGGTGAAGACGGGGCCTGGAGTGTATTTGTAGTAACCAGTCACACGAATGGGTACACGGTCGATGGGGCGACCGAACTCAGTAGCCTTGAGAGGTTCGAACAACACTTTCTCGGGGACGAATCGGCCGATGAAGAGGTTGCCGGCAGCGATGGGTTTGTGGAATGCCTCGCCAAGTGGACCGGCACTCTGCGTGTTGAGGCAGACACCACGGCCAGCATAACCATTGGGCGTGGAGTAGGTGGGCTGCTCTTCAGCCTTGGAATTCGTCTTGATAAGGATGGCGCCGGGGTTGCCTGATGCCCAGATGTTGTGGTGGGTGCCCGACTGATCGACTTCGTAGAACTCGTGGTAATAGTTGGAACTCGACTGGATGGTCTCGTAGTTTTCGAAACTGAACTTATAGGTGGGCATAGTAGCCTCCTTGAACGTAACTTTGTACTCGCGTTTCCATTCGCCATCCTCCGAGGTGACAACATAAGTCACAGGGCCTTTGGTGAAATCCTGTTCCGAACCGCTGGCTGGTTGGATGGTTGCACCTTCCGTGATGGTGAAGTTGACGGGCAGGCTCTTGGGAAGAGAGATGAGAGAGCGTACCGAGAAGACGATCTCTTTCTCGGCAGTCGAGATGTTGTCGTGGCGCATCTGTGACGGATGGTAGAAACTGGTGGCATATTGTTCGCCTTCCACCCAAGCGCTTACGATGTCACATTCAGTGTTCGGAAGTTCATCCTTGATGCACGAAGAGAGCACAAAGGCAAACATCAACGCGATAGATAGATATTTTCTCATAAAATATGTTTTGAATGATGGTTCGGATGCAAAGATACAAGTTTTCTTCAATCCTTATTCATTTGGGGTACAAAAAATGATGAATACACCTTATTTCTTTGCAATATCCTGTTTTTTCGATTCTCTATTATACAATTTCCTTAGAATCCACTCCAGAACTTGCGCCAATATTGGCGATAGAGTTCGTCCCAACGGAGGACCGTGGCACCAACGAAGTCGGCGGTGTAGCCGTTGAGGAAGTCGGTGGCATATGCCTCGCCTTTATCATTAGGAGTTTCTTCGGCTGTGGTGGAAGAGCGGAGGATGCTCATATACTGCTGTTCAACAAAGGGAAGTTCACGTTCGGCCTTGTCGAGGAAATATTGTCGAGCCGACTCGATGTCCTTGCGACATTCGCCCCAACGCACAGTAGCTAGTTTGTTGGCCTGACGATAGTGCCATACGAGGGCATCGTCGCGATAACGATGCTGACCGCAGACTTCCAGCATCCTGGGAAGTTGGGTAGTGCCGCAGAAGATGGGGAAACGTGGCGATTGGCCAGGATTGTCTAGCGACATCCAGCACACACCGCCTACGGCATCGGGAAGCCAACCTCGCAACTGGATGACGGTGGAGTAGGCGCATTGCGGCACAGCTACGGTGCGCACCCAGTGCCAATCGTTGTCCCCCGTGAGGGCATATAGCGTATTGATGAGGCGGCTATTCATCCAAGGGTTGGCGATGGACGAGATGATGCTGTCTTCGCTTGCCCAGGGCTTCTTTCCGGCCAGATCACGGCTTGCGTTGGGGATGCGCATCTTCTGTGTGAGGTCGAGTTGCTTGTCGCCTTCATACCACGTGCCGAGCAGGCTGATGACCTTCTGGTAGGAGACGAGCGAGTCGGGACGAATGCTGACGGGCAGTTCGTCCATCGTGTCGTTGAGCCCCAGTGAAGGTGCCAACTGCTGCATAATGTAGAGTTCGCGTGTGGAATAGTTCTTCTCTTCGTCGAAATAGTTGACGCCACTGTAGGCGCGCCAGAACGAGAATTCCGACGAGCCATCCCAGAATCCGAGTTTGCGAGCCACGTCGAAAACATTTTGCGAAGCCATCTGCGTGTCGGAAACGAGAGGGGCATAGGCAGGTTTCTTTCCCTTCTTTGCTTTGGCAGGTTTGGATGGAGGGGTAAGTGTGCTGAGTGAACCGATGCGGCTGATGTTGGCTGAAACGCAAACCTCATCATCGGGGATGCGCTGGGCAGCCCATACACCACCCACTTGATCGGGACCTTCGCCAAGCGTCTCGAAGATCCAAGCCTCCTCAGTGTCGGCTATCGTCAGACATTCACCCGAATCGCCGTATCCGTATTCGTGGATGAGCTGACCCATAAGCAGGATGGCGTCACGCGCCTTGGTACAACGTTGCAGTGCCACACGACAGAGTTCCTCAATCATGAACATACCATCCTTGTTTTCGAGCGTATCGCGACCAGTGAACGTGGTCTCGCCGATACCAAGTTGGTGCTCGTTGAGGCAGGGATATGCCGTGTCGAGGTAACGATAGGTGTGGCCTGCAGGCTGGGGAATCTGTCCCTTGACCTTCACCCCATCCATCGAACCAGGATATTCGGTATGCATCCGCCCCTCGTAGATATCCATCACGGTGTCGCGCTCGATGTCGGCAGCAGGCACCCAGCGCATCCAGGTGCGATACCAGGAGTCGCAGGTGTGGCTGGTGATTACCGAGCCATCAGTCGTGGCCTTGCGGCCCACGAGGATGCTGGTGCATTTATCGCCCGGCATTGACTCCTGCAAGTCAAACGATTGTGCAGAAACACTAACGGCACAGAACAATGTCCATGCCGTCAGAGAGATAAATCTATTGAGATTTTTCATTTTTTAGTCGTTATAGCGTTTTTTCGTTATAGCGTTATTTCGGGATTTCGGGATATCGTTATTCCGAAATGTCTGTATTTTCCTTTACTTGTTTGCCACATTGCCACCCCAGGAGGTGATGTCGCAAAGTTCGATTTGGAAGAAGAGGTTGGAATAAGGATTGATGGACGAACCGCTACCTTGCTGTCCATAGGCCAAGTACCAAGGAATCATACACACTACATGATCGCCGATATACATCTGCTGCAGGATGTCACCCCAGCCGGTAATCACGCCATTGGGAGTGAAACCAGTGTAATACTTTACCTGGTAGGACTCGATGGTGTCGGCCTTCAAAGGGCTCCTATCAGCACAGGCGAAGAACAGCGAGTCGAGGAGACCACCGGGATTGCGAAGATACTCCTTCGTCCAACCACCCTGACGACGCACCTTGGCGTAGAGCGAATCGGTCTGATAGAGGGTGTAGTGGACGCTGAGCGTGCTGGTGGAGTAGGGGCGATAGTCCTTGCGCGGATTGAGGTTGCGAAGGCTGTCGAGATTGGCTCGATGCACAAAGTGATAGAATGATGGATAGTACTGAGGCTCCTTGAGCGACTGCACGCGCTGATTGAAGTAGGTCATGGCCGAGTCGGTACTCTGGGCTGACAAGAACAACTCAGTAACGGCGTTGTTCTCGTCGCGCCAGCCGTAGTATTCGGTGTAATCTACGCTGTCATCGTCGTTGCAGGCCAGCATCAGGGGAGCAGCCAACAGGACAAGAAGGAAATAAAGAATCTTTTTCAATTAACAATTAACAATTAACAGTTAACAATGTTTAATCGTTCTCAATCTTGCGAAGCAGAGAAGAGATGTTCACCGAGTCGCCGATGATCTTGTGGAGGTCGGCGATAGCTACGCGCTCCTGCTCCATGGTGTCGCGGAAACGTAGGGTGACGGTGTTGTCCTCGAGTGTTTGTCCGTCAACAGTAACGCAATAGGGAGTACCGATGGCGTCCTGACGACGATAGCGCTTGCCGATGGAGTCCTTCACTTCAATCTGGCAGGTGTAGTCGTAGCGAAGTTCGCGGAGAATCTCTTCGGCCTTCTCAGGCAGACCGTCCTTGTTGACGAGTGGGAGAATAGCCACCTTGACGGGAGCCAAAGCGGGTGGCAAAGCAAGAACTACGCGGCGCTCGCCATTGACCTCCTCCTCCTTGAATGCACCAGCCATGATGCTGAGGAACATACGATCGACACCAATCGAAGTCTCGATGACGTAGGGAACATACGACTCACGGGTCTCGGGATCGAAGTACTCGATCTTCTTGCCGCTGTACTTGGCATGCTGCGAAAGGTCGAAGTTGGTGCGAGAGTGAATGCCCTCAACCTCCTTGAAGCCGAAGGGCATATTGAACTCGATATCGGTGGCAGCATTGGCATAGTGAGCCAACTTCTCATGATCGTGGTAGCGATACATTGCATCGCCGAAGCCGAGAGCCTTGTGCCAGGCCAGACGGGTCTTCTTCCACTTGGCAAACCAGTCAAGTTCGGTGCCCGGCTTGATGAAGAACTGCATTTCCATCTGCTCGAATTCGCGCATACGGAAAATGAACTGACGTGCCACGATCTCGTTACGGAAGGCCTTGCCAATCTGTGCAATACCGAAAGGCAGCTTCATACGACCAGACTTCTGCACATTGAGGTAGTTGACAAAGATGCCCTGTGCGGTTTCGGGACGGAGATAGATCTTCATGGCACCATCGGCTGTGGAACCCATCTCGGTGGAGAACATGAGGTTGAACTGACGTACGTCGGTCCAGTTGCGGGTGCCGCTGATGGGGCATACGATCTCCTCGTCGAGGATGATCTGCTTCAATTCCTCGAGATCCATCTTGTTCATGGCGTCGCTGTAACGCTGATGCAGTGCATCCCACTTGGCCTGATGTTCGAGCACGCGGCCATTGGTAGCGCGGAACTGAGCCTCGTCGAAAGCCTCGCCGAAACGCTTGCGAGCCTTCTCGATCTCCTTGTTGATCTTATCTTCAATCTTGGCGAGTTGCTCCTCGATGAGCACATCGGCACGATAGCGCTTTTTCGAGTCGCGGTTGTCGATGAGCGGGTCGTTGAAAGCATCCACATGGCCCGAAGCCTTCCAGACTGTCGGGTGCATGAAGATGGCAGCATCGATGCCCACGATGTTCTCGTGGAGCTTGGTCATTGCCTCCCACCAGTAGCGCTTGATATTGTTCTTGAGTTCAACACCGTTCTGACCGTAGTCATAGACTGCGCCCAGTCCGTCATAGATTTCACTCGAAGGGAAAACGAAGCCATACTCCTTGCAGTGGGACACCAGCTTCTTGAAAACATCTTCCTGATTTGCCATATCTTATTCAATTAATAATTAACAGATAACAATTAACAATGATTTTAGCCAACCTTCTCTCGGACGTGACCGTAGGGAACAACCATCATTGCTGATAGCAATTATTGCTAAAAACGGCGCAAAGTTACAAAAAAACTATGAAAGTTGAAAATATTTTGTCAAATATTTGCAGTTTTTGTCTTTTTTTACGTCAAAAATTAGGATATTTCAAAATGTATTTGTATATTTGCAGCAAAATCACACAATCTTAAACATACGCTATGAATCGTTATTTATCTTTACTGACACTGTTGGCTCTTGGCTTGACAGCTTGTCAAACGCAATGCGATCAGAACTCGCTTGCACCTTATGTTAGTCCCCAGTATGCAGCAGCACCTTTCGACATGCCCGCTGTGGCCACTGTCAATATTCCTGCCTACAGTGTAAGCCTTGCCGATTTCGGTGCCAAAGGCGATGGAGGCAGCCTCTGTACCGAAGCCTTTGCAGCAGCCATGAAAGCTCTTGACGAGAAAGGCGGTGGTCATCTTATTGTTCCCAGTGGTATCTGGCTCACGGGTCCTATCCAGTTTGTTTCGAATGTCGATCTGCATGTTGAGCAAGGTGCACTTGTGCTCTTCACCACCGACTACGACGCCTATCCGGAAGTGACCACGATTTACGAAGGAAATACCTCGACCCGCAAGATGGCTCCTCTCTACGCCTATGAGGTCAACAACATTGCCATCACTGGTTCCGGTTCGTTCGATGGACAAGGCCAGGCATGGCGTCCCAGCAAGAAGGGAAAGTTCACTTCAAGCCAGTGGAGCACGCTCACTTCGGGCAGCGGTATCGAGTTGAACAACGTCTGGTATCCGAATGCCAAGGAAGATGACCTGAAGGGTGTGGAAGACAAGCCTGATATGCGACGCGTGACGAATCGTCCTGTGTTGCTTGACTTTATTCGCTGCAAGCGCGTGTTGCTCAAGGATGCTACCTTCTCGAATTCTCCAGCTTGGAACATCCATCCTTTGATGTGCGAAGACCTTATCATCGACAATGTCACCATCCGCAACCCCTGGTCCGCACAGAATGGTGATGGTCTCGACCTCGAGTCATGCAATCGTGTGCTGATTCTCAACTCTACTTTCGATGTGGGCGACGATGCCATCTGCATCAAGTCGGGCAAGGACAAGGAAGGTCGTGATTGGAAACGCCCCTGCCAGAATGTCATCATCGATGGCTGCACCGTGCTGCATGGACATGGCGGCTTCGTGATTGGTTCGGAGATGAGTTCGGGTGCCAACAACATCTATGTGCACAACTGCCTCTTCAATGGCACTGATACGGGTCTGCGCATGAAGTCGACGCGTGGTCGTGGTGGCGTGATTGAGAACATCTACATCGACCAGATCAACATGGTTGCTATCTCGGGTGATGCCTTCACCTTCGACCTATATTATGCCAATAAGCCTGTAGGTGGAAAGGCTGACAAGGACAGTTCTGCCGAAGATGCCGTTCCTCCTGTAACAGAAGAGACTCCTTGCTTCCGCAACCTCTATATCTCGAATGTCATCTGCCAGGGTGCCAAGCGTGCCATATGGTTCAATGGCCTCCCCGAAATGCCTCTTGAGAACCTTCAGATGCGCAATTCCCTCTTTGTAGCAGATAAGGGCTGCGAGATGCATTATGCCAAGGACATCACCTTCGAGAATGTCACCATTCAGAACTCGAAGGGTGAGCGTGTTATCACGGCCGACGTTACCAACTTTGTAGAGAAGTAATCTCGCATTGTTCAAGATAAAAATAGGGCTGGCTCCGTTTTTGGAACCAGCCCCATTTTTTTAGAATATAAAGACCCCGTCATTTCAATAACCTACCGCCATCAATCACAAGCGAAGTGCCCGTGACCCATGCAGCTGCATCGGAAAGGAGGTAGATGATGGAGTATGCCACCTCTTCGGGTTTCCCGTAGCGGCGGAGTGCATAGAGTTCCTTGTCCTTGACGATCAATTCGTCGGGGATTGCTCCTATGCCCAGCGTTGTTTCTATAGTGCCCGGAAGGACGGCATTGGCTCGTATGCCACGGCTTCCTAATTCCACCGCACAAGTACGCATAAAGGAGTCGATGGCGGCTTTAGAGGAGGCGTAGATGCTGTTCGCTGGGGTGCTCAATGACGCTGAGATAGAGGAAGTGAACACGATGGAACCACCTTTTGCAATCTTTCTCTTCTTCAGCAATCCTTTGGTCAAAAGGATAGGGGCAAAGACGTTGGTTTGATAGACTTTGTCAAGGTCTGCTTGTTCAATGTAGTTGACGGTGACAAGGCTATTCTGCCCAGCATTATTGATAAGACCATTGAGCGCAGGTGTTTCGGCAACAAGTCTGTCAATATCCTCCTGTTTGCAGAGGTCTGCTACAATCTGCACATGTCCATCGCCTTCAAGTTGGCTATATGTTTCTGCAAGGCGTTCTTCGTTACGGCCTGTGATGACCACACGAGCCCCAAGTTTGGAACATTCAATGGCCGTCGCCCGTCCGATGCCCGACGATGCACCCGTCACCAGGATGGTTTTCCCTTCGAGCGAAAATGGATTGTAGGTTTTCATGTTTTTTCTTTATACTTCTTTGAAATAAATAGTTTCAGGATGCTCTCCAAATATGAAATGGACGACGTTGCAGAGCCATACTTCTTGATTGAACCCATCTACGCCGTTTACACGATATGTGCCTCCAAGTTGATCATGCCCTACCATTTCCAAAGAAGAATAACCGGCTTGGTCGTCTAAAGAAATGTCAAGGGTTACATAGAGACCGTCAGTCGTCAGGAAGTCCAGAAAAGTGTCTGCTCCATCGACCATTTCCAGGTCTTCTTGGAGGCCATCCCATTCCGGTAGAATTACAAACCATCTTCCATCTTCCCATTTTTCGAATGTTAGTTCCATAGTTTTTTGATTTTTAAGTAATAGCTTTTGTATCGCTCCTTTCAAAGATGAATATGAGCTGACATTAATATGTGTAAAAATGACAAAAAGGTAAACTGCTAAATTATTTGCAAGAAAATCAACAACATACGGAGGCCACTCGATATGACCTCCGTATGTGTAATACGAATAGATTAATTGATTGATGTAATCGATTTACTTCTTGTTGATGTAATCGACGATCCACTGACCGACTTCCTTGGTGCCGTATTTTGCGCCCCCTTCGACCTGAATCTCTGGTGTACGGACATTCTGAGCCAGCGACTCATCGACAGCCTCGCGGACGAGGGCGCCTTCTGCCTTGAGACCGAAGTACTCGAAGAGCATTGCTACTGAGAGAATCTGAGCCAAGGGGTCAGCGATGTTGAGACCCTTGCCCTGTGGCCAAGAACCATGGATTGGCTCGAAGACAGGGGTGTGCTCACCTGTTGATGCGGATGGGAGCAGACCCATCGAGCCGGTGATGCAACTTCCTTCGTCGGTCAGAATGTCGCCAAAAGTATTCTCGGTGACCATCACGTCGAAGAAACGTGGCTCCTGGATCATACGCATCGAAGCATTGTCAACGTACATGAAGTCGGTGGTAACATCGGGATACTGCTTCATCACCTCCTGGGCAACCTTGCGCCAAAGACGAGAAGAAGCCAGGACGTTGGCCTTATCGACCACAGTGACGTGGTTGCGACGCTGACGAGCATACTGGTATGCTACGTGCAGGATACGTTCCACTTCGGGACGTGAATAGTAGTTGGTGTCGAACGCGTCTTCTACACCATTCTCGTTGATGGCAGGCTCCTTCTTCTGACCAAAGTACATACCGCCGGTGAGCTCACGGATGCAGATGAAATCGGCACCTTTCACAACCTCATCCTTCAAGGGAGACTTGTGCACGAGGCAGTCAAAAGTGGTGACTGGACGGATATTGGCGAAGAGACCGAGTTTCTTGCGCATGGCAAGCAGACCTTGTTCGGGACGAACCTTTGCATTCGGGTTGTTGTCGTACTTGGGATCACCTACACTGGCAAAGAGCACAGCGTCGGCCTCCATGCAGGTCTGGAAAGTCTCCTCAGGGAAAGGATCTCCCACCTTGTCGATGGCATCCGCTCCGCAGATGGCATATTTGTAACTCAGTTCATGACCGAACTTCTTGCAAATGGCCTCAGTCACGGCGAGACCTTGTTCCATAATCTCGGGTCCGATACCATCGCCCGGGAGGACTGCTAATTTGAGTTTCATATTATTCGATAATTATTTATTGTTCATTGTTAATTGATTGCGTCCTTCTCGTCCTCAAGCATATTGAGCATCTTGATGGTCGCTTTGATGGCGGCTTCCGTCTGGTCGGCATCCAGGCCTCGGGTGCGATAGACCTTTCCTTCGTACTGCCAGGTGATAGCAGTCTGGACAAGGGCATCGGTGCGTCCTCCAGGAGGAATGGTGACCACGTAGTTGGTGAGCCAGGGGAAGGTGCGGTCCAGTTTGTTGCGATAGATGTGACGTACAGCACGTACAAATGCATCATACTGACCGTCGCCCGAGGCAGACTCCTCGTATTGCTGACCATTGATGTCAAGTTTTACGCAAGCCTGAGGATGCAGACCATAGGCAGTCGAAACCATATAAGAGACAAGTTTGATGCGTTCGGATGGTGCGTCGTGATGCAGGACATCTGAAATGATGTAAGGAAGGTCCTCGATGGTTACGTGTTCCTTCTTGTCGCCCATTTCATTGATTCGCTCGGTTACTCGACGCATGTCGTAGTCGTTCAAATTAATGCCCAACTGTCGCAGATTCTGCTCGATGTTGGCTTTGCCCGACATCTTGCCAAGAGCATATTCGCGGCTGCGTCCGAAGCGCTCAGGAAGCAACGGATTGACGTAGAGTTTGGCCTTCTTGTCGCCGTCGGCATGAATGCCCGCTGTTTGCGTGAAGACATTTTCGCCTACGATGGGCGCATTGGGGGCAGTAGCAATGCCACTATAACTCTCCACCATACGACTCAGGCTGTTGATGCTCTGCTCGATGACGTTCAATTCCGAACCGGGTACCATGTCCTTGATGACAGCCACCACGCTTGCGAGCGAAGCATTGCCTGCTCTTTCGCCTAGACCGTTGACCGTGGTGTGAACACCTTGGGCACCGGCTTTTACTGCTGCCAGCACGTTGGCTACAGCCAGGTCGTAGTCATTGTGGGCGTGGAAGTCGAAATGGAGTTTCGGATATTTTGCTACCATCTGCTCGAAGAACAGCCTCGTCTGACTTGGCGAGAGGATGCCCAACGTGTCGGGTAGCATAAATCTCTGAATGGGGGCATCGCTCAATGCTTCCATCATGTCCATGACATACTTGAAGGAATACTGCATGCCGTTTGACCAGTCCTCCAGATAGATGTTGACGCTCAAACCGGCTTCGACAGCCATATCGATGTTACGACGAATGTCGGCCCAGTGCTCCTCGGGTTGCTTGCCCAATTGGGCTGTGCAATGCTTCTCAGAGCCTTTGGCCAGCAGGTTGATGACTTTGCCTCCCGCCTTGCTGATCCATTCAATGGAAGCACCATTGTCGCAGAAGCCAAGGACTTCTATCTTGTCGAGGTATCCGGCCTCCTTGGCCCATTCACATACCTTGCATACACATTGGAATTCGCCATCGCTGACACGCGCAGAAGCAATTTCGATGCGATCAACACGAACTTCTTCGAGTAATTTGCGCGCTATGGAGAGTTTTTCGGAGGCACTGAATGCAACCCCCGACGTTTGTTCTCCGTCGCGTAGGGTCGTGTCGAGTATTTCGAATTTCATTACTTCTTGTTTTCGAAGGCTTCAATCTTGCCGGTCTGTGACAAGAGGTAATCGATATCGTCATAGCCGTTCATCAAGCAGTACTTCTTGTATCCGTTGATGTCGAACTTTTCGCAATGCCCTGTAGCCTCATTGGTAACCGTCTGGTTAGGGAGATCCACGGTGACTACGGTATCAGCATCCTTGGCGATTGATGCAAACAGTTCCTGCTGGAATGCCTCGCTGACGATAACGGGCAGAACAAAGCAGTTCAAGAGGTTGTTGCGATGGATGTCGGCAAAACTGCTTGAGATCACGACGCGTACACCATAGCCAGAGATGGCCCATGCTGCATGCTCGCGGCTGGAACCGGAACCCCAGTTCTGCCCGCCCACGATAATCTCGTGGCAACCCTCATGGGGTGCTTCGCAGAATGCAGGTTGGTTCAGGACGAAATCGGCTATTGGCTCGCCTTTGGCGTTGAAGCGAAGATCGCGCATAAATGCATCACCGAAGAATTTGGGGTCGCGAGAAGTCGATGCCAGATAACGTGCGGGGATGATGAGGTCGGTATTGCAGTTGTCGATCTGGATGGGAATGCAGGTCGATTTGATTATATTGAATTTCTGATGTGCCATACTAATAATTAATAATTAACAAATAACAATTAATGATTAACAATTAGATCTTGCGTGGATCGGTCACTACACCAGTGATGGCCGAAGCGGCCACAACGAGTGGAGATGCAAGAATGGTACGTGCTCCAGGACCTTGACGACCGACGAAGTTGCGGTTCGAAGTTGAGATGGCGAGTTTGCCGGCAGGAACCTTATCGGGGTTCATGGCGAGACAAGCGGAGCAGGAGGGGAGACGCAGTTCGAAGCCTGCTTCCTCGAGAACCTTGTCGATGCCTTCGTCGATGATCTGCTGACGTACGAGCCACGAGCCTGGTACGAGCCAAGCCACGACGTTGGGGTTCTTCTTCTTGCCCTTCACGATCGATGCAAAGGCACGGAAATCCTCGATACGTCCATTGGTGCATGCGCCAAGGAAACAGTAATCGATGGGATGACCTTCGAGTTTCTCACCTGGCTGGAACTGCATATAATCAAGTTGAGCGAGGAACTGCTTCTGCTCGGCCTCGTTCATACCATCGAGTGTAGGAATGCATTCGTCGATGGCAATACCGGCACCAGGGTTCGTTCCGTAGGTAATTCGAGGATTGATATCTTCGGCACGGAAAGTAACTTCCTTGTCAAAAATGGCATCGTCGTCGCTTTTGAGCTGGCGCCATATTGCAACAGCCTTGTCCCAGTCTTCTCCCTTAGGAGCATACTCGCGGCCCTTGAGGTAAGCGAAGGTGGTCTCGTCGGGGGCTATCAGACCAGCACGAGAACCCATCTCGATGGAAAGGTTCGAAAGCGTCAGACGGCCCTCCATCGACATATTGCGAATGGTGGAACCTGCATATTCAACTGCATAACCTGTAGCGCCTGCAGTGGTCATTTGAGCCATAATGTAAAGTGCCACATCCTTGGCCACTACACCTGGCTGGAGCGTGCCTTCAACGTTGATGCGCATAGTCTTGGGCTTGGACTGCAGTATGCACTCGGAAGCCAACACCTGGGCAACTTCGGATGTGCCAATGCCCATGGCAATGGCTCCAACAGCACCGTGGGTAGAGGTGTGTGAATCACCGCAGACAATGGTCATGCCAGGGAGAGAAAGGGCCTTCTCGGGACCAACGACGTGGATGATACCATTGTCCTTGCTGCCCATGCAGAAATGCTTGATGCCGAATTCTGCACAGTTCTTGGCAAGGGTTTCAACCTGATTGCGTCCGATGGGGTCGTTGATGACTTCCTGCTGATCGCTGGGCGTGTTGTGATCGGGCATGGCGATGACGTGTTCAGGACGGAACACCTTGATGCCTTTGTCACGCAGCGTGTCGAATGCTTGTGGAGAGGTCACTTCGTGGGCATAGAGTCGGTCTATGTAGAGCTGGGTGGGGCCGTCTTCAACCTTCTGCACAACATGTGCATCCCATATTTTGTCAAATAATGTTTTTCCCATTATGTTTTGTAATTAATGTTTGAACTTGTTGATGCAGTCGATATATGCCTCGACAGAAGCGGTAACGATGTCGGTGTCGGAGCCAAAACCGTAATAGATGTGATTGTCGTGCTCAACCTGAATGTGCACCTTGCAGAGGTCGTCAGAACCCTTTGAAATGGCTTGGATGGTCATTTCCTTGAGGGTCATCTCGCGTCGGATGATTTGCTTGAGGGCCTTGATTGAAGCATCCACTGGACCATTGCCGATGCCTGCTGCTTCGAAAATCTCGTTGGCAACCTTAAGACGAATGGCAGCAATAGGTGTGACACCCTTGCCGGTGGTTACTTGCAGCGATTCGAGTTGAACGTGGTTGTTCTCGGCCTTTTCGGTGCCTGCGAGCATCAACAGGTCGTCATCGTTGAGTTCCTTTTTCTTGTCGGCCAGACGAAGGAAGGCCTCGTAGGTCTTGTCGAGTTTCTCCTGCTCGAGTTCAACGCCCAATACGCTCAAACGGTGCTTAAGTGCAGCACGGCCAGAGCGTGCGGTGAGTACGATGGAGTTCTCGTCGATGCCCACGTCCTTTGGGTCCATGATTTCGTAGGTTTGAACGTTTTTCAGAACACCATCCTGATGGATGCCACTTGAATGTGCAAAGGCATTCTTGCCGACTACAGCCTTGTTGGGTTGAACGGGCATATTCATGAGCGAACTTACCAGTCGAGAAGAGGGCCAGATCTTGGTAGTGTTGATATTGGTAGTCACTGGCATCGTTGCCTGGTGGCACTTGATAATCATAGCAATCTCTTCGAGCGAAGTGTTGCCTGCACGCTCGCCGATACCATTGACGGTTACCTCCACTTGTCGTGCACCATTGACTACACCGGAGATGGTGTTGGCTGTGGCCATACCCAGATCGTTGTGACAATGTGTCGAAAGGATAGCACGTCCATCCTGCAGTCCCTCGACATGATCCATGAGGTATTTGATCTTCTCGCCGTATTCCCAAGGCATGCAATAGCCTGTGGTGTCGGGGATATTGATGATGGTGGCGCCTGCCTTGATGGCTGCGTCGACTACTTTGGCAAGATATTCGTTTTCGGTGCGACCCGCATCTTCGGCATAAAACTCCACTTCGTCGACCTTGTTGCGGGCGTATTTGACGGCGGCAACCGCACGCTCGATGATTTCTTCGCGTGTGGAGTTGAACTTATACTTGATGTGCGAATCAGAAGTGCCTATGCCGGTGTGGATTCTCTTGTGCTTGGCATACTGCAAAGCTTCGGCAGCGCAGTCGATGTCCTTTTGTACCGCACGTGTAAGTGCACAAATGGTAGGCCAAGTTACGGCTTTGGATATTTCGACGACGGAATTGAAGTCACCAGGGCTCGAAATGGGGAAGCCGGCTTCGATGATATCTACGCCCAACTGCTCGAGGGCCTTGGCCACCTGGATCTTCTCCACGGTGTTCAACTGACAGCCTGGAACTTGTTCTCCGTCACGCAACGTCGTGTCGAAGATAAATAGACGATCACTCATAACAAATACCTTTAAATATATTAAAAAACCTTAGATAAATACAAGACGTGAATGCCCTTCGGGGCACACAATAATTAATATAAGAGAAGCAAAACAGGTGCGGCATCAAAGAGAGCCGCCCTGTGTAAAGATGTACTGAAGATACTGTTTGCTGTTGTCGCGCTTCACCTTAATGGCGGTGGGCAGGATGTAATTGCTTACAGAAAGGACTGCGCCCGACTGAGAACTGGTTGAAACATCGACGGGGATGACAGCCATTTGAACAGTATAACTGTCGAGGGCACTCTGTACAATGGTGCGGATTCCATCGGTGTTGTTCTTGTAATCTTCTGCGGTGTAGCTGTCGAGGGTGGATTGGGACAATTCGGGCAGGAATGTCGTAGGCTTGACAGCCTTGATCTGCTGTGCCCACTGCAAGGATGTTGCTACAGTCTCTTTGTTCCAACTGCCGTGATTGGTTTGACCTGCCAGACCTATAACGAGTTCGTTGAGGTTGCCGAAACTGTAATAGTAGATATAGTTGGTAATGGAATCGGCGACGTAGGTGCCAATGGCGGCAGCGGCTTCGTCAGGCACACGGCTTTCCTCGAAGAACCTGTTCATCTTGCTTTCCTCGATGAGCATTACCCTGGAGGCAGGCGTGCTGCTCAAAAGGGAACCTTGAGGTTTCTCGCACATCAGCGAGAAGTTGGCTCCATTGAGGAAGTAGGCATAGCCGTGGCGCATCGGATGATCCATCATCGTGCGGATGGCCTTGCCAATAGGAAGATCAATAGTGGCATAATAACCCTGAGGTGAAGTGATATAGGCATAGTCGGTGTCCGACAGTCGGTTATCCTTCTTGATGTCTTTCAACTCAAGGCTCGACATCTGAACGACGTCGGGAGTGACGGCCATATACTGTACATGCGAAGTGACATAGGCGGAGTCGCCGGTGTCGGTAGAGTTACGCAGGAGCGTCCCGTCTTTCGAATACTTGTGATAACTGTGATAGTAGAAATAGATGGCCGTGTTATAGACCTTGATAATCGAACCGTCGCCAAAAGTTGGCTGGATGGCCACGCCCGAGAGGAAGTTCTCGCGCATGCTCTCGATATTGGCAAAGATGTCCGTATAGTTGTAGTTGGCCTTGCCAGCAGCATCACGAGCGATGGCGGCAGCTACTATCTTCTTGAAAAATTCGTTCTTCAGGTCGTCCTTTAGTCGAACTTCGATGTAGGGAAGGTATGAGCCGATGCTGCGGACTGAGTCGCTCAAGACACGGTGGGCTGCGGAATATGCTTTCCTGCCCAAGAATGAGGATGTGTCGTAGTATTTGGAAAAGTCGTTGTTGCTGTAGAAGGCACTTTCGGGTTCTTTTTCCAGCTTTGCATCACTGTTGAGTGCATAGACGCTGAACTGCATAGGAGTCAGCGAGTCGCCGTAGTAGGTGTTATAATAAACACGAAGGGTCAGCGAGTCAATTGTGTTGGCTACCAATGAGTCGAAATGAGAAGTGTAGATGCCTTTGGGGTCGAGACCAAGATCGTGAGGAACAGACGTGCGCAGAATGTCGAAGGTGACAGAGTCGTTGCTGGTCTCGTTTAATGTGATGTTGGTGCTGGCATAGAACTGAGCCAGGTAGCCCGCCTTTACACTGCCGTATTCCGGGTCGGTAATGTTGCCAAGGAGAGGATAGCCTGTACGCACATAAATGGAATCACGATACCCTGTGGCCACCGCACATCGCAGTGTGTCGGCCTCGATTTTGATTTCATCACTATTAGGCATCGTTGAAGCACCAATGTCAGAGAGTGAATCTTCGCAGGAAGTTACTGAAACAAGTATGCACAGAGCCGAAACGAACGACAGAAGTTGTTTGGCTACGTTGATAATTAGTTTCACTTTATTTGTGCTGAAATTTTTAATTGTTTTACCAATATTGTTAATTGACAAATGTTCAATCTTCTTCAATACTGTTGTTGTTGAATAGTTCGAAGAAATCGTCATATTTCTTGATGTCAAGTACTTCATCGGTCGCATCCAGGATGTGAATGCCTCGACTTTCGGCGTAAGCCTTTACTTCTTCAGCGGCTGGGGTATTGTCGGTGATGATCAGTCCGTCGCTGAATTTGACGGCAAGTTTGCAGAGCGATACATAATCGACAGGCTTGTCCTTGACTTCGATAAGGTCGGCCTTGAGTACGCCTTCGCGTTTCACCGTGCGGTAGAAATTGCTCGCCATATGCCCCTCGAAACCGTTGTCGAACATGTCAAACACAACCTTGACACCTCGGAAGCAGGGGTCTTCGGCAAAGGTCTTTTTGATGTAGATGGGTGAAATGGCCGAGAACCATCCCTGGCAATAGACCACATCGGGTTTCCAGCGCAACTTGCGTATCGTCTCAATGACACCACGTGCGAAGAAGACGCAACGCTCGGCATTGTCGCTGTATTCTCCGTGGGCATTGCCATACTTGTGGCGATGGGTAAAGTACTCGTCGTTATCGATGAAATAAACTTGCATGCGAGCCTGCTGGATAGACGCTACCTTGATGATCAGGGGATGATCGGTATCGTTGATGATCAGGTTCATGCCCGAGAGCCTGATCACCTCGTGAAGTTGGTTGCGTCGTTCGTTGATGAGGCCAAATCGAGGCATAAAGGTGCGGATCTCGTGTCCGGCGTCTTGAATGCCTTGTGGCAGTTGGCGTCCGATGCTTGACATGCGGGCCTCTGGGAGGTAGGGCATGACTTCGGTGTTGATGAAAAGGATCTTGGTTTTGTTCATATTTTTTATCTTCTCCTTTGGAGTCTGTGGCTTGGAGAATTGGTGCAAAGATAAGGATTTATTTTGAATTTTCCGAATATTTTGTTCAAAAACGTCTCGAGTGCGTGCGTTTTTAAATGATTTTTTGAGTTTTTGCATTATCGGGAGTGAATTTTTAACGTAATTTTGATGGCTTTTTCTCTTTCTTGTGACGTTGTTTGCGCCCCTTGCAATATCCCTTTGTCCAAGATGAAAAATGCTCCTCGCATTTCCTGACGTGCTATGCAAAAGCCTATCTTCTCGTCATAGCAAAATTTATATAAAACGAATGAAAACGGAACAAAAATCAATGATAATAGAAGAATTTCAGGAAAAAATTTGGATAATTCGGGAATGACTCTTATCTTTGCAGCATCTTTTTTCTCGAAAATATCAAAGTAAAGATAAAACAGATTAACGTGTTATGAAAAGAGTATTTGTTGCTGTTCTTGTTTGTTCGGGTTCATGCTTCTTTTCCCCATCATTTGCCGAGGAACCGACACCTGCAGTGACAGTCAGTGTGGGAGCCGATGTCGTCAGTTCATATCTCTGGCGTGGTCAGGAATGTGGTGGATTCAGTGTCCAGCCTTCTGCTACAGTGACGTTCAACCAACCAGGCATAAGTGTCGGTGCTTGGGCTTCTGCGGAGTTGTTCCAAAAGGGAACTGATGCGCTCAATATGACTGAGATCGACCTTTCTTTGTGCTGGAATCCCATTGAGGCGTTGACCGTCGGTGTTACTGATTATTATTTCCACACCGATGGCTTCTTTGGAGCGTGGAATTTCAGCAGTGGTTCATCTCATACACTTGAGGCAAACCTTGCTTATGATTTCGGACCGTTGGCGTTGTCTTGGAATACAGTGGTCGCTGGCAGCGACTTGGGACCTAATGATGATCGTGCCTATTCCACCTATGTGGAGGTGAGTGCTCCTTGGAAACTTGCAGGCGTGGATGGTTCTGCCTCCGTTGGCGCAAGCCTATGGGATGATGGTTTCACGCTCATCGATACTGATGGCTTCAAGGTTTGCAATGTGACACTGACTGCCAACAAGGAACTATTCAGCGTTCCCTTCTACGGCCAGATTGTATATAATCCTGCGCTCGACAAGATTTATTTTGCAGTAGGGGTATCGTTTTAAGATTAAGAAATAAAAGTATAAAAATTATATGAGCAAACTGAGATTTGATGCTATCGAAGCAGCATTCAAGAAACGTGCTGCCGAGTATCCTATCCCCGAAGGCCGGCCTTCGGAATATTTCGGTGAACTGGTCTTCAATCGACAGAAGATGCAGAAGTATTTGGATGCCAAGACCCTCCATGCCCTTTTGGATTGTATTGATAATGGCAAGCCCCTTGACCTTGAAGTTGCCGATGGGGTGGCTGCAGGCATGAAACAATGGGCGATGGAACATGGTGTGACGCATTGCAGCCATTGGTTCCAGCCTTTGACCGAGTCGACGGCCGAGAAGCATGACTCGTTTATGGAATACGATGGTAAAGGTGGAATGATTGAGACCTTCGAAGGCAAGAACCTCGTGCAGCAGGAGCCTGATGCGTCAAGTTTCCCATCGGGTGGAATCCGTGCTACTTTCGAGGCCCGCGGATACACGGCTTGGGACCCTACTTCTCCAGTCTTCATCCTCGACGATTGTCTCTGCATCCCTACGGTGTTCATCTCTTATACAGGTGAGGCGCTCGATTACAAGGCACCTCTTAAGAAAGCGCTCAAGGCTGTTAGCAAGGCTGCAGTTTCGGTATGCCAATTGTTTGACCCCAATGTGACCAAAGTTCAGGTGAACCTCGGATGGGAGCAGGAATATTTCCTTGTTGACGACAATCTGTACTCGGCTCGTCCTGACCTGATTACCACAGGACGAACCCTTATGGGACATGGATCGAGCAAGAACCAGCAGATGGATGACCACTATTTTGGACAAATTCCATCACGCGTCCAGGCTTTTATGAAAGACCTTGAGATTATGGGCCTTCGTCTTGGTCTGCCGATGAAGACCCGTCATAATGAGGTGGCTCCTAATCAGTTCGAGTTTGCGCCTATATACGGCGAATGTAACCTGGCTGTCGATCAGAACATGCTCATTATGGGTGTAATGAAACGTGTGGCACGCCGTCATGGTTTCCGCGTACTGCTCCATGAGAAGCCTTTCGAGGGCATCAATGGCTCGGGCAAGCACAACAACTGGTCATTGCAGACCAATACGGGTGAGATGCTGTTTGCACCGGGTAAGGATCCGATGAGTAATCTGCAGTTTGTAACCTTCTTTGTCAATACACTCGAGGCGCTTCGTCGCCATGGCGCGTTGCTGAAAGCTTCTATTGCTTCGGCTACCAACGCACATCGCCTTGGAGCCAACGAGGCACCTCCGGCCATCATCTCGGCTTTCTTGGGCAGGACGATGACTGAAGTTCTGCGAAAGCTCATTACTGTGCCCGACGATACGGATATCGTCATCGCTGGCAAGCACAAGTATGACATCGGTCTGGTCGAGATACCTCAGATCTTCATCGATAATACCGACCGCAACCGCACTTCTCCATTTGCTTTCACCGGCAATCGCTTCGAGTTCCGAGCTGTCGGATCGAAGGCCAATTGCGCAAGTGCAATGATTGCCCTCAATTCAATGGTGGCTGAACAACTCAACGACTTCAAGGCTGAGGTCGATCAGGAATTGGCCAAAGGCACGGAAGTGAAGATTGCTGTGATGAAGACCCTCAAGCCCATCATTGCCCGTATCATCGATACCGTATGTTTTGACGGCAATGGTTATTCTGAGGAGTGGCAGAAGGAGGCTCAGAAGCGAGGTCTCGATGTGGAACGTTGCGTGCCAAAGATGATTCTCGAATATGTAAAGCCCGATGCTGTCGAGATGTTCTCCAAACTTGGTGTTTTCTCGCTTCAGGAACTTCAGGCGCGTAATGAAGTGAAGTTCGAGACGTATGTTAAACTGATTCAGATTGAGGCGCGTGTGCTCGGCGACCTTGCCATCAACCACATCATCCCGGCAGCAATGAGCTATCAGTCGCAGCTCCTCAAGAATGTTGCCATGATGAAATCGCTCTTCCCCACCACATGGGAGAGTCTCAGCGCACCCGAGATCGCTATCATCAAGAAGATTGCAGCTTACAACGCAGACATCAAGGTCAAGGTCGATGCTATGGTTGATAAGCGTCGAGTGGCCAACAAGATCGATGACGCTTATCAGAAGGCACTTGCCTACTACGAGATAGCAGAATCGTTCCACTCCATTCGTCGTCCTATCGACAAATTGGAAGAGATTTGTGACGACAATATTTGGCCAATGCCCAAGTATCGTGAACTGTTATGGATCCGATAAACCTTTTGCGTAGGCTGATTCTGCTTTCATTTGCAACGTTCATATTGACTCCTTGCTGGGGTCAATATGAACGTTTTGTGCATAAGGTGGATTTTCAGGATTATTACAAGAATGCCAATTACGACGAGTCACGGGTACCTGAGTATTCTCTTCCCGACCCGCTTCTCTGTCTCGATGGTACTCGTGTGACCACTGTTGCTGAATGGGAAAACCATCGTCGTCCCGAACTTGTTTCGTTGCTCGAGACATATATGTATGGACATGCTCCTGCCCCTGATGAAGGATTCAGATGGGAGGTGGTGAAAACCGATTCCGAATATCGCGACGGCAAAGCTATCAGGCGAGACGTCATCCTGCATCTCACAGCTGAAGGTCCCGACGTCCCTCTCTGCATTGTTGTCCCAAAGGTGGACAATCTGGGCGAAAAGCATCCTGCTTTCTTTGGTTTGAGTTTCTTTGAGAATGATTCAATCTGGCATTCTCCTTGGGCAGGGTTAAGTTGGCAACCCGACACGTTGCTTGCACATGGCTATGGCCTTGTCACCTTTCGCTATACCGATGCAGAACTAGACCGAGCTGATGATCACTTCCAGTCCAGCATTTTGCATAAGCATTTCTATCAAAAGGGTCAGTCCTCACCGTTGCCCGATGAGTGGGCTGCTGTCGGCTGCTGGGCTTGGACGATAAGCCGTTCCATGGATTATCTGGAGACCGACGATCTTGTCGATGCTTCCCGGGTAGCACTTCTAGGACATTCGCGGCTTGGCAAGGCTGTTCTTTGGGCTGGTGCAATCGATCAACGGTTCCGTGTGGTTATTCCCGTCAATTCGGGTTGTTGCGGAGCAGCATTGTCCCGTCGTTGCTACGGAGAGACGGTCGAGTGTGTCAATGAATTCAGTTACCAATGGTTCTGCGGCAATTTCCGGCAGTTCAGCCATCGTGAAGACGAGATGCCTTTCGACCAGCATGAAGTCGTCGCGCTCATCGCACCTCGCCCTGTTTATATCGCCAGTGCTGAAGATGACCAATGGGCCGACCCACATGGAGAATTTTTGGGCGCCAAGGGTGCTGAGCCGGTTTATGCACTCTATGGACTATCGGGTATTGTCAATGACGAAGGGCAGGCGCAAACCGAGATGCCTCCAGTTGATGCACCAGCCACAGTTGGAACAATAGGTTACCATTATCGCAAAGGTCCCCATGCGGTGTTGCCTTACGATTGGAAGCAGTTCATTTCTTTTGCCGATAAGTATCTGAAATAATTATCTCTCAACGTGCCGTTTTGACAGGTTTTTTAGGGCAAAGATTATAGTTTTTTGCAAAATGACTCGCCTGCGGCATTATTTTTTTGACGAAAATTTGGCATTGTGTCAAATAGTGCGTATCTTTGCCCCCATGATAGAAAAAGTTATTCTTTTGGAGCAGGCCGATCCTGTGATCTTCTATGGTACGAACAACTCGAACATCTTGTTGCTCAAGACACTTTACCCCAAACTTCGCTTCGCTGCGCGAGGCAGGGCCATCAAGGTTTATGGTGATGAGGACGACATTGAGATGTTCCAGGCTTTCGTCGATCGGCTGATCAATTATTGCAACGAATACAACAAACTCAACGAAGAGGTTATCCTGAGTTTCTACAATGGCGAGAGCCCGGTAGAGAAGAAACAGGACAGCCTGATTATCTATGGCGTGAACGGCAAGCCTATCACCGCACGAACTGAGAATCAGAAGCGACTCGTTGATGCCTTCGCCAAGAACGATTTGTGCTTCGCCCTTGGCCCGGCAGGCTCGGGAAAAACTTACGTTGCCATCGCTCTTGCCGTGCGAGCCTTGAAGAATAAGGAGATACGCAAGATTATACTTTCGCGTCCTGCTGTTGAGGCTGGTGAGAAATTGGGCTTTCTGCCTGGCGAGATGAAGGATAAACTCGATCCCTATCTGCAACCGCTCTATGATGCCCTGGAGGATATGATACCTACGGCTAAACTCCGTGAATTGCTAGAAACCAACGTCATTCAGATTGCTCCACTCGCCTATATGCGTGGTCGTACGTTGAGCGATGCTATCATCATTCTCGACGAGGCGCAGAACACTACGGCTCCCCAGATCAAGATGTTCCTCACCCGATTGGGCCTGGGCGCCCGTATGATTGTGACTGGTGATATGAGTCAGGTCGATCTGCCTCGCAACGTGGGTTCTGGCCTTGTACAGGCGCAGCATATCCTTCGTGGTATCCCTGGCATTGCCACCGTCGAGTTCGACAAGCGCGACATCGTGCGCCATCGTCTTGTCCAGAAGATCGTCGAGGCTTACGACAAGTTTGAACTGACACAGAAACAGCAGACACTCCCTCCGACATCGGCTGGTTCCGAGTCACTTTAAACCTCATTCTTTGACTTTAGTCTTAAGGGTGATTTAAAATTCAAAATAATATGAGAAAGTTTATTTTAGCCATCACATTCATCATCGCATCGGCATCGATTGGTGCCAGTTATGTTTCTGCGCAGGAGCAGGATAGCAAGTTCAAGACTCGTTCGCGCGTCGTGGCTGATAGCATCCGTTCTAAGGGAACTCGTTTTGGCAAGAAGGTCGCCGACGGCACGGAGGTTGTCATCGATAGCGTAGGCGCCAAGGCTCCCCGTTGGGGCAGGAAGATTGCAGATGGTACAGCCGTCGTTGTCGATAGCGTCGGATCGAAGGGCGAACGCTTTGGCCGTAAGACCAAGCAGGTGGCCGATACCGTTGGCCGTCGTTCCAAGAAGGCCTGGAAGGTAATGAGAGGCAAGGAATGATGCTGCGACTTCGTACAGAGATAGAACGTACACCCTTGCGACAACTCGTCGGTTGTCGTGAGGGTGTCCTGCTTTTGGGCTCGTGTTTCACCGACAATATCGGGGGCTGGATGGTCGACCATTGGCTGCCCGTGATGTCTAATCCTTGGGGCGTATTGTTCAACCCTGCAAGCATTGCAGATTCTCTTCAGCGCATCCTTTCGCCGACAGCAGTCACTTCCTTCGACTTGCACGAACAAACTGGTCGATACTACAGTTTTGCGCACCACGGCAAGTGGAGCCACCCTGATGCAGAGACGTTGCAACGAATGCTTACCGACCTTGATGCCGAAGTGAGAAACTTCTGGCCGAAGGCTCGTCATTTGTTCATCACGTTGGGCACCAGTTGGGTGTACGAGCGTGAGGGAAGGGTGGTAGCCAATTGCCATAAGTTTCCGGCTGGTGATTTCACACGTAGGCGTCTTTCTGTCGAAGAGATTGTTGACCTTTGGAGCCCAATTATCGAAGCATCTCCCGACAAACACTTCATATTCACGGTCAGTCCTATTCGTCACGTCAAGGATGGACTGCATGGCAACCAATTGTCCAAAAGCATTTTGCTGCTGGCTATCGATGCACTTCAAGAGCGATTTGTCGAGCAGGTTGAATATCTGCCCGTCTATGAACTCCTGATGGACGATTTGCGGGATTACCGTTTCTACGCCGACGATCTGGTGCATCCTTCCACACTGGCCGTCGAGGCTGTCAAGGAACTTGTCACCGACTGCTGTTTTTCTTCGCAGATGAAGCAATATATGGTGGAAGCAATGCCGATAGCAAAGGCACTGCAACATCGTCCAATTGACCCCGATTCGACCGAGTACAAGCAGTTCCTGCAAAACACTTTGCAACTCAAAGATGCATTATTGGCCAAATATGGCTTGGCATCTACACATTTTGAACCATGATATTTGGAAATATGCCTAAATTTTCCTAAATTTGCGGCACATTTTTTGAAAAGTTTTATTGATATGAGCGCACTTACTCGCACCGACTTCAACTTCAAAGGTCAGAAGTCTGTCTATCACGGCAAGGTCCGTGACGTATATAACATCAACGATGAGTTGATGGTAATGGTTGCTACCGATCGCATCTCTGCCTTCGATGTCATTTTGCCTAAAGGTATCCCTTACAAGGGCCAGGTTTTGAACCAGATTGCTGCCAAGTTTCTCGATGCCACTGCCGACATCGTTCCCAATTGGAAGCTTGCCACTCCCGACCCGATGGTGACTGTGGGCCTCAAGTGCGAAGGTTTCCGCGTGGAGATGATCATTCGCGGCTACCTCACCGGTTCTGCATGGCGTGAATATAAGAAAGGCTGCCGTGAACTTTGCGGTGTGAAACTTCCCGATGGAATGCGCGAGAACGAGCGTTTCCCCGAGCCTATCATTACCCCAACGACCAAGGCCGAGGAGGGCCACGACCTCAACATCTCGAAGGAGGAAATTATCGCCCAGGGACTGGTTGCCAAGGAGGATTATGAACTCGTTGAGCAATATACCCGAGCCCTTTTCAAGCGTGGCAGCGAAATCGCTGCTTCAAAGGGGCTGATTCTTGTCGATACCAAGTATGAGTTCGGCAAGAAGGACGGCAAGGTCTATCTCATCGATGAGATTCATACCCCCGACTCCAGCCGCTATTTCTATGCCGATGGCTATGAAGAGAAGTTCGAGAAAGGTCTTCCACAGAAACAGCTTTCGAAGGAATTCGTGCGTCAATGGCTCATCGACCACAATTTCATGAATGAGCCTGGTCAGGTAATGCCTGAGATTACCGACGAATATGCCAAGTCGGTAAGCGATCGCTATATCGAACTTTATGAGCACATCGTGGGCGAGAAGTTTGTACCTGCCGAGGATAATGGCGACATCGCAGTACGTATCGAACAGAACGTGAGCAACTATTTGGCCACCCTCTAAAGCGCTTTTCGAGGTGTTTCATTATTCCTTTTGGTTGGTGGTATTGGCTGCTGTGTTTGCAGTGGCCTGGCTTATTCAGATCATACTGCACCTTGTCGTCTGGCAGGGTGCATTGCGTCAGGCTGGTCGGCAAGCTAAGACACCACTTCTTAGCCAAGGCGAGCAGCCTGGAGTGAGTGTCTTAGTTTATAGTCACAACCAGGCTGAAGCTCTGGCACGTAATCTGCCCGTTCTGCTCAATCAAAACTATCCCAAGTACGAGGTCATCGTGCTCGATGACAATTCTCGCGATAATACGCAGGATGTGCTCACGATGATGGATCAGCGTTCCGACATCCTTATGCATACCAAGATCGACGAGAAGACGCGTGCTATGAGCCATCGTAAACTTGCCGTATTGCTGGGAACGAAGTCCGCGCACTACGACCTCATTCTGATGACACATGCCGAGTGTATGCCTGCTTCGGCAGACTGGATCGGAGGACTTGTGAGCCATTTCGCCAATCCGGGTATCGAGGTTGTCTTGGGTCCTGTTGTTTATGAGCGTCGCACAGGCTTTTTATCGCGTTTTTGCCAATTCGACCTTTTTCAGCGTCTGCTGCTGATGCTCGGTATTGCATTGTCGGTGAAGGCGTATGCCGGGTGGGGACAGAATCTCGCTTTCCGCAAAAGTACGTTCTATGCCAATCGCAGCCAAGGTTTTCAGCGTCATCTCAAGATGCAGCCTGGCGAAGATGACCTCTTCGTGGCTGATGTAGCCCGATATGGTAATGTGGCTGTCGATTGTACACCACAGACTGTGATGACCGACCAGTCGAAGCCCCTTTTCATCAACTGGTCTATCGACCGACTGAATCGAGGCTACACCTCGCGTCTATATCCCTGGATTCCTGTTGTAGTCAAGCATCTCGACTATCTTACTAGATATCTCACCGTTATTTCGGGCCTCATTCTGATTGTATATGCCTTGATGCATATTTTCAATGGGGGAGGTTCGCGCCAGTATGCTTGGATAACTGTCGGCGCAGTGTTAGCAATGCTTTTGATACGTATTGCACTCATCGTATTCACTCACGTTCGATCGGCAAAGGCGTTGAAGCAACATCCGATGGTGGCTTGGCCAATCCTTTGCGATCTTTATACACCGTTTGTGGACCTTTGGTTCCGTTGCAAGGCGTTGATTTATCGTAAGCGTTTTGGTGTCGGCAAAGTAGGCCTTTATTAGTGGTTCTTTCCTTTCCGGCATTCAGGTGAAGATTCCCCATCGATATGTAATCATATAAGTGAGGCAGAACTAAATGTTTATACCATAGTTCTGCTTCACTTCGCTCATTACGAAGGTACTCTCGATAGAACCAACCGAATCAATGTCTCCGAGTTTGTTGAGCACAAACTCTTGATACTGTTTCATGTCTTTTGCGCGTACCTTTAATAAGTAATCATAGGCTCCACTTGTATTGTAGCACTCTGTCACTTCGGGAATGCGTTGGATGCGGCGAGTGAAAGCATCTGCTATCTCATGGTTGATTTGCTTCAGTTTCACCTTGCAGAACACCAGCAGTCCCAATCCCAGTTTCTCGGGATCGATAATGGCTACATATTTCTTGATGTAACCTTGTCGTTCGAGGCGTTTTTGCCGCTCAAAAACGGGCGTTGGCGACAAATTTACGGCATCTGCCAACTCTTTTGTGGTCAATTTTGCGTTTTTTTGAAGCGTTTTTAGTATCAACAGGTCGGTTTTGTCTAATGTTTCGATCATGTTCTTGGAATAATATTCTGTTTGGAGGGTTTTAGAACGTCTGTCGTAGAAAAGTTTTCTTTCGACGGCGCAAAAATAGGCAAAATTTCCAAATTACGCAAGAAATTTGGAGAATATTTCCAAAACCTCTACCTTTGCACCCGTAAAATAACTAAAAATTGTAATATTATGTGTGCAAAAAAGAATTATCGTTTTGAGACTCTCCAACTTCATGTAGGACAAGAACAGGCCGACCCCGCTACCGATGCACGTGCGGTGCCCATCTATCAGACCACGAGTTATGTGTTCCATAATAGCCAGCATGCTGCCGATCGTTTCGGTCTGCGTGACGCCGGCAACATCTACGGTCGTCTGACCAACTCCACCCAGGGTGTATTCGAGGATCGTGTTGCTGCCCTCGAGGGAGGTGTTGCAGGTCTGGCAGTCGCCAGCGGTGCTGCTGCCGTCACTTACGCTTTGCAGAACATCGTGCAGGCTGGTGACCACATTGTAGCTGCTGACAACCTTTATGGCGGTTCGTTTAATCTGATTACCCATACGCTCGCTACGCAAGGCATCACCAATACCATAGTTAATGTAAATGATCTTGCTGCACTGGAAGCTGCTATTCAGCCAAATACGAAGGTGGTCTATGCCGAGACTTTCGGCAACCCCAACAGTGATGTGCTCGACCTCGAAGGCGTTGCAGCCATTGCGCATAAGTATGGTATCCCGCTCATCGTCGACAATACGTTTGGTACACCTTACCTTATTCGTCCTTTGGAGCATGGTGCTGATATCGTAGTGCATTCGGCCACAAAGTTCCTCGGCGGTCATGGAACAAGCCTTGGTGGTGTCATCGTCGACGGAGGCAAGTTCGATTGGAAGGCCAATCCTGACAAGTTCCCGACACTGGCGAAACCCGATCCAAGTTATCATGGCATCGTCTTTGCCGATGCTGTGGGCGCAGCGGCCTACGTCACCCGCATCCGTGCGGTCATCCTTCGCGACACGGGTGCTACAATTTCGCCCTTCAACGCGTTCATCCTTCTGCAGGGTGTCGAAACGCTGAGCCTGCGTGTGGAGCGTCATGTTGAAAATGCCCTGAAGGTGGTGGATTTTCTGGCCAAGCATCCCAAGGTGTCGAAAGTGAACCATCCTGCTTTGGAGAATCATCCCGACCACGAACTCTACAAGAAATACTTCCCCAATGGTGGCGGATCAATCTTCACGTTCGAGATCAAGGGAGGTCAGGAGGAAGCGTGGAAGTTTATCGATGCGCTGCACGTCTTCTCACTGCTGGCCAATGTTGCCGACGTCAAGAGTCTCGTAATTCATCCTTACACCACCACCCACTCGCAGATGTCGCCCGAGGAATTGGCCGAACAGCACATCACTCCTTCGACCATCCGTCTCTCCATCGGCACCGAGCATATCGATGACATTATCGAGGATCTCGCTCAGGCATTCGATCAGATTTAAATAGATATAACATTTATAAATCAGTAGGACTATGAACGAAAGGGTCGCATTGGTAACAGGCGCCAACAAGGGTATCGGTTTCGGTATCGCTAAGCATTTGGGTCTCAGTGGCTGGAAAGTGATTGTTGGTGCACGAAATAGGGAACGCGCTCGCGATGCTATCCGTCAGTTGAAATCGGTGGGCGTCGATGTGCTCGGTTGGGTCAACATCGAACTGAAGGACATTTCTGGCATTGAGCAGGCGGCCATGGAGTTGAGCGATAAATACCCCAACCTGTCGCTGCTCGTCAACAACGCTGGTATCCCAGGCAATATGAGTGTGAATAGTCGGCACACCGATCTCAGCGATATTCGTGAGACGCTCGACGTGAATTTTGTCGGCACCTTTGCACTCACCAGGGCTCTGCTGCCGCTGCTCACAGCAAACCAAGGTCGGATAGTCAACGTCACCGTTCCTTCCGAAATCAGTCCCTATTGGCATCCGTTGGCCTATGTGGCAAGCAAGGCTGCTCAAAACGCAATGATGGGTGTGATGGCTGTCGAGTTCCAGCAGAGCAACACTCCAGTGGAGATCTTTTCGGTTCATCCCGGTCCCACGACGACCGACTTGAATGGCAATATGAGTCTGCCCGGGTTCCACGATATCGACACCGTTGGTAGCAAGTTCTCCCAACTCATCAACGATGGTCAGTCTCACCAAGGCGAGTTCATCGAGCTTTATCCCATTGTAAAAGAGGATTAAAAAATAATTTAATAAAACATAGAAGATATGGCAAAAATAGTGAAACAATTGACCGATCTCATCGGCAATACCCCACTTGTGGAGCTTAACAAGTTTTCTCAGGAAAAAGGCATTGATACTCCCATCATTGCCAAAGTAGAGTTCTTTAATCCTGGTGGCAGCGTCAAGGACCGCATTGCATTCGCTATGATTGAGGACGCTGAGCAGAAAGGCCTCTTGAAACCAGGAGCCACCATCATTGAACCCACCAGCGGTAATACTGGTGTAGGTCTGGCTCTCGTCAGCGCTGTCAAAGGCTATAAACTCATCCTCACCATGCCCGAGACGATGAGCATCGAGCGTCGTAACCTTGTGAAGGCTTACGGTGCCGAGGTGATATTGACACCAGGCAAGGATGGTATGCCGGGAGCTATCCGTACAGCAGAGGAACTGCGTGACAATACTCCAGGCAGCATTATCCTCCAGCAGTTCGAGAATGCTGCCAATCCTGCCAAGCACTATGCCACTACAGGCCCCGAAATCTGGCGTGATACCGATGGCAAGGTGGATATTTTTGTTGCAGGAGTAGGAACAGGCGGTACCATCAGTGGCGCTGGCAAGTACTTGAAGGAGCAGAACCCGAACATCAAGGTGATTGCTGTCGAACCAAAGTCTTCGCCCGTGCTCAACGGAGGCAAGAGCGGACCGCACAAGATTCAGGGCATCGGTGCAGGCTTTGTCCCCAAGACTTACAATGCACAGGTCATCGATGAAGTATTCGATGTCGAGAACGATGATGCTATCCTCACTGGTCGCGAAATTGCACGTCAGGAAGGACTCCTTGTCGGCATCTCAGCAGGTGCTGCCCTCTTCGCAGCAGGTGAAATTGCTCGTCGTCCAGAGAACAAAGGCAAGAAAGTAGTCGTCCTTCTGCCCGATACCGGCGAACGCTATCTCTCTACCGTTCTTTTCGCAAATTAACAAATCCTTGCCATAATGAAAATAGTCGCACAGTGTGAACCGTGCGGCTATTTTTTTGGTTCGCCCAGCATGGGCATATTCTAACGGGTGTAAGTCCCCAAGCCGCCCTGATAACGGGAAGGCTACAGCCAAAGGCAAGGGTGTCCGTGGCGACGCGGAATCTGAAGGAAGCTTGCGGCAAACATCTGCTCTGATGAACAAGAACATGATATAAGGCCGGTGTAAGTGCGGTGAGTCTGCCAAAGAAGACAAAGCCCGATAGTTATCCGGAACTTGCAAAGGTAAATCATGCGGAGATAAGATGGAAAGAACATGCTCTTAACTGGGGAGGTCTCACGGACGAGGCAGACCGACAAGTCGCACGACACTCGGAGCCTTGGAGTAAAGCTTGCCGTGAGAAGTCAGCAGAGGCCATAGTACCCGAAAAAAAAATGAGGGGAAGGGCCGAACCTTATTGAAACAAGTATACCGACAAATGATTACTCAATGAAGGATAGAATGCAGAATACATCCGCGAATGCGAATGGCTGCCCACAAAGAGACAGGACGGCATCCGAAGGGTATGTGGGAGCGCAGACCTACATGGAGATAGTCGAAGGGGAACTTGTGGAAATGCACTTTGAGGGACAAGACCTCATGGAGCAGATAATCGACATCGCCAACCTTAGAGCCGCCTACAGGCAGGTAGTCGGCAACAAAGGCAAGGGAGGAATCGATGGTATGGACGTCAAGGAGCTATACACCTGGTGTCAATCCCATGTCGAAGACCTGAGACAATCCCTCATGGAAGGGACGTATGTCCCCAATCCAGTAAGGCGCGTAGAAATCCCGAAGGATAACGGCAAGAAACGCCAGCTCGGCATCCCCACGGTCATAGACCGTATGGTGCAGCAGGCAATCAGCCAAGTCCTATCGGGCATCTACGAGCGGAAATTCAGTCGGACGAGTTATGGCTTCCGACCCAATCGAGGAGCACACGATGCTCTGCGAGAAGCAAGGAAGAACGTAACCGAAGGCTACAGGTATGCCGTGGGCATCGACTTGGAACGCTTTTTCGACACCGTGAATCAAAGCAAACTGATAGAGGTGCTCGGCCGTACAATCAAGGACGGACGAGTAGTGTCACTGATACACAAGTATCTACACAGCGGCGTTATGGTACACGGAGTATTGCAGCCGACGGAAGAGGGCACGCCGCAAGGTGGCCCCTTGAGTCCGTTGCTCAGCAATATCATGTTGAACGAGCTTGACAAGGAACTCGAAAGGAGAGGTCTGCGCTTTGTCCGCTATGCGGACGACAGCATCATCTTCTGCAGGAGCGAACGTGCGGCCCAACGCGTCAGTAGGACCATTACGGACTTTATCGAAAAGGAACTCTATCTGAGAGTCAATCGCGAAAAGACCGAAGTGGGGAGTATCACTGGGATGAAATACCTCGGCTATTCCTTCCGCATCATGCGAGGGGAGTGCCGACTAACCGTCCATTCCAAGACATACACAAAACTGAAGAAGAAGCTGAAAGAGGCCACCATGCGCAGTAATGGAATGGGATATCAGACTCGCAAGGAGAAGATGCACCAGATCATACGCGGATGGATAACCTACTTTCAGCTGGCAGACATGCAGCAACGGCTGAAAGAGATTGACAAATGGCTGCGCCGCCGTTACCGCATGTGTATATGGAAGGCATGGAAGAAATGCCGCACCAAGGTGAATAATCTCATCAAGTGCGGCATAGCGGAAAGGCAAGCCTATGAATGGGGTAACAGCAGCAAAGGCTATTGGAGGGTCGCAGGCAGTGGAATACTGCACCATGCCATAGGCAAAGAGGCTCTTCAAGAGCAAGGCTGGCCATGCCTAATGGACTATCATCGTTTAATAGTCCGCGTGCAATAATAAGGAACCGCCGTATGCCGAACGGCACGTACGGTGGTGTGAGAGGTCGGTAAACGTGAAAGTAGGAGATAAACGCCTACGATTAGCGTTTACCTCCTACTCGATTCTATGGAATAATACTATTTCTAAATCAAAGATTATGCAAGGTTGAAAAGGATTGTTGGTGTAGAAAATTGTTCGTATCTTTGCGGCGAAAAATTATGAAATGGAGAGAATGGTCCCGAAGTTAGGATAAATTAACAAAGGTGTATCAATATTGGTAACACCTTGGCTCTATCTTTGCGGCGAAATAATCACATTGACTATACAAAGCAGTATGGATAAGCAGGACAACCAGATGAAGATGATGGAGGTGGCCGATACGGTGACCTATGAGCCCTATAGCACAGGAGGAAAGATTGGTACGATGATTCCGACAGGTATGGCCGGTGCTGTGGAGAATGTGCTCTACGCAATAGAACAGGAGAAAGGACCGGTGGACCAGTGGGTGCGCCAGCAGTTGGATTTTTATACTGTCGAAGAGATGCAGCGCGTACTGAGTGCCGAGCAAATCGATGGCGTGGCAATGGCCATCTTCCAGATGGGGCGTGGCCGTGGTTTCATCCTCGGAGATATGACGGGTGTGGGCAAGGGACGTCAGTTGGCTGCTATGATCAAGTGGTCATTGCTGAAAGGTAGGATACCCGTCTATGTGACCGAGCGATCGTTGCTCTTCTCCGATATGTACCGTGACCTGAACGACATCGGCTGCGGGTTCCTGCGTCCCTTTATTCTCAATGCCGACCGCGAGGCCAAGGTCACCGACCTTCAAGGCAATCTGGTGTACGACCTGCCTACACGCGACGAGATGGAGCACTTCCGTATGTACGGTGCATTGCCCCAAGGCTACGACTTCCTGATGCTGACCTATTCGCAGCTGATGCGTCGTGAGAGTGCCAACTGGAAGGTCGCGCGTGTGCGTAATTTCATAAAGGATACGTATCTCCTGATGGACGAATGTCACAATGCGAGCGGCGACACAAGCAATGTGGGGCGTTTCTTTCGCGAAGCCGTTCAGCTGGCCCGAGGCGTGTGCTACTCGTCGGCAACCTACGCCAAATACCCTTCGTCCATGCCGATCTATGCGCTCAAGACGGCCATCGGCGATGCCAAGATTGGTGCCGAGCAACTCATAGAGATTGTCGAACATGGCGGCCCTATCCTTCAGGAGGAATTAGCCAAGGGTCTGACCGAATCGGGATGCATGACGCGTCGGGAACGCGACATGAGCGGGGTGATACGCGAACTGCGAATCACTTCCGATGAAGATGCCGTGGCCCGATGTCGCCGTCGCTACGATGCGGTTATAGAAATCGTGCAGGACCTCTATGACTTTCAGGAGCGTTTCATCGATCCATACCTTAAGACAATCGATGCTGAGGAGGTGTTGCGTCGAAAGTGCAACCTGGATGAATTAATGCCTTTGGACGAGGATTCCATCAATGTGGTCTATGATCGTTTCTCCACGCGAATGACACCCATCGTCCAGCAATTGCTGATGGCCACCAAGGCTGAGGATGCCGTGGAGGCTACCCTCGAGGTGCTTCGAAGCGGAAAGAAACCCATCGTGCAAATCAATCATACGATGGAAGCCCAGATCGCAAGTCTCGCCAAGGTGGGTGACGTGCTGCCTTCGGCCGAATTTGCACTGGTGCTGCGCAGGAGCCTGAACGGTATGCTCTGCTACAGTGTGACAGGTTCGGGCGTTAAGCCGAACAATGTTCGAGAAAAGGAGCGTGCTCCCCACTACAAGTGCGACGATGTGATCAGCATCTACGAACTCGATGCTGCCTTCCCCGGAGGTGAGGTATTGGAGGCCTACGAGAGCATCCGTCGGCGTATCGACCGGACGTTGACCGGTCTGCCACTCAGCCCGATTGATTATTTCGTGAAGCGCATAGAGCAGGCAGGATACAGCGTAGGAATTCTGACTCAACGGCACCTCGGCCTGCTGTTGCACGACGATGACAACGGTGCCACCTGCGTGAGGTACAAGGCCAGCAACAAGAAGCGTCTGGCTGCCGACTTCAACAACGGAAAGATTGACGTCTTGCTTGGCAACCGCATGATGAGCACGGGCATCTCGCTCCACAACAGCCCCGAGTTCGAGGATACGCGTCAGCGCGTCGTCATCACCTGGGAACTGCAGGACAGTGCCGACCGACAGACACAGTTCGACGGACGTGCCGACCGTACGGGCCAACTCGATCATTGCCATTACATCACCCTCTCGTCGCCCATCCCTGCCGAGCAGCGCTTCCTGATGATGAACGAACGTCGACAGCGTTCTCTCAATGCCAATGTGACCGCCAACCAGAAGACCGATTCGCCCTACGAGAACATCCTCAATCGCTATGGCTCGCGCGTGGTCAAGGAGTTTCTGCTCGATCATCCCGAGATGGCGTCGTTCATCCCCGATATGCCCCAAAGATTTGCCGACGAAGAAGAGCATTTCAATCTGGTACGTATCTTCATGAACTCCCTGGCCTTGTTGACCTGCCACGACCAGGAGTCGTTGCTCAACGAGGTGATGCAGCGCTACCACGACCTGCTGGATTACCTGAACGAGAACGGCGAGAACGAACTTGAAGCGAAGGTAATGCCGCTGAGGGCTACCTTGCTCCATCGTCAGGTCTTTGCAGCGGGCAAGGACAAGAGCGAAGCCCGAAGTGTGTTCGAACAGGACGCCTGGCTCGATGAAATCGAGGTGGATGTGCTTCGCAAACCTATGACGGTATCTGAAATCAAATGGATGAAGCAGTCGTTGGCTTACGGAAAGATAGTGAACAACCGGCTTGACGAGGCGAAAGAAGAGAAGGTGAAGAACATCCTCATACGCTACAAGCAACTGCGACTGGTGGCTGCTCGCAAACTTGCCGAACTGACACGCTATACCAACCCGGGTGAGAAGGCAAAATATACGCCCAAGCGACTTGAGGAACTGAGGCGTCAAGCCTATGATATGGATGCCCAGCAACGACAGATCGCGAAGGTGGAGGAAGATATCAGGAACATCAAACACGAACTCTTGATGTTTACGCCTGGTCAGGTGGTGGGCATCCCGATGTCGCTCTTCGAGGATGGTGTCATCGAGGATGCCAACATGATCGACTTTGTCTCGATAGGCATCTTCCTCGGCTATCGCCTTGCAAGTGGCAGGTTGTCTCGCTCCAACATCAAGGCTGTCTTTGCAGTGAACGACGGACGACGCAAGCTCGAGATTCCGTTCACCGAGCAGGCCATCCTCTCCACCATCAGTCGTCAGACCAGCCTCGACGTCTTCCGTCGTCGTGTGCATGGATTCGACCTGAAGCAGTGGGACAGCATCCGCCCCAAGCGTACACGCGAAATAGCCTATGTCGTCACCGGCAACATCCTGCAGGGCATAGCGCAGGCTCGCCGTTTCGGTGAAAACCTTCACGACCATCAGCAGCGACTGCTTGCCCAAAGCAAGGGTCATGGCCATCTGGTCACTTATTCCGACGATAGAGGGGCCTTGCGCCATGGCTATCTTATGCCTCGTATCTTCCGACCTCGCGATTTGGCGATGATGAATTTGAACCCGAAATAATGAGTATTAACGTTTAATGACGATTTGCGAATGAGAACGAAAATGACATTGGCACAGGCCTTCGAGAACATTGTTGCGAGGGCCAAAGGGAGTAAGTTGGAGAATTCGTTATTGGCTTCGGTCAAGAATGAGACCAACTATATCAAGCGAAAGTTCAATATCACTCCGATGGAATGTGTCATTCTGGCCGTCTTGCTTGATGACGATACGGTAATGACGCGCCGTGATATAGCGAATTTCCTCGAATGTTCGAGCCTCAAGGTCCTTGCTTTGAACGATTGTTTCGAGCACTTGCGCCGCAGGAAGATGATTTATGTTTCCTGTCAAGAGTATATGAGCGAACGTAGAGGTTGGCGTATCTGCAAGGAGGTACTCAATGCTGTAAGTAACGATGCCTCTTTTGAACCAAGTGACCCCAGCACCTTTTCGGCATACGATGTAATGCGCGAGATTCGCGATTGTCTGGACACCACCGACAATGACAGCGATTACTACGACACTATGGTCGCAGACATTACCAATCTGCTTGCCAATACCCAGCATCTCGAGTTCTCAAGTCAATTGTCGTCATTCCCTCTCACTATGGGCGAACTTGTGATGTTCCTGATTGCGGCCTCTCGCCTTGTATTACATCGCATTCCAGTCATCAATTCCTCTTATTATGAGGACATCCTCGATGAGTCGTATGAAACCTTCGACATCTGCAATGGTATCAACGAAGGTACTGGCAATCTTGTCAAGTTGGGACTGATGGAGAATGCCACTATCGATGGTATGACCGAACCCGATAGTTTCCAAGTCACTGAACGTGCCATTAAAACTGTACTTCAGGAGTTCCACATCAATCTTGCGACGCGAAGGGCTGCCACGCCCAACAACCTCATCCTCCCCGAAAAGCTTACACCCAAGGAGCTTTTCTACAACGATGAGGAACAACGTCAGGTCAATCGCCTGATGGACTTGTTGAGCCCCAAGACTTTCGGTGAGGTGCAGCAGCGTTTGAAGGACAGCGGTATGCGAACAGGTTTTTGTGTCCTGCTCCACGGCGTGCCAGGCAGTGGAAAGACCGAACTTGTCAATCAGCTCAGCATCGCTACAGGGCGTCCCGTGATGGTGGCCCAGGTTTCGCAACTCATCTCGAAGTGGGTGGGCGACTATGAGAAGAATATCTCCGAACTCTTTGAGCAGTATGCTTCATTGGTCGCCAAGAGCAAAGTTTGTCCCATTCTGCTCTTCAACGAGTGCGATGCCATCTTGGGCAAGCGCAATGAGCAGGGCGGAAGCGATGCAGTGGGGAAGATGTACCACAGTGTGCAGAACATCCTCCTCGAACAGATGGAGAAACTCAACGGCATCATGATTTGCACCAGCAATATGCCCGGTGCCCTCGACAAGGCCTTCGAGCGCCGCTTTCTCTTCAGCATCGAGTTCCATAAGCCGCAGAAGGAGGTCAAGGCGAAAATCTGGCGTGCCATGATGCCCGAAATCAATAAGAAGACGGCTCTGGCTCTTGCAGCGCAGTATGACTTCAGCGGCGGTCAGATTGAGAACGTAGTGCGTCGCCAGCGCGTCGAGCACATTCTCTACGGCAAGGCCATCACCCTCGATTCGCTCAGTCGCATTTGCAAGGAGGAGGGCTATGACAAGAAGAGCCGAGGCATCGGATTCTGTGCATAAGTGTTATTTTCTTGCCCTGAAATCCTTTGGGTTTGGTCAGTGATGTTCAGGGCAAGATAGCACTTTTTGGAAAATTTTGTTAAATTTGAGAGGAGATTTCTAAATATGGAAGAAGGAAAAGTCTTGTAAATGACTATTGTTAGCAAAAATTAACAGTATTGACTCAAAAAAAGTCTCCATTTTTCTTGCACATGTCATAAGAATGCCTTATCTTTGCGCCCGAGAATTGTTAAGATGATGGTTTGATCAAAGATGTTTTGCGAAGATGGAAGCACTTAAGAAGTTGTTTGTCGAAACATTGTCCGCTAGCTTCGATGGGGAAGCGTGGACTGAGTTTGTGCCGCTCGATCTGATTGCCGATGCCATGGTCAATGGCATTGACATCGAGAAACTCAAGGAG
>Ga0256407_10001014_pt1 | contig 62443 bp, 43 predicted proteins | sample RumenRJG_04DNA_FD_193489 | JGI IMG/M metagenome (GOLD analysis project Ga0256407, IMG submission 193489) | Bovine rumen microbial communities from Lethbridge, Alberta, Canada - RJG_04 | ecosystem: Host-associated > Mammals > Digestive system > Stomach > Rumen | place: Canada: Alberta... | reverse complement strand
AAATGTCCAGTGGACATTTTACGACCCCGTTTATGCAAAATGTGCCAGTGGCACATTTTGAATGGCGTATAGCCGTGCTGAGCACGGCTGCCATCGGTGCGCCATGCGCGAATGGGGGCCGCAAAAAGATTCTTCGCTTCGCTCAGAATGACATTTGATGTCATAGCTTACTATCCGGTATCAGGAATCAATACGTCAGATATTCAGAATATTCCCGAATATCTTGTTTGCCTTGACATAACTCCTGCTCCCAAGATCTCCCGAGGTGGCATCATACCATTTTCTGTCCTTAGCGCCAAAGATCTCTCTGTATTTATCCTGCCATACCTTCAGGGACTTTTTGGAAAGATCCTTATCAACGCAGATCATTCCGAGATCCACATGGGCTCTTACCGGCTCTCCCATAACATTGAACATGACATAGGTTGCTGTCACATTTCTGAGGATCCCCTTATACTCAAAGTCTCCCCAGTAAAATATGATCTTCCTGGTGTAACGGTTTCTAAGAGCTGCTATGAAGGCCTCAACATCCTTCTGAACCGACACCTTCTTTTTACCCCCCATCGACATTCCGGCCTTTATGATCCCGGTGGTCACACCGGTCGGAGAAAGATTGATCTTGTCACTCATAAAGGCATCCATGGGGTCACAGCTGTCAAAAAGAAGAGAGACATTTAAGCTTATCGTGGTATTGCCCACGGTATAGGCCGCACTCTTCGGATGATCCTTATTCTCATTCTTACCCGGCTGTTCTGGAGGAGCCTGACCGTCATTCTTCTTCGGTTTCTTTCCGGCGGTATAATCAAGCTTCTGAATAAGTCCTCCCGCATAACCTGTAAGTTGAAGCGAGGTGGGATTAAACTGTACTGTGTAGCGCCGTTTGTTTTGCTCGCCTTTTTTTCCTGCGTTTCCGTTATTGCCCCCCTGTCCCTGTATGTTTACGGCGGGCAGAGGCTGCTTGGAATCATCTTCTCTTTTGTCTATTATCTCGATAACGGCCTTTTCGACAATGCCCAGGTTTCCCAGGGTATCGTTCCCTAATGTTTTCAGACCGGACAAAAGTGTGTCCTTTACACCCATCTATGCGTCCTCCTTAAAGCTTCAGATTCAGGAAACTGTTATTAAAAGCCTTTTCTACCCCACCCTGTATCTTTTCTCCCAGGCTCTTCTTCTTAAAGGTAGCATCAAAGGCATCCATCCAGTATTTCTCGTTATAATTATACTTTGGAAGCTGATCGCTTTCAGTCAGGGCTTCATGATCTTCACCCTGTCTTATCTGCATGGATACCTTTCCCCTTACGGGATAGCCCTTTTTATTGAACATGGTATATGTGGCGGAAACCGAGGTGACCTGGCCTCTGAAGCACATGGCTCCCCAGAAAAAGATCACATGTCTCGCAGGCTCTATGGTCAAAAGAGCCAGAAGCCCGTCAATCTGATCCTGCACGCTGTATTTACTCTTTACCGCACTTGAAACAGCATTGATCATATTTGAAGCGGAAAAGTTGGTAATGGGGTTATCTCCCAGCATAAAGGCATCCATATTGTTCACATCATCAAAAAGGAGCTCAAAGCTGAGTGTCGTGGAAGGAGGGGCATCATACTGCTGCAGCTGGGTATTTCCGCCGTCGCCGCTGTACTTCATCTGCCTGCCCGCAGTGGTGTCAAGTCTCAATGATGAAGGATTATACTCCACCTCAATTGCTATATATCCGTTATCCTCAGCAACCCCCTTTATGTCGTTGTAATCGGAAACGACACCGCCCTTTAAGGCCTCATCTGCCTTTTTCATAAGATCATTTTCGATCTCTACAGCATCAGCTATACCCTGATTTATCGCTTCCTTATCAGGATTCTCCGGATCGAGACTTCCTACCCTGTTCACATTCCTGATGCAGAGAACCGCCTTTGTGACAGCACCTATCGTGCTTTTGATCAGGTTTTGTGCACCCTTTTCGATTGCCATTACTTAGATCCCTCTTCTGCTCTTTTCATTCCTTAACCGCTTTTCCAGCTTATTCAAAACCTGCTCGGAAATGGCTCCCATACGGGATCTTACTCCCCTGTCCACCATTTCCTCTATATCCATGACCTCCCTGTCGGTGAAGGAGGTATTTGTGGTATTTACAACATTTCTCGTGGTGACCGTGTTCTGGATAGTTGTTTCATCCCTGGTTTCACGATCCCTTGTTACTCTTGAATTCCGCCTTAGCTCCTCTATGTTCTCCTGTATCTCCTCGATATCAAGAGTGGCATTTTCCCTGAAGATCAGTTCTTCTTTCCTTTCATTTCTTTCCTCCCTGATCTCTTCCGGCTGTGGATCCTCCCTTTCCTGAAGTCTTCTTATTTCCTCTGCCGCCTCGGAAAGATTACTGTTTACGAGGCTCAGGTTCCCGGCTGCAGCCTGGGGATTGTCCATATATTGCTCTATGACATTGAATATCTCTCCCGAGCTGTCAGGAAAGATCCTCACTATCTCACGGAACAGTCTGTTCCTTCTTTCTTCCTCACTGCCATCCTCTTCACTTATGATGGAAGCAAGATCTGCACCTCCGTCCAGTGCTTTCAGCGCTTCTCTTCTGGTACGCTCAGGACCTCCTGTCTCCTTGGTCTCCCTTTCAAAGCTCTGAATAAGGGTCATCATCTCATTGTATTTCTCTACGTTGCTTAAGTTTTTCTCATTTAACCTGATAAGCTCTCTTTCGAAGGTTTCTGTTCCGTTATCTTCACTGAAATTTGTAATGTTCTCTTCTTCGGTTACGGGGAAGCTAAGGTCGGCAGCTTCAATATTTACCTCATTCCTGAAGGTATCCCCAGTCCTTATGCTTTCCTCCGAAGAGCTTTGGTTTAAAATGCCGGTCTCACTTAAGTATCGGTTCTGCTCTGTCGTGCTTACGTTGTTTTCATATCTTTTTATGATCTCCCAGGCGGTCTCCACAGGAGCTGTGGGATGGATAACCTGAGCACCCTCAATACTTACCTCATTCCTGTATATATCCCCGTTCTCTGTATTCCTGCTTTCTGAAACCTCTGTGTTATATTCATTTCTTTCCGAAAGTCTGCTCTCTTTCCTTTCATATCCGGCTTCCAGGTATTCATTACTTATCTCCTCCGGGCCTTCCCTGTAGGTAATGTCCGCTCCTTCTGTGCGGTATTCGTTATTTATTATATCCCCCGCCGCGTTCATTTCCCGGGAGAAACTGGAGATTCTTTCAAAAAGATTCTCGGAGGAACGGAACAGTATGCTCCGGAAATCAAACCACTCATTATTTCCGTACGCCTTTTTTTCCAGGGTATTACTTATGATATTCTTCGCAATATCGAGGAAAAGAGCGCTTCCCAGACTTTCGGTGATGTTTATACCGGTTTTTTCCCGGCTTATAAGCTCCCGTTCATAGGAATTAAAATTACGTTCAACGTTTTTTTCCCTTCTTGTCTCCAAAGCTCCTGCGGAAGCTGTTTCAGAGTGCTGCCCGGAATCTTCACTTTCATTTTCAAGGTAAATTAACTCCGGACTGTTTAATAATTCCCTCTCCCTCGTCCTGTCGGTCAGTATCCTGTCTCTTAAACCGGCCTGTCCTGTAACGTTAACCTCTGAAATATTAAGGCTGTTTTCTGTTACGTTCCTGTTGAAATTCGATTCTGTCTGATTAACGGTACCCTTTTCCAGCCGGTTTATTATGCTGTCGGAAAGAAAGACCTCATTAATATTTCCATCCGGACGGTTATCCCTATTTAGCTGCCCGGAATCTTCACTTTCATTTTCAAGATAGATTAATTCCGGATTATTCCTTAATACCCTCTCCCTTATCCTGTCAGTCAGTATCCTCTTTGCGGATTCGGTCTGTCCTGTAACGGCAAACTCCGACATATTAAGGCTGTTTTCCGTTATGCTCCTGTTGAAATTCGATACTATCTGATAAACGGCACCCGTTCCCAGCCTGTTCATTATGCTGCGGGAAAGGAAGAGCTCATTATTTCTCTCCTCCTGCCTGTTAACCCTGTTTACGAGGCTAAGGAAGCTGTTCTTTATCTGATTCCCCTCATCAAAGATATCTCCAAGGAGATACATATTGATGAGCCTGTCCTCCTCCCGGCTCTCATCCACATAGCGCCTTACCTCGTTCATAAACCTGCGGTCGTCCCTTATACCCATCTTATAAAGGACATCCGTGATATAGGCCCGGTCCTGATAGGTAAGATGTGCATCCGCCGATACTGCGATCCTGTTTAGGACATTGTTTATGATCTCCAGCTTTTCCTCATTGCGGCTGTTAATAACGGTATTTCCGGCAACTGTGGTAAGGTCTCCCTCGGCGAGATATACCTCAGGAGGGGTATTTGCAATGTGGAGAAGCTCTTCCGGTCCGATATCGCGGCCCAGAAAGGAATAATTCGCGCTAATCCTGTCATAGAAGCTTTCATTGTCGTGTACAAAGCTTCTTCTGGCCTTCAGTTCAATTGGTGAGCGTATCTTCAGCATTTATCACTTCCCCGCCCGATTCGACAAGTACGTCGGCCATCAGTGCCCGCCTGTTCGGAGGGTAGATACTGGCCGCCTTCTCACGGTCTTCCTTGCTGTCATTCTTTGAGCGGTTGCCGTCATGAGGGGTACCTCCGCCGGTATAAGGGGGATCCACATATTCCCACTTGCTGGCCGCTTCCTCACGGGTTTTCTTACTGTCATTTTTTGAATAGTTCGATTTGTGAGACGTCCCGCTTCCGGTATATGGATCACCCTTTTTAAGAGTCCAGAGAGCCGCCCTGTCATTCTTACTCTCTTTCTGCATATCTTTCTTTGAAAGATTTTTGCTGCGGTTTTTCCAATGTGAGGTTCCGCCGCCGGTATATGGAGGATCCTTATATTCCCACTTGCTGGCCGCTTTCTCACGAGTCTCCTTACTGTCATTTTTTGAATAGTTCGTTTTGTGGGACGTCCCGCTTCCGGTGTATGGATCGCCTTTATTCAGAGTCCAAACAGCCGCCCTGTCATTCTTAGCCTTATCCTGCATGTCTTTCTTTGAAAGATTTGTGCTGCGGTTTTTCTCATGTGAGGTTCCGCTGCCAGTATATGGATCATCCTTTTTCAGGGTCCACAGGCTGGCTGCAGCCTCCCGGTCTGACTTCTTGTCATTAGATGAGCGGTTATCGCCTTTGGAACCTCCGCTGCCCAGATATTCCTTCGCTGAAGTCAATGACCAGGAATCGCCCTTTTCCCAGGCAGGGCTTATCTGGTTAATAGTAAAGAGCTCTCTGTATGCTATGGTAGTGGTCTCGGTAAGAAGCTTACTCTGCTCGGCGTTCAGCTCTCCGTATTCCTTTGCGGTCACCGTACAGCCTGTAAAGATATAGGCTCTGGCACAGTTGGTAAAGCTGATATTGTCTGCCCATCCGGGAGCAGGGCTTCTGTTTACATAGAGAACAAGGGGAAGTATAAGATCCGTTCCCAGAGTCAGAGGATCCAGGAATCCCATATTAAAGTCGGCACTCCCGGAAACTCCCACATAACGCTCCACCTGGAAGGTAAAGGGCTTTGAAATGGGCTTTCTTAAAAGGTGAACGTAGTCATTAAGTCCCCCCTCCTGATAGTAGTCGAATTCGTTTTCCTTGGTAAAGACCCTGACGGAACGGCATGGCAGCATAAATGCGGCTTCCACCTGAAGTGCAAAGGCATAGCTTACCGCAGGGTTCAATATGGAATTCTTTTTTGATCTGTCGTAATTTCCGCCTGACATTTTCTCTCCGTGCTCCCGTGCTGCTTACTGCTACATATTGAAGCTCACGGGCTTCATATCCAAAATGCTCTTTTCCTTCTTTTCTTTCGAGGGATTGAGGCTCGCATTTATGGTGGATATCTCACTGCACCATTTCCTCCGCTGCCTGTGTTCAAGCTTCAGGACATCATCCTCACTCCAGTGAAAATAGTAGGAAATAAAGGACATCTCCTTATAAAGCTCATCCTCGGGGTAAAGCCTCATCCCTCCCCGGTAAAATTTAGGGGTACCTCAAAGCTTTTGCCGCAGTCCGGACACACCGCCATAAGGGTGGGGGGCTCTATATCGTTTATCCTCTGGTACATATCCTGGAGAAATGCAAGATCAGCAGTAAAAAGCTTCTCCACAAGAGTCGCCGTTATGCTGTCCACACCTTCCAGCTCGGTTATCACACGGCTCAATATAACAATTGTAAGATATGAGGGATTCTGCAAAACTCTCGGATCCCTGGTGGCGTAGATCTCGTCACCTGCCGTGGCGAGCCTCATTTTTCCTCTCCTGTGAAGCTCTCCCGTCGAATCCATATATCCCTTCGGTAAAGTGAATTCATAGATCGTTTCCATATTCTCTCCTCTGATAAAGCTGTTTCTGCTATGATGATCTTGTCTGCTTTAGGGGATGCATAAGCATAAGCTTATGCATCCGAAAAACATACAAAATCTTGATTTTAGTTCGGAATTACCAGTTCCTCATATGCGAGCTCCACGCTTTCAATCGCAACGTCGGAGTTCTTTGCATCGAGGTCGGGAGCATTGTATTTTGCTACCCAGGCATTGGTAAGAGTCCAGGTTCTGGTACCCGTAGGTGATGCCACCGTCTGTGTGGGAGCACCGGGATTGATATCGATAAGCTCTATCGTTACATCATATCTCGGCAGCTGTCCCCTTGTCTCGGAAACACACTCCTGTATCCAAGTCTTAAAAGCACTCTCAAGGATGTAACCCATACGAAGGGTAACATTTCCATGCTTAACCAGTCCGGGGATCTTCACGGGAGCAAGGGAACCTGAATTACCCTGCCTGAATTCTATTACATCCACCGAACTTTCCACTCCTGTCACTTCGCTGAAAGCAGCTGTCCCGGCGATCTGGGAAACAGTGACCAGGAAATTCATTTTTGTCAACGGATAAAAAGATCCTTTACCGTTATCATAAGTATTCGCTGCCATAGTTATCTATTTCCTTTCTTTAGTTTAATATCAGCCCTCTCCGCCGCCTGCTTCCGCTGTGAACTGTGTGATGCGGAAGATTACAAACTCAGCGGGTCTGGAAGGAGCAATTCCTATGTTACAGATCAGTCTGCCGTTCATGATATCGTCCCTTGTCATTGTCGAAGGTCCGATCTCCACGAAGTAACTTGTTGCCGGTGAATCACCAGCCAGCATTCCGTTTCTCCACAGACCATCCAGGAAACCGGAAATAGTGATCTCCACTCTCTGCCAGAGTGTGTTGTCATTAGGCTCGAATACAACCCAGTTGGTATTGGCTTTGATGCTTTCCTCAACATAAATGAAGAGCCTTCGTACGTTGACATACTTGAAGGAGCTGTTGCTGGAGGCTGTACGTGCACCCCAGATACGGATCCCCTGTCCGGGAAGGGCCCTGATAAGGTTTATTCCCTCCGGGTTCAGGATATCCTGCTCACCCTTGGTATAGTTTGTCTTGAGACCGGTACAGAATACGATCTCGTTTGCAGGTGCCTTGTGAACACCCCTGTTAATGTCGGTACGGGAGAATACACCCATAACAGCTCCTGAAGGAGGAATGAAATCCGCCTTGTTGGAAGAGCGGTCAAATACCTGTATCCAGGGATGGTACATTGCCGCATAGGTCGAGTCGATCATATTGCGGTATTCAATGAGGTCTGCGGTCTTATAGAGATCTCCGGGCATATCCAGAACCGCGAAGCGGCTGTGAAGATTCTCACAGTGTCCCACAAGGGCAACTATCACTTCGGGCATGGTGACGCCGGGAACTGCCATCATGCTGACAACATTATTCTCTATAAAGGACTGTATTCCGCTTCTCTTGCCGGGGCCGTTGTCCTCACCGATAAATGTTGCTGCATTAACCTTGGATACCGAACCGTCGCTTCCTCCATCCAGGAAGAAGGCTCCGCTCTCCATCTCGTCACCGAGAATGGCCTCAACGGGGTTCTGTGCTTCCTTCAGCTGTTCGACTTCAACCTTTATAAGCTCGCTTCCTGCAAGACGTGTTCCGATATATCTGGGATTGTCGGTATTGAAGCTGAGCTCCTGATAATTCTCGGCCTCGTCACCGAAACGTACTCCTAAATCAACCGTAACGAGATAAAGCAGTGCCTTGGGGATTATTGCGTCGTCCACCACATTGGCGGGAAGCTCATCCTCAAAGGTAACGATGTTGTCAAAGATGGTCTTGATCCTGGTATAGGTTCCCTCGAATTCAACGATATCACCTTCCCTGAAGCCATCCAGACTCTTTGCCTTATAGCCCGTATCCGTCTCGGCAATAAGCTGAAGCTTATGCTTTTTTACAGTATTTAAAGTAACCTGTATCTTGTTTCCCCAGGTTCCGGGATTCTTTGCTTCTATCTTCAGGATTCCCTGACTGCTCTTTGCAGCCGCAGCATCCTTAGGGGCAACACGCATTACGTAGCATCTTGTGCCGCCGTTAGCAAAGAACTGTTCTACGCTGTTGGCGAGGAACCTGTACTCACCGTAAGCAAATTCACTTAAGAATCCTCCAAACTGCTGTGTGAAGGACTTGAAACTGGTAACGAGCTGCGGTGCACCCTCGATGGGTCCCTTTTCAGCCATGCCCACAAAGCCGGCTGTACTCGTTCCTACTCCCTCTATACTACGCGGGGAATTATCATATTCCTCCACATATACTCCGGGTGAAAAATATTCTGCCATCTTAATATCTTTCCTTTCTTTTTAATAACGAACGACTCTGTCGTTCAACTTGCCGTCACTTTCATCTGTCCCGGCATAGTGATGCTAATGGAGCCTGCATATGAGCACATAAGCTTGCAATCCTGTGTAAGACAGGGCTTTCCCCCTATAATGATGGTTGGCTTCGTAGGTATCCACGTTCCTGCCGGAACGGGGGTGCAGGGCTGGGGAGTCAGAACTCCCAGCGCGGCTGCCGTAGCCGATGCCACAGCGGGGTTGGCAAGTGATGTACACATGCCGAAGGGACCCACATTTGTCATGGGGGCACAGTCCTGAATGGTTGCCGCCGGCTTTCCCTCTGTGAGCACCACTGTCTGTGATGTCACCTTTATCGGTGCCGGTGCGGTTCCGAATGTACAAAGCAGATTCGCACTCATTGCTGTTAACTGACTCAAGATAAAGCCTCCATATTTCTGAAATCCACCGTCTGAAATCTCACCTCGTCATTTACCTCATAGCGCACGAGATACCTGATATCCGCTCCGTCATCCCTGACTCGGAGAAGGTAATCCCCATCCTTTGTCACGTTTCCGAAGACCACACGCATTACAGGTGAATTTGAAGTGAACTCTCCCTTTAAGGTTTCCTTCAGCCTGACAGATTGAGGTGTAACGTTATCAATGACCTCTATCTTTTCATAGCTTTGTTTGTCCGAAGACAATAGACCGTAGTAAATATCTTCCATTTCCACCTTGCCCGCTCCCGTTCTGAATACCTTTACGATACCTTTCTTCGCATCATACTCATTAAAGATGCAGACAGGCTTTCTTAAGTCTACTGCTTCGATCTTTTTAAGAAAAGGAAGAGTACCTGAGAAACTAAGTAAGCCTTCACCCTTAAACACACTCTCAGATGGCATCAGGAATATGTTCAAAACCGGCAGTCTTTCATCCAGTTCCCCGTAGAGAACCTCCTGCTCATAGGGCTCATATCCATATACTTCCAAATGCATAAGAAAATCTTCCCTGCCTGTATTGATGAATATAAAGACCCCCGTTCCTTTTGACTCCGGTCTCACGGCCAGGCCGTTTCTCATAAATAAAACATTTTTTTCGTCTACAATAGCTCCCGTCGTCGTATCTATAAGCCTGACCATAAGATCCAGTCTTGCACTAATAACAGAAGCTGCCACGATTTTTCTCCTCCTTTCATTAAACGTTTTTAAAACCTACTACTGGTCTTCGCCTGTGATACTCAGGCCGAAGCTTGCATCCACGACTCTCGGCGTAGTAATGATCTCGCCGCTTGACAGGTAAACAGGTGCCGCCTTATAGAACAGGCTTATCTGATATGGCTTGTTGATAGCCTGCCACACCCTTACCTTTTCCTCCAGACTTATCTTCGCCTGAGACAGTGTTATCGGAGGTTCCTGGGTCGTGAGCCAGGATTGAAGCTCGTCCGGACGCACGGAATTATTATCGTTTACGATCTGTGCCACACGTCCGATGATCTTCTGTATATCCGGTGCCTTTAGTCCCATCTGGGAGGAACCGTTGATAAAAACCATATAATATAGAGCATATGGTCTGGGCGGCTTACTGAGCTCCGCTCTGCCTCTTTGCTGGAGGCGGGGAGTTGTGACCTGCACATCCTCTACTATGTCATAGAGATACAGGCCTACTATATAGTCCACGTCCTGTGAGAGCGGGGAACTTATCTCAATATTATTTGGAGAAGGAATGGGTTCCGGGCACATCTTCTCCCGGAGTGTCCTTACAATGTATGCACTTACATCAGATATTATGGGATAATCCGCCATAGCTTCACCCTTCCTGCAGCGCTTCCAGTACTTCCTTCACCCTTGAATCCATAGTTGCTGTGAGACATACGGCATAATTTGTCTTTACCAGATACTCACAGTAAACATCAAAGAGATCTGTCGCATCATCCTCAGAAATATACGGGTCTTTCTGGGATACAGTACTGTATTTCAGGTTTTCCGTGTCCTTACCACGGACCAGATTGTCATTACCGACTACAAATACAGAGCTCAAGGCACCCTTTGACATAGTTGCGGTCCGCCTTCTGTCGTCATAGAAGTATCTGTAGTCCGTACACTTTCCGATTGTCTGAAGGTCTATATACTCCGGAGTTTTAGCTGTGTACTGGTTATAGATATATTTATTTTTCTTCGAACGCATCTTGTCCGCAAGAGTACCGGTAAGATCTTCCGCAGCCGAGTTTCCGCTGCGTGCAAACATTGATACCGCAGAGGTTGCGACAGCGATCTCGGAATCATTCATACTGTCAACATCCTTGTCGAATATACTGTCCAGAATAGCGAGTATGTCTTCCTCATTCAGTGAATTTCCGTTCTTGTCAGAGCCGCTGTCTCCTCCGTCTCCGGAACCGCTTCCCGAACCTGAGCCGCTTCCTGCACCGGAATCCGACCCGCTGCCTTCTCCGTCTCCGGAACCATCGCCCGAACCGTCACCGGAGCCGTCTCCCGCGCTGCTGTCCGCTCCTGAGCCGCTTCCCGCGCCGGAATCCGACCCGCTGCCTTCTCCGTCTCCGGAACCATCGCCTGAACCGTCTCCCGTGCCCGAGCCGCTTCCTGAGCCGGAACCACTTCCCGCGCCGCTGCCCGAGCCGGAACCGCTTCCCGCGCCGCTGCCCGAGCCCGAACCGCTTCCCGCGCCGCTGCCCGAGCCCGAACCGCTCCCATCGCCGCTGCCCGAGCCGGAACTGCTTCCCGAACCGTCTCCTGCCTTATCTCCGGCTTCATCTATCTTATCAAGCTGTGAGCTTGAAGCACCTGCAGCCTCAGCTCTGCCCTTCAGTTCGTTTATGGCATCCTTATTTCCCATGCCTGAGAGTGCACCGAGAGCCCCGGATATATCAGCATTGGGATCCTTGGCAAGATCTGCCTTCGCGTCATTTAAGATGGAATCTGCAAGGTCATCCGCACTGCTCTTTCCTGTACGGGCTTCTTCATCTGCGATATCCTGATCCACGGCAGCTATCTGGGCATCCAGATCCTTTGCTCCCGCCAGATCATTATCGTCAAGGGCTGAATCCCTCTTTTTCTGCAGATCATTCTTTTTATCATTTAGTTCGTCCAGCTTCGTCTTCAGGCTGTCGTCGGAATTCTTTATCTGATCCTCCAGGTCTTTGAGCCACTTCATATGACTGTCAATGGATCCGTTTGCCTTTGGTGAGAATTCATCATTCTGCACCCCGCCGTACAGTCCGTCAGTCCAGATAATGCATCCCTCCACATAGCTCAGCGCCTTTGATGCCACCTCGCGCTGCTTGTAGGCATCGATCAGAAATTCCAGCTCAGTCCTCTTTGCTTCGAGCTCGTCTGCCTGACTGTTCAGTGCGTTTTCGGCCGATGCGGCGCTTCCGCCCGAGGATATGGCTGAGGAGTATTCCTCTGAAACCCCCGCCGTGGCTGAACCCTCATATTTACCCTCTGCAAGGGAGAGAAGCGAGCTGTCAAGAAGATCCTTTTCGCTGTCGGAATGCTTTATCACACTTTCCTTTATATTGAGCACATCCCTAAGGTAATTAATGGGACCGCCGACACCCGATGCCGATGCCTCGTCTATTACCTGCTCGGAATACTCATACTCAGCATGCTGCAGCACCGGATCTCCATCGGTAAGAGCCATCGAGAGATATGTGGAATAGCTTTCCTGACATTTCTCCGTGCTGTCACCTATGGATGAGAGAAGTGCGTTGTCCGCTACAAAGGAAGGTCTCGGGATCTTGAAGCTCTCGTCCTCTTCCTCCTCTTCCCCGTCTTCACCTGATTTCTTAACGGGCTCTGCATATTCGGCAAACTCATCATAGGTTGGCTGGAGAGGCTTCCACCAGCCGTTACTCTCATCATCCTCGGTAAACCCATGCCTTACCGCGTCTCTCAGATCCCTGATGTAGTCCGGTTCCTGTGATACGTCATCCTCACTGCTGGAATCCAGGAAATCTCCGAAGGTGGTGTAATACTTTCCGTTTGAAAGCTCATAGAGGACATCCAGAAGATTTGGATCCGCGGATGACAGCTTATCCATCACGATCTCTCTTCTGGTGGCATCCACTTTTCCCATAAGTGAATAGATTATTTCCGCTTCCTCATCCTGCCCCGAATCCTTTAATGTACGGTAGCAGGCAAAGAGCCTTGCCAGATCGGCATCACACTTATCGGTATCATCATCACGGAGATCCGTTGCGAAAAATGCCGTCAGAAGCCTGTAGGTGTACACATCACCCCTTAAGTTTCCGCTCTCCTTAGAGTTTTTGGCCTTCAGATAGTCATCCTCGCTTATATCCTCCGCGTCTGTAGAATTCGTATATTGAAGCCACAAGGGATTGAGCTCCGGAAGCTTGGAAAGATCGTAAGGATCTGGAATATCAAAGGGATTAAGGGCATCACCCGTCATCACATCCGTAATTATCCCGTCAGCTCCCACATAATACTGCACGAAGAGATCCGAAAGCGATGACTCCGGTACAACCTCTCCGGAATCGGTTATATCCGTGAGTCCCTCCGCATCCGTCACGTTAAACCAGGATCCGTTTGAAAGCTCGGATTTATAGTACATATCTGTCTGGTTGGATTCGCTGGCACTATCCATGGCTTTTTCATAAATCTGATCGGTCATACCGCTTAAGTTTATGAGATAGGTTCCGATAAACAGTGTGGAATTATCGATCGTATGGCTGGCGGCATAGGCCGAATACCTCATAGCCTGGTTTTCGTTTATGTATGCCAGGGTGTTCTTTCTCACAGCTGCAAAGAGTGCTGCAACAGAAGCCACTACGATCCCGATCTGTATGATGGGCTTTATGCCTTTTTTCCTGTCTGCTTTATTCTTCATATTTTACTCTTCAGCGGTTTCCTTTTTTTTGATCTTCTTATTGTCGGTATCAAATCTTCCTACGGTCTTTAAGGATGACTCGGTAGTATAAAGCTCTATATTGAGATCATTTAATCCGTTGCCCACAAGACCCAGGTGCTTGAATTCCTTGTCCACGCTCAGCACATCCCCGGTTCCGAGAGGGGTTCCGTCTGCTGTGATTATCCTGTAGAACTTTATATTCTCGGATTCGAGAGGAGTGATCTTTATGGAGGCCATGCCGGTTACCTGGCTCGTGGTCAGATCATAGGTTCCCAGATCCCCTGTCTCATCCTTCTTTATATTCATGGCTGTTGTGACATTAAGGGTTCCCGACTCCTCGTCCGGGTTTATCACACAGTCATCCACAAAATCATCACCGTTATACAGACGTATCTTTACCGACTTTACATTGTCCTTTGTAAGTGCAAGGTGCCTTAAGGTCTTGTCGGCAGGGGTTTTCTCCCCTATCAGCTCATTATCGCACCAGAGCTCGAAATCGCTTATCTCTACCGGAAAATCATCGGGGATATAGATACTGAGCTCAAACATTTCCTTCTGTATTATGGACTTCAGATAGTACTTTGCTTCACTTGTCTCCTTATCCACATAGCTTTCGCCCACCACTGCGGTCTTCATATCCGCATCGGTTCCTGAAAAATAGGCACTTACCCCGCCGCAGGTAAGCTTATCAAGGGAGTAGAGAGTGGTGGTATAGAGCTTCATGGTATCCAGCATGCTCTTTTGCATGTCCTCGTAGTCCTTCTGCTCCGTCTCATATTCCTCAAGGGTCATGGCTCCCATGCGGTTCTTTGCGGCATAGACCTCCATATCCTTCTCTTTTTTATCCAGATCCTTCACATAGCCCTGATATGCGGCACGGATTGAAATGTAATTATTGAAGCTGTCCTCCACGCTCTGGTCAAGCTCATCCTTTGCAGCCTCCGCATCCTTCCTGGCACTCACATAGTCCAGCACATTCTGGTAAAGAGTGTAAGGGTCATCATCTATCCAGCGGGCTCCGTCCATTGATCCCTTGAACCATTCCCTGGGTATCTTTATGAAAAGTATCCTCTTCTTTCCCTTCCAATAGCTGTCTATCTGCTCAAGAAAAGCCTTATAGTCCTTTTTAAAGGCTCTTGCACTCACATCTTGGTTATTTAATGCCTGATTCACATATCCGGAGATCATCCTCATGTCCCCGCCGTACTTACCGTTCATCAGGTTATAATTGGTGGTGAGCTCCATCCTGGCGGTAGTGGCAGCCATACAGGCTTCGTAATAAGCCTCATCCCTGTCCTCCGCATACTGCTTCAATCCTTCCAGGGCGCTTCTGTCAATATCGGCTTCCACAAAAGGCTTCTCAAAACTGTAGCCGGTTGTCACATCCAGACCAATGAGCTTTGAAAGCTTCTTCAGATCCGCTTCCAGATTCCGTCTGTCACTGGCAATGGTATTGCTCAGGGTCTGCTGCTGCTTTTCCTGCCTGTCTATATCAGCCTGATTTGCTTCCCCTACCTTTAGTCTTGCCTTATTGTGGGCGATGCCGTCCTCAAGGGTCTTCAGTCTTTTTTCGTTAAAGTCAAGGTTCTCCTGGAGGGCCACAATATCGGTATAGAGATTATTGATGTTCTCATTTATCCCGAATACCGCATTCTGTACCTTGTGCTGCGCCACAAGTATATCGTTGGCGAGCTTCACAGGCTTAAACTCAAATTCCGAGGACTGGGCAAAGCTTAATTTCTGCGGAAACTTAAAGCTTAGGAGCGGTGACCATGAAAAGGTGGTGAGCTTCTTCTTCTTAAGCTTCAATGCCTTAATGGCGCTGTCTCTTGCTGCCTTTTTCGACTCCACTCCGTCCTCCAGTCCCTCATAGCTGGCGCTGTTTTCAAGAGCCAGAGAGCGGCAGGTGTTCATCGTCATCACCTTTCCCGCAGCAAACGCATTCCCGGCAGGTAAGGAAAGACAAAGAAAGGATCCCGCAAGAAAAACGCATAACATTTTTTTTGCTTTATGCAGCATCTTCTTCGCTTTCCATAATCTCATAAAAATCGAAATATCCTCCCTTATCGTTGCAGACAAAAGAGTAAACCAGACTTCCTCTGCTGAATGTATATATATATACGTTGTAGGTATCGTCTATGGCATTTATAACTATGTCGTCGCTGTAATTCTCCGTGGTATCCATTTCCACGCGGCCGTTTAAGGTGTGCTTTTTCCTGTTCAGCGTATTTATTGCCACAGCCTCCGGCATTATTACCGCGGAATTCCCTTCATACACGGGTTCACCGAGAATTTTTCTCAATTCCTCTATGGACTCTGCCTTCAGGCTTCCGAATTTGAATACATCAGACAGCACATAGACCGCCTGCACCTTCTCGGAATCATCCGTAGCATCCTCGTCACCGGAAGCATAGTAGAGCGCATTGATATCGTTCATCACAACCGCGATATCGCTGCCCGTATTTTCATTTTCCTCATACAGGGTCTGGCTGCCGTAGTATATCTGCCTGACTTCCTCGGCACTTTTTCCGAGAAGAGAGCTGTAAACCACATCATCCGATGAAAAAGCTCCCTCATAAATGGTATTTCCGCCGCTGTCGTAGAGTCTCCCCTGACCCTCCTTTAAGCCGGCCACGAAGTCCCCGTCATATTCCTCGGACCCGTCCTCCCTGTAGAGTATCCCATGACCCTCATAGAGATTGTCATGAAAGTCGCCGTTATAATGAAGGACTCCGCTCCCGTAATACTGTGTTCCGCTGCCTTCATAGCGGTTCTTCTCAAAGGCACCGTCATAGAGCACCACCCCGTCGGGTGAAAACAGTGTCCCCTGACCGTTTACGTAGCCCTTGCTCACATCACCCTCATATGCCAGATACCCCGATTTCCCCTTGATCCTGACTCTGTTTGACGCAAGACGCAAAAGTATCGAATTATACGAATAGGTCCTTATACCGCCATCAGTCAGGGAAGAAAAGATCTTTGTAGTGGCTCCTATATACCATATGCTTAAGATTCCGATTATCACTATTGCGGCATAGGCCAGCTTCTTGCTGACCATCCAGCCGAATATGGTATAATAATCGTTCTTGTGCTTTGGCCTGACATCCAGGAGACCGAAAATAAAATCCCTGATGCCTCCGATTATCCTGGTCCGGATAAAGTTCCAGCTGGTCCACAGACGGAGCTTGGAAACTATGGCGGCAAATCTGGATTTAATTGTCGAAAACAGAACGCTGAAGAGATTCTCTCCCATTTACCTTATCCTCATATACTGCCTATCCTGATAGCGCCGGGCTCCTCTTCCTCTGCCTCGCCGCTTAAGAACTTCTCACATTCAAAGATGTACCACTTAGCCATCTCATCCTCAGGGCACTCCTTTATTATTTCAGTCAGGTTGTTCCTTGCGAGATAGAAGTCCCTTGACTCAAAGTACTCCAGAGATTTTTCGAATTTCTCACGGTTTGCAAGCTTTAGCTGCCTCTGCCTTGCTTCGCAGGCATCCAGTGCCTCATAAAGCTTTATCTTCCTGGTACGGTTCTGCAGCTCAATATAGCCTATGTATCTGTGCTGTCCGATATTTTCCCTCTCCACCATATCCTCTGTCACAACGAGCGGTATCTGCATCTTTTCAAACCAGGAGGCATATGCCTCCATTTCCGCGGAATCAGGTGATGTAAGGAAAACAAGGCTCTGGGTATTCACACCCACTACCCCGTAAATGAAGGAATCATAGTAAAGAAACGCAGAAATAAAGCCGGAATCCGGATCCGACATATTCCTGTGGAGGAACTGGACTGCTCTGTCCGTGACCATACGGCAGCTGTCGAGAAACAGGAACTGCAGTATGGAGAGTGAGCTGTCCTCGCTGACAAGGATACCTTCCTCGCTGTCCGAATATCGTTCCGTATATGAAACTATGTTCTTCAGACTCTTTATCCTTCTCTCTCCGTAGCCCTTATTCTCGGTGGATACCAGCATAAGGCTTCCCTGGATGTTTACGGCATCTCCGTTGTTTACGTCAAAAATGGAGTCCTTACCCATTATCATTTCGATATTCTTGGGAGCAAACCTGTAATATCCCTCAAATATCCTGAATTTATCGTAATTTATCTCCTCTATTCTCTTGGCCATTTCACTTAAGGAATTCCACATAGCCTTCATGTCCCTGGCAGGGGTTTCCGGAACCCTGATCTTGGTCCTTCCGAGGGCAACGTCATTTATGGCAAGCTCAAATTCATGGAGATCCAGTCCCTGCAGATATGAAACAAAGCCAATAAGGACACTTCCTAAAACAAATGCCAGAATGAAGGCTCCGAGCACCCAATAGGTACGGCGCCAGAATCCCAGGCTGTACTCTCCCGAAAAATAGAGACCCACAAGGGCATATTTTGCCGAAGGCTTCCCGGCTCTTACCCCGGTTGCCTTCAGATCCATATAATCAAGCTTTATATTGTCGACAACGGTGGACTCGTGTCTGGCAAGGGAATCCCTCAGGGTGGTAAGGCCGCTTCCGTAGGCAAAGGACGCGTTTCTTCTGTTGTTTCCTATACCGGAGACCACTATCATCCCGTCTCTTATCCGCATTATGAAGACATCCCTGAAAAATGTGGCATTATCCCCGCTCTTCATATAATCCTTTATGGATCCCGAAAGCCTCCCGTACTCATCGCTCAGATAGAAATTCCTGTCTTCATAATCGTAGCTGTCCAGATCTCCGAGATCCGGCAGCACATAATCCAGCGAAAGCTGGGCATATCTGTCGTTCTCCTCCTCAGAAACATTCTTGTAAGATGTTCTCATGACCTGGAATGTAATGAGAAGCAGTACAAAAAAGATGATATCCATTATCACAAAGATATACACCATCCTGTCTCTTCTCTGGAGCATAAAAAACGCAAATACCAGAAAGGCGAGCCAGAGTACCAGTGCGATAAGCCAGGCGGACACAAATTCCCTGTACAGTGAGATCTGCTGCAAGATCGAGAAATGCATCTTGTCCACAATTGTCTTCACCCTGCTGTCAGGAATAAATACACCGGAGGGCTCATCCCTCTCAGTCAGCACGGATAAAACACCGCCTTCATATCTGGCATCCGTAAACATGGTTCCGCTGGGATTATCCTTGAAAAGAATGCTGTCCGGAACACTCAGCTCGGAAACATCTTTTTTCTCCCTGTTGTCCATCACCGTTATGCTGTCGGTGACCGGAATTATACTTTCCTTTTCAAACTCGTAAACATTGATATCATCTCCCTGATAGCTTACCATTGTGACATAGAGGAAACTTCCGTCCTGTGACAAATGGTAGGTAATCCCGTTTGAATCGAGCAGGAAACGGTCAGTGGACCCCATCACCTTGAGATCCTGTGTAAAGGAAAAGATCCTGAACACCCTCACAATGTCTCCATCCTTCGTTGGCTCCAGTGAGGAAAACAGAGCATAGATTCCGTTGTCTCCGAGACAGAGGTCTTCAAAGGACTGCTCCCCGAGATCTTCGGAGTTTTCCATGGCTTTTACGTCGCCATCGGAATTTATGAGATATATATGTCCCTTTTCATTCCAGTTTTCGCCGAAATAAACTCCGGAATTTGTAGCGATCCCGCTGTCAGCGATGGTATATTCCGGATCATGGCTCATCCCCGAAAGGGCATCAGACAGTAAGACCAGAGATACGACTACACTAAGTATTGCCAAACAGGCTATTATCCTTGCGCGTATGTTCATTGCAAAAGCGACTCCGTTCCGATATTCTTGAAGCTGTTAAAAAAGATCCTTAAAAACGGCACATCTCCCAATACAAGATGGGAAAACAGAAGGATCAGTGCGATTATCATCAGTATCAGGCATATCCAGAAAAGTATCCCGAAAAGAGTGTCCGAATTTCTGTAAAAGAAGCTTTTTATCGTCAGGATTATGCCTCTCTTTTTCACGGGGGTGGAAGCGATCTTCAGATCCCTGTAGATCTCCGTGAATCTGCTGTAGCTCCGGTTATTCATCTTCTTCGAGAGAAGGATATAGCTTATATTCTTTTCACTCTGCTTTGTGGACAGAATGTCTAAAAGGATCCTCGCACACTCGGTGGCACAGTCCTTTTCGGTCTTTGTCCTGTCCAGCTCCTCCATGTCCACGGAAAAGCTCAAGAATACGCTGTCGTCCTTTGAAAGATTTATCTTTTTCTGACTGAGTATGAGAAAAAGCAGTGCCGGAGGCAGATAAGACGCGATACAGGCAAGAATGATGCTCTCACATATCGACTCACAGCGTTCCAGGGTGTAAGCCTCTCCCACAAAAAAGCGGTAAAGCTCCCTTTCCATTCTGTATGGAAAAACCAGACAGAAGGCCTGTCCGAAGGAAAAGGCCTCTATAAGCGGGCTCTCCTCCTCGGATCTCCACAATCTGTATATCTCCATAAAATCGCGCACCGTCCTATGGTCCTTTATGACGAGAAGGGTATATAGACCCTTCTCTCCGGACCCGGTGTTTCCCGCTATGAAACAGTCGTTTACCTTTCCCTCAAAGACCGTAGATATTGTGGTATAGCTGTTGTCCCTTGAGGCGTATATCATGCCTTTTCCTCAGGTTTATCTTCCGGAGATATAACCTCTCCTGCCGGACCTGCATCCAGCATCTTCTTCTTTACAATAGCGTAAGCGTAGGTACAAATTACGGGCATATCCGTACAGTAGATACGTATCTCGTATACACCCTCCTTCGCAGGAGCCGTATAAATGCCGTCTGAGCTTATTTCTCCGCTGCCCGGGCTTGTAAGCTCATAGGTTATGCTGCAGGCCCTCATATTGTTGAACCTGACTCCAAAGAAATGGCTCTCCTTGCCGCCCATGATAACGGTGGGCGTATCAACGGAAATGCTCTTGTCGTAATAATCCTCTGTAAGTGCGATATCATCTCCTGAAGGGAAGCGTATTGCGACCCATTTAAATGTCAGCACGAGATAATCCACATTCCTTAAGAGCTTTGCAGCAACAACGAAGCTGCCTTTCTCATTTAAGACCTTCACTGCGGTTTCCACATCTGCAAGGACATTGCTGGAATGGCTGAAAAGTCCGGGATTTCCGTATATAACACTCTTCTGGTTTGCACCCATTTCCGGTGTGTCGGAAACATAATTGTATCCTATATCCACATACACGTTTCCGGGTCCCAGTCCATGGGCTATCTCTCCGGAATACCTGATCTCTCCTTCTCTGGCGTTCCTGCCGAGAGGCACCTCGAGGACACCGGTGGCTATATTCGAAAACTCGCTCTTCTCCCCGCCCTTTGATACCGGAAGCGTCTTCTCCTCCTTTTCCTTCTCCTTCTTCAGCTCCACATCCTTCTGATAATAGGACAGATAATTATTTCTCATTATCTCCTGGGCCGGTGTAAGGACATACTTCTTTTCGGAGGGATCCTCGATCTTCTCCACGATGTAATTACCGGGATTTCTGACAAGCTTGATGTCGGCAAGACTTATGGAATCGTCTCCCTGTCCCATGCTCCACATTTCGAGATTGATCTTTCCGGTTTCACGGCTCACAAGCTCAAGCGGTGAAGAATGGCTCAAAACCACCCTCAAAGCAAAGTGTGAAGCAGTCTTTATCGCGTTGTCATCCTCAAATGCAGTGGCGGAGCCGCTCCGGAGTATCAGCTCGCTTTCCTCCGCCTCGGTATCCATAACCCTTACCCAATACTCTTTTTTGTAGGATTCGCCCTTTTGAAGGAAAAGGTCTTCCGCTCCGATCTCCATCACGTTCTCACCTTCAGGGGTCACGAATACCGGGATCTCCAGTATGCCTCTGCAGCTTAAGGATACATCCGCATCACTTAATTTCTTTATCTCCAGAACTATCTTGACGTTTTTGCCGCGGCATACGGTTGCGGGTATCATTACCTCACCCGAAAAGTTCTCGCTCTTAAACAGGGTTTCCTTCGTCAGAAATTCTGTTTCGGGATTGTACGGGATATCATTGTCATCCCGGTCTGTAAGAAAGAGCTCATAGCTTTCCGCTATCCTGTTGTACTCGTATTCCTTTTCGTCTTCCTTGTGGTTCACCGAATAGACACTGTGAACATCCCGCTCCTTATAACGGATCTTTAAGGTAGCCATATCAGTCTTCAGACTGTCAAAGCCCTCGATGGCGGAAAGCTTCTTTACCACCGAGGTATCGAGAATTATTTCTCTCCCCGTGCCGTCCAGGGCTACACCGCTTTCCACAAGAATGGAGATGTCATCCAGGCTGAAAACCCCCATACCGCATACTACACCGGAGCCGTACATCATACCGTTTAAAAAACGCCCCTTGTTGATGTGGTAGTTCTGTTCTGCCTGAAAATCCGCACTTGTCAATAGTTTTCCCGGATAATAACGGTTTCTCTCAAAAGGATATAATTGACTGTTGCTCATGTTTTGCCGATGCCTCTCCTTTCTTTCTGTAAGGCCGGATCACTTACCGGCCGATCTCTCTCCCTTTAGCTAAGTAAAACACCTTTTCTTTTTTTGTTGGGATCCGGCATGAATAAGATCAACCCGCAGAGCAGTATGCTCACAACCGAGATGATAATAAGCCATATCCGGTTACCGCTTTTCGGCACATTCACAGGTTCACTGTATGTATTCTCTCCCCTGTCTCCGTTGCTTCCGCCTGCAGAGAGAGCTGCCGCGCTTTGTTCCGTCAGCTGGTCTCCCCTCACTATCACCGTATAATCCGACGCGTGCGTGAACTCGAACAGGGCATTCCCGTTTCTGTCCACCTCTGAGGATGAGACAAACTCCATACTGTTGTTTTCATCATTGTAGTAGTACAGGTTGGCAAACAGTCCCTTATTGTCCTGTCCCATATTGATGCTTAGGATGGCCGTAAACCCGAATTCACCGTCATGATTTAATGTAATGTTGGTATGGGGATATACATCCGCCACCTGATTAACTATGGACGAAGGGATATTCTTCGTATTAAGCCTTACCCCGAGATCTATGTCTTTCTCCGGATCCCCGCCGAAGCTCAAACCGTTAACCGTCCATTTCAAATCCTCATTGAGGTCGAAGCAGACGGTCACATCCCTGTCTGACATCTTCTGAAGCATAGACTTGGGAACCTCGGTGGCTCCGTTCATATTAATGGTGATCCTTGCCGGATCTTCGGCATTGCCTGCCTCGGTCTCAATCTTATCCCAGCCTGCCGTTTTCTCTCTTCCTATGAGGATACCGTCTGATGCATCCTCTATATAGGGTATCCTGTCAGGTATGTCGTCGTCCTTTTTATCCTCCTCACCGTTTTCTTCGGCAGCCTTCTTGTCCTCGGCAGCCTTTACTCTTTCATCAACGGTCTTCTTTCCCTTGTCTTCTCCGGCTCCGCCTGAACCTCCTGCGCCGCCTGCTCCTCCGGCTCCGCCTGCTCCTGCCGCTCCGCCTGAGCCTCCGGCTCCGCCTGCTGCGCCTCCGGAAGCTGCGTCTCCGTCTTTCTTATCCTTTGCTTCCTTGGTACTTATCTTTGCTTCCTTAATATCACTTAAGTTTCCGGCCTTGTCCTCGATCACACAGTATGCCACATAGGCAGTCTGCGCCTTGAGGCCGTCGATATCAAATTTGCCGTCCTCATTTCTTATCCCGCTGCTCTTTATAGCCTCATCCTTCGGCTTCTTGTCCTTCTTTGGCAGCACCTTGCAATAATAGTATTTCACACCGCTTTCGCTGTCACTGCCCTTCACCTCAACCGTGGCCCTGGTATCCTCGGGAGTAGACTTTGCGGATTCGATCTCCGGCTTCTTATTGTCGTACCAAATTCCCTTGCTGGAGACATAGTACTCATTACCCACCTTATCCGTGATCTTTGCATAGACAAAGTTCAGCTTATTCTCCTTTAATCCGGGTTTCGAAGAACTATCATAGTCCTCCCAGCCGTTCTTATCGTCCTTTACGGCGCTGTCAAGATCACTCTTTGTGGTGTAGCACTTATTGGCGATAAAGAACTGGATCTTTGATACACCTGATCCTCCGGAATCCTCCCCGGTAATGGTGATCTTCTTTCCTTCCTTTACATAGGCCTCTGTCTTTTTGCTGTCCTGAAGCTTGGTATAGCTCTTATCGTTGACCTTTATCTTTCCCGTGGGTGCCGCGCTGTCAAAATTGACGGGTCCCGCCATAGCTGTAACCACGGCTCCGTTACCGGAAACCTTTACGTAGACTCCCTTTGATACACCCTTACCATTGCCGGTCATCTTATAGGTTTTCGAATACGGACCGGCAGCTTCTCCCGCAACGGTATATCCTTCGGCAGAAATATCAACGCTGTCCTTATACCATTCAGCGATCTCGCTTTTACCGTTATACAAAAGCTTCACGTCCGCCGTAGCCTGATAAATTTTGAATGTAACCGATCCCTTTCCCTCGTAGTTATTCGCTCCGGATACGGTGACGGATGCCTGTCCGGGATTTACATTATTAAAGAACTGGGCGGTATAATCCACATTTCTTTTCAAAACCTTATTATTAAGACCCTTATCTGTTACAACAACATCCTCTATCGGCACTCCCTTATATACCGAATCCGATGCCTCCACTATGACGTTATCCTTAAATGATCTCTTTGTAACATGCGAAGTGACCTTCTGCTCCGTTTTCTTTGTTGATTTATTGATGATTTCAGTCACATATTCTCCGACATCGGTCATCACCGGATTGTCGTTATCAAGACCGTTAAGCCTGAATGACACTTGATCCTTATGCTTCTTATAATACTCATTGTGACTGACGGTAGGATGGGCATCGCCATCATATACCACGTCATACCCCTCAAAATTAAAACCTTCATTGCCAACAGAAGCCGCAGCGCCCTTCACCGCATATATGGAAAAGTGATCCGCATTTACGCTTGCGGTTCCCTCATTCATATCAACCTGCGTACTCAGCTCCTCCGCACTCTGCAGGGAGTCATCAAGGTGATATACCTTTACTTCTCTGTCTTCACTGTCCGCTATGGAGAAGCTTACCTTTACGTTTCCATACCTGGTATCAGGCTGTATCTCATTACCGTCTTTGTCGAGGATAGTGATATCAAAGGACATAACATCCCCGGATCTCTCCTCCGGATTTTCCCCGTCTCCAAGGACGGTATCCTCTATCCTCTCACCTTCGGATCCTTCGATCTTCCTTACCTTCAGTACCGCTCCGGCAGGAAAGACCCCTTCCGGTGCGCTCAGAGAGATCTTTGTTCCTCCAACGACCGTAAACTCGCTGAATTCCGGCCACTTCACGAGATCCTTTTCTTCCGTGCCTTCAGAATCCCCGGTTTCATCGGCGTTCCCGACGTCATCTGCGCTGACGGTTTCATCGCTGTTCCCGATATCATCCGCGCTGACGCTGTCCTCCGGGTCCCCGTCCTCTTCTCTTGATGCGTTGTCTTCATCCTCAATATCATCGGAGCTCACAGTATCTCCGGCGGCTTCCCCGGTCTTTTCTCCGCCTTCCATGTCAGCATCCGTCTCTTTTTCCTCTTCGGTAGAGGCCTCCTCCTCCGCCTCCGTGATGACAACGGTTATCTCCGGAAGCTCAACGTCCGAGGTCAGGCCGTAAGCCTTGATATCCGGCACGAATACGAACCTGTCTCCCTCTCTCACTGCCTGGAAATATGTGCCGTATTCACTCCTGTCCCTGTCGATATTCCAGCTGACATCCTTCAGTACCCGTTCCTCCCCTTCGGAAAGAAGGTGAAGTTCTTCGTCCGCTTCCGCAGCATACACCCTGACCGGGCCAAATGCAGTTAATATGCTGTCCACTATAGCGCTTGCGGAAGGCTCTCCCGTGGAACTTCCGGCATCACCGCTGTTTTCCTCGCTGCCGCTGCTTCCCTGATCATCACCTGTATCGCTGCTGTCCGTACTCCCGGAGCCGCTTCCGTCGCTTCCTTCACCACTGCTGCTCTGCGCTTCATCACTGCTGTCGTTTCCTCCGTCGCCGGAAGTATCATCATTTCCGCTGTCGGCGTCTTCGTTTCCGCTGCTGTCGTCATTTCCGCTGCTGTTGTCGTCGCTTCCGCTCTCAGCATCGTCGTTTCCGTTATCTGTATTGTCTTCATTGACAGCATCATCCGCATCAGTACTGCTGTCGTCAGCCGGACCGGTGTCTGCCTCATTCTCCGTTGAAGGAGCCGTTTCCTCCTGAGCAGGATTCTCCGTGGGCCGGGTACTGTTCTCATCCGTGCTTTCCGAAGGAGTCTCTTCGGTTGAGCTTTCTTCCTCCGAAACCTCTGTTGAAGAAGCCTCTGTTGAAGAAGCCTCCTCTGTGGCAGCCTCTGTAGCCGCTTCGGTGGCAGCCTCTGTAGCCGCTTCGGTAGCAGTCTCTGTAGCCGCTTCGGTAGTTTCTTCCGTAGAAATGTCCTCTTCTTCCTCTTTATCCGAATAAAGGGTGACCCTCAATTCATCGGGGAATTGTATGTCCTTTTTCTTGGAACCGATAGGGAGATACTGATATGAAATATCCTCCGGCAGTTCCTCAAAGGAGGTTATGACCCTTCCGTTCACGGAGGTATCCGCATTGGCAATATAGCTCCCGATATTAAGGGTGCTGCTTAGCACTGCCACCGAAAGTGTGGCTGCAAAAGCCTTTTTTCTGAACGAACTTAATTTACTCCATTTCTTCCTAAACATATCAAACCCCCGCTTCCCGAAAGTTAAACTTTCTGAGACATAATCAGGATCCGCTGAAATATATTTAAAAAAATACAATTTATTTTATCATATTTCAGCAGAATTTCACTATTTTTTTTAAAATAGTAGCCTTTTCCCGCCATTTAGTTCAATTTAGTTTGATCACTGCCGGAGCTGCGGAAATCCTTATGCATCCGGACAGCCCTATTATAGGCATTTCTATCACTGCTTATTATTTTGTACGAGAAAAGCGGCGGTCTGGCACTTTGACTTTTGCTGCTTTAATCATGGTATAATCATCCTGTCACCAAAGGTACCGAAGCATCGTTTTTATTGATCCGTATGTACATTAATCCAAGAATACACATACTGTCCGGGGCAATAAGGAATGTCGCGCTCTTAAAGATCATTGCGGCCATCTTTGAGGGTATTCTCCGGTTTATGCTGAAAAAAGGAACGACCCTGAGTCCCGATATGATCGATATCGTACTCTGGCGTTCCCAGTTTCTGATCTCTGCAGTGCAGATAATACTTATATTTGTGCTGTTCTATATCTCCTGGAAAAAACTTACCCGCTATATTGATGTGATCCCGGAGGAAGACCGGAAAGCTATGGGGTCTCTGCAGGAGGAATTTTTCGGTGAAAACATCGCCTCCCTTTCCGTGACCTCAATAAAGAGTCTCATTGAGCTCTGGGCCGTGATCTTTACCGGAGCGGAGCTTTTGTACTGCTTTACCTCCCTGATGTACCGGAGATTCACCTCCCTTTTGATGCTGGCTCTGTTTAACGGAAGCACCGCTTCCGCAAATTTCTTTGTGATGCTTTACAATATGACCCATGGCTTCAAATATCAGGAGATACTCTCATCCATCCTTCTCGGTGTGTTCATAACCGGGATATTCCTGAATGACAGGATTTTAAAGCTTTCCTCGCTTTCGGTCCTTCTCATATTCCTGCTGGCCTTCGCTCTGTTCGATATGCAGACGGTAAACATAATGGGCCGTGACATCGGTCTCGTCTGGACCTCCGTGGTCTGCCACGCTTCCGAGACTATCGGTCTCTTCCTCCTGTCCTTCTATCTCTCAAAACATTATAAAGGTCTGTGATCAGAAGAACCTTATCTTCTTTACCATGTCTATGAATTCCCTGTTGTTTCTCGTATGACTGAAGAGGTCTATGAGCTTCTCCGTTGCATCATCACTTTTCAGCCCGTTCAGCGCCTTATGAATGATGTCAGCAGCCTCCTGCTCCTCCCTGGTAAGGAGAAGGTCGTCGCGCCGGGTGCTGGATTTCTGCAGATCAATGGCGGGGAATACCCTCTTTTCCTGCAGCTTCCTGTTCAGCACCATTTCCATATTTCCCGTACCCTTGAATTCCTCGTACACCACATCATCCATCTTGCTTCCGGTATCCACAAGTGCTGTGGCAAGAACGGTCAGGCTTCCGCCCTCTCTCATATTACGGGCGGCACCGAAAAATCTCTTCGGCATATGCAGTGCCGCGGGATCCAGACCTCCGGACAGCGTCCTTCCGGAAGGCGGAACCGTGAGGTTATAGGCTCTTGCAAGCCTTGTGATGGAATCAAGGAGTATCATAACGTCATGCTTATGCTCGACCAGCCTCCTTGCCCTCTCAATGACCATTTCCGACACTCTCTTATGATGCTCCGGCAGCTCGTCAAAGGTGGAGTAAATAACCTCCACATTCTTTCCCTGAATGGATTCCTTTATATCCGTAACCTCCTCGGGACGCTCGTCGATAAGGAGGATTATAAGCCTTATATCCGGATAGGACTTTGTGACCGCCTTTGCGATATTCTTTAATAGAGTGGTCTTTCCGGCCTTCGGAGGGGAGACTATCATTCCTCTCTGTCCCTTGCCCACGGGGCTAATGAGATCCATCATCCTCATGGCCATATTGTTGTTGCCGCTCTCCAGGTTCAGCCTCTGATCCGGGAATATGGGTGTCATATCCTCAAAATTATACCTGTGCTGGGCCTCCGCAGGGGAATAGCCGTTCACGGTCTTCACATATAGAAGCGCCGAGAACTTCTCACCCTGGGTCTTTACCCTGGTATTTCCCACTATGATGTCCCCGGTCTTCAGATTGAACCTCCGTATCTGGCTCGGGGCGACATATACATCATTCTCTCCCGGCAGATAGTTTTCACATCTTATGAAGCCGTAACCGTCAGCCATAACCTCCAGTATGCCGTCGGCAGTCTCACCGGAGTCAAGAGCCTCCTTCTCCTGCGAGATCCTTTCGATCTCGGAGGAGTCCCCCTCTTCCTTTTCCGCCTTTTCGGATCTGCCTTCACTTTTGGAAGCCTGAGCCTCCTTTTCCCTTTTGGCAGCATCCTCCCTTTCCATCTTGTCGGCCTCTTTCACCAGGAGATCAATTATCTCACTCTTTTTCATGGTGGAAATGCCCTTAATGCCTCTGGACTTAGCCAGCTCCTTTAATTGCGCTAACGGTAGTGTCTCTAGTTTTTCTCTCATACATCCTCTTTTTCTGGGTTTTTTCCGGATAAACGGAACACCGACGGGAAACAGATCATTTCCTTTCCCGGCAAACGAAATATTGAACGACTTGCATTATACACCATTCCTTCCGCAAAATGCAAGGCTTTAGGGTCTGCTTATATCAGGTGATGACCCTCACGTATACCTCTGTCCAGGCCGGGAGAAAGCCCGAGCGTATGCCGGTATCCAGTGAAAGGGAATGGCTCTCACTGGTTCCGTAGAATGGGATATGCCCCCTTTCAAAAACCTTCTTTTTCATTTTTTCGGTAAGGTAGACCGCAAGGCCATGACCTCTGAACTCCGGCTGCACATCTATCCCGATCTGCCAGAGATTCTTCCCGTCCTCCGAAACCCCGGACATCCCTGCGATCCTCTCCTTATCCCCCTTCTCCGTAAGTAAGAGCCCCATTCTGTCCGGCTGCCTCTTCGAAAAAACCAGTGCATGCCTGAAGGGATTGTCTTCTCCGTACCTTTCCCTCCACTCCGCTATCTCCTTATCGTAGAGCCAGTATTCATCGAAGGGTATGTCCTCATACTCATTGTCGGTGAAAGACGGGTCCGGAAGCATATATACATGGGTATCCAGTATCTCATGGCCGTATTCATTGAGCATTTTATCAAGCTCCCTTAAGTTCTCGAACTTACAGAACCACTCCACCTTATAATCCGAATACATTTCCCTGACACGGTCTATTATCTTCGGATCCGCCATTATATAGGCATCCCCCTTATAAATAATGGCACGGAAAAACGGGGAAACATTGTCAACGAGTCTCGCTCCCGGAAGCTCTGCGCTCTCATTGATCATAATGCCGGAAGCATTTTCCATTTTGCAGTTGGTATCCAGCCTGAACTGCTCTCTTGCGTAACTGTCTATGTCTATGTTCATTAACTTAGTCTTCCTTCTTCAAAGATCCTTCCTGTTGCTTCGCAACCCCTCGCCGGGGTGGCATCCCACATCTTCGATGTGGGATAAACCTCGCCGGGGTGGCATCCCACATCTTCGATGTGGGATATGCGTCGCTTCGCTCAGGATGACACCATCTCAATTATCTTCTCCTCGGTCTCGCGGAGCGTATATCCTTCTTCCCTCTGTCTCCGGATAAGCACGGTCCTTATCCCGAGAGCCTCCGCAGCGTCCAGCTTTTCCTTAAAGCCCCCTGCTCTGCCGCTGTCCTTGGTAACGAGATAGCTTATATCCTGTTCCTTAAAGACCCTTAAGTTCTCCTCATAGGAAAAGGGACCCTTTCCGTATATCACACTTGAAAGCTTAAGCTTCCTGCATATCTCACGGGATTCCACAGCCGGAAGCACCCGAACCACCAGTCTTTTTTCGTAATCCGGTATGACACGGTATTTTTCAAGCTCCTTGGCTCCGGTTGATACGAAGATCTGCCCGTCTGTACCCTTTAAATACTCTGCCGCCTCCTCTATGCTGTCAAAAACCGCTTCAAAGGAAGTTTCCCCGTCCCCCGGAGAAACTCCGCTTTCACGAATAAGTCTTAAATACCTGACTCCGGTCTTTGAAGCCGCAGCCCTTATATTCTCCGTAATCTGTACCGCATAGGGATGTGTTGCATCTATCACCGTATCAAAGCCGGTGATAAGCTCCATTATCCCATCCAGATCCAGCCTTCCGGTCCTCACGGAAATATGCTCTCCTGGCGTAAGAAGCTCCTTCCCGTAATCGGTAGCAACACTTACAAGAGTATCCACTCCCTGTTCCTTTAAGAATTCCGAGAGGATCCTGCCCTCACTGGTCCCTCCAAAAAGAAGCACCCTCATAAAAACCTGTACCTCTCCTTGCCGCTTAAGCTGTCAAAGGTGATCATTTCGTTATAGACCTTAAGCACCATATCAAGGAGCGGGATAAGCATAAGGGCGCCGCAGCCCTCCCCGGTAAACATCTCACCTTCGATAAGCGGAGAAAGAGCGAGTTCTTTCAATATAAGGCCTGCCCCTCCTTCCTTTGAGGAGTGGGAGGGCAGCATATACTCCGAAGCAAGCCTGTTCATCCTGAAGGCCAGAAGTGCAGCGACTGCTGAAATAAAGCCGTCGATTATAACCGGGATCCTGTATACCGCGCCTCCTAAAAAAACTCCCGTGAGTCCCGCTATATCCAGTCCTCCGATCTTACTTAGGATATCTATGGGATCATCCCTGTCCGGCGAGTGCCTGTTTAATATGGCTTTCACCACGGAAGTTTTCCGTGCAAGTCCCTCCTCGGAGAGTCCCGCGCCTCTCCCTGTTACCTCTTCCGCTTCCCTTCCCAGCAGAAAAGCCGTGAGAACGCTGCTGACAGTTGTATTGCCTATGCCCATCTCCCCTGTGGCGATAAGGTCACAACCCTTTTCCTTAAGGGTTCTCACGGAATCGATCCCTATAAGAACGGCCTTCTCCGCCTCTTCCCGGGTCATTGCATCTTCCCTTGCGATGTTTCCGGTTCCGCAGCGCACCTTGACCAGAGGATCCGTAAGTCCGGATATGTCTTCCCTTACTCCTATATCCACCGGAATAACCTCAACTCCCGCATATTCAGCCATCCTGCAGGCAGAGGTATCCCCTTTAAGGAAATTCTCCGAAACCACCCTTGTCATATGCTGTCCGGTCTGGGTTACTCCTTCGGCAACCACACCGTTATCGGCACACATTACTATAAGCGAACGCTTTTCAAGGCTGAATCCTGCTTCTCCCCTTATTCCTGCGATCCTTACTATCAGGTCCTCAAATTTACCGAAGCTTTTCAGGGGCTTTGCTATATTCAGCCAGTGCTCCCTTGCCTTCTCCATAGCTTCCTTATCAGGCTCCCTTATCTCTTTAAGGAGCCGCTCCAGCTTCCCGGACAACCTGTTTCACACTCCCTCATCCATTATTCTGTAAATTCTCTCCATATCAAGGCTCTTTCTCAGTGTCCTTGAAAGAAGCCTGTACTGGCTCTCCTTATATTCTCTCATATCAACGGCACCGTTTCCGAAAATACCGTCACTGAATCCTCTTCTTTTAAGCAGGGCCTTTATTATGGTCTCCATGATCTCCTTACTGTCAAAGATCCCGTGAACATATGTCCCGTACACATTTCCCTTCGATATCACGGCCCTTCCCGTAAGTCCTTCCGAAACCCCCATATGTATTTCGTAGCCTTCAAAGCCTGCACTGTTAAGGCCTGAAAAGACCCCCTTCAGGCCTTCTATGACACCGCTTACCTGCCGTCTTTTCTTTTCCACCGAAAAAACGGTATCGATATCAAGAAGGGAAAGTCCTTTTTCCGATCCTCCGCCCTCATTACCGTCGGGATCGGACAGTGTCTTCCCAAGTATCTGCAGACCTCCGCAGATACCGAAGACTATACCTCCGTTTTTCGCATAGCTTCTTATTCCTTTCCCTATTCCCGTCTCTTTAAGCCAGCGAAGGTCACTTAAGCTGTTCTTGGTTCCCGGGATTATCAGCATATCCGGGATACCAAGCTCTGACATATTCCCGACATACCTTAAGCCGGCCTCGCTCACCGGCTCAAATGCCTTGAAATCCGTGAAATTAGAAATGCGGGGAAGCCTTATAACGGCAATATCCAGGATCCCTCCGGAGGCTTTACCGGAAAGACCCTGACTTAAGCTGTCCTCATCATCAAGTCGTATATCCATATAGGGAACCACACCGAGAACCGGGACAGCCGTGAGCTCTTCTATCATCCCGACTCCGTCCCCCAGTATCGAAGGATCTCCCCGGAATTTATTTATGATAAGTCCCTTTAGATATTGTTTTTCCTCTTCCTTAAGGAGTGACACCGTACCTTTTAGCTGGGCAAAAACCCCGCCCCGGTCTATATCCGAGGCAATGAGTACGGGAGAAGAAAAAAGAGCCGCTATACCGAAATTCACTATATCGTCCTTATTTATGTTTATTTCCACGGGACTGCCCGCCCCCTCCAGAACGATAATGTCGTTTTCCCTTTCAAGACTATGAAAGGCATCTTCTATCACGGGGACAAGCTTCTTCTTCTCCCTGAAATAATCGGCAGCGTTCATATCATCATACACCTCTCCCATGACTATCACCTGGGAGAGTGCGTCACCTTCCGGCTTCAAAAGTATCGGATTCATCCGTACATCAGCCTTAATCCCCGCCGCCTCAGCCTGCATGACCTGGGCTCTCCCCATTTCGAGGCCCTCTGATGTTACAAAGGAATTAAGCGCCATATTCTGGGATTTAAAAGGTGAAACCCTGAAGCCGTCCTCCTTAAAGATACGGCAAAGACCTGCAGCAAGAAAGCTTTTCCCCACACCTGACATGGTGCCCTGGATCATGATCTTTTTTGCCATTTATATATTAATCTCCGTATATTTCCTTCAAAGCCTTCATAAGCTTTTCATTGGACGCCTCATCCTGTACGGAAATCCTGTACCAGCGCCCGTCAAGACCTCTGAAATCACCGCATCTTCTTATGAGCATATTTCTTTCGAGAAGCAGGTCGTAGAGATTATGCCCATTTACGTCAGGTGCCGTGAAAAGGATAAAATCCGCCTCCGACTCAACGAAGCGTATGCCCTTTTCTTCAAGATATGACATCTTAAGGCAGATCTTGTTTTTTTCTCTTTTGATATATGCTCTGGTATCAACGGGATGCTTCGTAAGAGCACAGGCCGCTATCCCGGCACTTTCCGCGACATTGGAGACAGACCATGGAGCCCTGGATTTTTCAAGCTTTTCAACGACTTCCGGATCCTTTATGATCCCGTAGCCCAGCCGAAGTCCCGGCAAAGAATACATCTTTGTGAATGACTTCAGGATGATCAGATTATCATATCTTTCCGCCTCATCCACCATAGTGCATTCATTATATCTCGGGGAAAAGCCGGTAAAGCTCTCGTCGATCACAAGACAGACATCATTTTCACAGCATTTATCCAGAATCTTTTTCAGAAGCTCCTTTTCTATCATTCGCCCCGTGGGATTATTGGGGTTGCAGATAAAGAACATATCGATATCCCCGTTTATCCTGTCAAGTATATCCTCCTTTAGGTCAAAGTCATTTTCTTCCCTCAGAAGATAAAAGACCTTTTCGGTCCGGACACTGTCAACGGCTATCTCGTACTCCGTAAATGAAGGAGAAAGAAGCAGGGTTTTCTCCGGCTTAAGAGCCGCAACAAGCGCAAAGATCATCTCCGAGGCTCCGTTTCCGCAGATAATGTGTGTGGGATCCACTCCCTCCATTTTTCCAATGGCGGCCTTAAGCTTCTCCTGTCTCATGTCGGGATACTTGTCCATATCGCCTACGGCCGAAATGGCGGCTGCCCTTATCTCCTGTCTTATACCCAGAGGATTCGTATTTATGGAAAAATCCAGGACATCCTTATCGAAGGAATAGATGTCCCCTCCATGTGTTCTCTGCATTTACTGTCCTTTCAGTCAACCTGAGCACTTCTGTCAACCTGAGCACTTCTGTCAATCCTGGACACTTATGTCATCCTGAGGAGCGAAAGCGACGAAGGATCTTTTCACCGGTTTCTTCAAACGTGTCCCGGCTTACCAACTGTTTTTTTCGCGCTACGATCCCGCTAACCTCATCCTTCGTCTTATGACAAAATTTTGCTCGGCGCTGTTCCGGTCTTGCGTATTAAGATTTTGACAATTGATATTTACAAACGCAAGCCCGGCCTTCGCACTCGCAAAATTTATAAGCCTCGGATTCGCTAAGCGGGACGTGCTGATTGCTCAAAAAACAGTTGTCAATCCTCCAGAAAGTTGATCTTTCCCTCTGACATAGAAGCGATCCGGGCAAGGGAGTAGGTCTCAATCCCGGCTTCCGTAAGCTTACTCCGTCCGGGCTGGAAGGACTTTTCAATGAGTACGCCAAGTCCGGCAACGGTCGCATGTGCCATCCTTACAAGCCTTATGGCCCCTGTAGCGGCTTCTCCGTTTGCGAGGAAGTCATCTATTATCAGCACGTGGTCACTGCTGTCTATTACCTTTCTGGATAAGGTCAGCTCGTAGTTTGTCCCCTTGGTGAAGGAGGTGACCATGGTCTGATAGAGGTCATCATTCAAAACCTTTGAGGGCTGCTTTTTGAAAAATACAAGGGGCAGCTCCATCTCAACAGCCGTAAGCAGAGCGGGAGCTATCCCGGAGCTCTCGATGGTGGCGATCTTTGTTATCCCGGAATCCTTGAAATGCTCCGCAAAATCCTTTGCACATTCCCGCATAAGATAGGGATCCACCTGGTGATTTATAAATGTATCCACCCGGAGTATATCCTCATTTACCGCACGTCCGTCCTTAAGAATCCTGTCTTTTAATAATTGCATCCCTTTTTCTAAGCCGCTCCTTTCCTAAGTGTGGTGACAATTACTTTTGGCGCTTTATTCATACTATACCACATTACGGTTTTGTGAGAAACAGAAATATCTGCTATCATATTCTCTAAGATTCATTGCCGGCCTGAATTACCTACTCGGAAGTTTGACAGCTCAACCCCTACTATCTGAATATTAAATAACCCTCTAACCCTTGTAAAGACTGGATCCCCGGTCTTATATTTTTGTCAAATTTTATGCATTTATATGTGGCTATTTGTGTCTATATATGATATGATAAGGGTGCGGAGGATTTGTTTATGAAATTAACTGTTACGAAGTCCAAAAATTCAGCCAGCTTTTATGTTCAAAAAAGCATCCGGAAGAAAAGTGGGAGAACGACGTCCATAACGATTGAAAAACTCGGGAATCTTGAAGAAGTCCGCGCTAAGGCCGGTGGAAAGGATCCCTATGTATGGGCTCAGGAGTACGTGGATGAATTAAACCGCAGGGAGTATGAAGAGCAAAAAGAGGTCATAGTCCGTTACCTGCCTGCTAAGCTCATCAAAAAGGGAGAACAGAAATCCTATAACTGCGGATATCTGTTCCTTCAGAAGATCTATTACAGCCTTGGATTGGATAAGATCTGCAAGGAAATAAGTTCACGGCACCCTTTCGAGTATGACCTTAACGATATCCTGTCCAAGCTTGTCTATACCAGAACACTCTACCCTTCATCAAAGCTTGCAGCGAACAAGCAGGCAAGGGTCTTTCTGGAAGAGCCGTCCTTTGAACTCTATGACATCTACCATGCCCTGTCCGTCCTGTCAGAAGAGAATGACTTCATTCAGTCGGAACTATACAAGAACAGCCAGAAGGTCATTGAGCGCAGGGATGACATACTTTACTATGACTGCACCAACTACTACTTCGAACTTGAAGAAGCAGATGATCTGAGAAAATATGGCAAGAGTAAGCAACACCAGCCGCTTCCCATAGTAGGCATGGGACTATTCATGGACCACGATGGGATACCCCTTGCCTTTGATATCTATCCGGGAAACAAAAACGAACAGCCTACCCTGAAGCCTTTGGAGAAAAAGATACTAAAAGATTACGGTCTCGATCAGATCATCGTATGCACCGATGCGGGATTATCTTCAAAAAACAACCGTAAGTTCAACGACAGGACCATCAACGGAGAGAGGTTGAGAAGTTTTATCACGACACAGTCAGTAAAGCAGCTACCGGAATACCTGAAGGACTTTGCCCTTGACCCTGAAGGATGGCATCTATCTGGAGACAGCAGGAGCTATAACATAAACAAACTGGACGAATCGGAATACTATGATGCAGTCTTTTATAAGGACCGCTGGATTAAAGAGGATCTGTCAGGCCGGAAGATCAGGAAGGCGGCAAAGCCCCTTGAGCAGCACCTCATTGTCTCATTCTCCTTTAAGTACAAAAACTATCAGGGCAAGATAAGGCAGGGACAAGTCGAGCGTGCGAAAAAAATGATAGACAGCGGCAAGTATAAGCAGCGTCCAAAGAACCAGAACGATCCTCACCGTTTTATAGCAAGGGATACCATGACTGAGAATGGCGAGATATGTTCAGTGGAAGTGCCCTACCTCAATACCGCCCTTATCGAAGAAGAATCAAGATATGATGGTTTTTATGCCGTATGTACCAACCTTGAAGATATGAATGTAGATGAGATAGTCAGGATAAACAAGAAACGCTGGGAGATAGAAGAATGCTTCCGTATCATGAAGACAGATTTCAAAGCAAGGCCGGTATATCTGCAGCGAGAAGACAGGATCAGAGCACATTTCCTTACATGCTTCATCTCGCTCTTTATCTATCGCGTATTAGAGAAAAAGCTAGATGAAAAGTATACCAGTGAAGAAATCATAAGCACTTTGAGAGATATGTATATGCAGCGCCCCGGCGAAAAACTCGGATACATCCCTGCCTATACAAGAACAGATCTTACAGATGATCTTCATGCCGTCAGCGGCTTCAGGACTGACTATGAGATAATCACTGATATAAACATGAAGAAGGTAATCCGGGAATCCAGGAAGAAATAAAACTCACATACACTGTACGGATATAGGCTACTGCATCCGGAAGAAAAGAGGGATCCCTTCGGGACAGGGGCTGGAGCTCTGCCGCGCGGGGCAGGCCGAGGCCAACGCCATAGACCAGTGCGCAAGACGCGGAACGAGCTGCGAAGGCTCCACGCTTTACGTGACTACCCAGCCCTGTATATTCTGCTATATCCATGATTAAAGCGCCAAAAGTAATTGTCACCACACAAGAAAAGCTTGTGGTGGGGACAAGAACTTTGGGCGCACCCCTACACGAGCATGAAGTGGGGCGCAAAACCGATGTCCGGCGAACATCGGTTTTGCGCCGACCGGAGCGGAGCGGAGACCGCGTAGCACGGAACAATCCGTATTTAATCAAAATGTGACTTTTGGCGTCCGAATCATATCCATATAATACAGTCAGGTATAAAGAAGGTTATTTTCAAGGGGGGAATATCCCACGGGTCTCGGATTACAGCTCTTAAAGGAGTCGGGTGTCGAGTACATGAAGTATGAAGATGCCCTGGCTGATGAGACTTCCAGGCTTGAGGAAAAGCACGAACTGGAAACGGAAAGGGTCCGGGATTTCCTTAAAGACCCCGAACCCTATTGAATAGCGGAGTAATTATAAAGTACGTCTTATTTCTTGTGTAAAACCCCGTTCATTGTATGTATATAATCCTTCAGATTATTGGCATCCTTTTCTATATCGCCGTAAATCACCCCTGAGGACTTTGACATCTCACCCATCTGGGTGGCCACAACAGCAAATCCTGCACCTGCTGCTCCCGCTCTGGCCGCTTCAATTGAAGCATTCAGTGTGAGTATGTTCTGGCGTGACGCAATTTCCTCCAGTCTCCTTGCCCTTTCGGTAATATCATTTACAACACTCGTGGATTTTTCTATCTCCGGCTTTATGACTTCTAATACCTTGGCATTTCTTTTTCCAAAGTATGCACCCTCCACTATCTTGTTGATCATAAGTCCCAAAAGCTTTGCAGCTGCCTTAATGGACTTCTCCGTCCGTACAGGAACTTTCTGAACCGCAGCCCAGTATTCATCGGGGTCGATTCCCAATTCTTCAGCATATGCCTTAAATTTGCCCTCATCCGGGGGATTGGGAAGCACCTGCCCTCCTATCACTCTGCCCACCACTTCATTATCTATCACGATGTCCTCTCCAAAATCCATGAGCCCCGCATGACAGTAGTAGCAGCCAACACCCTCAGCATCATTTTTCTCACATCTCTCTCGACCCCTCTGGCATCCTCTGTTGTACTTCATACAAAATTCTGTGAAATTACTTCCCTCGGAAATATAATTTCCATCATCACCCAACGAAATAGCCGCAAGTCCTGTTGCATCAGAAAACAGGTCTTGTATCTCCTGATACTCCTCCTTGTTGATATAGTCGAGAATTCTCATTTGTTTTCCCTCCATAATGTAGTCCTTTTTTAATAATTATACATATCATTCAATATTATTCAATATTCTTCTTAAGCACATCCGATTATTTCATTTATATCCCTGATCCCGGTCTCTCTGCAGAAGCTCTCCATTTCTCCTATTCGGAAGTTTGACTGCTCAACCCCTACTATCTGAATATTAAATAACCCTCTAACCCTTGTAAAGACTGGATCCCCGGTCTTATATTTTTGTCAAATTTTATGCATTTATATGTGGCTATTTGTGTCTATATATGATATAATAAGGGTGCGGAGGATTTGTTTATGAAATTAACTGTTACGAAGTAACACGCTTAAATACAGGCTTTCCTCGCATTTTGGCTGTCAAATATGGGACTATACCACATTACGGTTTTGTGAGAAACAGAAATATCTGCTATCATAATCTCTGTGATTCATTGCCGGCCTGAATTACCTACTGTCGTCTTTAGCGAACCCTGTCGTCATAAGCGGTTCCTGTCATCCTGAGCGTAAGCGAAGGATCTTCCCTGCGGTTATATAAGATTCTTCGCTTCGCTCAGAATGACAATGCCTTAATGACAGAATGACAATACTATGACGACATAATGACAATGAAGTGATGACATAATGAAATGAAGCGTGAACATAAACGTATCATCCTCAACAGAAAGCCTATGAATTTTAACAGTAAAAGGATCATGATAAGTGCCGTAAAGAGCGGGAGCGGAAAAACAACCGTTTCACTGGCTCTTCTTAAGGCGCTGAAAAACAGAGGGCTTAAGCTGCGTTCTTTTAAATGCGGTCCGGACTACATTGACCCTATGCTTCACAGGAGTGTTCTCGGTATTCCCTGCTCCAATCTGGATCCCTTCTTCCAGGACAGGGAGCTTATGCGCTGTCTTTTCTGCGAAAAAAGCAGGGAAGCGGACATTTCGGTTATTGAGGGGGTAATGGGCTACTATGACGGCATCTCATTTGACAGTACCGATAAAAGCTCATATGAATGTGCTTATTACTTAGGCTGTCCCGTTATACTCGTAATCGACGGGCGCGGAATGTCACACTCCCTTATCGCGCTCCTAAAAGGGATGCAGTCCCTAAAGTCTGACAGCGGCATACGAGGGGTCATAATAAATAATGTTCCGGAACGGATCTATAATAAGCTTAAGAGCGTGATAGAAAGGGAAACGGATATAGTTCCCTTAGGCTTTATGCCCCATATCGCTGAATGTGAGATAGACTCAAGACATCTTGGCTTACTTACACCTGACGATATTCCGGAGTTTGAAAAAAAGACTGCCGTACTTGGCAGGGAAGCGGAAAGCTGTCTTGATATAGATGCTATCCTCAGGCTATCAGCTGAAGGAAGGAGCTTTGAATATGATGAAAACCATACCCTTAACATCATCGGTTCCTTAAATACAGACGATATCTCCGGACTCCGTATTGCCGTTGCAAGGGATGAGGCCTTTTCCTTTATCTATGAGGACAATCTGGAGCTTATGGAACATCTTGGGGCGGAGATAGTATTTTTCAGTCCCCTCCGGGACGCAGAGCTTCCGGATAACATAGACGGCTGTATTTTCTACGGAGGATATCCGGAGCTTTACGCATCCGTTCTGAGTGAAAACAAGAGCATGCTGACCTCAGTTCGTAAAGCTCTGTCCGAAGGGCTTCCGTCACTTGCAGAATGCGGAGGCTTCCTCTATCTTCACGAATATATTGAAGACCCCGATGGCAGAGAATATGCCCTGACAGGCTTTTTTAACGGCTCAAGGGCCGTAAAACGTGACAGACTGCAGCACTTCGGCTATGTAAAGCTCAGTCCTTGCAAAGATAATCCTTTCGTAAAAAAAGGCACCGTCCTGAAGGCTCATGAATTTCACCATTATGCGAGCAGCACCGAAGAAGGCCTGATGGATATATGCAAAGCCTCAGACAGCAGCATAAGATATAAGGGAATGCTTACGAAAAATAATGTACTCTGCGGCTTTCCGCATTTTTACTACTATGCAGATCCCTCACTTATATTAAATTTTCTGAAGCTATGCAGGAAGCAGGGTTTATATGATTAAAACTCTCTATGAAAGTCTATGCATTGCGTTTTCCCTCTACAGCAGGGTTCCCATGCCGGGAATAAAGTGGAATGACGGAAATATGAAGTATGTCCTTCTCTTTTTCCCCTTTGTGGGAGCTGTGGAAGGAGTGCTTTTCTATTTCCTGTCAGGCCTTCTTATCAGCAGAGGCTTCGGAACACTTCTGACCGGTGCACTTCTTACGGCTTTTACCTTCCTCTACACCGGAGGGATCCATACCGACGGATTTCTGGATGTCTGTGATGCCCTTGCTTCCTTAAAAAGCCCGGATGAAAGAAGAAGGATACTTAAAGACCCTCATGTGGGAAGCTTTGCCGTTATCTCCGGAATAGTGCTCTATAGCCTTAAGATCGCAGCCTATGGCAATATTTCCCCCGGTCTCCTTATGCCTGTTTCCCTTTCTTTCTTCTTATCAAGAGCCTTAAGTGCCCTTTCGATCCTCTTTATCCCAGAGGCTTCCCGTGAAGGAATGGTATTTTCCCTGAAAAGATCTGCCGGAAGGGCGGCTTTCCCGCTGCTTATCTTCTTTACACTTACGGGATTTGGAATACTTTTCTTTATTTCCTTAAAGAAAGCCCTGTTAATTACAGGCTTGTTTATGGTAATATTGTTTTACCATTATCATAACTGCAAGCGTAACTTCGGGGGCATAAGCGGTGATACGGCAGGCTTCTTTCTGGAGCTTTCAGAAACCCTGACAGCCCTTGCCACGGTTCTCTCAAAATAAGGAGGTATTCCCATGCTTCAGACAGGTCAGATCATCGGACGACAGGATATCATACACTGTGCTCTCTGTGCGGACGCCCCCTGCGATGCCGCCTGCGATAAGCTGAAGCCTTCGGTGTTCCTCCGCAGCATATGGTTTGACAATGAACAGGCTGCAGCCGGGAGGCTCCCTGACGTAAACCCCTGTATTACCTGCTCTGCGCCCTGTGAGCGTAGCTGTGCCCGGCCTATGGAGGTGCAGATAAAGGATACAATCAACCGGCTCTATTATCAGGTGAAGCCTGAAAGCGAAACCCAGGTTCCCGAAAATGAAGACCGGCTTAAATCGGAAATGTGCGGGATAACTCTTGAAAATCCCTTTCTATTATCCTCCTCCGTGGTGTCAAGCACCTATGACATGTGTGCAAGAGCCTTTGAAGAAGGCTGGGCCGGAGCCAGCTTCAAGACCATATCAACCCTTGATATCCATGAGGCCTCTCCCCGCTTTTCCGCGATCCATGGCGCAGACGGAAGCATCATAGGCTTCAAGAATATCGAGCAGCTTTCAGATCATTCCGTTGCCGAGAATATGGAGATCTTTAAAAAGCTTAAAAGTAAGTATCCGTCAAAATTCATTCTGGCTTCCATAATGGGGCAGAATGAATCGGAATGGGGAGAGCTTGCTGCCCTCTGTGAGGAAAACGGTGCAGACGCTGTGGAACTTAATTTTTCCTGTCCGAATATGGCTGAAGGAGGTCTCGGCAGCGATATCGGCCAGATTCCGGAGCTGGTGGAACGCTTCAGCAGAGCTGCGAAAGAAAAATGTCACATCCCTGTACTTGCAAAGCTTACGCCAAATGTAGCTTCCTTAATTCCCGCTGCAGAGGCGGCAATAAGAGGCGGTGCTGACGGTATTTCCGCCATAAACACAATTAAATCCCTGACAGCCGTGAATATCCATACCTATGTCACGGCTCCTGCGGTCCATGGCTTAAGTGCAGTCGGAGGATACAGCGGGAATGCGGTAAAGCCCATTGCCTTAAGGTTTATTTCCGAGCTCGGACAGGATTCGGTTCTAAAGGGAAAGCATATCTCCGGAATGGGCGGCATCGAGACCTGGAAAGATGCCCTGGAATTTATCCTCCTTGGGGCAGGCTCCGTCCAGATCACAACAGCAGTTATGCAATACGGCTACCGTATAATCCATGACCTTAAGGACGGCCTAAATATGTATCTCGCTGAAAAGGGATTTAACAGTATAAGGGATGCCATAGGACTGGCTCTTGATACAGTGAGCAGTACAACAGATGTGCTGGAACGCGATACGGTCATCTTCCCCAGAGTTATAAGTGAACGCTGCATAGGCTGTGGCCGCTGTGCGGTCTCCTGCGGAGACGGCGGACATCAGGCCATCACGATGAATGAAAACCGGCGCCCCATACTTAACGGAAGATCCTGCGTGGGCTGTCATCTCTGCATACTGGTATGCCCACAGAACGCCATAGTTCCGGGTAAAAAACGGGTGCGGACCTGATATCAGTCCTTCTTCCGGCCTTCCGGAGAAATATCCACGCTCTCCGTTTCCGTAACGATCTTCACACCCTTACTTTCATCCGTGTGCTCCCAGTTCTTAAGGATACGGTCTGTGACAGCGGATATGGTCTCCTCCGTAACCCTCGGAAGGAGTACAAAGAACTGGTTATTCGAGCTTCGCATCATGATATCGCTGTTTCTTAAGGTATTTCTGATGCATTCCCCGAATTCGGCCATTTTATCCGAAAACTCCGTTTCATTCATTTCCCCGTTTTCCGGGAACATGGTAAAGAGAGCCTTGTACGCATTCTCATGATATCTCCGGATAAACCTTAAAATGTAATGATATATCTCCACAAAGGTCTCCGGCCCTATCCACATCGCATGGTTCTGCACGGCCCTCTCATCAAGGATTAGATTAAGCTTGTCCAGGCTGTCCATCTGGTCGGAGGGGCTTAGGATAAAACCGTCCTCCTCCCATATCTTGCAGGCATGCTTCCCGTTACGTTTGACATACATAAGGGCCTGGTCTGCCTTTTCAAGAAGATCCTTGTATTCACATCTGTTTTTTGAGATCACCGCACCTACGGATACCCCGATAGGTACCGGCATATCTTCACCGAGAAGCTCCTTTACCGCTTTAAGCAGATCCTCATTAAGATGCCCTGTGATCCTTATTGCAGAGCCTCTGGAAAGATTATCCCGCATATATACGACAAACTCGTCTCCGCCTATCCGCCCGGTTATGTCCCTGGACCTCAGGCTGCTCCTTAAGAGATCTGCAAATGCCGTAAGCACCTTATCTCCGGATTTATGTCCGTAAATATCATTTATAAGCTTGAAATTATCAAGATCGACCATAAGGAGGGTGCCCGGATTCTCGATGCACTCTTCCTCCAGCCTTCTGGTTATACCGGCCTTATTGAAAAACCCCGTCAGCTGGTCAGTTGCAGCTTTCTCTGATAAGGTGTGGATCCTTCTGGAGCTTCGGAGAATATTTTTTATCCTGTGGATCAGAACCTCAGCTTCAAAGGGTTTCCTTACAAAATCGAGAGCCCCCATGGAGAAGCCAAGGGTTTCCTTATCCTTGCTGTTGTCTCCTGTGAGGAAGATAACCGGCGTCTCCGGAAGGGAATGGTCCTTCTCATAGGTCCTCAAGGCCTCATAGGTCTGGAATCCGTCCATCTCAGGCATAAGGATATCAAGGAGAATAAGGTCTCCCCGTATTCCCTTATCCATACTGCTTAAAAGCTCCCTTCCGCTCTTTAAGAGCGTTGTACGGATCCCCCGGTTCTTCAATATGGCCCCGGTCATTTTTAAGTTTGTAATGTCATCATCAACTGCTATGATGTGATCTCTTGCTTTTACTGCCTGTTCAGTCATGCCCTGTCTCCACCTGATATATACATTATATCCTTTTAGGGGATTTATTTCCATAGTGTAACTATATATACCGGATTTAAGCTCTTCATTATGCTGTGGCCACCTATATCCTCCGCCCTTGCGATATTGGCGAGAGTGACCCGGCTTTTAAGGCTCCTTTCCTTTATCAGGGAATTCACTTCAGCAAGTGTGTCAAGGCTTACTGCGTTCAAAACCATCCTGACATCCGGATTTTTCTTAAGCAGGGTGTCAAAGATCTCTCCTATCCTTCCTCCGCTTCCGCCTATGAAGACCCGGTCGGGGGAAGGAAGCTCCGATAATACCTCCGGCGCCGTTCCCTGTACTATCCTTATATTATCGGCAGCAAATTTTCTTTTATTTGCCTTGATCAGCTCAATTGCCGCATCCTTTTTCTCTATGGCATAGACCTCTCCCTCCGGAGAGCGTAACGCAGCTTCGACGGAAACACTTCCGGTTCCCGCACCTATGTCATAGACCAGGGAATCCTTTTTTAAGCGGAGCTTTGAGATACTTAAGGCCCTGACCTCTTCCTTTGTCATCGGAACGTCACCCCTTATGAACTCTTCATCCTCTATGCTTCCGCTATGGAGTACTTCGGGATTTTCGTTAATAAAAAGAGCTGCAGAAAGCTTATCGGGCACCTTCCCCTCATCCAGAAATTTCTTCGGAAAGGTAAGTATGATATTTTCATCCGGATATGAAAGCCTCTCCCCAATTATCATTTTGACCCGGTCCAGACCGTAATAATGGAGCTTTTCCGCAGTTTCCCTTATCTCCTCACCGTTTCCGAAAAGAGAAAAGACCCTGGGATTATTCCTTATGAAGCCGATAAGATTAGCCTTTCTGCCGTGCAGGCTGGTAAAAACCACATTCTCCCAGGAAAGATGCAGGTTTTCAAGAAAATACTGCATGGATGAAATGCCGGGAACCACATTTATCTCCGTTCCCTTCAGTGCTTCGTCGCCGTCAAGAAGCTTAAAAAGCTTTCTTGCGGAGCTGTAAAAGCCCGGATCCCCGGTAAGGAGCACTGCCACATTCTTCCCGATCCCGGTGTTCTTTATCCTTGAAACGATATCCTCGGCTTTTACGATATTGAAGCTTAATTTGTCAGTGCCGAAGGTACCCAGGATCCTGTCGGCGCCGATAAGTATATCCGCTTCTTTAATGAGCTTATCCCCTTCGAGACTTATAAGCGTCTCTTTACCGGGTCCCGCTCCGATAAGGCTTATCTTCATATAGAATTCCCCGCTCATTCGAGAAAATGATGAGACCCGCCGTGACAGCGCTCTCTTCTCCAATCCTGTGTCTCAGATTCTGAAGCGCCCTGTCTCCGATACGCTTCATCACTTTCTTTAGTATTCCCGCTTTTTCAAGCCTTTCAAAGGCTCCCTCTGTTGTGATCTCAGACTGAAGCTCCCTAAGGATCCCCGTCTCCTCTGTAAAGAATGCGGCATTTGCCGCAAGTATCTCCATCCTGCAGTCGGCGATCCCGCTATGGGTATTCATGATCCCTCCGGCAAGCTTAATAAGCTTACCCGCTGCCCCGATAAGAAGAATATCCTTAAAGCCGTATTCTGCTGCAGCATCAAGAGCAGCACCGATATGATTGGAGCAGAGCACCGCGTTACCGAGGTCAAAATGCAGGTATTCCTTAATAAAATCCCTTCCGTAGTTTCCTGGAGTCAGGATAAGCTTTTCCACACCCTCCGCCTTTTTTACCCTTATCCCTGTTCTCACGGTCTCAATTACCGCGTCCTCACTCATAGGCTTCACTATCCCGCTGCTCCCGAGGATAGAGATCCCTCCCTCTATACCGAGCCTCGGATTAAAGGTTTTCCCTGCGATCTCCCGGCCTCCGGGAACGCTAATCACTATATCAGCTCCGCCTTCATAGCCCTGCTCCCGAAAGACCGCTGAAACAGCCTTTTCTATCATTTCACGGGGCACCCTGTTTATGGCAGCTTCCCCAACCTTCTGGGAAAGTCCCGGCTTTGTGACTCTGCCTACCCCTTCTCCCCCGTCTATGCTAATGCCCTTTTCCTCTCTAAGTCTCACTTCTGAAAAGATCAGCATTTTGTCCGTCACATCGGGATCATCACCAGCATCCTTTCTTACAGCACATTTCGCCTTCACTTCATCAAAGGATCCTTCGAGTATCTCTACGGAGATCACCCTTCCGGAGGGTGTCTCTATGGACTCAAAAGAGACCGGTCTCTTCTCTAAAATCATCCTGGCCGCCGCCCCGGAAGCGATCGCTGCGCAGGTTCCTGTTGTATATCCCTCTCTTAAAGCCATCTCCCGTATCTCCTTTCCCTAGCATACGTTCATACAGCCGCTAAAGTCAACCCACCCGGCAGGCCTAAAAATATCCTTCGTCAATAAGATTCTTCGCTTCGCTCAGAAAGACATAAGTGTCCCGGATTGATAACTGTTTTTTGAGCAATCAGCACGTCCCGCTTAGCGAATCCGAGGCTTATAAATTTTGCGAGTGCGAAGGCCGCTCTTGCGTTTGTAAAATATCTGTTATTCGAAGTGTTAATACGCAAGACCGGAACAGCGCCGAGCAAAATTTTGTCATAAGACGAAGGATGAGGTTAGCGGGATCGTAGCGCGAAAAAAACAGTTAGTAAGCCGGGACACGGATTGACAACTGTTTTTTGAGCAATCAGCACGTCCCGGTTTGCGGGATCGTAGCGCGAAAAAAACAGTTGATAATTCCGGATTAATTGAAAAAACACCTCAAAAATGATATCATAGGCTGTTGGTAGCGGCTTAAAATAGCGGTTTGACGGCAGCTTGACAAGCGGAGGTTCCGATGAAGCTTAGCGGGATACCGGGCTTTTTCCGAAAAAGACAAATCCTTACGGCATCCTTACTGTGTGCCGCCGGAGTCATACTGAATCTCCTCTTAAGCTCCGTTGCCGCCGCACTGAAGCTTCCGCTTTACCTTGACACCGTGGGCACGGTGGCCGTGGCTGTTATGGGAGGTTATCTTCCCGGAGGTCTTGTCGGCTTTGTCACAAATATCCTGAAAGCCTTATCAGATCCTTCCGCGGTCTATTATGGGGTGCTGAATGTTCTGATTGCCTTTTTTGCGGCCTTCCTCGGAAGGAGGAATTGGCATAAGAGTATCCGCGGTCTGATCGGGATGACTGCGGTATTTATATTTATAGGCGGAGGGCTTGGCTCACTTATCCCCATGTTTTTGAACGGACTCACCTACGACAGTGAAGCCATAAGCATCTTTCTCACAAAAAGCTTAGCACTTCCTCCTGTGCCGTCACATATCCTGTCTTCCCTTATAATGGATTTTCCGGATAAGACCGTTACGGTTATATTGTCCTATATCATACTGCGTCTCATACCTTCGGGCTTCTATAAATATTTCAGATTGCATCTCTGGATGCAGAAGCCGGTAGATGAAGAGGAACAATCCCGCGGAAGGACGGGGGTGCGTGTCATCTCTCTCCATGTAAAGATGCTTATTATCCTCGTTCTTTCCCTCATTGCCGCAGCATTGGTCTGCATTCTTATCAGCGTCAATGTTTATCAGAGAATGACCGTAGAGGAGCATTCCGAACTTGCGGGAGGTACCGCGAGACTCGCTGCTGACGTGACGGACGGCGACCGTATCAGTAATTATCTCAGAAGCCGGGGAAATGAAGATGATTACAGGGAAACGAAAAAGCTTCTTGAGAATATCCTTTTCAGCTCCACCGAGGTTTCGTACCTGTATGTGTACCGACCGGAGGAGGATGGCTTCCGCGTGGTTTTCGATATAGATACCGAGAGCACCCCCGCAGAGACTGTGGGAAGCCTTATCCCCTATGATCAGGGCTTCCAGCCCTTTATACCGGAGCTTCTTGCGGGTGAAAGGATAGAGCCGATCATCACAAACGATAAGTACGGGTATCTTCTTACGGTGGCGGAGCCGGTCTTTGATTCAAACGGAAAATGCGTCTGCTATGCCATGGCCGACGTGGATATGGAGAGCATAAACGCCGACAGGCAGAGCTTTTTAACCGAGATGATATCCATATTCCTAAGCTTCTTTATCCTTCTTACGGTCTTTGTTTTCTGGCTTAATGAGTACCAGATCCTGATCCCCATAAATTCCCTTGTGAGCTGTATGGACAGGATCTCCAGGAGATCCTCTTCCCCGGATGATCTCGACAGGGATGTGCGGCTGCTCCGTAACCTCGGGATACATACGGGAGATGAGCTTGAGAATCTCTATCTCTCCGCCTGCAGTATGATGAAAAACCAGTCCGAGCAGATGAGGAGCATCCGGCGGCTGTCCGACTCAACCGCAAAGATGCAGGACGGCCTTATTATCACGATGGCGGATCTTGTTGAAAGCAGGGATTCCGATACCGGAGCCCATGTACAGAAGACAGCAGCCTACGTAAAGATCATTGCGGAGGGTCTTAGGGAAAAAGGCTATTACGCTGAAAAGATTACCCCGAAGTTTATTTCGGATGTGGTCCGTTCCGCTCCCCTTCACGATATAGGAAAGATCAATATACCGGATGAGGTACTGAATAAGCCCGGGAAGCTTGACGATGAAGAATTTGAGATAATGAAGACACACACCACCGCGGGAAAGAGGATAATAGAAAATGCCATCAGCACCGTGGAGGGTGACAACTATCTGAAGGAAGCCAGAAATATGGCGGCCTACCACCATGAGAGATGGGACGGCAAGGGCTATCCCGAAGGAATACATGGGGAGGTCATACCCCTGTCCGCAAGGATTATGGCAGTTGCGGATGTCTTTGATGCCCTCACCTCTCCCCGGGTATATAAACCCGCCTTTCCTCTGGAAAAGGCTCTTTCCATACTGGACGAGGGAAAGGGTACCCAGTTCGATCCCAAATGTGTTGAGGTCTTTATGGACTCCCTTGCTGAGGTAAGGGTGATCCTTATAAAGTATAACCAGAAGGTACAGTAAATGCGGGATAAGCTTGCGTATAGCGGAAAATTGAATAAGGCTTTCCTGTTCCTGCTCCTTTCGGTCCTTCTCTGCCTTTTCTTCACCGGAAGCCGCTCATACGCCGACCCGGATCAGCTGAACAGGGTCATGAATACCGGAGGGGGATACTCCGCGAGCAGGCAGATCCCGGATCTTGGGTTTACCTCGACGATCTATGATGCAAAGAACGGTCTTCCGACCTCGGATGCAAATTTTATCCTCGGAGCAAGTGACGGCTATATCTGGATAGCAGGCTACAGCGGCATCATAAAGTACGACGGGACCACCTTTACAAGACTGAGCACCGCTCAGGGTCTCACAAACGGAAGAGGACTTTACGAAGACAGACGCGGAAGGATATGGGTCGGGACCAATGATAACGGGGTCGTTGTGATCGACGGCTCCGAAAGCACGCATTTTACCTATAAGGACGGTCTGCCGGCCTCCTCGGTGAGAACCTTTGCGGAAGATAAGGAAGGGAATGTTTTTATCGGGACAACGGCAGGGATATGCTATGCCGATCCCGAAATGAAGATACATATACTCGATGATGAAAGGCTTAATGAGGAAAGGATACTCCGGCTAAGCAGCGACATTAACGGCAAAATATACGGACATACCAAAAACGGTCTTTTGTTCAGTATCGAACACGCCGGTATCTCCTCGGTCCATACCTCCGAGGAGCTTGGGATGAAAGCGATAACCACCATACTTGCGGATCCCTACATACCAAATATGCTCTATATCGGCACCGAGGGCAGTATCCTTTATCACGGTAAATACGGTGACTCTGCCGAAAACATGGAGGCGATACCGTTAAAGAGCCTTAATAACGCCCACTGGATAAGCTATGACTGCGGGAAGATCTGGGTCTCCTCCACCAGCGGAGCCGGTTATCTTGACGGCAGCAACAATATTGAGATACTGGAGCTTCCCATGAACAGCGGCATCGAGATGACGACCTCCGATTATCAGGGGAATCTCTGGTTTGCCTCATCCACCCAGGGTGTGATGAAGATAGTCACAAATAATTTTGTGGATCTTACAAAGGCTTCGGGACTTCCCGAGAAGGTCGTGAATTCCACCTGCCTGTATCACGACGAGCTGTATATAGGTACGGACGAGGGACTTTTCATACTTGATAAACACGGCAGTCCTGTTGAAAATGAGCTCTGCCGTATGATCGGTGATGCAAGGATCCGCTGTATAAGGAACGGGTCGGAGGATGACCTCTGGATCGGAGGGTATACAAATGACCTGGGGCTTATCCATCTCCTGTCCGACGGGAGCATCTCCTCCTTCACCACCTCAAACGGTATGCCAAATAATGAGATAAGATCCATAACCTTGACCGATGGAGGGACCGTACTCGCCTGTACAAACGGCGGTCTCGCTATGATAAAGGATAAATGGGTGATCCGGACCATAGATGGCGGAGAATCCATAAAGAATACCGTTTTCCTGACCGCGGAGCAGGGTTCGGATGCCTCCATCTACATAGGGACGGACGGTGACGGCTTATATGTTGTAGACGGCCCGAAGGTCTTAAGGCTCGGACGTGATGACGGTCTTACCAGCGATGTCATAATGAGGGTCATAAGGGATAAGAAAAATGACGTTCTCTGGCTTGTCACCTCCAATTCCATAGAGTACCTGAAGGACGGTGTCATAAAGAATGTATCATCCTTCCCGTTTAACAATAATTATGACCTCTATTTTAACGGCTCCGATGAGATGTGGATCATATCCTCCTTTGGTATTTTCTCGGTAAAAACAGAGGAAATGCTTAAAAATGATGTGTCGGACTACCGTCTCTATACCTTTGAAAACGGCCTTACCAATACTCCCACCTCACTTTCCACCAGTGCTCTTTCGGATGACGGTTACCTCTATATTTCCGGAAGGACAGGGGTATGCAGGGTAAATATCGACCGCTTCACCGGAAACAATGTCCCAATAAAGGCCGACATCAGCTCTGTTTACTGTGATGATCTGGAGATCAGACCGGACAGCCACGGAACCTTCTTTATCCCTTCAAATACCGGAAGGATAAGGATCACTGCATCCGTACTGGACTATTCTCTCCTTAATCCCGAGGTACGGCTCTATATGGAGGGACAGGAGGATCAGGGGATAAGCGTTCTCAGAAGTGACCTTCAGCCTCTTGAATACACAGGGCTTCCCTTCGGAAACTATGACCTTCATCTCAGGGTCATGGACAATTCGGGAAGGACCGAGCTCTATGACAGGGTATTTCACATAGTGAAGGACCCGAAGATACTGGAAATGCCGGTTATCCGCTTTGCGATCCTCCTTATCGTGATACTTATAACCGGTTTCATCGTATGGCGGGTCATGAAAAGCACTGTCATACGCAGGCAGTATGATGAGATAAGGCAGGCAAGGGATGAGGCGGAAAGAGCCAATACCGCAAAGAGCAGATTCCTTGCAAATATGTCCCATGAAATAAGGACCCCGATAAACACGATCATGGGAATGAATGAAATGGTAATGAGGGAGGACCCTTCCGGGGTTCCGAAGCCCTACTTTATGTCCATGATGAATTATGCCTTCGACATAAGAAATGCTTCGGAGTCACTATTATCGCTTATAAATGACCTCCTTGATATGTCAAAGATAGAGTCCGGAAAGATGCATCTCGTGCTGCAGGAATATGACACTGTGGAAATGCTGAGATCCGTGGTCTCCATGATAAGGGTCAGGAGCACGGAAAAGGAGCTTACCTTTGATGTGGTGGTTGACGAGGTCCTTCCGAAAAGACTGTACGGCGATCAGGGAAAGATAAAGCAGATAGTTCTGAACCTCCTTACCAATGCGGTCAAATACACGGATACAGGCGGCTTCGCCCTCTTTGTCTCCATGGACGAAAGGGAGAATGATGAATGTAAGCTCAGGTTTTCCGTAAAGGATACGGGCATAGGCGTTAAAGAGGAGGATATGGAAAAGCTCTTCACTGCCTATGAAAGACTGGACGAGGAGAAGAACAGCGGCATACAGGGAACAGGACTGGGTCTTGATATCTCGAGGAGATTTGCGGAGCTTATGGGCGGAACCCTGAAGGTCGAGAGTGAATACGGTAAGGGCTCCGAATTTATCCTGACCGTTTCACAGAAAATAGTCGACAGGACCCCTGTGGGAGTATTCCTGGAGCATGATGAGACAAATGCGGGCGGTCCCTATGTTCCGCAGTTCGTAGCACCGGACGCTGATATACTCGTCGTGGACGATAACCCGATGAATCTCTCTGTTATCAAGGGACTCCTTAAGGGCACCAAGGTATTTGTGTCCACTGCGTCAAGCGGTGAGGAGTGTCTTGAAAAGATCAGGGATACGGCCTTCAATGTGGTGCTCCTGGACCACATGATGCCGGGAATGGACGGAGTCGAGACTCTGGCAGCGATCCGTACTGACTATCCGGAGCTTCCCGTATATGCCCTTACGGCAAACTCCGCTGCGGGTGAGGAGTTCTACAGATCCAAGGGCTTTAACGGCTATCTCTCGAAGCCCATAGACAGCCTCACCCTTGAAAAGACCATAATGAAGCATCTTCCCGAGGAAATGATGGAGAAGCCGGCTGCCGCGGAGGAGGTTGCAGAGCTTACCGAGATCCCTCCCGATATGCAGTGGATCTATGAAACAGAGGGCATAACGGTTCCGGAGGGTATCAAAAATTCCGGAGGAATATCAAACTACATATTCTCACTGAACCTCTTTCTTGATACAATTGACGGGAATGCCAAGGTCATCAGGGACTCCTATGAGAGCGGCAATATAAGGCTTTATACCATAAAGGTCCATGCACTGAAGAGCTCTGCAAGGATAATCGGTGCGATGGAGCTTTCAAAGCTTGCAGAAGAGCTGGAAGATGCCGGAAACAGGGAGGATATCGCCTTTATTGACGAAAAAACCGGCATACTCCTGTCGGTTTATGAGAACTTTAAGGAAAAGCTCATAAGGCTTCAGAACAGTGACGCAGACGGGGAAAAGGAAGCGATCCCGGAGGAGGAGCTTAGGGAAGCTTATTCCGCCCTCTCCGATGTGATCCCCCAGATGGATTACGATTCGGTGGAGATGATACTTGAACAGCTCTCCGGCTATGCACTTCCGGAAGAGGATTCACGTATCGTAAAAGAACTCACAAAGAAAATGAAGCTTTTTGACTGGGACGGAATGGAAGAGCTTATGAAGGAAGCCGGACTTTCTTCCTGAAGGATATGGGATATATAGGGAACGGAGGAAAAAATGCCTGAAAACAGAATGATATTTGTAGGTGAAAAGGAGACCTTTATAGCCCGCGTCCTTATACGGAAGGTGCAGGATGCCGGCATAGAATGCAGCTTTGTTATAAACAGGATAAATATCATAAATGAATTTCTGGAACATGTTTCCCTCGTAACGCTTTTTATGGACGAAGGGGAAATACCCGATGAGGAGGTTCTTCACTTCTTAACCGATGCCCTGGACGAAAAGGGGCTTAAGATGATACTGGTGGGTGAAAGGCATGATGTGGAGCACACCCTGGATCGGGTTCCCGGGGACCTTATATACAAGACCTTTTCAAGACCCGTTGACAATACGGAATTCGTAAATTCCATAACGGATTATTTCAACAGGGCAAATGCCGGAGAATTCAAAAAGAGCATCCTGGTGGTGGATGATGATCCGCAGTATCTCACGATGGTAAGGGAATGGCTGAAGACCAGCTACAAGGTCTCCATGGTAAATTCGGGTCTTCAGGCAATAAAGTGGCTTGGAAAGAACGAGGTGGATCTTATCCTTCTGGATCATGAAATGCCTGTCACGAGCGGTCCCCAGGTTCTTGAAATGCTTAGGAGCGATCCCGATACCAGCTCGATTCCGGTCATGTTCCTTACGGGGAAGAGGGACAAGCAGAGCGTCATGGAGGTCTTGGCGCTGAAGCCCGAGGGATATTTCCTTAAGGGAATCCAGAAGGACGAATTACTTGAGAAGCTGGAGGAATTCTTTATCCTGCATAAAAAATTATGATCGATCTGATTAGAGACCATCAACTTAATATCATGCTCCTTCTCTGCGGCTCCTGCGGAATACTGATCTTTTTGCTGTTCAACACACGTTTTCTCTCCGGAAGCAGGAAAAGGATACTGATATTTATGGAGTCCGTTGCGCTGTTACTCCTCTGGTTTGACAGACTTGCGTACATATATTCCGGCCACAAAAGCCTTGAAGCCTATATAATGGTCAGGGTCAGTAACTTTTTTGTATTCTTTCTGACCTCCGCCGTCGTCTTCGGCTTCAATATGTATATTTCCGACTGGCTGAAATCCGAGGGAGGACTTACCTCACTTCCAAAGAGACTGTTTTTTACCGGAGCTGTCTCGCTCCTTGGCATGGTTCTTGCGCTTATCTCGTCCTTCTCCGGATTATATTACTATTTCGACGAAGCAAACCGCTACCACCGGGGACAGGGTTTTCTCATTGCCTATATAATCCCGGTTCTCTGTCCTCTTATCCAGTATACTGTTATCAGACAGTACCGGAAGGTATTCAGCAGGCTTATCTATATTTCCATGCTCCTCTATATTTTCGTTCCGATTGTCTGCGGGATAACCCAGATCTTCACATACGGGATTTCCATAGTGAATATGTCCCTTGTCGCGGTATCTCTGTCAATGTACATCTGCATGTATATGGATCTTAATAATACGGTTAAGCATGCCTATGATATCGAGATACAGAATATGCAGGGAGAGCAGGAAAGGATGGAGAGGCTTTTTGAGCAGACAGCCACGGCCTTTGTTTCCGCCGTTGAAAAAAAGGATGATTTCACCAAGGGCAATTCCCTTAAGATCGCTGAATACGCGAAAAAAATCGCACTACTTGCCGGAAAGGATGCTGACGCCGCCGAAGAAGTATACTACGCTGCCCTGCTCCATGACGTGGGAATGATAGGCGTTCCCGATAAGGTAATAAAAAATGAGGCGGATCCCGATAAATGGGATTACGAAGCCATGCGCCAAAAACCTGTGATCGGAGAAGAGATACTCTCAAGCATCACCGAATACCCCTATCTGAGCGTAGGAGCGCATTATAGCCATGAGAGATATAACGGAAGCGGGTATCCCGAAGGGCTTAAGGGGGAAGAGATCCCGGAGATCGCCAGGATCATCGCGGTTGCGGACGCCTTTGTCACTATGACAACGAAGAAAAGATACCGTGATGCAAGACCCCGCTTTATGGCAAGGGAGGCCTTTATAAGGGGAGCCGGTGAGGAATTCGATCCGAAATTCGCGGAGATCATGGTAAATATCATCGATACCGAAACCGTGAATGAGGATCCGGAAAATGCCCAGAAGCCCGAAAAGACCATAAGCTGCAGGGATTACAGGGAAAACATCACTCTGGGAATCCCCATTGAGAGCGAATGGAGAAATATAAGCTTTGACTGCGAATATCCGCCGGATCGTGACCCCGAATTCTCTGCACCGTCAATAGTTTTATTTGATTCCTTTGACAGAAGGACCCACAGCAACAAAAAATCCATTGATGCCTATCACTATCTAGAATACGGAGAGATATGGTTTGATAAATACAGTATAACAACTGCGGCGAGAAAGATCGCAGAAAAAAGCCTGGATAACGAGGCTATCCAAAGCGGGGAAAAGGATGAGCATTATGAGATACTTGCCGGGAGGTTTGAGGACCACCTGAAGCTTATTATGAAAGCCCCCTGTTATACAAAGGAGGTTTCGGTCTCTCTTCCAAGTGTATCAAAATCGGCCTATATCGGTCTTACGGGAGAAAACTGCACCCTTAATGATATCTCAGTAACCCTCACCGGTGAAACCGTTGAAGAAGGTGATATTTTGAGGATCTCAGATCCCATAAGCTATATCGACCACCTTGAATCCGATATCCCGAATATCCAGGTAGACAGAACCCGTTCTGCCCATACCGCAGGTATCGAGATCACCCGGAGACTTAAAATATGCTTCCATAGCATGAGCCTTCCCGGAGCTGACCTCGTTTGGCACTGCCCCTATGTCGTACTGTTTTATTCCGAGGACGGCCTTGTAGACGGACCCGGATACCGTATGTACAATATGATCAAGCTTAACGGCGAGGATGAAGGCGAAATGGAATACGCACATAACAGCTTTTCTATGAAAAAGCAGGCGGATTTCCCCGGCTGGAATGAGTGGAAGAGGATAAACAGAGAAGGTATCGAATGCGTCCTTCATTTTGAAAGACATGGAAATGAGATCCGTTTCAAAACAGAAAACCTGGGCTTAAGCATAGAGAATAAGACCGTGATAACCGATGCTCCGCCCACTGTCTACGTGTCTCTTACGGGAGATCAGGTTGCACTTACGGATATCAGGATAGAATAAAACCATCTATCGTCCCGCTGCCCTGTAGAGAAGGGCGTTCATAACTGCAGCTGCGACATTGCTTCCCCCCTTATTTCCCCTTGCGGCGATATGGGGGATCCCGCTCCCTATTATAAGCTCCTTCGCCTCTCTTACATTCACAAAGCCAACCGGAACAGCTACTATAAGCTCCGGATCAAGCCTTCCGTCTCTTACCATTTCATAGATCGCGATAAGAGCGGTAGGTGCGTTACCCACCGCAAGGATAAGCCTTTTTTCAAGAGCCGCGGCTCTCTCCATACTGACCATGGCGCGGGTGATCCGTCTCTTCTCTGCTTCCTCGGCAACATCCTTATCCGCCATGAAACAGTGTACGCTGCAGCCAAGCTCCGAGACCGCTTTTTTATTGATCCCGGAGTATGCCATCATCGTATCCGTGACTATAGCAGCCTCCTCCTTCAGGGCTCTAATCCCCCGGTCTATTACTCCCTCTGAAAAAACAAGGTTGTCGGCGTAGTCAAAGTCCGCCGTGGTATGTATCACTCTCTTTACAATATCCCGGCTCCCCGGAGGAAAACAAAATCCCGATAATCGCTCCTCTATTATCTCAAAGCTTTTTCTTTCTATCTCTTTTGGTTCGGTAATGAATCCTTCCATTTTTATGCTTCTCTGTAGCCTCTCCTTGTGACCATCCTGCCATTTATGACGACTGTATCGGAATTCCCTATGAAAACCGTGGTAAACATATCGATATCCTGATCCGGAAGCTCCTTAAGTGTGCAGAGCTTAACCGTCTCACCCTCTCTTCCTATGTTTTTCACATAGCCGGAGATCCGATCAGGAGGCAGCTTTTCCAGAAGGATATCGATAGCCTCTCTTAAGCTCTCCTTCCTTATCCTGCTCTTTGGATTGTAAAGTACGCTCACAAGGTCGGCTTCCGCCGCTGCCCGGAGCCTTTTATTTATGGTTTCCTTATCCGTCAGATGATCGCTTAAGGATATAACGGAAAAGTCATTTGTAAGAGGTGAACCAAGTAACGCTCCTCCGGCAAGGGCTGCAGTGATCCCGGGAATGACCGTGATATCAATATCCGGATCGTTTTCGCATACCTCGAAAATAAGTCCGGCCATTCCGTAAATTCCTGCGTCCCCGCTGCAGACAACGGCCACCCTGTTTCCCTTAAGCGCGTATTCCCGGGCTTTTTCGCAGCGCTCACGTTCCTTACGCATGTCAGAAGAAATAACGGTCTTTCCCTCCGTAAGCTCCTTAATAAGCTCTGTATACACCCTGTAGCCTATGACGATATCCGCCTTTATTATGGCTCTTCCTGCCTCAGGAGTCAGCTTATCGGGACTCCCCGGTCCGATCCCAACCACGGATATCGAGCCTATGCCGCTGCCGCTTTTTTCCGGACGAATATCCCCTGTCCCTCCGGTTCCGTCAAATAGAGCCACTGCAAGGGTCATTCCCCCGGACGCCTGCTTTTTTTCAAGAAGACTTACCCGTCCTTCGGTGCCAAGCTCCAGTGCTCTTTTCACCGCGCTTCTTTCGCACACATTTGAAACACCGGTTTTTTCAAGCACAAAGTCAGATTCCGAAAACCCAAAGGAATCCGGAAGATCCTTCAGCTCACCTGCAGAAAAAAACCTGAGTCCGAGATTATGCTCATCGGCAAAGCGCTTTATCGCTGCCTCATTCCTTTTTATATCAATTGTGGCGATATCGGATACCGCTGAAAGGGAAATATTCCTGTCCTTTAAAAAATCCAGAATAAAGCCTTTTAGCTTTTCATATTCCGTTCCCTTCCTGCACCCGACACCGAGACACAGACATTTCGGAATAAGCTTCAGGGTCTTCGGAAAAATATCCGTAAGATACGGGGAGATGCTTACACCGATCTCCTCATTCCGTAAAAGAGCAGAGGAAACATCCTTTATCCTTTCAGGATTTTCGATCCCTATCCCCTTTCCTTTAGCGAAGCTGTCCACCGCGAAGACCCGGTTTATATCGGTGGCTGTGGTGATAACGGCCTTGGCGGAAATAAGCTTTGCAAGGCTTTCTGCGAGATCGTTTGCGCCGCCGAGATGTCCGGAGAGCAGCGGTATCACATGCTGCTTTAATTCATCTATAACTATCACGGCAGGATCCTTATCCTTACTCCTTATAAAGGGTGCGATGGCCCTTACCGCTATGCCTGCCGCTCCCACAAATATAAGAGCATCCCCCCTAAATGCTCTTTCCGTACGCTCCCTTAATGTCCCTCTGTCCTCACTCCGGAGGCTGCTTTCAACCTCTGCATCCGATGACAGGAGCTTCGCTATTTCCAGATTTACCCTGTTTCCTTTTTCACTGAAAGAAAAAACCGTGATCTTTTTCATATTAGTGTGTATCCATAGCATCCTTCGAACTTGTCATTCTGAGCGAAGCGAAGAATCTTTCATAACCTGTTAGAAAGATCCTTCCTGTTAATGAAAATCCGGGTCATAGAGCTTCGACCTGACATTCCCGTCAAAAGCTTCATCAGACAGAAAATCTCCGGCGAAAATAATGGCAGTCCTATTTATGCCGTTTTTTTCCGCCGCCTCCGGAAGCTCCTTTACCGTAGTATATATCACCTTCTCATCATCCCAGGTGGCCTTATATACTATGGCTGCCGGGCTGTCGGGGTCGTATCCCCCGGCCATAAGCTCCACTGATAGCTTTTCTGTTAATCCGGCAGAAAGAAAGACCGCCATCGAGGAATGATGGGATGCGAGGCTCCTGATCCTTTCGCTATCCGGCACCTCTGTACGACCCTCCATCCTTGTGATAATGAGGCTCTGGCTCCCTCCCGGTACCGTAAACTCTTTTTTTAATGCCGATGCTGCTCCGAATAAGGAGCTGACCCCCGGACAGTATCCGTATTCAATACGGTTTTCTTCAAGGATCTTCATCTGCTCCCCTATGGCTCCGTAGAGAGCAGGATCCCCGGTGTGCAGACGGACTACCCTCTTCCCGGCTTTGTGGGCGTTAATCATAACCGACATGATCTCTTTAAGCTCCATTCCCGAGCTGTCATATATCTCCGCACCCTCTGAGGCATATTCCAGAAGCTCCGGATTCACAAGACTTCCGGTATACACTATGACGTCCGCTCCCCCAATAAGTTCCTTTCCTCTCACGGTCACAAGATCCTTTGCTCCGGGTCCCGCCCCCACAAAATCTATCATGGCACCTCTACCCTTTCCTTTATCTTCACGACCCTTCTGTCATAGCTTAAGATCCCGTTCACCTCATCCTCAACGTCTGACACCTGGGTATAGATCGAACCCGAAAGTCCGTACTTTATGGCCGGTTTGATCTCTTCTTCATAAAGCTCCCTTATTCTCTGTTCCAGTTTCCCGAAGCTTTTCAGGGTTCCGTAGCCATAGACCTTGCCCGGATTATATAAGTGTCCCTCCGCCCTGCAGGCGAAACCTCCGCACTCCGAAAGAATTATGGGTCTGTCTGAAGGCTCGTATATATATTTCTCGTTATATCTATGAAGACTAAGGACATCGCTTTTCCCCATATCAAACCAGCCTGAAGCAGAATCTACAACAGAATCCGGCAGCATTTCCTTAACCACGGCATACATTTCCTTTGAGTCGAACTGTCCCCAGCCCTCATTGAATACTGTCCAGTACAGGATACAGGGAAAGGATCTTAGCTGCCTCACTGTTTCCGCCGCGCGTTTCTTAAAGGTATCCCGTATCTGTCTGTCCTCCCTTGAATGGGTGTCATCCCTTTCAGGAAAGCCTATGTTCGGGAGCAGCGTATCCAGGAAAAAGGAGTAATGCCCGTTATTGACCATATCCTGGAAAACCACCATTCCGAGACGGTCGCAGGCAGCATAGTAGAGATCGCTTTCAACCTTGATATGCTTCCTTAAGGTATTGAAGCCAAGAGCTTTAAGCGTTTGTATGTCATATCCGTACAGAGCAGGATCGGCGGGAGTGGAGATCCCGTCACTGAAGTAGCCCTGATCCAGAGCCCCGTTAAAAAAGAAGGGCTTGCCGTTAAGAAGGATCCTCTTTACCCCCTCAACACTGCCAATGCTTATCTGCCTCAGGGCAAAATAGGAACGTACTCTGTCCCCGCTGTCAAGAGAAAGCTCGAAATGATAGAGATATGGATCATCCGGCGTCCAGGTTCTTTTCACTCCCGGACTGATAACCGCTCTTCCCCGGACAAGATCAAAGCTTTCCTCACCGGAAGGTCCGTAAACTGTGACGATCCCGTTATGGCGCTGATCCTCTGTGGAAATACAGGCCTTTTCCGTATCGGTCTTTATCACTATGTTTTCAACGTGGATCTCCCTTACGCTCTCTATCCAGACACTCTGCCAGAGTCCGGAAAAGGGCGTGTACCACATACCGCCCCTCTTTATCCTCTGCTTCCCGTAGGGCTCCTTAAGATCTCTCAGATCGTCCACCGTAACTATCCTTAAACGGAACCTGTCCGGAGCGTCACTTATATCCACGGTGAAATGCTCATATCCCCCGCTATGGCTTCCATAGCTTTTTCCGTCAATAAAGACCTCCGCATGCTGGTCAGCGGCATCAATATGGAGAAGCAGCTTTTCATCACGGAAGCCCTCAGGTATTATGACCTCTCTTTCATATATAAGCTCAGCCCCTTCGGGGAAATGGGTTTCAATGCCTGAAAGTATCGACTCCGGCGGAAAGGGTACACGTATCCTCTTTTCCTTAACCGGATATGGAGAAGCGTTATGACAAACGGAAAAATCCCACCATCCGCAGAGATTCAGGAAGGAGTCCCTTTCCATAAGCGGTCTCGGATGACAGTCCCAGGGAATCCTTCCTTCGTCCTTATACAATTTCTCCCCGGCTTCCGTAAACAGTCTTGTCATAACCATAATTATAACATGCGGGGGAAATTTGTGTTATACTGAGTACAGCCGTAAAAAGCGCCGGATGTTTCTTCTGGAATGTTTCTTCTGTCATCCTGAGGAAGGATCTTTAAGATTCTTCGCTTCGCTCAGAATGACAAAAGACCGCATATGCTGCCGGAAGATCGAATTTGACGAATGTGTGCCTAAGCGATCTTCCGGTAGTATATGCAGGTCGGATTGATAGCGAACGACTGCAGTTTTGTGCCGAAACGTGGCGGCGCGAGGTGAAAACGCATTTTTTGAACCGGAGCGCCGTCCATATGTTTCGGTACAAAACAAAGGTAGTGAGCGTAATCTGACCGCATATGCTGCCGGAAGATCGGATTTGAGAAGATCAGATTTGACGAATGACAAAGACTTCTACAAAAAGATAAGGAAAAAAAATGTCTGAAGACCAGAGGATCACAAGGCTTATGCTTATTAAGCCTGAAGATGAGAATAATAAATATGTTGTGGAGGAAAGCTCCTTACTGGACTCGATGTCAAGCGGCGATGACCTGCCTGCCGTGGGCTTTACGTCCGGCAGCCCGGCATTCTGCTATATACGTGCAAATACAAAGATCTTTTCGGCGCCCTTTAGCTATCACCTTATGTATGATGATTTCTTCGGCTATCTGGATGCACTGAAAATAGTGTCTGTGCGCCACAGAGATACCTGGGAGGGAGCATCCGACGATATACTTACCGATGCCGAAAAAAGAAAGCACAGATACGAGAGTGCCTATCCCGGATTAGTTGCTTTCTTTGAACAAGCTGTCTCCTATAGCGGAGGCTGGAGTGAGTACCTGCCCCCGCTATGATCGTTAGGATCTGTGCATAAATAATCTTCACATTTGACTTGTGCAGACGTCCATCTGCTTCATCAGAAAGCCTCGCCGTAGCCCGCTACGGCTACGTTTTCT
>Ga0256407_10001005_pt1 | contig 62794 bp, 42 predicted proteins | sample RumenRJG_04DNA_FD_193489 | JGI IMG/M metagenome (GOLD analysis project Ga0256407, IMG submission 193489) | Bovine rumen microbial communities from Lethbridge, Alberta, Canada - RJG_04 | ecosystem: Host-associated > Mammals > Digestive system > Stomach > Rumen | place: Canada: Alberta... | reverse complement strand
AAGTTCTTCTTTTGCGCGGCGGATTGCTTCTATTGCACCAACTGTGCTTACATGGCACATGTGAACGTGACATCCGGCCTGGCGAGCAATCTGAATGTTGCGTTCTGTACAGATATCTTCTGCCATCTGAAGCAGTTCATTTGCTTTTGTTATTGATTCGTCTATTTCCTGGATTACTTCCGGCGGAATGTCATCTGAATCTGAAGCGGAACCGCCCCATGCCGGAAGATGCCATTTTTCCATTATGCTGAGCGCGTGCTGTCTGTGTGGACGGGCTGCTGCGGCAAGATCAGGATCTTCGCAATGGCAGGAAACTATAATATTTTTTTCTGCGGCTGCCTTCATTCCTTCGAGCATTAATGCACTGGAAGCAACTTCGTGGCCGTCTTCTGTGATGAGCGGAACGTCTTCCTTTACAAGGTATTTTAAATGCTCAACTGACTTGCCTTCAAAATTTTCTGTTATGCTTACAGACTGAAACACATTTGCAAGTCCTATTGCAGCTGCACGATGCCTTACATCCATTGCGGCTTCATATGAAGAAACAACCGGAGAAGTGTTCGGCATGCAGACAACAGTTCCGTAACCGCCGGCAATAGCGGCATGAAGGCCGGAATTCAAATCTTCTTTTTGAGTAAGGCCAGGGTCGCGGAAATGAACGTGCATGTCTATGAATGCAGGCGTTACTGTAAGCCCCTGTGCATCAAACATTTCGATTTTTGCTCCTTCGTCAGAGCCATCTTCCTTTAGAACAGATTCCGCAAGCGCCCGGGTTGTTCCGGCATCAGTAAAATATCCCTGAAAAACAGCGCGTATTTTTCCTTCTACAACAAGAATGCATCCCGGAGAATCACAGTTCTCATCAAGAAGCCTGGCATTATAGATTACAAGAGCCTTTGACATTTTTTTCTCCAAATATAAAGGAACTATCGAAATAAGGTGGTTTCGAGAGCCTCAACCACCGCTTTTATTAGGCAACCACTGGTTTTTATTACTTCTAGGACAGCTCCGTATCATCAATCAAATCAGGTTTAGTTATTTTCTACTGTAACAGGAGTTTCTCCTGCTTTATAAAGAGTGTCGCAATATTCACAGCGGTAAAGCGCATTTTCTTTATCAACAAGGATAAAATTAGGCTTTACATAATGTTCCGTAACGGTAATACAGCGCGGATTCTTGCACTTGAAAACATTCTGTACGCGGGTTGGAAGTTCCATATTGATTTTGCGGACAATCTTTTCATCTTTAATGATGTTTACGCTTATATTCGGATCAATAAATCCAAGAACCGAAAAATCAATGTCCATTACGTTTTCGATTTTGATTATGTCTTTTTTTCCTGTTTTTTTTGACGGAACGTTCATAATCAGGGCTGAACAGCAAGGAGACTTATCAAGTCCGAGCCACTGAAAAATACGCCAGCCGGATCCCGCCCTGATATGGTCAATTACAAGACCGTTTTTTATTGTATCTACATTTAACATTGTTTCCTCCCTTAATTACAGCGCACCGGTAAGTTTTGCCATAAGTGCCATTCGCGCATACATACCGAATTTAACCTGCTTGAAGTAAGCTGCACGCGGATCTTCATCTACTTCCGGAGAGATTTCGTTTACGCGCGGAAGCGGGTGCAGGACTATCATCCTCTGCTTAGCAAGCTTCATTTTTTCGCGGTCAAGAATATAGCTGTCCTTAAGGCGGATATAATCCTGTTCGTTGAAGAATCGTTCTTTCTGAACGCGGGTCATGTAAAGAACATCAAGTTCGCCCATTACATCTTCAAGGCGTTCTGCGGTTGAATACGAAATTCCGTTTGCTTCAAGCTGTTTTATCATGTAATCCGGCATGCAAAGTTCCTTTGGACTGATAAAAACAAACTTATTTCCCTTGTAGCGGCTCATTGCCTGTGTAAGGCTGTGAACTGTGCGTCCGAATTTAAGGTCGCCACAAAAACCTACTGTAAGTCCCTGATAGTCACCCATAAGCCTGCGGATTGTAACCAGGTCTGTAAGAGTCTGCGTAGGGTGACTGTGTCCGCCGTCTCCTGCATTAATGATTGGTACGGCTGAATACTTACTTGCCAGCAATGCGGCTCCCTCTTTAGGATTTCTCATTGCTATTACGTCTACGTATGAAGATACAACGCGTATTGTATCTGCGAGGGTTTCCCCTTTTGTTCCAGAAGTAACAGATGCATCTGCAAAGCCTTCTACAGTGCCTCCCATGTGCAGCATGGCTGCCTCAAATGAAAGTCGGGTTCTTGTACTCGGCTCAAAAAAAAGTGTCGCAAGAATTTTCCCGCGACACACATCTTGAAACGAAACAGGATCAACATTCATCTGTTCTGCCAATGAACAAATTTCATCGATTTCTGAAACTGTCAAATCACCAGGTTCTATAAGATGACGACCTTTTAACATACCATTGATCTCCACAAAAATTTTTCAAATTATAACGCAACTACCGGATAGTGAAAAGCACAAAATCAAAAAAATAGCTACCAGTCGGTAAACGTCTGTCAAAACCGCCCGCTAGCGGGCTACATGCTGCGATGCCTTGGAACCATACAATTTGCCGCTCACGCGGCAGCATCGCAGAATGTTTTTGACATACGTTTATCTCCCTCCCGCTATTTTTTTTATTTATACACCTGAAATTACTTGTCTTGTAAATTACTGCAAAATCAAAGTTCTTTTGCGGAATATACCATTGTGTATTTTCCGTCTTTGAGGGAAACAAGATTCAAGCCGCAGTTTGGGATTTTTACTTGGGCAAAATGTTCGATTGACCAGCCACACATAACCTTGAAAAGTCCGCGGACTACGCCGCCGTGGCATACGATAAGGACATTTTCTGCTTTTCCTTCGAGCGGCTTTATTTCTGATTCAAGAAAATCGTTTATACGGTCAAAAAAATCTTCATAGCTTTCTGCACCGAGTTCTGCATGATAGTTTGCTGGGTCTAAAAACCAGTTTTTCAGGGAAGAAAATTTTGGGTTCACCCTGAGTTCATCATAAGTAACGCCTTCTGCCTGACCGAACAGAAATTCCTTTATGCGCGGGTCGATTTTTATTTCTACATCATAATGGGAAGTCATGATCTGTGCGGTTTTTAGGGCGCGCTGAAGAGGGCTTGAATAGACTACATCAAAAACAAGGCCCTTTTCATAAACTGCCCTGGAAACTTTTTCTGCGAGGTCTATGCCGTTCTGATTTAAAGGAATGTCTGTTGAACCCTGAATTTTTCTGATTGAGTTCCAGTCTGTTTCTCCGTGACGCATAAAGTAAATGTTCATGCGGAAATAATATCAGATTTTCTTTATAGTTTCAGCAGTTTTGTAGATTTTCAGATTAGTCAGAATGCAGGGGTAATTTATACCGAAAAAAATCTCCCAGTCGAGTAAAGGTCTGGCAAAACCACACGCTAGCATGCTACATGCTGATGTGCCTTGGAACCATACAGTTTGCCGCTCACGCGGCAGCACAACAGAATGTTTTTGCAGCCATTTACTCTCCTTCGCGCCATTATTTTTATTATCTTTCAAAAACTCGGCATCCATGCTTTGTAAAATTTCAGTTTTCTTCAATTATAAATTTTATTTTACACTTTATTTATTGCAATTTTAGACCGATAATAGTAGGCATGAGAAAGTTTATTTTCTGCATGACAATTCTTTTTCTTTGTTTTTTCGCTTATTCAAATACAGTAAAAGTCGGATATTACATTGACAGCGGAAATTTTATGTCTGGATTTTCGGAAGAAGATCCAAAGAGCGGCTATGCATATGAATACCTTCAGACAATTTCTTCCTATACAGGCTGGGACTACGAATACGTTTACGGATATTTTGATGATCTTTATGTAAAACTTTTAAAAGGCGAAATTGACATTCTTCCGGATGTTTCTTACTGCAATACCCGCGAAAATGAAATTCTGTACCCTGAATATGCAATGGGAACGGAATCTTATTATCTTTATGCAAACCAGAAGAAAAATTACATTGATATAAACGACCTTTCTAAAATAAGCAACATGAAACTTGCACTTCTAAAAGGTTCCTATCAGTACAATCTGTGCAAAAACTGGCTGGAAAAACGTGGATTAACTCCTGAAATTCATGAATTTACCTACGACACTGATATTGAAAGAGATTTTAACAACCATATTTACGATCTTTATCTGACTATTGATACTGTTGCAGACCATTCATGGGAACCGGTTGCAAAAATCGGGGAATCAGAATTTTATATTGCCGTAAACAAAAACCGCCATGATCTTTTAGACGAACTGAACTACGCGCTTAACGAAATCTACATGACTAACCCGTACTACAACAGCATTCTTTGGGCTAAATATTTTGTCGGCCCGCCGCTTTCCAAACGTCTTTCAAAACAGAGCGAAGAATGGTTTTTCTTTAACAAACGCATTACTGTCGGCTCACTGAACAACAGTCTTCCTGTTTCAAATTTTAACAAAACAACTCAAAGAGCAGAAGGTCTTGTGAACTACCTTACGGATTACCTGAATTTTATTTATGAAGATGAGCTTTTTTCTATCGATTATAAATTTTTTAATTCTTACAAAGATCTTATGACTGCGCTTGCGGAAAATGACGTAGACCTTGCATTTCCAGCAATCCATGATCTGAATGCGGCTGAAAAAGACAATATTCACCTTTCTTTTACTGTAATGACGATTCCGATGAGCTATGTATTCAGCACAAAAACAGCTGATTCATTCATGAAAAAAGTCGCTGTTACGGAAAAAAGCCAGGCCCAGCAGTTCATGGAAAAGCACTACCCGTCCATTCCTATTAAAACATTTCCGACTACAGAAGCCTGCCTTAAAGCTGTAATGAAAAAAGAAGTTTCAGGCGCCGTTTTTAACACATACATGGCAAACAATATGGTTTTGGGAAACCGCAGATACAAGGACCTAAGAATCATGACGCTTCCGGAAACAGCTTCTCCGTGTTTTGCGGTAAACAGAGAAAATTCTGCACTGATTTCTTTGCTGAACAGGGTAATCGCTTCCATTCCTGCCGCAGAAATAAACCATGTAACCAGCCAGTTTTCAATTAAAACTGACAAGCACACTTTAAAGGACTTTTTTACAAATTATGCTGAAATTATTTTCTTCAGCCTTTTAATATTCCTTATTGTACTGATTGCTCTTATTGCTTCGCTGGATAAACTTGCAGAACTTATCAATTATGATACGCTTACACATCTTTTGAACAGGCGCCGTCTGACTGCGTACATGAACACTGCAATGGAAAAAGCAGCTTTCAGAAACGAACCTTTTGCCCTGCTTCTTTTTGATTTGGACAACTTTAAAAAAGTAAATGATACGTATGGTCATGAATGCGGTGATGAAATCCTTAAGATGGCCGCAGCAACAATTTCCAAGGGTGTAAAGCGCCACGATTTCGTATTCCGTTGGGGAGGAGAAGAAATTCTTGTTCTTCTTAAGTCAACGCATGAAATTGCGCAGAAAGTTGCGGAACGAATCAGAAAAGACATTGAATTTCAGACTGTTGAATACAAAAATAATGAAGTATGCATTACCGCAACTGTAGGAATTGCGCCATATATTCCGGGCTGCACGGCAGAATCTCTGTTCACAACCGCTGATGAAAACCTTTACAAAGGAAAACAGAACGGAAAAAATCAGGTAGTGGGATAAAAGATAAAGGATAAGGGAAGCCACAAAAAAGTGCTTCCTGTCACGAAGGAAAATTAATTCCACCTAAAAAAAAGAGGAGCTCAGCCGCTCCTCTTTTTTTATTACATCAACTTAGTCCAAAGATCTAAAGTCAGTGATATCCTTTTCATAGTCAACGCCTTCTACATCAAAACCGTTGATGTTAAGGAAGTCGTGGCGGTAGCCTTCAAGGTCGCCGCGTTCTGCAATGTTAGCTTCTGTTACACCGTCCATAAGCTTTGCAACTTCAGCCTGAACATCGTCTGCCATTTCCCAGTCGTCAATGCGGATAAGGTTTTCTACATCAACAGGAACTTTTCCGGCACCGTTGTTGTCGCCGGTGTAAAGGCGTTCTGCAAAAAGGCGTTCCATCTGTTCAATACAGCCTTCGTGAGTTCCCTTAGCCTTCATAACCTTAAAGAGGATAGAAAGATAGATTGAAATGATAGGGATAACTGCAGAAGAACGTGTTACAAGACCCTTGTTTACAGAAACATATGCTTCACCGCCAAGTTTTTCACCAAGCTGCTTGTTCAAGTTTCTTGCAGTAGCTTCAAGGTGCTTTTTAGCCTGACCGATTGTACCATCGCGGTAAATAGCGTGGCTCAATTTCGGTCCAATATATGAATAAGCAACTGTGCGGCATCCCTTAGCAAGAACGTCAGCATTGCTCAAAGCATCAATCCAAAGCTGCCAGTCTTCACCACCCATAACCTTTACAGTGTTTGCAATTTCTTCTTCAGTAGCAGGTTCAGCAGCAGATTCCTTAAGAGTTTTTGTCATGATATCAAGACCAAGTCCAGAATATGTTTTTCCGATTGGTTTGATTACAGACTTATACATAAGGTGTTCACCAGTTTCCTGATTTACAATTACATCCGGGTCAACACGAACAGGAGAAGCAAGTGAATAAATTATAAGGTCAACTTTCTTTCCAGTCTTCTTAATTTCTTCAATCATCATCTTGCGTGTTTCATGACTGAAAGCATCTGCGCTGAAAGTCTTTGAATAAAGGCCTTCCTTAGCTGCTGCACGGTCAAATGCCTGGTTGTTGTACCATCCAGGAGTACCGAATTTTGTTTCTGTAGCTTCTTTTTCAAAAGAAACACCAAGTGTATCTGCACCATATTCAAAAGCAGCAGAAATGCGGCTTGCAAGACCGTAACCTGTAGAACATCCCAATACAAGAACGAGTTTAGGACCGTTTCCGCCTTCCTTTACACTCTTAATTCCACGCTTAGCCTTCTGAGCCTTAACGTAAGCAATCTGACGTTCTGTATCCTTTGCGCATCCAACCGGATGAGCGTTAATACACATACTGCTTCTTACCATTGGTTTAATAACTGCCATATAAAATTCTCCTAAGCATTTTCCATGCTTAATGTGTTTTTGGAGGAGGAAACCCCCTCTACTCGGAAGCGGGGGTTTTCCCCCTCCAAGCCTCCCTCTTTCCCCAGCACCGTTTAAGGCTGCCGCCTTAAAAATCTGCGGGCACATTGGTCGCTTTGCTCCCTCGTGCTATGTATTTGAAGCTACGCTTCTTTTTTACAACATTTTCAGCAGGCACATTGGTCACTTCGCTCCCTCGTGCCATTGCTAAGTAATTTCTACTTGCTGAACCTACGGCTATTCTTCGTACCTCTTTATTACTACACAGCCATTATGGCCTGCCTAAAATCGAAGAACCGTTAAAAAACAAGCCGCAAGGGTTGTTTTAGGTTCATCGAAAGACCGGCTCGTTCAAGCTGTGCTTGAACGCCCGAAGGCGGGCATGTCTGCAACGTAATTATTGCATGCTCAACCAGCTGTTACTCTTCGTACCTCTTTATTACCACACAGCCGTTATGCCCGCCGAACCCCAGCGAACAGCTTGCTGCGGCTTTTATTTCGGCTTTTACGCCTTTTTTTGCGGTGTAATCAAGATCACAGCCGTGTTCAATATCCGGGTAATCAAGATTTGCTGTAGGAGGAACAAAACCTTCTTCAATTGCCTTTACACAGACAACTGCTTCCATTGCACCAGCAGCACCAATCATGTGACCTGTTTCGCTTTTTGTAGAAGAAACATGAAGCTTGTAAGCATATTCACCGAACACACTCTTAAGCATCTTTGTTTCTGCCGTATCGTTTGCGCTTGTAGAAGTTCCATGAGCGTTATAGTACTGAATCTGATCCGGAGTAAGGCCGGCATCTTCAAGGGCAAGGCGCATTGCAGCTGCACCACCAGAACCATCTTCACGCGGTGCTGTTACGTGATAGGCATCGCTTGTTGCACCAAAACCTGCAAGTTCTGCATAAATTTTAGCACCGCGTGCCTTTGCATGATTCAATTCTTCAAGAACGAGAACGGCAGCACCTTCTCCCATTACGAATCCGCTCCTATTTTTATCAAAAGGACGGCTTGCAATTTTTGGATTGTCATTAAAACTTGAAGTAAGGGCCTGAAGCACCTGGTAGCAGCCAATATTAAAGCCCGTAATGTTTGCATCGGAACCGCCGGCAAGAGCCATATCTACACGGCCAAGGCGAATCATATCAAGTGCAAGACCGATTGCATCTGTTCCAGAAGAACATGCTGTAGAAAGAGTCCAGCTTGGTCCTGTAATTCCAAGGAACATGCTTACATTTGCTGCAGCTTCGTTATTCAAAGCCAAAGGAGCGGTAAGTGGAGGAAGACGGTTTACACCGGCTGCAGGATCGTCATACTTTTTATATCCTGCTTCTACAGCTTCATTTAAACCGACACCAACGCCGTCAAAAATACCGATATGTTCTTTACCGATTGTTTCTTTTGTATATCCGGCATCTGTAACAGCTTCTATACTTGCTCCAAGCAGAAATTTAGTCTGCCGGTTCATTTTTCGCATCATCTTGCGGTCTACACCATAAGAATCCAGGTCAAAACCTTTTACTTCTGCAGCAATCTGAACAGGATAATCAGCTGCATCAAAAAGAGAAATTTTATCAACTCCGCTGTTACCTGCTTTTATATTTTCCCAACTGTCTTTTACATTATTTCCAACCGGACTGACTGCACCCAGACCTGTAATCACAACCCGTCGCTGTGCCATTTTTACCTCAATTTAATAGAATAAAAATTATAAACATTAGTTTTAAAAACTGTCGCTTTATTATAAACCAATATAAACGTATTTTAAAGCCTAATTATTATGACATTTTTAGTCAATATGTCATAAGCGAAAATGCTGAACAAACTCATTATAAATATTAAGCCTGAATCCCGAATCAAAAATCTGCAATAAAAAAAACAGCTGTTGTGTTATAATAAAACTATGGGACAGATAAAAATAATTAAAGGTGACATAACGCGTTTAAGCTACGACGCCATTGTAAACGCAGCTAATTCAAGTCTTTTAGGTGGTGGCGGAGTTGACGGCGCAATCCATCATGCTGCAGGACCGGAACTTCTTGCTGAATGCAGGACGCTTAACGGGTGCAAAACCGGCAAGGCAAAAATCACAAAAGGCTACAAACTTCCGGCCAGATTTGTAATTCACACTGTCGGTCCGGTTTATTATTCACATACACCGACAGAGGCAGAAGCGCTTTTAACTTCATGCTATGAAAATTCATTAAACATTGCAAAGGAAAACAGCATTAAGACAATTGCCTTTCCGCTTATTTCTGCCGGCGTTTACATGTATCCAAAGCCGGAAGCAATAAAAGTTGCCATAGAAACAATGAAGAAATACAAGAACGATTTTGACGAGATTACGCTTGTTCTGTTTGGTGACAGTGAATTCGCTCTGGCAAAAGAAGAATATGCCGAATTTTGTCAGCAATGAAAAACTTTTTCAAATTCTGTGCACTGCTTTCTGTTCCAGAAGTTCACTCTTTCTGAAACAAAAATATGCACAGAATTTTCTTTAATAAACCTAAACTTTAAACATGCTTATCTGTGAAGAAATGTCTTCAATTGCATCACGCACGTCATTTGAGTTACGAGCCAGTTCCGTTCCACTTTCTCCAATGCGATGAGCACCATTAGAAATCTCTTCTACGCCCTGACGCATTGTTTCTGAAGAAGAGCGCAACTTCTGCATTTCATCTAGGATAACTTCGTTTCTGGCAGAAATATCTTTTGAAGCACGGCGAACTTCGCCTGTACTGTCATTCATTCTGTGAAGGGCATCTGTAATCTGGCGGCTTCCTTCCTGCTGTTCTTCCATTGCACCTTTAATCTGCTGAACAAGCTGTTCTGTTTCCGAAAGTTTGCCCGAAACCATAGCAAATGCACTGCTTGCTTCTGTTGAAGCAACAACAACACTGGAAATTGAATCCTTAATGCTGCCAAGCTGCAAACCGATAGTCTTTGACTGCTGGCTTGAAGTTTCTGAAAGTTTTCTGATTTCATCGGCAACAACCGCAAAGCCTTTTCCGGCTTCTCCGGCGTGAGCGGCTTCGATTGCGGCGTTCATAGCAAGAAGGTTTGTCTGACTTGCAATATTTGAGATTGCAAGGTTTGCTTCGTGAAGCATTTTACTTTCTTCTTCTATCTGCTGAATACGTGCGTTTACATCCTTCTGCTTTATAACACCGGTGTCTGTATTCTTTGCAAGCAGAGTAAATGATTCAGCCATCTTATCCATGGAAGAATTTACAGATTCAATGTTTCCAATCATTTCTTCTACTGCACTTGAAGCATCGCTGACACTTGCAGACTGTTTTTCAATCATGCTGTCGAGCTGGGAAATATTTTCTGTAATTGTATTTACTGCATCCGCTGCCTGATTTACGCCATCACTTTGAGCCGCAATTCTTTCATTTACACCATCAATATTTGTAATGATGTGAGAAATATCACTTGCCGTATTGGTAGCATTTCCTGCAAGAGATTCACCAAGCGACTGCATTCCGTTTGCATTTGTCTTAACATGAGAAATTGCCGTACGGATTTTTTCAAGGGTGCGGTTAAAATATTCACTAAGCTGCGCAATTTCATCTGAGCCAGAGACAGTAAGTCTGGCCGTAAGATCACCTTCTCCTTCGGAAATATCACGGAAATTTGATGTAATGCGCATGATAGGACGGATAAATACCTTCATGATTGCCAATACAAATACAAGACATGAAATAACAACCATCAAGACACTGAATGAAATCTGTTTTGTTATAATTTTTTCAAACTCTGAAAGCTGCAGTTTTTCTTCTGCGGCTACAGCCTTATCAATGTCATCGATGTAATTTCCGGTTCCGATAACCCAGGAATACGGTCTGTAAGGCGCCGTGTAAGAACGCTTTGGCTCAGGCTTATCACTTCCAAGTTTTGGAAATTTGAAATCTGTAAAGCCGCCGGCATCTGTTTTTCCGATTTCTATAAAATCAGCAACCATGTGCTTGCCGTCTTCGTCTGTCCAGTCCAGACGGTTTGTACCTTCTGTAGCAGGCTTTGGCGGAAGCAAGACATTTACGCCGTCAAAAGTATCTATCCAGAAATAGCCGTCTGTTCCATATCTGAGACCGCGAACCAGTTCTTTTACGAGCGCTTGCCGTTCTGCAAGGGAATAACCTTCTTTTTTGTAGATTTCATCGTAAGTTTTTAAAAGCGAAATTACATTCTGCACCTGCCACTGGATTTTTTCGTCGTAGGCAGCAAGCATAAGTTTACGCTGCTTTGAAATTGAGTGCTGCTGCTGAACAGAAATTGTATGCAAATTTGTAAACGTATAAAAAACAGCAACTAGAATCATAGTAAGAATCGAAAAAACACCGACCTTTATTTTTAGACTACCGAATGCTCCTTTAACTTTGCTTTGAGCCATATATTAACATTCCTCCTAAAAAAATGCTGTTATATAAATATTATAAATCTAAAAAATGAATTATCAAATTTGATTTACAAATATTTTTAGGAGAAGGAAGGGAAAAGTACTGCAATTTAGCGGGGGCAGGACTCGGGGTTATGGGGGGAGGCTTAGGGGAGTTCTTTTCCGCTTCAAATTACTTTAGATTGTCTTATTTATTGGAGTTTTAACACGTTTCTTCTATACTAACGATGGTTAGTTTTAACGAAAATGGCTTTCGTGTTTTAGCCCGAAAAACCAAAAGGACGTTGCTCAAATTTGGTAATAATTTAAGTAAAATACTCAGAAATATGTTTTTTATTCTCCATAGCTTGGATTCTTCTCAGCAACTTTCAATGTTCCATAGTCATCATTTATAGAATATGAAACTGTATCTTCATAATCAGCAACATTATCGGTCCAAAGTTCGCACTGACTGATTACAGTTTTCAATGCATCTTCCTGACCTTCTGGCGGATATTTGTATTTCTTCAGAAGCTTTTTAACAATCATTCGCATTTTGGCGCGAGCTGATTCTTTTTTCTGCCTGTCGATGGTTTTGTTCTTACGAAGGGTTTCAGTGAGTTCCTTTGTAAGTGCTACGAGATCTTCATTTGAATAAAAATCTTTTACGGCCTCTGGTTTTGTGAGTGCATCATAGAAGGCAAGTTCTTCGTCAGTTAATCCGAGTTTGTTTCCTTCTTCACTTGCATGAAGCATTTCCTTTGCAAGCTTTAAGAGTTCCTGAATTACTTCTTCGTTTGAGAGCATTCCGTTCAGGTAACGATTCAATGTCTGCTGAATGAGTTCACTGAAGGCTTCTGATTTTACAAGGTTTGTGCGCTTATAAACTTTTACCTGTTCATCAATCAACTTCTTGAGCATTTCTACTGCAAGGTTCTTTTCCTTCATCTTTGAGATGTTTTCAAGGAAGGTCGGGTCAAAGAGGTTTACTTTTTCACCAACATCAGAGAAAAGATTTATAACGCCATCTGATTTAACTGACTGTTTAAGAAGTTCGTTTATGCGGTCGTTAATTTCTTTGAGAGAGAATTTCTTGCCAGATGGATTGTACAAGATACGCATAACAAGAACGCGAACAGATTCAAAGAAAGCGGCTTCAAGTCTCATCTGCTCTTTTACCATAGATGAACAAAGAGAAAGGGCTTGTTTGAGCATTAAGGCTTCTTTTATAAATGACTGTTTCTGTTCTTCCTTATCTGGAGCGACAATAAAGTTTACTGCCCCACTGATTGTCATACCGCGCTGTAAGTCAGAGCCTTCGTAGAATGGAGTGTAATCATAGCCAAAGAAAAGATTACGACAGATTTCAAGTTTTTCCTGGAACTTAGGGAAGGCTCGTTTTGCAACATCCATTTCACCGTAATTCTGACGGTCGCGGACGGTATAATCATTCATGGCCTGCTTCAGGGCACTTGCGATTCCAACGTAATCAACTACAAGTCCACCTTCCTTATCTTTAAAGACTCGGTTTACGCGGGCAATTGCCTGCATAAGATTATAGCTTTCCATTGGTTTGTAAACATACATTGTGGCAAGAGAAGGAACATCAAATCCTGTAAGCCACATATCAACAACGATTGCAATTTTAAGAGGGCTGTCATTATCTTTGAAGCGGGTTGCAAGTTCCTGCTTGCGATGTTTGTTGCCGATTATAGCACGCCATTCTTCAGGATCTTTATTGCTTTCTGTCATTACAACGGCAATGCGGGCGTCATCACCAGGAACAGTAATCTGCTTTGAGCCGACTGTGACCTGTGAAGTTGTTCCCGCCCAGCCAGGCCGCAATTCCAGAATGCGATTAAAAATCTTCATTGCAATAGAGCGGTTATAGGCAACAATCATTGCTTTACCGGTATACAAATACTGGCGTTCGTTTTCGTAGTGATTAAGAATATCATCTACAAGAGAGTTGATAGTTTTTTCGTGGCCGAGAATTTCTTCCATCTTGCCAAGTTCGTGCTTACTTTTTTCGATTACTTCTTCGTCTGCATTGTTTGCGAGGGCAGAATATTCGGCATCAATCTGGGCGAGAACTTTATCATCCAGTTTGAGTTTAATAACACGGCTTTCGTAATAAACAGGACGGGTTGCTCCATCTTCAACAGCCTGTGTCATATCATAAACATCGATGTAGTCACCGAATACTTCGATAGTGCTGCGGTCTTCGCGGGAAATTGGAGTACCGGTAAAGCCGATATAACTTGCGTTTGGAAGGCTGTCACGGATTATGCGGGCGGTTCCGATTGTTCGGTGGGCAATAAGGTTGCCCTGCTCGTCGCGACTGGTTTTTATTTTTTCTGTAAGTCCGTACTGGCCGCGGTGGGCTTCATCTGCCATTACGATAATATTTTTCCGGTCGCTGAGCGGCTCATCACTTTCCTCAAATTTCTGCATAGTCGTAAAGATGATTCCGTTAGCTTTGCGTCCTTCAAGAAGCTGTTTCAAATGCTCACGGCTTTCTGCCTGAACAGGTTCCTGACGTAAGAAATCTTTACAATTACAGAACTGACCATAAAGCTGATTATCAAGATCATTTCGGTCTGTAATAACAACGATTGTCGGAGAATCAATTGCCTGCTGCAAAAGATGAGCATAGAAAACCATAGAAAACGATTTTCCAGAGCCCTGAGTATGCCAGAATACACCAATTTTACCATCACCATTTACTGCAACCTTTGTGCGTTCAACAGCCTTGCGAACTGCAAAATACTGATGATAGCCTGCAAGGATTTTGTATGAATTGATACCATCATTATTAAAACAGATAAAGTTCTTGATGATGTCGAGCAAGCGTTCCTTTTGGAAAATACCTTCAAAGAAAGTTGTAAAATCTGCGAAGGAGTTGGATTCTATATTTCCATCTTTTGTTTTCCATTCCATAAAGCGGTCTTCACCACTTGTGATGGTTCCGGCCTTGCTTGTAAGCTGGTCGCTCATTACGCAGATACAGTTGTAAATAAACATGCTTGGAATTTCCTGCATGTAGTTACGGATCTGTGTGTACGCTTCGCTCGCGTCAGTCTGCTCACGGCTTGGAGACTTTAATTCAAAAAGACAGACAGGAAGTCCGTTTAAGAAAAGAAGAATGTCCGGCCGCTTATTTGAGTTTTCTATAAATGTCCACTGATTTGCAACAATGTAAGAGTTTTTGTCGTCAGGCTTGCCGGCATTTTCAAAGTCTGCAATATAAATGATAGCCGATTTATTCTCACCATTTTCATGATAACTTACTTCAATACCATTCTGCAGGTATTCCATGAAAACGGCATTTTTCTTTTTAAGTTCAGCGTTTTCAAAGTGTCGGAGTTTAAGGAGCGCCTCGTCAATTGCGGCAGGTGTCGCTTTTGGATTAAGCCGCCTGATAGAATCTTCAAGAACAGAATCATAAAGCGGAGAATGCCAGTCGCGTTCAACATCCGGCCCATAATCATGCTCCCACCCCATATTCTGGAACAACTCAATCAGAGCATTTTCATAGGCTTCTTCGTTGTAATCGGCGGACATAATAACTCCTGAATTTATCTATATTATTATAGTTTAAGCCTAAATTGGGAGAAAAACAATTGTTATATACAAAATAACTATATCGCTTATATGAGAGATATGGTCTCAATTATTCAAACTTAATATCTTCTTCTGCTCGATTGAACACATCAATGTGCTTATCAACATTAATTCTATTAACAAGCCAGCCGCGTAATGAACACAAATGGATAAATTCTGACAACCGGTTTTGGCCATTTATTTCTTTTAAGGTTATTACAAGGCCAAAGTTTAGACCTTTACCGGCATTTCCAGAAAGACGTTCTTTTGTTTTGAGGCTGATTCCCCAGCGTCCATCACCGTACACTTTTCTTGCACGTGGATTATCTTTGAGTTCTTCTCCTATTAGTTTTATATTGTCCCATTTTCTGTATAACTGTCGAGCCTTTCCTTCTTTCAAGAAGAATCTACCCTCGTCATTTTGAATATTATTATCGATAGATTTTATTGCATCATCTTTGATCCTTCCAAAATGCAAGTCCAATTCTGTGTCTGTATAATCAACACCCTGATTTCTTGAACATTTTGGAAAATAACATAGAGTTGCTTTTGCAATAAACGGCTGAGACTCCTGATAGATTGGAATAGGAATATTATAATTATAAGTATCAAACTCTTGCGAAACTTCTGAAATAACAAAACGTATCTCATCATTTTCGCTTTGAACAATATTATGAATATCTTTTGGAACAATACCATAACCTGCTATATTTGGAGGAAGTTCATTTTGTTTCCATCCGGCTGCAGAATCAATCAGTAAAGCCTTTGCAACTTCTTTTGTAAAACCCATTTTATAGATTAAGAAAGCCATTTTCCTTGTAATCCAGGGAGCCGCAAATGAAGTACCATATTTCTTTGTTTTTCCATATGGCGCATACAAAGTTATACGGTCATCATCTGTACCACCGTAGTAACATAAATCGGGTTTATTAAAGAAAGACAGAACAGGACCTACTCTGGAGTAGGGAGCTGACCGTTTTTCAAAATCTACTGAGTTTACAACGATTGAATTGATTGAATCAGCAGGAGAACCAATTCTTTTTGGTTCTGTGCAATCATCTGGTTTATTAGTACCGGAAACAATAAAGACAATGTCATTTTCAAATTGGAGTTTATCAAGAATAGCAGCTTCCGGGGATATAAAGTTTTTATTTATTTCCATTTCCGAACCTAAAGAAAGATTCCAGACTTTTATATCTTTATTACTCAAAACAATACGCTGAATAGAACGCATGATTGTAGATGCATTGTTTTTTCCATTTATAGCTACACCAAAATGACGGACTCGAAATCTTCCACAATTATCTTCAAGCCTTGGATTTAATGCAGGCCCATCTACAATTATCGAAGAAACCATTGTTCCATGGTCAAAATCTCTTGGATTAAGGTTAATAACGTCTGAAACTTCTTTGTGATATTCAACCCAATCTCTAAAGTAAACATGAGAATCAAACTGTGTATCTATAACACCAACAACAGGTTCATTTTTAGGAGAAGGAATGGAAAATCCTGGATCTTCATCAATTTTGTTATCTGTATCTAAAACAGAAATCTGAGTAATATCAGAAACAGCCATTGCAATAAGATACGGAACCTGAGCTTTTAATATTTCAAATTGTGCAGGCGTCATTACAAATGTTTCTTCATCAATCTTCTGATACTTAGTTTCTGAGATACCTATCTTTCGCATTATTTCAGAAGAACGTACATCTGTTTTATATAAAGTAATAATTGAATCTTCTACAATTGGTTCAATATCCTGATCTACATCAAAATGTTCAACATGAAAGCTATCAACCAAAAACGAAACAAATTTTGTTTTAGAAAGTCCATTAATTAGAATCTCATTTGAATTGATTTTTTCAATTTGTTCAAAAGATATTTTCCCGTCGAACTGTTCGTTCATAATCTGGATACAAGTTTCTAAATCATTTACAGCTTTTGCTAAAGTATCTTTTTCGACACAGTGGGTAATCACATGTTTTACTTCATCACCAGAAAAATCAAACTTTGCACCAACAATAGAACCATTCGCACCTTCAGAACTTTCCGAAAGTAAATCTTTAATACGATTGCTTTTTGCAACTACATCTGTGTAATGAACTGAAACTAGATTTTTTCTAAAAAAGGTTTTATCCTCCCAGAAGTCTATAACACCATTAAGTTCATCGCGCAAAGAAACTAAATGCCCAACTTCTATATGCTGATTCGCAGGAAGATTTCTTGGGCCGGGTCGATTAGGATTTTTTCTCTGTTCAAAATGACCTTTTAAGTTGAGAATATCATTCATATTTTAGGCCTCCTGCAAGACACGTGAAACCTGACTCTTTGAGACTCCGGAAAGAATTTCAATCTCACGAACAGTAAAACCTTTGTCCTGCAATTCTTTTATATCAGGATTTTGATTGCCTGTAATGGTTGCATAGAGACGTTTAAGATAATCAAATTCATCATTAGGCTTACTAAAAGCAATGGAAGTTTTAATAAGGTTTTTCAATTCTCCAGGATAAGGAATAGTTTCCATCTGATCCAAAATCTTATAAAAGAGACGGACATTTCTTCCAGCAAAATCAAACTTCTTCAAAAAGAATCCCAGAATAATTTCCGCAACTTCATGCAAATCTTCTTTAGAGTATCGATTAAAATCAATGCAGGAATCAAAACGACGCAAAAGGGCTTTATCAAAAGAATCATAAAGATTTGTAGTTGCAATCATTACAAGCTGTTCATTCAGGCTGTCCATTCCTTTAAGAACAGCAGAAGTAGCACGTCCCATTTCACGAAGATCGTTGGAATTAGTCCTATCCAAAGCAATGGCATCTATTTCATCAAAAAGAATCAGAAGTTTTTCAGGATGAGCGACAGCATTCAACTGCGCAAAAAGACTAGCAATATTTTTTGCAGTCTGGCCGAGCTTGCTATCTACAAGATTATCAAAATCTACAACATACAATTCACGGTTCAGAATGCGTGCAACCTGCTTTACAGTTTCTGTCTTACCGGTTCCTGGGGCTCCGTAAAAGAGATATTTATTAATACCCGCATTATGGCCAATTGCATTTACAATTCCCAGAATATCATTTTTAATTGGTTCAGGAAGAGGAAGTGGCTCATTAGAATAATCAATTTTACGAACAAAAGACAAATCATCTTCGCTCATCTGCGGAATAAAAGTATTAGCAGATGACAGCAACGCCATTACATATTCCGCAAGCTCAGTATCTCCCGACGCATTAAAATCATTAGCAATTTCATACGCCTCGTCTCTGAATGCTACATCGTTATGCTCTGTGTAATATTTTATAAGATTGATTACATTCTTCTTTTTCATAGGATTGCCTCTGAAAGAAGTATAATACAACTTGGGACATAATGCAAGAAAATTGGGACGTTAGTGTGTAATTTAAATTTGACAATTTTTTATTTTATGATTATATTAAATTTGAAGAATAAGCTCGGACAGGCGAGCATAAAAGGTAAATTTTGGAATACTTGAAAAAAGTAATGCTAATTCTGCTTATATACAGGATTTCCAAAAAAAAGGAGGTGATAAAAATGGCAAAGGCTTATTCTAAAGAAGAACTTCTTGCAATTTCGGATTTGATAAATGACAATGGTCATCTTACATATCAGAGTACTGCAACATTAGAAGATAAATACTTTGAAAAGACAGGTGTACACCGCGTAAGTGGTGCACTATACATGGCAGCTTGGCGTTTGGAACGTGGCTACTATGATGACATTCTAAATGCTTAATAAATAAGCACTTTCTTTTGTTCCTGTCAGCAAAAGGTTACCTTGAGATGCTGTAACATCACAAGGTAACTATCTAAGAATAATGAACTGATTAAATAAAATCAATTAGGAAACAATATTTTAAAAGACTTTAATTGACATTTGTCCCCTTTACTTCTTCTTCCCCTCTATTCTCTTCAATTCCTTGAGAGTTTCAATATACGCCTTTTCGGCAGATGAAAGAGTCTTTACCTGATACTTTCTATATTCGCCTTCTGCTTTTTCCATTGCTTTTTTGTGGCTGATTTTACCTGCACCTTCCAGAACTTCTTCTCCAACAGATTTTATTGTGCGGTCAAGCTGCTTTCCAATAATCTCCGCCACCAGCTTCTTTAAGCCGCTCATCGTCCATTGTAAAGCCCTTTCGGATATATTCGTTCAGCCGCTTTGTTGCCCACTGACGGAACTGGGTTGCAATCTTTGACTTTATACGATAGCCCAGAGAGATAATCATATCGAGATTATAATATTCAACTTCTCGTTCTACCTTGCGACTTCCTTCTGATTGAACTGTTCGGAATTTCCGAACAGTTGCTTCTTTTGTAAGCTCTTCTTCTTCAAAAATATGCTTTATATGTTCGCTTACATTTGCCTTGCTTGTACCATACAAATCAACAAGCTGAGCCTGAGTAAGCCAGACCGTTTCGCCTTCAAAACGAACATCAACAGAAATCTTTTCGTCCGCAGTCTTAAAAATCACAATTTCACTTTTATTGTCCGTTGGCATTGTTGTACCTCCGATTCTTTATAAAGAGGAGGGGAAAGCCTTCCCCTCGGCTTCAATTCGCTTCGCTCATTTCCGCCTACCCCTTCTGCGGGCTCAATCGCCGCCCGCAACGCCTGCTTGATACTTTACTAAGTAAGTTAAAATTTCATTGATTTGTGTTTTTGTCTCTTTATTTTCAATTATTCCAATTATTTTGGATAAAAATCTGCTAATTCTGTCACTTCTATCAGCACCTTGCATAAAAGAGATATCTATCCTCATCGTTGTAAATATTTCATATAAATTTTTTACAATATTATCAATTAATTCAAAATCACTATAATTATTTATTTCACAAATGTTACAAAGTATTAAACTCTCTGTAAATTTCATATGATATAATGTAATTAAATTTCTATATGTGTCTTCATTATTTAGTTGTTTATTTTCCATAACTTTCTTTACAAGGGATTCTGCAATATAGATTTTTGTTCTAGCCAAATCGAGTTTTTTTACAATCTCGTCTTTTGTCATTTCTTTGCTTGTTAGCATTAATAAGCCCTTTGCATATTGATGTAAAAATTGATAATCCATTGCTAAATCTTTATCTAGTCTTTCGTAAATATTCAAAATTAACGGTAAATTATCTAAATGTCCATTGTCAAATATGTTGTTTATCGAATCGAACAATATATATTCACGATATGTTTCTCTTCCAAATAAAACTCCATTGTTTAATAATAAAATTTTTTGAACGATATATTGATATGCTTCAATAATAATTTCGTGATTAGATTCAATGCTGGCAAAGTTTATTAATTCTGTTTGCAACCATACTTTGGCATTTAAAATATACTTATAATTTGATAAATCAACAGCATCTTTTTCACTAAGTATAGTTTCTATTTCTTCTATAACTTTAGGATACCGAGTACAGATAGCTGCACATTCCATCTCAATTCCAAAACGTATTTGATCTAGTTTTGAAATTCTTTCTTTAGTAATCAGAATAATTAACGATACTAGTTCTTTATAATTATCAATTCTTAATTTGATATCATGGAATTTTCCTTTTTTCATTTTTTGGTGAATAGAAATTACATTGTCCAAAATAGTTTTTCTATCAAAAAAAACTGGAATATTCACCTTTGGTAATAATCCATTTATATTTTCAGTTTCGACATGTGAAAAGCTCTTTTTAATACCTATAGTCTTTATATATTTACTATCAATTTCTCCATTAATAATTTTTAGTTTAACTAAACCAAACATATCACTTCTGTCATAACTTAATAGAATAATAAGTTTCAAATTTTGCTTATGGATTTCAGCAACAGAATTTAAAATATAATCAAACTGATTACGTTCTAATGATCCAATATCAAATAGAAGAATGCTGTTTTCAGTTTTCATTAATGTTTCAAAAGAAGAAGCTCTTATTCTATTTCGAGAGTCAAATAAGTATACTTTTGATTTCTTTTCATATTCATATAAACCTGCCAACAAATAAGATTTACCCGATAGGGCACTTCCTTCAATTAAAAGAATGTTATTATCAACAAGAGAATTTTCAATTTCTTTGATTAATCCACGTTCAACAAAATAGAAAGGAAACGTTATGTGATTTTTCTTCACATCTAATAGAGATTTTCCATAATAAAAATAAGCGCTATTATCATCAGTTTGTGTTAATCTGGATGTTGTCAAATTACAGAATTGTATTAATTCATTCTGCTGAATCTTCCTAGATTCAATCCAGATTTTATAAAGTTCTGTGTATAATTCATCATATGATTTTAATACAATGACATCTGTAATTTTGAATTCTTTGTATTTCTGTTTTTGGAAAACATCAGGTTCGTTTAAAGAGAAAATAATCTTACGAACTACCTTATTTGATTCTCTTGGCAAATTTGATACAGTCAATAAATCAAATTCATCATCTAAACTACAACCAATAAAAAGTATATTTTGATTTGCAAGATCATGCTCAAGTCTTGAAAGAAGATTTGCATTTGTTTTTATACTTAGAGCATAGTCTTTTCTTGTAAAAATTTTACAAGAACTATCTTCATATGTTATAAAATCGTATGCATCACCATGAAGTTTTATTAATCTCTTATCATTAAATATATCTTGAAAAGGTTTTCGATTCGAAATGATAGTTTTTTTATATAAAGAATTGTTTTCGATTGCATCATCTATATTTAATGTATAGATATAATCCCAATCTATTTCTAGTATTTGCTTCTTTTCTTCTGATAATTTTACATCAGTAAAATTATTTTCATAATATCTTCGTCTGTCAGATATTGAAACATAATCATCATCTTCAAAGAAAGAAGCAACTTCAGAAAACTGTTTATTCTCTAATTTAGATATTGCTTCTTGGGAAGAAAAATCTTTATGGTTCGAAAGTTTTTCTATCATGTAGTCTTTTAAAATCTGTCCAGATGGTACAATACCATTTTTTGCTTTTTCACCAAGCGAAAACCCAGATCCAAATATTGGCAGTATAGATTTTGAGCGAAAATAATTTATTAAATCTTCCCTAATATCATCAAATTTTAAAACATTCATATTTATCTCCTCAAACTTTATATTATATGTTTTACCTTATTATAATTGCAAATTACTGACCTCAATTTCTCCATTCATCAACTTTGGTAACAAAGTATCACGTAGGGCTTCAAGTTGTTTTGTTTCTTGTTGGGGTACCAACATTTTTTCGAATATTGGTTCTATTATACTTTGAAATTTTGATACTATCATCTTTTCTGGAATTGATATTTCAAAATTTTTTTAATATATCTGTTTTCAAGTTTGTGAATATGCTGTCGTTTCGCTGATTTAAGAGTTTTGGGCGGATTTCTTTGAACAATAAAAAATAAATATTCATTTCAGATAGTTAAATTTATTTTATCATGATTTTTGGGCTCTTGCAAAATATGAACTTCTCCACTTCAAAATTCGCTTTTCGCATTCTCCCTTAGGTAACCGCATATTTATTTGCATCAATTGTTCCAATAAATCAGCGGAGTCTGATGCTTCTAGAATTCCATACTCAATAAGATTATCAAAAATATACAGAATTCCAGAAACCTTTACATTGTCAACTTCTGCCGATTTTCTCAGTTTTCCATCTCCAGTAAAAAGCCTTCCACCAGTTTCCTTTGCATAATACCATACAGAGCAATCTGTTATGGAAGCATTGTTTGTATTATTAGTATGAATATCATTAATTTTGCCGATTTCTTCAAAGCTAAAAGAAACAACCTCCAGCTTTTTAGATTTTGTATATTTTTCAATAGCCTTAATCTGCGAAGGTTGAATAATTTCATTAATAACAAAATCCGTAGTATAGAAATCACATGGCAAAGAGAAGAACTCTTCCAGTATATTTATCGAGATTAAATCAAGGAGGATGTTTGTATCACTGATAACCAACTTTTCCTTTATCATACCAGAGCAAGATCTCCTCGTACCTGATCAACACTCTGATGCAATAACGAAGCTGCTTTAGAAATAGTAATCAGTTCATTACTAAGTGCATTGTAAACCAGGCGGACAAAGCGGTTTGATTCTTCATTTGGATAAAGTGGGGTTTCTACTCTAGCTTTAAACGCCGGTAACTTGTTCTTTTGAATGCAGTAGGTTTTATATCGCTGTTCGGAAATTACTCCGCTTTCTTTTGCCTTATACATCATTGCATCGCAAGAAATACCATATTGCATTTGGATAGAACGCAATTCCTGATATGAAATATCATGTCGACTCCTGCCAAAAATATTCTTAAAAACAGATTCCAAAATAAGCATTTCGTTTGCAAAAAGATTACACAGACCTTCTTCGTCCTTATCAGAAACAGTGGAATCAAAAGGAAGAATAATATGCCCCAGCTCATGTAAAGCAGTAAAGCGTTTTCTTTCAGCTGGAAAATTCTTATTCAAAACAATTACAGGATATTTATCATTGACCATAGAACTTAAACCATCAAAAGAATCCGGAGCATCGATTTCCATTACTTTAATGCCATGTTCTTCCAGTAAATCAATAACATTTACAATTCCGTCAGTACCAATCTTCCATAAGTCGCGTAACTCAAGAGCCGCTTTTTTTACTTGAGCAGGAGTTGAAATCTTGTTTTTAAAAGGAGAAGCAAAAACTACCGCAACATTGCAGATTTCTTCGATGGTAATATAACGCTCAACAAGGTCAGAAATATTTTCCTTAATGCTATTTTCCTGCTTAGCACCGAGCTTACTTTTTAACTTGCGGAATTTTATAGAATCAATACGAACAGTAAAAGGCTTAAAAAAATAATCTACCGGCTGTTCCAGTGCTTTAGAAAGAGAAATGATAACCGAACTATTAGGGCTAAGCTGGCATTTTTCATATTTAGAAATTGTCATCTTAGAAAGGCTGTTTCCCATAGCAGAAACCAGTTCATCCATCGAAAAACCTTTCATCACACGAGCATTCTTAAGCCGCTGTGCAAAAATTTCATTCTGAGTCATCGTATACCTCTTAGTTTACAAATATACTGTTATTTTAATAATTTGTAAACTAAAAAATATACAGAGGAGGGAAAAGCCTCGATTCCACGAAGTCAGACACTCATTAAATGTAGATGTCAAACAAAAATTTATTGACTTTGAATCAGTAGAAAACGCCATAGAAACCCGTGCCAACAAATTTGCACAAAATACATTAATCAATGCAGATGACTACAAAACCTTTGTCTGCCAGCAGAATTTTTCTCTCCCTGCCATAAACACCTTCTCTAAAAAGCAAAACATCCTCCCGACAATCATAATTGGAAGATTGCAGAAGGATGAATTGCTCAAATGGTCAGACTTTAGCGGGGATGTAGTGAAGTATGAGTGAGGAATAAAACTCTGGGATTCATAATTTTAATCAAAAATTTAAATTACTATTAATCCTATATCATTTAGAGTTTTTTATTCTGTTAATCTCATCGAATTCTGTATAAAAACATCCTGTAGACAAAGAAATATTTTTCATTTCATCTAGATAATAACCTAAAGGCTTATTATTATCTTTAGCCTTAGTAATTAAAAACATCAATTGTTCCAAACTAAAAAAGTAAGAATAAAAAGCTGATTCACTACGAGATATTCCCATTTGTTCTAATCTATTGATATAGTCATTTAGTTTTTCACGTTTTTTATTAACACCCTTAATATTTCTTTGACTCAAAGCTTCTTTTATTTCTTCCCTGGTCATAGAAGATTCTTTTTCAAAATGAAATTCTTTTGTTCTTAAATAATCAATTAACCCCATGACAAAACTATGATCATTAAACATGTACAAATCAAACAATGTCAAAGAGATTTTATATATTTTCTGATTTTTATATTCTAATTTTTTTCTATTATTAAAACAAATATAATTATCCTTAAGAAGAGAAAATTCATGTTGCGAAGCTTGCGCTTGAGAAGTTATCAGCATGGCAGAAAGATCAAATAACATCTCACTTAGATTATTTCCTAAAAGACTTTCTTTAGTAAAAGATTTCTTTTTTATTTCAATAAAAATGATATATTGATCATCTTCTATCACAGCATCACATTCTCCATGTTCATTTAAGGAATTATCATAATCTCCACAATATAAATTAATAGATTTTAATGTTTTTAATTTTTCTAAAACATAACTCTCAATATTATTTCCTATATCTACATAAGTGCTATTTTCATTAATATCAGAAATAACATTATAAAATCCCCATCCAGACAGAGCTTTGTTTATAATAAAATAACAATTATTATTTTTCTTTATTAGAGGCTTTGAAAGAAATGTTATTTTATCAAAATCAGTAGGTAATAAATAACAATTGTTAGCAATTTTATTTGAAGAACAGAAATCAAGAATCTTTATTTCTTCACTAGAGAATCCTTGAGATAATAAATCTGTTGATGTGATATTCTCAATTCTTGGCTCTTGATAGACTTTTTTTATTAATTTTACATAATCCGTAATTCTAAATCCATATTTACTCAAAAATAAGCCATCTTTTTCAACTGTTGTTTTTAGTAAGTTCTCAATTAAATCAGGAAAAACATTCCATGTTACTTGTCTAAACCTAAAAATATTATCAAACAATAATCGTTTATATAGGGAATCTTTATTAATTTTTATTGAGCCAAAAAACTTGTTAACAGTATGAAACTCTTGCAAGTCATATAATAATACAAATTGTCTTGACAGTGAAAGTAAATAATCAAATCTCTCTGGTGTTATATTTCCTTTATTATGGAGATGCTTGAGAGATAAATTTAGTAAATAATTTATAGGTATAAATGGAACTAAATCAGAACCATATTGATATGTTCCGGCAGAAAGGAGATACCTTTTATATTCACTTGAATACTTCTTCTCATTAAGAAAGTTTAATAAACTATTTAGAATATTTTGCCCTCCTAATTCATGCACAAGAGAATCTATCTTTTTTGCAATTTTCTTAAATTTTTCTTTATCTTTTTTTACCCATCCATATTCTGTTACTAATTTATAGGGCTTTAAGTTTTTGTTTCGTATTGTTTTATGAAGCAAAAATAAAACATCTTCAGAAACTTCATTTATATCATATGTATGACTATAGTTTTCCTTTATGAGTGGAACAATCTTGTTCCACTCAATGTCATCTATTTCCTTAAATTTTACATCTTTAAATTGATCATTCAACATTGAAAAAACAAAATGAATATACTCAAATTTTTGTTCTTTACTGTTTTCAAAATAATCTAATACAGATTGTTTTATACAATCTGTAATAAACCTACGTGAATTTATATTTGTCAATTCGTTATAGTCTTTGCCTTGTGTAATTAAAGATTCTATAAGATCAATATTTCTTTTATCTGGACGTATTACGGTAGATTTAGTTTCAAGACCTATAAAGTTTTCATCTATTATTTTTACTAATGTTTCATAATTCATTTATATCTCCATTTTTATATAGAATTGCTTTCTATAATTGATATAATTTCTTTCATACAGTCTTTAAATATATAAAAGAATTGATTTCTCTCCGAACGTGATAATAGCGTAGATGAAGACATTGTTTTAAAATCTTTTGGATGAGATAAAGGAGTTCTGCATCGTCTTTCATGAATTTGCTCTAATTTATTTACAATATTAGGAATAAGCCTTTTTGTTTTTAATTCATTCAGGAGTACACCATGATCTTTAGGTTTTATTCCAGACGGAGTATGCCCTGGGAGCGTTAAACAAGGCCAACCGTTAGGATGTGGGATCCATATTTCAAAACTTGGTATTAAAGCTTTAAGTAGAACATCACAAAAAGTATCAACCATGTTTATCCAGGCAGTTTTGTCACTTTTGTAGTAAATATGAATATAATAAATCAATTCATTTAATTGCTTATAATCCGAATGGAGTATCTTTTTCCACTTTATAGATGTAGTAATTCCGTAATCTTCTTTTAAATAAAAATCAAATGTGTCAATTTTCTTAGGATGCAATGGTTCTAATCTTAGTGATTGAAAGGCAATTGAATCTAACTCACCTATGACAAGAAGATTATTAATGTGTTTCTGAATATTTTCAAAAGACGATCTCTTTTGTAGCTCAGGTAAAGCATTAGAAAAATCTGTAGATTCTATAATTTCTGGTGTAATGAATTTTACTTGTAGAGAAGTTAAAAGTGATTTTCTTTCATACTGTAAGAAATTTATAAACAGGCCATTTTTTGCAGTAGATAAATATGAATATATACCATATCTACTTTCTGGTGAAAGCCCAGAAGATGTTATTTGATCTTTTGCATATTTAGTTAAATCAGAACTGTCAAAACCAATTGTATTCATTACAGAAAACAGTTCCCAGATTTCTTTTTTGACATAATCATATGGGATTTCATCATTAATCAATTTTATTTCAAAAGCCTTTTTATAATCAGTAGCCCTTTTATTACAAAAGAATTTGAGATAAGAACAAAATTCCTCTGATAGTTCATAATGTTTTTCAAATAATTCTAAAATTAGAGGTACCAAGATATCGCTTTCACGATAACACTTTAAGATATATCGAATTGTAGTACTATCAAAATCATTAGGATTAGAAGCTTTAGTAAAAACTTCTAGAATATTTGCTTCAGAACTAAATAATTCTTTTTTTTCATTTGAATCAATACTTGGCTTTTTACCAACTGCTTCTCCTGAATTCTGTGCAAGAAAAATCTTAAACTTGCTTGTTTGAGGGACGAGCCCTTTTTCTTTACAAGTTTTATCCAATAATGCGACTGCTTTTTTTACTTCTAATTCTGTTTTTCCTTGAATAATAATGTCATCTACATATCTAGAATAAGTTATATTATTTTTTATCAAAGTTTCATCTAATGGCAATAGATATAATTCAGCAAAAACGCTTGATGCTAATGGCCCTTGTGGTATTGAATGATATAATCTCCGAGCATCAGATTCAGTATTTGGATTTGACCATAAAGCAAGTTGATCAAATAAAGTTTTTGAAAACATTGTTTCCAAATTTAAAATAACAGCACTTGTTAATGAATGATGGTCAACCGTATCATAGAAAGCTGCTAAATCATAATGAGCTGTATATACAAGTCCTGAGTTAAAATTATTTATTACATTTCGTTTGTATGCTAAATATCCCTGATTCCATTTCTTAAATAAAAAAATATCATTTTCAGGATCATCGCAGAATAGGTTACTAAAAACATATTTTAATTCTATTGATTTACGTTTTTTCCAGAAATCCAAAAGTAAAACATTTGCTATTCCTTGATAAACAATTTGATCTTCAACAGAAATAAAGGTAAAAGGACGTAAAAGACCATTTTCTTTTGTTTTGTAAAATTTTATAGCATCTGACGGTTTATATATTTTATTTTTTAGTGAAGCAGATAAATTCTTTATGTTTTCTTCAGCATCTATCTGGTATAGGGAGAATAATCGTCGATAATAATTTTTATAATACAAATTACTACTTGAAGTAGATATTCTGTCCCAAGCAAGTTTAAGATTTTTTTGAGAATATAATTTCTTATAACGTGTATCAACTTTTATAGATGGCATTTTTAATCTACCTCAATCTCTCCATTCATCAACTTTGGTATCAACGTATCTCGAAGGTTTGAAAGTTTTTTATTTTCATTCTCAAGTTGTTTCATTTGTTTGAAAATTGGTTCTATTACATTATTATACTTTTCCATATTTGTTTTATCGGGGATAAGTATTGGTAATGATTTTATAGTGCCCAAACTCAAATTTGCTTGAACAGCTTGTTGAATGCGTTTTGAATAGTAATCATTATGCCAGTTTCCAATAAAGAAACTATAAAGGAAAAATGGACTGACTTGACTGATATCGGCACGAATTATACCAACTGCCTGATTTGTATTTGCTGGAGTTAATGATTTATCAATAATTGCAAATCTCCCTAATGTTCCTGCAATTGTAAATAAAATATCATTTTCGTATATCACAGACCGTTTCAACATATCATTTGTTTCATCATCAATGTGTGATATTTTCTGCAAATCAAATGTATGATTATCGAGAATTGATTCGCCCTTGATAAAGTTAATTCCGGTTTCTGTAAATTTCTTTCCTAATGTTGTTGGTGTTGTTCCTTTCGTAACGACTGTACAAAGTTGCTCCAATGGAATTTCTTTCCACCCCTCAGGCATCTTGCCACCAAATGGTTCAAAGTCTACAAACCAGTTTTTGAAGAGGGCTTGGGCTTGCTGTTCGAGGTTGGTGTTTATTTTGTTGTTCAGTTCGATTTTGTCGTCGAGGGATGAGAGGATGGTAGCGATTTTTTGCTGGGTGGGGAGAGAGGGAAGTTTCACTGTAAGTCCTAAAAGAGCTTCATTTGTTAAACTGGCACGTGTTGACATTGACCCCGAAAATGCCTGGAAATGCAACCTGAAATTTGGATTTCGTAAATAGTAACCTATGTATTTCGGAAAAACTTCTATGTCATGATTGTATTGTCGCATTCTTTTACAAAAGCCATTGTATGTTGCCTTTGGATAATCTTTTAGAGCAACACAACTCATTCCCAATTCATCAGATGTTTCACTTGTTCGAGTTACAAAAACGTCACCTTCTTTTATGGAATAGCTTTCTTGTTCTTTTTCATTTGATTGAACAAGATTTGATAATTCATTAGGAATAAACCAATTATTAAAAATTGTTGAGAAAGATAGGAATGGGTATCCGCTGCCAAAGAATTTTCCACCCTTTGACAATCCGTTATGAACTTCGTAAATATCTCCTAACTTATATTCTTTCCACTCTTCCATTTTCATTCCTTTTTTATTATAGTTTCTGAAACAAATTCAGAATGACGTATTTCTTTTTTCAATAACGTAATTCGTTTAATTAAGGCGAATTCGCCATAATTAATAGTTTGGCCCGCCTGCGCCGCCCTAATGCGTGAGGGATTGGAGCACCGCCGAAGGCGTTCCCCGCTTGCGGGGAATGGAGCGAAAGCGGAAGTGCGCAAAGCCCGACCCGAGCAACGCGAGGGGCACGCCCTATATTTTATAACCAATCCCCTCAAGATTTTTCTTTATCTGTTCTTCGAGCTCGTGGCTTTTTGTAAACATTCCGGCAAGTTCGGTTGTGAGGCGTTTCATCTTATCATCAAAAGGTTCGTCATCCACAGGCCCGTCTTCAATGCCTACGTAGCGGCCGGGAGTGAGGATGTAGTCCTGAGTGGCGATGCTGGTGGTGGTGACGGTGGCGCAGAAGCCTTTCTGGTCATGCAGGGTGCCGTTCTGGAAGGCGGTAAAGGTGTCTGCAAGGCGGGAGATGTCTTCTTCTGTAAAGTCGCGGTGCTTGCGGTCTACCATGTGGCCCATGTTGCGGGCATCTATGAAAAGGGTTTTGCCGGTTTGCTTTTTGTCGCGGGTGATGAACCAGAGGGTTACGGGAATTGTTACGCTGTAGAAAAGCTGGGTTGGCAGGGCGACGATTCCTTCTATGAGGTCTGCTTCTATTATTCGTTTACGGATTTCGCCTTCGCCTGAGGTCTGGGTACTGAGTGCGCCGTTTGCAAGAACGAGGCCGATTTTTCCGCCGGGTGCAAGGTGATAGATCATGTGTTCTATCCAGGCATAGTTTGCGTTGCCTGCGGGTGGAAGTCCGTATGCCCAGCGCGGGTCGTTCTGTAATTTATCCTGCCCCCAGTTGCTTAAGTTGAAGGGCGGATTTGCCATGATGAAGTCGAACTTTTGTGTTGAGTGAAGGTCGTTGAAAAATGTATCTTCGGGATGGTCGCAAAAGTTTGCGTCGATTCCGCGGATTGCCATGTTCATTTTGGCCATTTTCCAGGTGTCGGCGTTGGCTTCCTGTCCGAAGACCGAGATGTTGCTTCTGTTTCCTGCGTGCTCCTGAATGAACTTTACTGACTGAACGAACATTCCGCCCGAACCGCAGCATGGGTCGTAAACGCGTTTTCCTTCTGATGGTTTTAAGATATTTACAATTGTTTTTACTACGCTTGCCGGTGTGTAGAACTCGCCGCCTTTTACTCCTTCGTAGGATGCAAACTGTGCGATGCAGTATTCGTAGGTGCGGCCGAGCAGGTCTTTGCTTGCTTCGGTGTCGCTCATGTTCATGTTGGTGAATACGTCTACTACGTTACCAAGAACGCGTTTATCCAGCTCGGGGTTGGCGTAGTTTTTTGGAAGGACTCCTTTGAGGCTTTTGTTGTCGGCTTCTATGGCAATCATGGCTTTGTCTAAGATTGTGCCGATTTCCGGTGTATGGGCTGCCTTTGCAATTTCTGACCAGCGTGCTTCTGGTGGGACAAAGAAAATGTTGTCTGCTTCGTAAGCGTCCGGGTCGTCTTCAAATTCGTCACCTTCTGCAAGGAGTTCTGCGTATTTTTTTTCGAAAGCGGTTGAGATGTATTTTAAGAAGATAAGTCCTGTAAAGATTTTGGGGATTTTGATTTTGCCATGATGGTTTCCTTTTTATGAATATAGATAATTATAACACTGAGAGGGCAAATTTACTATAAACTGCAGTTAAATAAAAAAGACTTCTCGATTTCTCAAGAAGTCTTTGATTTAGCGGGGGCAAGACTCGGGGTTACAAGCTTCGGCATCCATGCCTACGCTTTCCACCCCGGCTGCACTCACTGACGGCGACATCCTGTCGCCTTTTCCTCCCTGTTCGGTCGACGTTCATTTCGCTTCGAGTCCTGTTCAGAGTTTTCTAGAATTATTCGTTAAACAAAAAAGCACTTGAAAATCTTCAAGTGCTTTAGATTTAGCGGGGGCAGGACTCGCCGTTACAGTCGCGGACATCGTGTCCGCTCCTTCCTCGGCGCCTGCGTTCGCTAAGTTGCCATCCTTGGCAACTTACCTAAAAATTGCTCCAAGTTTTCGCATTTTTCAGGTCGCTCACTCCGTTTCGAGTCCTGTTCTTCCCAATTTGGCATATCTGTTTAAAAACAAAAAAGACTCACACCTAAGTGTAAGTCTTCTTCTATAGCGGGGGCAGGACTCGGGGTTACAAGCTTCGGCATCCATGCCTACGCTTTCCACCCCGGCTGCACTAACTGACGGCGACATCCTGTCGCCTTTTCCTCCCTGTTCGGTCGGCGTTCGTTTCGCTTCGAGTCCTGTTCAGAGTTTTCTAGAATTATTCGTTAAACAAAAAAGCACTTGAAAATCTTCAAGTGCTTTAGATTTAGCGGGGGCAGGACTCGAACCTGCGGCCTCCGGGTTATGAGCCCGACGAGCTGCCAACTGCTCTACCCCGCGTCGTATTGAAAGGATATTACAATATATAGAATATGTTTGTCAAGTGAAAAATAATTCGTTTTTGTAAAAATTGCGGGGATATTTTTTTTCTATAGTAATATTTTTATATCTTGTGGAATATTTTAACATTCTCATTTAAATGTTAAATAATTTTAACTATAGTTTTCTTGATGACCCGAAATTATGAGGGGCGTCAAAATCTATTTAATAACTATTTTTATAAAAAAAAAGGAGTAGAAAATGAAAAAAACGTTATTAAAAATCGCGTTGATTGGAAGCCTTGCCTTCACAATCTTCTCTTGCAGCAACGATTCAGATTATTCTGACATTGCTGAAGTTGCCGCTGCGAACAATTCTGCAGTAAAAGCTGAACAGCTTGCTGACGATGTTGTAGCTTCTGGCAGAGCAACAATTTATTCAGACCTGAACCCTGGATATGGTTCTGCTGTTTACTTTGCAGGAACATTTGACGGAAACTGGGGAAAAGCATACCGCGGTTCTTATTCAGAATCAAAGGGCTGGTACCTTAATGTAGAAACAGAAAAGGCATTTGAATGGAAAGCTCTTACTGGTGCTTATGATCTTGGCAACGTTGTAGAATGCACATTCGACGGTTTTGAATATGAAGCAACAATTCCTGGCGGCGGTTCAAACCCAAATCCATTCTGGTATGCAGATGTTGGTTACGGTAAGGCTGTTTACTTCGTAGGTAGCAACTACCCGACAGAAGCTATTCGTGGAACATACGTTTCTGACCACTGGACAGCTTCAATCAGCTTCAGCCCATACTACGCTGTTTACGTAGCAGACTGGGATCTTGGAGAAACTGTAAAGGCAGAATTCAAGGGTCTTACATGGGATAACGGTGACAATAACGTTTACGAATATGACGGACACGACGAAAATGGTGACGGAATCGTAACACGTCGCGCTCTTTCACTCAGCAACATTGATAACCGTGCAGTTTGCATGGGAACAATCAATGCAATGACAAATGCATTCAAAGAACAGAAAATCGATGGAAAAACATTCGAAGCTGTTGAAATGAATACAGACCTTACAAAGAAAGAAATTTCAAGCAAAATCCAGTCTTTCTTTGAAAATACAGACGATGATGATGTAAGCTACATTTTCATCAACGCTCATGGTGGTTCAGACGGTTGTATCGCTCTTCCTACAGACGGATACCTCTACGGTTCAGACGTAAGAACATTGCTCGACAAATACGTTCGCGGTGAAGTTGTATTCATTATCGAAAGCTGCCACGCCGGAAACATCATCGGAAGAAGCCTTGCTGAAGATTCTTTCGCAGAAAACTTCATTTCTAACTTCAAGGCTGTTGAATCTGATTCACGCCGTGCAGAACTTGCTGCAGAACGCTTCCACGTACTCTGCTCTTCTAAAATGACAGAACTTTCATGGACATGGACAAACAGTATCGGTTTTGCTTCTAAATACTGGTCACTCGGTCTTGGTTGGGACGGTCTCGCTAAAGTATCTGGAGACCTTCTTGCAGATGCAAATGGAGATAGCAAAGTTACTTTGCAGGAACTTTATGCATACTCAGAACCACAGATTTCTTACAAACAGACAATCGTAGCTTACCCTGACAATGACGACTTCGTTATTGGCGGACGCTTCTAATTCTGTCTAATTAGAGTCATTCTTACAAAAAAAACCTTGAAATGTAAATTACATTTCAAGGCTTTTTAATTATGCCACATTTTTTATAAACAGCTGAAGCGATTATTTTTTCTTTGATTTACGCACTAGCTGCGCTTCCTGAGTTTTATCTGTATCATGATTTTTCTTTGACTTTTTTTCTACCTTTGATTCTCCGTCAAAATCCTTTGGCTTTGTAGGAGATATTCCGACAATACTTGGATCCATTTTCTTTCGCTTTTCGCCCGAATCTTCATTTTGCTGGAACACAATAATCGTTTCGTTTTCGGCAGCAACAGATTCATCTTCATTAGTCTGCTTTACGTAGCGTACACGGCATTCGATTAATGCAAAAAGAACGGCAACAAAACTGAGCCAATAAGAAGTTCCTCCGGCAGTTACAAAAAAATCAAATACACCGTGAATGAGAACTGCAAAAATCACTGCAAAAATATCTATCTGTCTTTTGCGGATGCTCCAGATAAACAGACCGCACATACCCGCACAGCTCATGTGAATTATGTCTGAAGTAATAAAACGCTTATAAATTACATCATATAAAAGTACTGCCCCTTTTCCAGATGCCGACTGAATATAGTTCAGCATATAAACCGCAGATTCAAAACTTCCTATTACAAGTCCAAAAAACAGCACTGTAAGGAAAAACTTCTTGAGTCTCATTTTCTTTGTAGGAAGAAGTACAATAAAAATCATCTTGAACATTTCTTCTATAAGTCCGTTAAAAAGCAGAGCCTTTAAGAACAGATGAAAAAGTTGACCGCGACTTGAAACTGCTTCATGAACCTTAAAAAACATTGAAAAATAAAACTGAAAAAACGTTATCGGCAGAACGGCAATTAATCCAAACAAAGCTGCAAAAAGAAGAGCCGGAACTTTTACCTTAAAAACCGTGGAAAAGCATGCAAAACAAACTATCGAAGGAAGAAAACACAATCCTAATGCTGTATAAATATTCATAAAATAAGAATAACGCAGGTCGTGGACTTTTGCAATTCAGATAGTTATACTAAATGCATGAGCAATAAAACTTATATCATTTTAGGAATAAAACATTCCGGAAAATCAACTCAGAGTCGCTTTCTGGCAGATCACCTTAACTGTCCGCTTTTTGACATTGATGATTTAATCGAGAAAAACACCGGCCGTACAGCCCGGGAATATTACATAGAAAAAGGACCCGTCTCTTTTATGGCTGCCGAAGAAGCATGCTGCGGTAAAATTGCACAGGATTACAAGGACCAGCAGATAGTTATTTCTACAGGCGGAGGAATCTGCGACAACGCTCCTGCACTGAACTACCTGAGACCTCTGGGAACATTTGTTTTTATTCAGGTTTCTGAAGAAACGGCGTGCAACCGAATCCTAAAAAAAGCAACACAGTTCAGCGACGGCACATGGAAAGGACTTCCGGCATACATAAGCAAACTTAAGCCAAAAAACGAAGAAAAAGTTCGCGAAATTTTCCATGACTTCTATGTAGAACGGACAGAAATTTACAAGACAATTGCAGATGTAATAGTTCCTATAAAGGACGCTTCAAAAGAGGACAATTTCAAGACATTGAAAAGTGCCCTTGGATTATAGTCAGTTTAATTTTGGTTATAAATTATTATTTAATAGATAAAAAAATGCCGGTGCAGAAGTCTGATTTGACCTGTGCCCGGCATTTTTGCTTTATTTATTTTATACAACAAATCGACTTGGATTAGTTTCCGCAGCCGCCGCAACCACCGCCACAGCCGCAGCTTTCACCTTCGTCTCCGCCACAGCCACCGCAGCCGCCGCCACAGTTTCCACCGCATCCTCCGCAACCACCCATAGAAGCAAGTTCTTCCTCTGTAGCTTCGCGTACATCTACAACTTCTACATCAAATGTAAGCTGCTTTCCGGCAAGTTCGTGGTTTCCATCTACCTTTACCATCTTGTCTGTAACTTCGATTACGCGGACAATAACAGCCTGACCGTCTGGTGTTCCAGCCTGAAACTGCATTCCAACTTCAATTGGAGCACCTTCTTCAAACTGCTCGCGTGGCACTTCTACAACAAGCCTGTCATTATATTCACCGTAAGCTTCTGCCGGTTCAATTACTGCCTTAAATTTTACACCAGGTTCTTTACCTTCAAGCATGGCTTCCAGTCCGGGAATAAGCATTCCGTTTCCATGCACATACTGCAAAGGACTTTTTCCAGAAGATGAATCAAGTTCATTTCCCTCTGCGTCATGAAGAGTATAATGAATGGAAACCATTGCGTCTTTTGTAATTTTCATATTAATTCCTTTTATTAGAAACCGGCATCCATGCCGTCTCCATAGTATCCCATATCTGCGTTTGGATTATCCTGAACTACTTCTGTAATTTCCGGAACTGCATCCTTAATATATTGTTCTACGCCCATCTTCAACGTCATTGTTGCCATAGGACAGCTTCCGCATGCTCCCTGCAAGATAAGATGAACGCGCATCTGCTCATCAATTGAAACGAATTCCATATCTCCACCATCAGCCTGAAGCTGAGGTCTGAACATATCTATTGCTTCCTTTACTCTATCAACAAGATCCAAATCAGCCATAATTTCCCCCATATAAAGGTAAGTAAAAACTCCGCTCTGAGTCTACAATATTCTGAATTATTTTACTAGAACGTTTATGCTTTCGCAGAGTTCTTTATCATAATAAAGCCAGGAATACAGTGCTGCGGCTCCAATAAGCTTGCGGCCGTACTGACGTGTTTCTGAATATGGAATGGTTTCCAGAAAAAGATCGTCCGGCATGAATTTCATGTTGTCAAATTCTATGATTGCGCTTTTACGCCAGCGGCGGACTACATTTATTCCAGAATTATAGGAAAAAAATGTATTCAGCCAGTGATTTTCAAGGCGCCCGAAAAGATTTGCTACATACCAGCAGCCGAATTCGATATTATCTTTTGGAGCAGTCAGATTATAGGAGCCGTATTTAAGCCTGTGCGCAATGTCGGCGGCAGTTGATTCCATAAGCTGACAAAGCCCCACCGCACCGGCAGAACTTTTTGCCCCGGAATCAAAATAACTTTCGCTCCTGATAAGTGCGTACATAACTGGTTTCGGAATAGAATATTTTGTGCAGAATTCCGTTACGGTTTCTGAATAATTGCGCGGATACAGAATTTTTAACGCTTCACGGTTCAGCTTATACGGATACAGCGAAAGTATGGAAGCCATAAGCCTTAGGCTCTGCGGATAAAATTCATTTTTATTGTGGCCGCATTCATTTAAGAACTGAGCAAGACGAAGCCCTGTGTCAAAACTTATTTCCCGCTTTTCTTCATGAAGCCGGCGATACATAGGATAAATTTTTTCTGGAAGCCCAAAGGCCGCATAGCCTGCAAGAATTTCTTCTGCCTCGGGATCAACAACTTGAACTGTTTCTGAACGGGCGGTACAAAGGATTTCTTCCGCATGTTCGCCGCCAAGCCCCAGCCTGCTGATTGCCATTACCTTATAATAAGCCTCTGAGCCGCTTAAAAGCGCACGTGTAAAGGCGGCAGAAGAATCGCTGCCGTGAGTGTCTGACAGTACTGGGACGGCAAGTTTTTCCTGAAGGAGCCGGCCGTAAATATACGCAAATTTTGCAACAACTTCATCAGTTGCATAGCCGTCCAAATCCTTGTAGAGCGCGTAAAAATCATTCCAGCGCCCTTCTGAAAGCATGAGCGGAGTCAGCGTGTCAAAAAAATCTTCAAAATAGTCCGGGTCATGCCAGGTTGAACAGTATTTACGCACACACTGAATGCCTCTTGCTGTAGAACGCTTTAATTCTAGATTCATAAGATACCAGAGTGCGTTGTCATACTGGCTGTCAGTTTTAGCGCACTTCATGGCAGCCTGATAGCGGTTTGCGGCATACGAATAATATTCTCCAGCTTTTTCATAAAGACGAGCAGCATAAAACTGTGCATAAAATTCCGAATCGCGGCCGGAAAGCTTTTTTGCAAAAGCATCAAAGGAAAGTGCATTTTTATAGTAGGAATCGCTTCCGTAAAGGCAGACTTTTCCCATGTCAGAAACAATCTGCGGCAAAAGGGGAAGCATGTCTTTTGATGAAGAAAAAGTTTCAAAGGCACCGGCATAATTTCTTTTGAATACATCTGCCCTAAAATCTGTTACAGGCTGGAATTCAGGAATATTCGGAAGAGAATCCGCTTTTGAAACGTCACAGTAAAGCTGGTAGTGCAGATCGGAAATTTTCCTGACCGTAAACCATGTGTAAAATTCCTTAAAGAATCTTGAATCACCTTTTTTACGCATTGCTTCAAGACGCAGATATGCAAGCTTGTTTGAACATTCTGCATAGTCTATATCGTTTGTGCACTGAATAAGTCTTGAGTATTCCGAAGCAGAAAAATACTGCCCCGCCGCAAGCAGTTTTGATTTTTCGTCCGGAAATTTTGAAATAAGACGGTCGCAAGCTTCTATGCGTTCCCGCACGTTTCCAAGATTTATCAATTCCTCTGATGCAAGACGTGAAATATAAGGAGAACCTGTATTAACTGCCCGTAAAAATAATCTTCTTGCCTCTTCTGCATTTCCGTCAGACTGACAGCGTAACGCTGCAAAATATTCATATCCTTTCTGACCGCAACCCGAGAATAAAACTAAAACTCCAAGAAGAACTCCGATGTACTTTTTGCAAATCATAGTATGTATATAACAAAATAGCCGATTTTGGAACAATCCGCAATCGGCTGTTAATTCTTTTTTTATTTTGCAGGAATCTTTATGTAAGTTCCAGAAATAATGTAATCAGGATTTTTGATTCCGTTGTAACGCGCAATCTTTTTATAATTCCAAGGATTCTTGTAGTATGCATCCGCAATATCCCAGAGTGTGTCGCCCCACTTAATCCTGTAAGTGATGTCGGCAGGTTTTACCTCAGGTTCTTTTGGAGGCTCTGGAATTACCTTTTCTGGTTCTTCTACTACGATGATTTCCTCTTCTTTTGCTTCTACAATTTCAGGCTCCGGTTCTGGTTCCGGCTCTGGCTCCGGTTCCTCTACAACAGGCTGAACAGCGGCTGTTTTTTCTGCAGAAGAATTCTTATTTAGCAGATTGTATTTTGACGGAACAACAAAAAGTATAAGCAGAGTTGCTATAATACAGATTATTGCACAGATTATACAGATAATTACAGGTACTTTTGTCTTTTTCACAACTTCCTCTTCTTCAGATTCAACGGAAGAATCGCCTTCCATTGTTTCCTTGTCATAAAGATTATCAAATTTAAGTGCACTGGACTGCTTCATCATTTCCAGTGTTGAATCCGGTGCAGGAGCAGAATTGTCTGAAGTATCAATGTCGTCCAGAAATGAACTGTCAGAGAACAAGTCATCTGAATTCAAATCTGCGGCAGAAACTGTATCTGCTGGATCCGTTCCAAAATCCGGAAGATCAAAACTTGTGTCGCTGACATCAGGAGCTGGAGCTTCTTCTGTTTCGGTTTCTGTCTTTGCATCGCTGGAAACTTCTGTATCAAAATCTGGAAGATCAAACGAATCAAATGAATCCGAGCCACTTTCTTCTGTTACAGTTTCTGAAGATGATTCAGGAACGCTTTCTGATTCCAATGTTACGTCGCTTGAAACGTCTGTGTCAAAATCTGGAAGGTCAAAACTGTCGTCTGATGCTTCTGCTGTTTCTGATGCAAACGAATCTGCGTCGCCAGCAACTGTTTCTTCTGATTCTGCTGGTTCCGTGGTGTCAAATGCATCTGAACTTTCAGAAGTTTCTGCACTTTCTGCAGTTGTGTCTGCCAAGTCTGAATCAAAGTCCGGAAGATCGAATGTATCAAGAGAGTCGGAACTGCTTTCTTCCGTTACAGTTTCCGAAGATGATTCCGATGCGCTTTCTATTTCCGATGTTACATCGCTTGAAACGTCTGTGTCAAAGTCTGGAAGATCAAAGCTATCATCTGATGTTTCAGCAGTTTCTGCTGTAAATGAATCTGCGTCGCCAGCAACTGTTTCTTCTGATTCTGCGGCATCAGTTGATCCTGCGTTTTCTGCATCTTCTGAATCTGAAGAACCTTTTTTCATAGCAGCGGCAAGAAGCCCGCCTGCAACTGCTCCAGCTGCGGCACCAGCAGCAAAAGCTCCTGCGTTACTTCCTGCATCTTCATCCTCTGCTTCTTCTGTCTGGTCAGCACCTTCAATCTTTTCATCAGAAAGAGAAAAATCTGAACCTGTATCTGCAAGGCGTTCTTCAAGAGTTCTGTTCACCAAAGTAACATCGGCAGAGCTTGTAAGTCCTGTTTCCGGATCAATAAGTTCAGCAGAAAGCTTACCGTCAGCATCAAGACCAATATTAAGCTTGATTTCAGAACTTCCCTTTGCATGAGCAACAAGATTGTCTATCTGAAGGGAATCTACATATTCTGCGTCTTCCATTGTTCCGTTTTCAGAACGGTACATATCTACTATTACACGAGTCTGATTATCTTTTGCGGTTGTTAAACCAAGAGTCTTCTTTCCAGGAGTATCTTCTTCAAGAATCGGATAGAAAGATCCGTCTGCCTGTCTGATGCCGATAGTCTTCATGTGAACCTCGCTTATGAATTACGCTTAGTATTCGTAAGAAACTTCTGTCATTGCTGACATTTCATTTACAGTTGTACCAAATTTATTTGCAACTGTGTAGTTAGTCATCTTTTTGAAATTACCTTTTTCGTCGAATTTAATAATCATCCTGCTTTCGATTTTATTATCTTCGCCGTATGTTGTAATTTCAGAAAGAACATCCTTTTCGCCATAGCGGAAAACTTCTTTTTTAGAAATTTCGCCGTCTGCCTTAATTGTTACAATTGTATCCTTTTTTCCAGATGCTGTATATGAATACTGTTTTTCTGTATCAAGACTTCCATCTGCAAAATATTCATATTCGCGGACAAGTCTGTCGCCGTCATACTTGTAAATCAATTTGCCTACAAGGACGCCGTCTGAATTATAAACGCTTTCTTCAGAAAGGTTTGCACCACTATAACCGTAAATTACTTTATTGCGAATTGAACCGTCTGCGCCGAATTCTGAAACATCTGTTTTCTTTCCATTTTTGTATGAGAACACGGCTTTCCATGAAAGGACTGATTCTGAATCATATCCAAGCTGTTCTACAAGAAGTCCTTTTTCATCATAGATATTCTGGATTTTATTCAGTAAAACGTCTTTTGCGCTGTACGCTGCTGATTCAATCTGATTTCCTTTTTCATCATATCTGTAGATAATTTTTGAACTTGGTGTGCGGAAATATTCACCGAATTTTGAAGAAATTTCATAATCAATTCTTGTTACAGTCTTTGCCTTTCCCTTAATCTGATAATCAGCTGTAACGTCATATGCGAATGCTGCAACTCCAGCTAAAAAAACAAGCAGAAATCCAACAATTTTTTTCATTTCCAAATCCTCCAGATTTGTCAAAAAGTCTTTCTATATGTTAGTATATCGGCAGAAAAGCGATGAATCTTTACGAATTAAAAGCCTTTGTAACATTAAGCAGAACCCTTCACTTTGCAAAAACGGCAGAAGAAATCAATATAAGTCCTTCTGCGCTCAGCCGCATTATCTCCCGTTTGGAAGAAGAAAACGGAACTGAACTTCTTGACCGTTCCAACAGAAAAGTTGAGCTTACGCCGAACGGCAGGTTGTTTGCAGAATTTGCAAAGGAAACATTGGAACGTCATTCAGACATGCAGGCTTCCTTTGAAGGCGACAGAAACAAGATTTCCGGCACCCTGCACGTTTATGCATCTGTAACTGCCTGTTATGTTATTTTACCACTTTTTATCAAAAAACTCTCAGAAAAATATCCGGGAATTCAGCTTGCCATAGAAACCGGCGATCCGGCTGGAGCAATTCCGGCTGTAAGGGAAGGACGTGCAAGCCTTGCCGTTGCCGCAATTCCAGAAGACGGACTTTCCTACATGGAAACAATCAGCCTTAAACGAAGTCCTCTTATTTTTGCCGCAAAAAATGATTCAGATTTTGATGTGACTGGTTCGCCGCAGGACATAATTTCTTCGGTTCCTTTGATTCTGCCAAAAACAGGACTTGCCCGCCGCCGCTTTGACGAATGGACAAAAAGCCGCAACGTAAAACCGGTAATTGCCGCAGAAACAGAAGGTAACGAAGCCATCCTTGCGCTTGCACAGCTTGGCTTGGGAATAGGGCTTGTTCCACAGATTGTTCTGGAAAGCGGCCGTTACCAGAATACGTTTACAATTCATCCGGCCGGAAACATAATGGGATATTATGACATTGGATTTATACGCAGAAGCGAAGCATACGGAACTCAAAATGCAAGAAGAATCAGGGCAGCCGTAAGCGACATCCTGCACTCCACAGATTGGAAAGGACTTATGAAATGACAGAAAAACAGTTTCTTGCATTTGATGCATTCAGAAATGATTTTAAAAATATGATTTCTGTATGGAGCGGGGCGGTTTCGAACCTTGCCGAACTTCAGAAAGAAGCAGCTGATGCGGCAAAAACTCCGTCGTACAATATCGAAACGCCGGTAGTGTACAACACTGCGCTGGATTCCATTACACAAAATGATGAAATAAAGATTATTGTAATTGGAGACAATCCTGGCAAAAACGAACAGCTGTTGAAAAATAGAAAATATCTTGTCGGCCAGGCCGGGAAGATCGGCGAAGGATTTTTCAGAAAGAATCCTGAACTGGGTATAGACTTCCGCCGCAATGCGATAATACTGAATAAAACGCCTGTTCATTCTGCAAAAACGGCCCAGCTTAAATATATTAAAAAAGCCGGCGGGTTTGCCACAGAAAAGCTTCTGGAAGAAACTCAACTTTGGATGGCAGAAAAAACCGCTGAAATAGCGGCTATTCTTGGCGCAGAGATCTGGTTAGTAGGTTACAACGACTTAAAAGCAAAGGGACTTTTTTCTGTTTATCGCGATGAATTAAAAGAACGCTGCACAAGGCTGGGCATTCTGGACAAGCTGCTTGTATTCCAGCATTTTTCAATGAACCGTTTTTCTATTGATCTTAAGGCTTTTATGGGTAGAAGCAGTTTTAGTTCACTGCATGAAGCCGTGCACGCACTGGGCATACAGCACCGGAACGAAATTTTTGGGGTATAGGCAGCGAGACAGAATGGTGAATTTCGGGGAATCAATTAAAAAATAGCGCGAAGGAGGAAAACTGCTTTCAAAAACACTCTGTTTATGGATGCCGCGTTAGCGGCAGAGTTTATAGTTCCTATGCCATAAACAGCGTGTAGCACGCTAGCGTGCGGTTTTGAAAACAGTTTTTCGACTGGGAGCTATTTTTTACATTTCAGAACAATTAATTCGCTATTCCGCCTAGTAAATCTTGTCCCCTAAAAGACGCGCGGCAAGCTCCACGGCAAGAATTGCAGTCTGATTGCGTATATCCAGCACAGGATTTACTTCTACGATTTCCGCAGACCTTACCATTTTGGTTTCTGCCATTTCTTCCATAAGCAGAAGGGCTTCGCGGTTGCTAAGTCCCGCCGGCAAAGGAATACCGGTTCCTGGCGCAAACATAGGATCCAGAACGTCCATGTCAAAACTTACGTGAACAATATCAACACGGCTTTTAAAGAAAACTATAACCTTCTTGAGTATTGCGGAAAAGCCGTAGCGGTCTATGTCGCTCATTGTGAATACTGTTACGCCGGCCTGCCTCATTACTTCTTTTTCGCCAGGATCCAAATCGCGGCAGCCTACAAAACACACATTTTTAGGATCAACCTTTGTTCCTTCATAATAAAGATTTGTAAGTTCAGGCAGTCCGTATCCGCAGCTTGCAGCAAGGCATTCTCCGTGGATGTTGCCGGTCGGAGTTGTTTCCGGTGTATTAAAATCGCCGTGGGCATCTACATAAAGCACGCCCAGCTTTTTCTTATTCTTTTTTGCAAATGCGCCCATCCCGGCAAGACTTCCCAACGCAACCGAATGGTCTCCCCCTAAAACCAAAGGAAACGCCCCGCACCCCGCTGCGTCACAAACTTCTTCTGCTAATGCTGAGGTTGCCTCAACAATCGGTTCAAGGTATTTTGCCTTTGGATTACCGGTTTTCTCATACGCAGCTGAATCTATCTGAATGGGACAGTCATATTTTGAAACTGTATGACCAAGCCCTTCTATTCGCTGGCGAATTCCCGCAAGTCGGATTGCACTTGGTCCCATGTCGGAACCGTGACGGCTTGCGCCAAAATCCAGAGGCATTTCAATAATGTGTACGTTCATGTTTCCTCCACTATTCCAGGATTGTAATCTCTACTCGGCGATTTGCAGCCTTACCTTCCGGGCTGCTGTTGTCGGCAACCGGTTTATGGGAGCCGCTTCCCTTGCAGATAAATTTTTCTGCAGGAATGCCGCGTGCGGCAAGTTCTTTTGCTATTGCATGAGCACGCTGTGCAGAAAGTGTCATTTCGCCGCGTTCGTTTCCAGTGGCGGCAGTGTGTCCTTCTACCAGAAACTGCGACTGCGGTGTCTCCCGCAAAACCGATGCAATCTGGTCAAGACGAAATTTTTCGCCCGGCAGAAGTTCTGCACTGTCCGGCTTAAACTGAAGATTCTGCACCGTAAGCCTGATTCCGGCCGGCGTATTTTCGACCTTAATCGGTTTTTCAGCCGCTTTCTGACCGTTCTCGCCAGCCCCTGTGTTTCCGCTGTTCAGGCCGGAAGCAATTTCTGCACTGTCCCTGCGCTTTCCATTATAACCGCTCTTTTCAAATCTGCCAGAATCTTGTGCCCCATTTTTACTGTTTCCCGGCTGGCGGGCTTCGGCAACAACAGCACCGCCTTTAAAAGGCTCACTCTCAACAGTAACTTTTTTAGCCAGCGATTCAGCTTCTTCATCCGAAATTGCCGCAACCCTCTGAAGCGCACGGATTATTCTGCTTCTGTCTACTGCCGGAGGATATTCCGTAAACAGCGAAATCGTTCCCCTGAACGAAACGTTTTTTCCATCTGTATAAACAAAAGTTTCATCAACCGAATCGCGAACAACAATGGCATTACCAGTTTCCTTGCTTATATACATGGTGGCCTCGTGCTTTCCCATTGCCTGCTTCAAGTCGCGGTCGCCGCCAAAATCCATGTAAAGATTCGCACCATAACGAGTAGCCCATCTTGCACTTACGACATAAACTTCTTCGCCGCGGACAGTTTCATCACCAGTATACGTATACTGAACGTACATCGGGATTTTTGTAACAATTCCTTTATTAAGCGGATCCACTGCGCGCACTGCCTGAGCCTGCCACGAATCACCATGGCGGATTTTGTTTGCAGTAAAAGCCGGAAAACTCCTGAACGAAGGATAACCGTGATCTTCTATCATCGTAAGGATTCCGTCTGAAGAAATTTTAAATCGGGAAGGAATTGAATCATGAATCATGTCGCCTACAATTGCAGAAGCCCTTACCGTATCCTGAGAAACATAAAAGCTTCCCTCATAAAGTTCACCGTCATTTGAAATAAAAGACCTTACCTCGCGGTTTAAAAGCCCTGTGTAGCGGTTATTTTCATATCGTCTTAAATCAGTGCGCTCTACTAAAGAATAGTTTCTAGTGCCGTTATAGCGGAACTGCACTTCATCTGCATAAACTGCCGCCAGAAAAGTCAAAAAACTAAAAAAAACAGAAAAGATTTTCTTCACAAGCTCCTCCAAAAAATCCGGCTCCTGCGCAAAAACAGGATTTTACCGCACGCCTATATTTTCGGCTTTTGAAATTTTTTCTAAAAAGTTTTTTTAATATTCCGATAAATGAACTATGAGACTATCGAATAAACCGAACATTGTAACTGGATCTATCTTACTGCTGGGAGCTGCATTCTTTTCGATTGCGCTGGCTTTACTCCCAATGGATTTTGGCGCTTACGGGCCAGGAAGCAGTTCTTCTCTATATACAACAGCATATAACATTGGAGAAATTCTTTTCTCTGTATACGGATTTTCAAGCATTTTGATTCCTGTATTCCTTTTTATTGCAGGAATTTCATGCTTTGCTTCACGCTGGACTGCAAGAAAATCAATGAGGCTTCTTACTGCAGTCGTTCCGTTCTTTACTTCCGTTATTATAGAAAAAATCTGCCGTGCAATGCTTGAATACCCGGACGATTTTACTAGCATTAAGGTTGCACTTACTGTTTCAATCGGTGCTTTCCTTGTTGCTATAGAAATCCTTACGGCCGGACTTATTGCCGACCGCGTAAACGATAGGCTTTTCCACAGCGGAAATCATTCTGACCGCGATGACGACGATTTCTTTACAGAAGATTCCGGCAGCACTAAAGAAAACAACGAAACTGTTGCAGAAGAAACTGCACCGGCTGAACCAGCTGTACTTATTCAGAATGCAATGACAAAAACTTCGAATACAACTGAACAGACAGAACCAGCTGTTCCTGGACCATTTGATCATATTTTTGATGAACCGACTGTTGAAGTTGCAGAAGCAGATTCAACAAAAGCCGAAGAGACTGTCAGCGTTCAGGCAGAAAACACAGTTTCAAGCGAAGAAACAGATGAAGTACCTGCCCAAGAACCGCTTCTTTCAAAAGAAGAATACGATGCCCTTAACAGAATTAACGAAGAACTCATTGAAACAAAGGCAGATGAAACTCAGCCTTCTGAATTAATTGCAGAATCAGCTGAAGAAAACCTTGAACTTCCAGAAGAAGAGCAGATTGAATGGCCTTCTACAGACGAAATAATTTCTCAAGCCGGAATAACAAAATCAGAGGAACTTTCTCTTTTAGGCGATGAAGCCGGCGACGAATCGGAACCTGACAGAGAAACTTCAGCATTTGCAGAAGAACCGGAAAAAGAAGAAGATTCATATGCTGCAGAAAGCGAAGAAACATCTGAATATGACGGAAGCGACTTTACAGAACTCAACAACGCAGATGAGTCAGATTCAGAAAATTCTTACGAAACAGAAGAATCTTCAGAAAGCCGCGATGAACTTTACGATGTACCGGAAATCCCAAAAAATTCAGACGGCCAGAAAGAATCAGATCCTTACACAGACTTTGGATTTGACCAAACAGAAACTTCAGAAAGCAGCGAAAGCTATGACTCAGACGGATATTTTGACAATTCAGAAAATCCATATTCTGACGCTGAATTCATAAACTCAAAAACTCAAAAAAAAACTGAAAACACTCTCGACCCGGATTTCTTTGACATCGACATGAATGAAGAAGAACCGGATACAGACGATGCAATAGAACAGAAACGTTCATTACTTGACGACATGGTAGATGCTCAGGAAGATGACGATGATTTTGAGGGACATTTTGCAGAATCAGAAAGCGCAGAAGAAGATTCTGAAACTTCTGACGAAACAGAAGCCGCTTCAGAAGAATCCGAATTCAGCGATTCTGACGAAGATGATTTTGGCCGCACTAGCTCCACCTTCAACATCGCTTCAGACATCTTTGCGGACATGGAAGAAGACGCCCGCGAGCAGATTGAATCCGGCAAAAAGCCTTCCCGCTTTGCCCAGCCGGAATACGATGCCGCAATGAATCCTTCTGCACCGGAATCCGCAGATTCAGACGATGGCGGCCTGGCTGATTCTGAAAGCGCAGGCACAATGTCCGGCATAGAGACAGCCGAACCGCCGGCACGCACAACAGTTGCCACTGAACCAAAACCACTCGGCAACAGGGCAAAACCTAAAAAGCCGTACATTGTTCCTACAGATCTTCTTGAACAGTACGAAGATGACCAGTACTGGATCATTGACGATCAGACAAAAAATGATGCAGTAAAGCTTAAGGACACTCTCAATCAGTTTGGAATTGAAGCAGAAGTAATCGGCATTAAAAAAGGCCCTGTAGTTACAATGTTCGAACTTGCACCTGCTCCTGGCGTTAAACTCAGCAAAATCGTATCGCTTCAGGATAACATTGCGCTCAGCCTTGCCGCTTCAAGCGTGCGAATCGTAGCGCCAATCCCAGGAAAAGCTGCCGTCGGAATTGAAATTCCTAACAAAAAGCGTTCAATCGTATCTTTCCGCGAAATGATTGAGCAGGATCTTCCTGAATTCAAGAAAATGGCAGTTCCTGTAATTCTCGGAAAAGACATTTTAGGTAAATCACAGATAATCGACATTGCAAAAACACCGCATCTTTTGATTGCGGGTGCAACTGGTGCCGGTAAATCTGTCTGCGTTAACTCGCTCATTCTTTCAATCCTTTACAAACGCTCTCCAAGAGAAGTAAAGATGATTCTTGTAGATCCAAAAGTTGTTGAACTTAAGCTCTACAACGACATTCCTCACCTTCTGACTCCTGTTATTACAGAACCGAAGAAAGCGCTTCAGGCACTCCAGTACTGTCTTTGCGAAATGGAACGCCGCTATGCACTTCTCGACGGCATGGGCGTACGCGACATTTCTAACTACAACAAAAGAATTGAAGAACGCCACGTCGCTACAGAAAAACTGCCTTACATCGTTGTCATCATCGATGAATTTGCAGACCTTATGGCAACAAGCGGACGCGACCTTGAATCAATTGTTGCCCGCCTTACAGCAATGAGCCGAGCAGTCGGAATTCACCTTGTTCTTGCAACACAGCGTCCGTCTGTAAACGTAATTACAGGTTTGATTAAAGCAAATATTCCTAGCCGAATCGCATTCATGGTTTCAAGCCGAACTGATTCCAATATCATCATTGATTCTGTCGGTGCAGAAAAACTTCAGGCAAGGGAGACATGCTCTACGCAAGCGCAGTTGATCCTTATCCGGTGCGCATTCAGGGAACTTTTGAGAGCGACAATGATGTTGAAAACGTAGTTAATTACGTTAAGACTCTTGGCGAACCGGAATACATTGACGACGAAATCTTTATTGAAGACGAAGAAGACGAAGAAGCTTCTCCAAACCTCTTTAGTGACGGCGACGATCCGCTCTACGAACAGGCTTTGGACATTGTAATTCAGGCAGGAAAAGCAAGCGCCTCTTACATTCAGCGCCGCCTTAAAATAGGCTATAACCGCGCCGCCCGCCTTGTAGAGGAAATGGAAGCCCGCGGAATCGTAGGTCCCGCAAACGGCTCAAAACCAAGAGAAGTTATTCACGTTCCGAGTTAAACAGCAACCCTCTATTTCGAACAGGCTCTTTTAAGAATTTCGATTAATGGTTCATAATCCTTTCTTAAATCTGCCTGCTCTTCATTTACCATTACTTCGTATTCATTGTGGAAAAGACGGTCTTTGCCGCTGATCGGCATGTACTGAACATCGCTGTGAATGTAGTAATGCTCTATGCAGCCCATCGGCAAAATATAAACCCGCGCAGTTTCTATTGCTGCCAGAATAAGCCAGGTTGCGTTGATTATAAGCGGAACCGTACTTGCAAGCGGAATCGGCAAAATATCCATTAGCCTTTTTTCAAGTTTAAGGACTCCCATAAGAACCACAGCCTTAAAAGTATCAAGTCCTTCTGGTTTTTCGTATTTTGTGTAAAGAGCCTTCAGTTTTTCTACAAAAGTATCAATTTCCGGGCTGATTGAAAAGTCAATTTCGCAGACAGATCGGCCAATTGTAATAAGATAGGATTCCAGCCTGTAAATAAGTTTTTCCAGAGTCACCGGACTTTCCAGTTCGCGCTTAGTAAAAAGCTGACGGTAAAACGGAGACTGCTTTTCATACTGTTTTTCCAACCATGCCGCAGGACGTTCATCTTCGCAAACAACATCCCTCAATTTTCCGGCAAAAAGAGAATCAAGGTCGGTTATAATGCGTCCGTCAGTTCCTAGAAGCGAACAGACCTTAAAGAAAACGCCCAGCTCGTCTTTTCCACCAACATCGATTACTCCAGTACCGGCAGTTCCATAATGATTGTCTACGCATCCCAAAAGATTTGTAAACATCTGCTGATCGGTATATCCTTCCACAAAAATCTGATTATCACTAAAAAAGAACTGCTTGTGATAAGTGTTAAAGCGCGGCAAAAAACGCCTAAGCAATATTTCATCTTTTTCGCTCATTTGCTCAATGCTTGTAGGCACCCTGTTTACATGGCATACAACAACACCCACTAAATCTTCAGCAAATCTAAGGTCTATAAAATACGGCGAATGAGTAATAAGAAAGATAATTCGTTCCGGGTTCTGCGAAACTGCCTTGCGGATTTCGTTCATAAAAAACGACTGAAACTGCGGGTGAAGATGAAGTTCCGGCTCATCCAGAATAAGGACACTGTTTCCAAACCCATAAAGGGCTACTAGAAGCGTAAGAATTTCTTTAAGCCCGTGACATTCGCCTTCCTTAAGGTTATATTCAACTCCCCACGCCTTGTTTACGACAATCGGAACAAACCTGCCGTCCGCACCTTCTTCAAAGCGGATAGTTTTTCCGAACATATTGGAAAGAACTTCCTCTATTTTTTCGCGAATTGCAAAATCTTCCTTTAATTTTGAAAGAATTTCTTCCTGATTAAGGCGTTCAGAGCGCAAAAAATCAACTTTATATCCTTTTTCTTCAAACTGACGGCAAATTTCTTCTGCCAGAAGAGTTTTTCCGGAACCGTTTGGACCTACAATAAGGTTAATCTGATTCCAGTAGCTTTTTTTAAAGACAGCGCGTCCCCACAAAAACGGCAGCCGGACTTTTGTTTCTACAGTTATCATAAAAACCTCCGAAAAAAAGCATCTGACAGAAAGCAGAAAAATCTAAATTTAAAAAACTAAAACAAAAAAATAACTACCAGTCGAGGAACATATTTCAAAACCGCACGCTAGCGTGCTACACGCATTTGTGCCTTGGAACTATACACTTTGCCGCTAACGCGTCAGCACAAATGAGTGTTTTTGAAATACGTTTCTCTCCTTCCCGTTATTTTTTTATTAATTTCCTAAATTTAAAATTATGACTAACTAGTCTTTTCTGCGAACCTCAAATTCAATTTTAGGCGTCTTTACCGAAGATTCCGAGCGACGCTTGTATTTTTTGTAAAGAACTTCCTGAGCGCGCAGAAGCTGTTCATCATTCTTAACTGGAATTTCTGACCAGGTTCCGTTTTCAGAAAGTGCGAGCGCATTTTCATTGTCTTCAAAATAAACGTCAAGAATTTCCTTAACTTCTTCAAAAACCTTTTCGTCAAGAATCGGGAACATAAGTTCTATACGGCGATCAAGGTTTCTAGGCATCCAGTCTGCGCTGGAAAGATAAATTTCGTCATCGCCGCCATTCTGAAAATAGAATATGCGAGAATGTTCAAGGTAGCGGTCAACAATAGAAACGACCTTTATGTTTTCGCTCAAACCTTTTACACCCGGAACAAGCATGCAGACACCGCGTACGTTCAGCAAAACTTTTACGCCGGCCTGACTTGCCTTGTACAAAGCTTCAATAACTTCTTCGTGGGTAAGCGCATTCATCTTTGCCATTATCAATCCCGGATGTTCAGGATCGCTTCGTTCTATCTCCCTCTGAATCATAGAAAGGATTTTTGATTTAAGCGTTACCGGCGCCATGCCAAGCTGCTTCATTGACTGAAGCGTTGAATAACCCGTTACAAGGTTAAAGAACAAAGTTGCGTCGTTTACTATTTCATTGTTTGAAGTAAACAGCGAAAGGTCCGAATAGATTTTCGCCGTTCTTGGATTGTAATTTCCGGTTGCAAGATGCGCATAGCGGCGGATTGTTTCGCTTTCACGGCGCATTACCATAATAATTTTTGCGTGAACCTTAAGGTTTACAAGCCCGTAGATTACAGTAACTCCGGCGTTTTCAAGTTGGTTCGCCCATGCAATGTTTCTTTCTTCATCAAAACGCGCCTTTAATTCAACAAGAACAACAACCTGCTTGCCGTTTCTGGCAGCACGTTCAAGAGCTGCAACAATAGGAGAATCCTTACCGGTTCTGTACAAAGTCATTTTTATTGCAAGAACTTTAGGATCGTCAGCTGCATCGCTTATGAACTTTACAACAGGATCATAAGATTCATACGGAACATGAAGAAGCACATCATGCTGCTTTAATGTATCCCAATAATATTCATCTCTCGGAAGATTTACGGAATAGAAATTCTGCCACTCTGGGAAGCTCATTGTGCCGTCATCAATGTCACGCAGTTCCATAAGGGCACCAGGATTCAATATTCCGTCAATGCGGTAAACATCGTCTTCGCAGAGTTCCATTTTTTCCATAAGGAATTTTGTAATTGTTTCGCTTGTTTGATTGCAGGCCATCATTACAGGGAACGAACTCTGGCGCTGAACAAGAACTTCTTCCATTGCGTCTACAAAGTTGCGGCCAGAATCTTCATCAACGGCAAAATCTGCGTCGCGGGCAATCTTAAAGAGAAGAGTTTCTTCAACTGCAAAACCAGGAAAAAGATGAGTTCCGTACTGTTCAATTATTTCTTCAGTAAGCGCAAACTGCTTTCTTCCATTTTCACTAGGAAGCCAGACAATCTGCGGAATTCCAGAAGGAATCTGCACAAAAGAAATGCGCGGAAGGTCATCGCTTCCCTTAAGAATTTCGTTTGCATTTCTGATTCCCGAAATTGGCTTAAGCAGAAAGGCAACGTTTTCTGTAAGGTTTCCGATATGAGGAAAAACTTCCGTGTCCGTCCTGAGCGGAGTAAGGAGCGGAAGAACTTCATTCAAAAAGAAATTAAGGGCAAAATCGCTCTGTGCGGCAGAAAAATCTTCCGGTTTTACATAGCAGATGCCTTTTTTTGCCATTGCAGGCAGAACGTCATTTTTTAAGCAGTCATGCTGAGTCCTGATTATCTGGTGGCTGCGAGCAGAAATCTGCTTTAAAACCATTTTTGGCTTAAGCCCTGAAACATCAGCCTTATCCGGGTCAGAAAACTGCATTCTTTTTACGGACGCAACGCGAACCTGAAAAAATTCATCAAAATTGGAAGTAATTATGGAAAGAAACTGCAGACGTTCCAAAAGCGGCAGTTCTTTTCGCAAAGCCTGATGAAGAACTCGTCCGTTAAATTCTATCCATGAAAGTTCTCTGTTAAAAAACCTTGATTCCATTTGAACAACCCCCTTTAGAAAAACTACAAAAGAATGATTTTATAGCCAAATACGGACTCGAATAATTCCCCTTTTTCTTCCAGGGCAATGCGCTCAAGTGCCAGATTTTTAATTCCCTTTGAATTTATGACAAGATTGTCATTTTTCAGCTTTATTTCTACTTCGCCTAAAGTCTGACCGTGGCTTCTGTCCAGGGCATCCGCAATGCGCAGAATCGCAGTAAGCTTCAGAATCTGCATTCGCTCGCTTCGCGCAAGAATCTGGAACTGCTCGCTGTCCTGCGGCTGCTGTTTTCCGCGGTGGTAGCGTGCAATTGTTGCAATAATAATATTTTCCGTTCTGGTCAGACCAAAAATTTCTGAATGGCGGATTATGTATTCACTGTGCAGATGGTGGTTACTCATGTTGATGAAGTTGCCGATATCGTGAAGGATTGAAGCAACTTCCAGAAGCAGGCGCGAACGCGAATCCAGCGACATTTCCTGTTCAAGACACTGATATATTTTAAGCGCATTCTGCCTTACGTGTTCGGCATGAGATTCGTCACCATGATATTTTTTAAGCAGGTTTGCAGAACTTGCAATAATCTGCTCGTTGAATTCATTTTTAAGTTCTTCGCTAGGAATTTTTGTCTTGCTTATGATAAGACCATCGCGAATGTTTGTTTCCGGAACGATGATTGTCTTTACGTTTGTATGATGCAAAAACATCTTGTAAATCATAAGGCTTACTGGAAGCGTCTGCGCATCGTTGTAGGAAATTTTAAAACGGGCAACACATTCATCTACGGAATACTGCTGGATTTCATCAACAAAGCGGTCAAAATTTTCACGTTCAATTGACCACAGCCATGTAGAAATAGGCATTCCGGCGTTAATTGCCGCAAGCGTTGCATCCGCACCAACCGCAATAAACTGACTGGTTTCGGCAATGTTCAGTTCACTTTCAAAAAGCCCCTTTGCGTTGATTGTATACTCTTCTACGTATCGCTGAATATCTTCCAGACTGCTAGTCTGCCCCCTCATTTTTGGCGCAAGCCTTACCGTTCCAAGATGAAGGCTGTGTGCACCTGCCATTTTACCCTTTTTCATAAGCATAAGCTCTGTTGAGCCGCCGTTTACTTCAAGAATCATGGCATTTTCTGCCCTTAATGTAGGCGCTTCGTCCTGAAGACATTCTGAAACCGCAAGATACATAAGGCGGTTTTCTTCAATTCCGTCTATAACGCGAACCCGAAAGCCAGTTGCAGAAAAAATTTTATCCATTACAGGATCTTTATTTGTAGCTTCGCGGAATGCGGATGTAGCAATTATATTTGTCTGAGAAGGCACAATTCCCCAGCCGCCAAGCTGTTCCTTGTAGCGCTGGAGAATATGAAGGCACTGAGACTGTGTTTCGCGGCTTATAAATCCCTGCGTAAACACATCCCGCCCTAGAGAAATCGGCATTTCTGCACGGTCAAGAACGTTTCTTTTTCTTTCAGAATCGAATTCGGCGACAAGCAGGCGAACACCTGTAGAACCAATTTCAATAACTGCTTCTGGAGTAGCCATACTCATCTCCTTAATTTTAAAATATTACAATTTATCAATAAGCATAGAACACTTTCCGCTAGGAATAGGAAGTGTCTTCTTTTTCTGATCAATGATATTGATTGTAAAGTAATAAAGTTTTTCGCTTTCCATCTGAATTTCCCATCCTCGAGGACTCTTATTGCTCAGAATAGTAATAAGGTTTCTCTTAAGGGAAAGATTTTCGATTCCCATTATTTCAAGGTTAGGAATAATCCAGTCTACAGTCTTACGAGGAAGGCTTATAGAAAGACCGATTACATTCTCTATCATAAGAGCGATTGTCGAAAGGCCTGTTGAAGCAAGGAAATGTGCCCTTGGGAAACTGTCATCCCCTTCAAGGACAGCTTTCTGTGCACTCTGCGGTTTGTATGCTTCAAATACATCACCTTTCTGCTTTTCGTCTGTTGGCATAAGACCTTCAAGAACAAAGTACAGGTGACGGATTGAACATTCGCGGGCAAGTTCGTAGCGCTGATATTTTTCAAGTCCCTTGATGATCATAAAGTTGAACATAGGGAAAACGCTTCCTCTGAAACCTGCACCTTCATTGCTAAACAGCGGGCTATCTGCCGAAAGTGACGGGAACGGATGATCCGAACCGAATGTTTCCGGATTAGTAAGGTGAGCAATAAGCGCATCGGATTTGTCGGCACTTGGAATTTCCGCAAGAAGAGCCCAAAAGCCGGCAACAGTTTTTTCAGGAAGTTTATTGCCGTCCTTGTCCAAATCGTGGTAGAAACCTGTTTCGTTATCCCACATCATGGAGTTGATGCGTGTCTTTAAAGAGAAATAATTGCGGCGATACTGGAAACTCAATTCCTTGTCATTAAGGATATCTCCCAATGCAGACATGTGAGCACAGTTAATAGCCATACACGCATTAAAATCAATAGGATAATAAGCCTTTTCGCGCGGCGCGTTGAACATTGTACTTGCAGTTGCTGGTGCAGCATAAAGACCGTTTTCCTGTTTGAATGTTGCGTCAATCCATGCAATGTATTTCTGAAGGACAGGCATGATTTCCTTTATGCGTTTTTTGTTTGCAGACTTGTGATAAAGATTGAATTCTGCCCATGCAAACAAAGGAAGCCCCACACCTTCCGGATTATCTGGAGAAAGCATAGGTTCATTTGTCTTTGCATCGTAACGCCAGCGGATTGCGCCGTTTTCTTCCTGCTGCTTGTAAAAATAATCAATGTTTAGGTTTGCATCGTAATTGCGGTTTGAATACACCAGGAAAAAAGAAGAGAGGATGGACTCAAACTGATCAATAACTAATTTCTCTCCGACAGGATACATAAAATAACCATCAGACGTTTTTTCGCCAGTCTTTGGATTGATCCAGTAATCCGAGAGCATTGTCCACGTCTTGTTATAAATATCTACAAAATCCTGATCATAAAAATGGATTTTTGGAAAATCATGTTTGTTCACAAAAACTCCTAGAATCCTGCCTGTAGGGGCAAGATTTTTTCTAAGTATATCACAAATTTTCATAAAACGGTATAATTTTCCGAGATTTTATATATTTTTATATGAAGAAACTTAAAGTTTTACAGAATCTGTCTTAATAAAGAAGGAAGCAGAGGGAAAAATGTACCAGTCATTCGTCTATGTAGAAGTAAGAATTCAGTTGCCGGCAGTTGATACGGTTTTTTATACAAATGAAAAGACTCATAAAATCTGCATTAATGAAAAGGTACTGCAGCAGGTTTATCTTCTAGCAAAAGCCTTGGAATGCAAGCGTCTTTCGATTTCTGACGTTGAACACATTACAAATCTTGTTTCAAAACAGGAAAGCGGAAAAGACCTGACCGGATATTCCGTAAAGATTGCCGAAGGCGGAAAGCTGAACCTTCTGTTCCACAGTCACCAGAAGACGATTTTAATCGAAGAAGTAAGGATTGAAGAAGACCTCGGACGCCTTACACATGCAAACGGAACGACAAGGATGGATTATTCCTGCGCAGGCAACCCGAGCATACGCATACGTACCCAGCCAAGCTTTGAACTAGGGGAAGAAGTTCATATTTTTCTGGAAGAGCTGCGCAGGCTTACCCAGTACATGAACATTGCAAACGATTCTTTCCGGGACGGTTCAATACGATGCAATGCCTATGTAGCGCTTTCCAAATATCCGGATCATCCGGACTATTACGTAAAGCTGCGCAACCTGAACTCATTCAACTTTGCACGCAAAGCCGTAAACCATGAGCTTACACGACAGGAAAACATGATTACCGCCGGTGAAAAAATTCCGAGCGAAAGCCGCATCTGGAACGAGGCAAAATCCTGCACAGAAACTTTCCAGGAACGTCAGATAAACAGAATCCGCTTTGAACATCTGAATCCACCACAGACAATCAACCTGGAAATTGCCGAACAGAATTTTACGGACACAGAATTTGAACTGCCGGAATCAAGAAGACAGCGGCTAAAAAAACAGTACGGAGTAAGCCGACTTAGGGCAGAATTCCTTTGCGACACTAAAGAGCGCGCAGATTTTTTTGAAAAGACATGCAGCCTCGGTGCAAATCCGCTTAACGCTGCTCATTGGATTGCAAGCGAACTTACACGACTTTTAAACAAATCAAATCTTTCGATAAAAAAATCAAAGATAACGGAAGCAAATTTTGCCTGGATTATAAAAAAACTGGATTCGAGCGACATCCACAGTGCTACAGCAAAAAAACTGCTCCGCGCAACATTTGAAACTGGCCATTCCCCTGAAAAACTGATGAAAACGCTGAACATAAGCGAAATGAGCAGCGAAAAGGAACTTCTTCCGTTTATCAAAAAAGTAATTCAGGAAAATCCGGAACAGTGCAAAACCCTTAAGAACGGAGAAATGCCACCGCTTGAATTCCTTACAGGCCTTGTAATGAAGGAAACCAGCGGAAAAGCCGTCCCTCAAATCGTAAAGAGTCTCCTCAAGGAAGAACTTAACATAAGCGTAATTTACGTAATTACAACCGGAGGAGCAATTTCTGCAGTCCGCCACAACGACGGCACAATTTCAAGCGGCGATGCTTCAGAACTTAAAATGATTGCAGAGCGCATAAGCCCGGACACACCGATTCAGTTTACATCTGCGGGTCAGTACCTTAGCGAAGAGCTGGAACCTTCCAACTGGGCAGACCTTATTTCTGAAATTGCACTGAGAATTAATGCAGGAACCGCAAGCGGAATCGTAGTAACCCACGGAACATATACGCTTTCTTACACAGCGGCACTTCTGTACTGGCTTTTTTCTGATGCAGAAGTTCCGATTGTGCTTACAGCATCTTCAACGCTGCCTTCTGAATCTACAGAAGCAGAAACAAACCTGCGGCTTGCAATAGAAACTGCATCAGAAAAAAAGAACGGCGTTTACGTTGCGTTCGGCGGAAAAATTCTTTCGCCGTTAAACCTGCACTTTGACCGCCCGGGTAGCTTTTTCAACTGGAATCTGGATGAAGCAAAATTTACTGAAAGCGGTCCGATTGCAAACGTATTCAACGGAATAGGCGAACTGGACAAGGACGTCCTCAGCAGAATGCTTGTGGAAGCTTCCAGCCGGATGTTTATGTGCCGCCTTTACCCAGGATTCAGAAGTGACCTTTACAAGGATATCCTTAAATATTCGCCGGTTCATTCAATTGTTCTGGAAATGTACGGAATCGGTTCCGGAAACGTTTCGGACAGCGACTTTTCGCTTAAGAACATGCTTCTTGCAGGAAACCGCCGCGGAATCCGCTTTTACTGTACCAGCCAGCAGAAAATAAGCCTGGACTTTTCCCAGTACGTTACTGCGCACGGCGTATGGCGTGAAGGTGCCGTGCCAATGGGCTACCTTACAACAGAATCAGTGATTGCGCTGTATTTTGCCTGCGCAATCACTGCAGACAACGATCAAGAATTTGACGAATTGATGGAACAGTACGCCGCTATATATTCTAAATAACCTTAATTAAGGCTGTTTATTCAGCAGCGGCTTCCTCTTCCTCTGGTGTTTCAGCCTTTTCCTGAGCGGCAACAGTGTAAATCAACCTGATGTTTTCTGTGTCTGACTTATGCCTTGACTTAAGGAGGAGTGACTTTGTTGCCGGCTGGTAGATGTATCCTGAAGAATTATATGTTTCAAACCTGTAGTCAGAGCGGAACGCAATGTCGTAAATGTAAATTGCGCGGAACGGATCAATTCCGTTTACAATCAGGTAGTGAGTATAAGACATAGGGAAATCAATAGAAACCGTAATAGTACCGGCCTCATCATTCTTGTAAGAAATATTGCCCGCACAAGTCCATGCCCATACACATTCATTGTTTTCAAATCCAAGCACTTCAAAGTGAGGATAATAGCTGTTTCCGTGAACCGCAATCGGATACAGTTCACCAAGAGTATGAACATCAAATGAAGAACTTTCCTTAAGGTATGAACCTACAATAAATCTACCGCCAGCAATATAATCGTTGCTGCCGGTAAGGCGTCCAAACCTTAAGAGTGAATCACCAGCTTCTACAGCCTGAATGACAGAAAGGAATGTACCCTTTTCTGCAAGAGTAATAAGATTGTCATCAAGATTGCAGGAAGCCTGAATTCTGGCTACACACTTAACCGCAGCCGGATAGAGCAGCGAAGCAAGAGGAGAAGCCTTTTCTGCAAGATTGTCGTATACGCAAAGAACAGCAGAAGCCTGCTGAACAGTCATGCCTTCAAGCTCTTGGGTAGCAGTTCTTGAAAGCATAGCTTTAACACTTTCGCTGCTTTCATTCATCAGCATGTAATCGCTTATGAACTGCGTACTGTAAATATCAAGCGAATCCGCAGAAGCCGCGCGCTGCACCAGATCAGCATAAGACTGAAGCTGAAGCTGAAGCGGTTCATTAACCTTTGCAAGCGTGTCAAAATATGGCGCGGACAGGAACGTCCTTGCAGTACTCTTCTTGAAACCGGCAGGAACAGCATCCAGGGCTTCGTTGTAACGGCCCTTTTCTGCCATTGCCGCAACATAGGAAACGGCTTCCTGCTCGCCGATTGTAGCAGCATCAGACGGAATCTGCGCAAACGAATTGATAAGGTTTGTCTTAAAGTTTTCAATTACTGCAAGATATGAAGATTCAGAAGAAGCTTCCAGACCAGCAATCTGATCAAATGAGAAAGAACGGCTCTTGTCATAATAAGCATAGGAAGCAGTATTCTTTTTGCACGTAAACACAACACGATTAGAATCAATATCGCCGACAGAAAATTCCCAGTCAGTCCTTTTACTGAAAATCTGAAGCCTGTCATCAGACTGACTTGTAATTGTTGCCCCGGAAACCAGTCCGTACGGCAAAGAGAATGCAGTAACGTTATCCGGCATTTCTGCTTCAATCAAAAGATAGGCATGAGGATTTTCATCACTTACAGAGAATTTAAGGTTAATATTGTTAGAGAAATTAAGCACGCACGAAAGCGGAGAAATTTTTTCCCATGAAATAATTGAAACATCCTTTTCGCGGGAATTAATTGTTGCCTTTGCGCACTTGTCATCATTGCCGGCAAATGTTATTCCATTAAAGATGATGTTAAAGCGGTTCTTTAAAGAAACACTGTTGTCATCTGCTACAGACGAAAGCAGTGATACATGAAGATTTCCGAATTTTTCTGAAATGATGGAATCATTCTTAAACTGAAGTATAAAAATGCCGACAATTAATACAGCATAAATTAAGAGTAGTGTTAATGACTTTCTTAGAACTTGTGTAAACATTATAAATTATAGTTTAATTAATGATGGTGTGAATTTCAACCGCATTGAAATCCGGAGTTCCTATGAAATTAAAAGTTTTATTTATTTCGATTCTTATTTCTGTTGTAATTAACAGCGGCGCGTTTACAATCAGCGCACAAACAATAAGTTTTGCAGAAAAATTACAGTCATATCTTGAAAAAAATGACATAAACGGAGCAATCAGCCTTTACGACAGCATTCCGTCTGAACTTGCTTCTGACCTTGACCTTAAGCTTCTTCATGCTTCACTTCTTATCTCTGCAAACCGCATAAACGAAGCAAGCCAGATTACCAAAAACCTGATTGAATCAGGCAATAATTCAAAGGACGTACTTGAACTTAATGCAGAAATTGCAATGGCAAGCAAAAATAAAAATGCCATTCAGACTGCCGTAAATGATCTTCTTGCAATTGACCCGTACAATGCCGTAGCAAACAACATTCTTGGAAACCAGCAGGCCCTCAAAAAGAAGTACAAACTTGCACTCGGCTATTACAAGAAAGCACTTGTTCACGACCGCCAGAACGAAGAAGCTCTTTTTGGCTGCGGACAGATGAATTATTACCTTGGCAACCTTGATGAATCAAGAACAAATTTCCAGCAGCTTTTAAAATACCGCCCAGATGAAAGTCAGGCTTACCTTTATCTTGGAAAACTTGATGCAGAAAACGAAATGTATCTGGAAGCAATTAAAAAAGCCCAGAAAGCAATTGAACTTAACCCGAACAACACTGATTACTGGATTGATCTTGGTCAGTATCAGCGCCAGATCGGTAAATATGATGAAGCTGAAAAAGCCTGGTCCAAGGCAATTGACCTTGATCCAACTTACTTCCTTGGCTACACATACCGCGCAGGCCTTTATGACGAACAGAACCGCATAGAAGAAGCGCTCAAGGACTATCACAAAGTTATCGAAACAAATCCAAAATATTATTTTGCATTTGAAGAAATTGGAATCCTTGAATTCCACCTTAAAAACTGGAAAGGTGCCCGCGAATACTTTATGAAGGCAAATGCAATCAGCCCGTCTACTGCATATCAGCTTATGGTTGTTGCAACCTATCTTCTTGAGAACAATTCTTTTGAAGCAAAAAAATGGGCAGAACAGTTCATTAAGGACGGCAACAAAAAGAGCATGGATTTTGCAAAATCAATTGATTACAGCCTTCTGCGCCTGTACAAGGACCAGGGTCCAGTTGCCCTTGAAAACACAATTGCAAAGGAACTTACAAAACTTACAGATAAGAATAAACGCGGAAAGATGATGTACTACTTCGGCCTTTTCTATGAAATCAAAAATCATCCGGAAGTTTCGGCAGAGTATTACAATAAAATCACTGCAATGCAGAGCCCTATGTTCTTTGAATACAGACTTGCAGAATGGGCTATGAGCAAGTAAAGTGTACTGAAAACACTTGAAACAGATTTTACAGGATAAAATATGTCACAGACTCAAAAAATACTGGAACTGAACGGAAGAAAAATTACACTTATTGGAACAGCACATGTTTCGGCAGAAAGCGTAAAGGAAGTCAGGGATACAATTCTTGAAAAGAAGCCAGACTGCGTTGCTGTAGAACTTGACCAGAAACGCCATGATTCCATAAAGAATCCGGAAAAATACCGTGAACTGGACATAATTAACGTTCTGCGCAAAAAAGAAGGATTCCTGCTTCTTGCAAACCTTGTAATGGCAGCCTTTCAGAAAAGGACAGGTCAGAAATCAGGCGTAACACCAGGTGCAGAAATGCTTGCAGCTCTTAATGCCGCAGAAGAGCTTGGAATTCCGACCGTTCTTGCAGACAGGCCGGTTCAGGTTACACTGCGTCGCGCATGGGCAAAAAGTTCGGGCTCCGGCAAGACACAGCTTCTTTCTGCAATGATTGCAAGCAGTTTTTCTACAGGGGAAGTTTCCCCGGAAGAAATAGAAAATCTGAAGCTCTCTTCCGAAATGGATTCGCTTATGTCTGAACTTGCAGAGAGTATGCCGGCGGTAAAACAGGTACTGATTGATGAGCGAGACCAGTACATTGCCGCAAAAATCTGGGAAGCAAAGGAAAACAGCATTATTGCAGTTCTTGGCGCAGGTCATCTTCCCGGCGTTGAAGCATGGCTGAAAAAAGCTGCTGCCGGACAGGCATCCGCAGACATGGAAGAAATCAGTTCCGTTCCGAAAAAAAGCCTATTTTCTAAAATACTCATCTGGCTCATTCCGGCAGCAATCATTGCGCTTATCGCTTACGGTTTCTATATAGGCGGCAGGGAAACAGGCACAAAGCTGGTTTTAAGCTGGATTCTGTTCAACAGCATTCTTGCTGGGCTTGGATCTGCAATTGCCGCAGCGCATCCAGTAACAATTCTGGTTTCTCGGGGGGCG
>Ga0256407_10001004_pt1 | contig 62884 bp, 47 predicted proteins | sample RumenRJG_04DNA_FD_193489 | JGI IMG/M metagenome (GOLD analysis project Ga0256407, IMG submission 193489) | Bovine rumen microbial communities from Lethbridge, Alberta, Canada - RJG_04 | ecosystem: Host-associated > Mammals > Digestive system > Stomach > Rumen | place: Canada: Alberta... | reverse complement strand
GGGCAACCACGAGACGCTGACAGCAAAACGAGGAGCATACTACAATCTTGTCAAGAATCAGTTAGAGTTGGGAAACTGACAGATGCCACCGGCAATCTAACAGTAGAAGAACAATCGCTATAGATATAGCCAACAGTAACAAGTCTTTGAGATATGGACAACAACAAGAATGACATAGACAACATAGAACTGCGGAGCGAGAAGGTGCGCCACATCATCGGGCAGGTGCCTCCAGCCCTTGTACGAACCGGAACGTTGATCATTTCCCTTGTCGTCATCGCCCTTGCCATCGCTTTCTACACCATCCGCTATCCCATCACGATTGAGGCGCAGGGTAAGGTAACGCACAACGATTCCATAGAGTTCCTTGTTCCTTACAAATACCTCTATCTCTTTGATGAGCCGCGCACGGCACGCATCACTTTTGAAGGACAGGACAATGACGATGCCCCAATCGTGTGTCCCATCACCAGCCACAACGACAAGCTGCTCGTCGTAGACGGAAACCATTATTTTACCGCTAAGACTTACATCCGTTCTAATGGCAGCAACGTACAGCCTGGATTGAAGGTCTCTGCCCGTATCATTGTCAGCGAAAAAACTCTATGGCAGCAGATATTCAAAATGTATTAATGCAATTAGTAGTTGTGGGCATTTTCTATAGTTTACTGATTATGTTAGACTTTCTAGATGCCCTAATCTTATATTAAGTTTAATTACTTACTGCCCATATATTGTATTTTGCAAGTCCTGCTCAAGTTAACAAACCTTTCTATTCCTTAACATTCAACCGAAGAAAGAGGCTCATAATTCGCAAATTCAGAAATAATGACGGATTGATTATGAGCATTTAAAATATGAATAAATTGTATTTACCTGATTATCAACAAGTTGATATTTCGGCATTTGATTTTATCCTCGAAAAATACCGGATTTGTAGCATTTCTTAGTTAACTGCGTAAGGCTACAAACCTATTCGCGTAAGTTTACGAAGTTAACTGCGTAAGCTGATGAAGTTAACTTCGTTCAAAAACACAACCTTTTGAGGATTGTTTTCGATGCTTTTTGAGAGTAAAAATGCAGTTATACGCTCTAGATGAAGCAAAATTCAGAACATTTTTTCTTTAACAGTTCCGCGATAAAGTTTAAAAATTGTGAAGACGAAGTGGACTCGTTCGGGTTGCAAATAAAAATAAGGGTATGCCGTAATGGCATACCCTTATACTATATCTATATTATATGTGATATTATACCTTATTTAATATATACCTTCTCTCCTGCTCTGAAAATACCTACAAGTTTGATATTAAACTTCAGTGTAGAATAAGCTGGAATATATGCGGACGTGCCCTTGGTACCTTGATCGCTTGTACCATAAGCCAACGAATAAGGAATATAGACTTCCCATTCGTCACCTTTGTGCATACTCAACAAGGCTGTAGAGAAGCCATCAATAAATCCTAATACTGAGTTCTTACTAGGACGTGCTGTCAGCTCACTGAACTTTCCTGTCCACGACTTATTAAAGCAATGGCCATTGATCAGATAACCGGCATAGTGGACAACCACAGAATCTGTCGACATCACATGCATCGTATCCGCTCCGCTCTTCAATACCTTCGCAGCAATATAATCCTCATCATTATAAACAAGTTTGTTAGAACTGCTAGAGGTCTGTCCAACATACGAATACTTCAGCAATACTTTCCAGTCAGCCGTATTGCTTCTGGCTATCTTCAGCGTATCACTGAAAGCCTTCACATTACGCTCCTGCCAATTGGCATAAGTCGTGTCCTCATCGGTATCCTCGCTACATGATGTCAATGATACCATTGCCATCATGCCTGCGAACATATAATATTTTAGATTCTTAAGATTCATTACTTATCTAATCCTTCGATTTTCTTACCTAGTTTCTTCAATACAGAAGTGATACTTACACGGTCTTCGATGATAGAACGCAACTGATCGATGTCTACACGCTCCTGCTTCATCGTATCACGATAACGTAATGTTACCTTATGATCGTTTGGAGTATCATGGTCTACGGTAACACAGAATGGTGTACCTACTGCATCCTGACGACGATAACGCTTACCGATAGAATCCTTAGGATCACCATAGTGGGTGTTGAAGTGGAACTTCAGATCGTTCACGATGCTCTGTGCCAACTCTGGCAGACCGTCCTTCTTATCCAATGGGAACACAGCACACTTCACTGGTGCCAATGCCTCTGGCAACTTCAATACGATACGGGTATCGCCGTTCTCCAGTTTCTCCTCGGTATATGAATGACAGAGAACAGAAAGGAACATACGGTCTACACCTATTGAGGTCTCTACATCGTATGGAGTATAGCTTTCGTTCTTCTCTGGATCGAAGTACTTGATATTGGTCTTAGAATACTTCTCATGCTGTGAGAGGTCGAAATCTGTACGAGAATGGATACCCTCTACTTCCTTGAAACCGAAAGGCATCTTGAATTCGATATCGGTAGCAGCATTAGCATAGTGAGCCAACTTCTCGTGATCGTGATAACGATAGTTCTCGTCACCCATGCCGAGAGCCTCGTGCCATGCCAAACGTACCTTCTTCCAGTACTCGAACCATTTCATCTCTGTACCCGGCTGGCAGAAGAACTGCATCTCCATCTGCTCGAACTCACGCATACGGAAAACAAACTGACGAGCAACGATCTCGTTACGGAAAGCCTTACCAATCTGAGCGATACCGAAAGGCAACTTCATGCGACCGGTCTTCTGAACATTCAGATAGTTTACGAAGATACCCTGTGCGGTCTCAGGACGAAGATAAATCTTGCTTGCAGCCTCTGCTGTAGAACCCACCTCGGTAGAGAACATCAAGTTAAACTGACGAACATCTGTCCAGTTCTTTGTACCGGAAATAGGACAAACGATGCCCTCGTCCTCGATGATCTGCTTCAGGGCTACCAAGTCTGGTCCCTGCATAGCCTGAGTATAGCGAGCATGCAAGTCATCGCGCTTCTTCTGATAATCAAGAACACGAGGATTGGTAGCACGGAACTGAGCCTCATCGAAGCTCTCACCGAATCGCTTAGCAGCCTTCTTGACTTCCTTCTCGATCTTCTCTTCATACTTGCCGATCTGATCCTCGATCAAGTTATCAGCACGATAACGCTTCTTAGAGTCACGGTTATCAATCAATGGGTCATTGAACGCATCTACGTGACCACTGGCCTTCCATACGGTAGGGTCCATGAAGATACTGGCATCGATACCTACGATATTGCTGTGCAGCAATACCATACTCTGCCACCAGTACTGTTTGATATTATTCTTGAGCTCTACACCATTCTGACCATAGTCGTAAACGGCTGAGAGACCACCATAAATTTCTGAACTTGGAAAGACGAAACCATATTCCTTACAATGGCTTACTATCTTCTTGAAAACATCTTCTGCCATGACTTTATATATTTTAATAATTTAGGCGCAAAGATACAAAAATTTTCCGGAAGGACGAGCGAATTTCCTTATTTAATGTATGTGTTAACATCAATTAAGTTCATCTCTACCTTGAATTTTGCCGTTTCGATTTTTTTTCTTATCTTTGCATAAAATTTTGAAAGACATCTATGGACGACGATAAGAAAAACAAGCTCAACGGTGAAGAGGAAGAACTCGAGGAGGAATTAGCCACGGATACGCATTCCGACTATAAGCCTGCCGACAGATTCGACGCTTCCGCCGTGCATCATCTCTCGGGCATGTACAAGAACTGGTTTCTTGACTATGCCTCATACGTTATCCTTGAACGTGCCGTTCCGCACATCGAGGATGGCTTGAAACCTGTGCAGCGACGTATCCTCCACTCTATGAAAAGAATGGACGATGGACGCTACAACAAGGTGGCTAATATCGTGGGACATACCATGCAGTTCCACCCTCACGGTGATGCTTCTATCGGCGATGCTCTTGTGCAGTTGGGCCAGAAAGACTTACTAATCGACACGCAGGGTAACTGGGGAAACATCCTTACAGGTGACCGTGCTGCCGCACCTCGATATATAGAAGCTCGACTTAGTAAGTTTGCCCTCGAGACGGTATTCAATCCTAAGACCACAGAATGGCAACTTTCTTATGATGGAAGAAACAAGGAGCCTATCACGCTCCCTGTGAAGTTCCCGTTGCTGTTGGCTCAGGGTGCCGAAGGTATCGCCGTTGGTCTGTCGTCAAAGATTCTTCCACACAATTTCAACGAGCTATGCGATGCTGCCATCCATTATCTCAGGGGTGAGGAGTTTCATCTTTATCCTGACTTTCCTACCGGTGGCGCCATCGATGTGGCCAAATACAATGACGGTCAGCGCGGAGGTGTGCTAAGGATAAGAGCGAAGATCGAGAAACTCGACAATAAGACGCTCGTAATCCGTGAAATCCCATACGGGAAGACTGCGAGTTCCCTTCAGGATTCTATCACAAGGGCTATCGAGAAGGGAAAGATCAAAGCTCGCAAGGTCATCGACATGACTGCACGCGAGGTGGAGATTCAGGTGCAACTTGCTCCTGGCACTTCATCAGACAAAACCATTGATGCCTTATATGCTTTCACTGACTGTGAGGTTAACATTTCGCCTAACTGTTGTGTCATCGAGGACAACAAACCGCAATTCCTTACCGTCAGCGAGGTGTTGAAACATAGTGTCGACCGCACAATGGGTTTGCTCCGCAAGGAATTGCAAATCCGCATGAATGAACTCAACGAGCAACTTTTCTATAATTCGCTCGAGCGTATCTTCATCGAGGAGCGCATGTATAAGGAGAAGAAATTCGAACAGGCTAAGAACCAGGATGAGGTTGTGGCATTCCTCGATACGAAATTCGAACCTTACAAAAAGGATTTGATCCGTGAGATTCTACGTGAGGATTATCTCAAACTGTTGGAAATCAAGATGCAGCGTATCTTGAGATATAACAAGGATAAGGCGGATGAACTCCTTGCGAGAATCAAAGCTGAAATCAAAGATATCAAGCACGATCTTGCTCATATGACTGATGTCACCATCAACTGGTTTGAATATCTCAAACAGAAGTATGGTAAAGATCATCAGCGCCTTACTGAGATTCGTAGCTTCGACACCATCGATACTACTAAGGTCGTAGAGGCTAACCAGAAACTATACATCAACCGTTCTGAGGGTTTCATTGGCATGGGGCTCAAGAAGGATGAATTTGTATGTAACTGTTCCGACCTCGACGACATCATCATCTTCTACCGTAACGGTAAGTTTAAGGTCATCAAGGTGGCGGACAAGATCTTCGTGGGCAAGAATATCCTATGGGTTCAGGTATTCAAGAAGAACGACAAACGTACCATATACAACTGTGTTTATCGTGATGGTAAACTCGGTAGTTATTTCATCAAGCGATTCAATGTCACATCTATGACACGTGACAAGGAGTATGACATCACCCAAGGCACAGAGGGTTCGCGCGTCATCTACTTCACAGCCAATCCAAACGGAGAGGCTGAGGTCATCAAGGTTACACTCAACCCTGACCCTAAGAAAAAGAAGCAGAATATCTTCATGGAACGCGACTTTGCTGATATCCTTATCAAGGGGCGTGCCGCCAAAGGTAACTTGCTCACGAAGAAGGGTATCCACCGCATCGGTCTGAAGAGTCACGGTCACTCTACTCTCGGTGGTAGAAAGGTTTGGTTCGATCCTGATATCAAACGACTCAATTATGATGAGCATGGTCGTTTCTTGGGTGAGTTTGCTGATGATGACCAAATACTCGTCGTATTGGACAATGGAGAGTTCTATGTAAGCAACTTTGATGTCAACAACCACTACGAGGACAACATTCTACGCCTTGAGAAGTGGGATATGCACAAGTTATGGACAGCTGTACTCTATGATGCTGACAATGAAGGTTATCCATACATCAAGCGATTCACAATGGATGCCACCAAGCGTCATCAAAACTTCTTGGGCGACAATGCAAACTCTCAGTTGATTCTGCTCACGGATACTGTTTATCCTCGCATCCAGATGACGTTCGGAGGTGACGATGCGGTACGACCGACCGAGGAAATCGATGCTGAGCAATTTATCGCTCAAAAGGGTTTCAAGGCGAAAGGAAAACGTCTTACTACTTATAAGATTGAAGAAATCAAAGAACTTGAGCCGTTGCGTTTCCCAGAACCTCCTGCAGAAGAACAGCAGCAAGATAAGGATGAAGAGGACGAGGAAGTGGAGAACCTTGACCCCGACAAGGGAAAGACTGAGCGCGAAGTTGCCGACGAGATTACCGGTCAGACGGAACTCTTCTCTGATAAAGACTTCGACCCTGAGACAAAATAGAATTCAAGGTATAAGATACAAAAAGAGAAATGACGATTGTCATTTCTCTTTTTCTTTTCTATCATCTAACTTACACGTTTTACCAGTTCATCAGTTTTCTGAGATAAGGCAGTAGTTCACCGGCCATCTTCTGATGTTGCGCCTTACTCGGATGCCAACTTGCGCCATAACCCAAATCTCCCATCTGATGGCTCATATCAAAACGATAGATCTGCTTATCACCTTTCTTGTTAAAGTCTCGACAAATTCTATTCAAGACGTCCTTCTGTATATTCGCCTCTTTGTCTTCAAGCATGGAACCGGTAAGGAGAACGATCTTCGCATCCGGATACTTACTTCTCACCAAAGTCAAGAAAGAGCGATAACTTTTCTCGAAGAGTTTGACATCATAATTAGGTGTAGACAGGTCATTAGTACCTAAATTGATGCATACCAACTGTGGACGATATTTCGAGAAATCCCATTTCTCCGAATGATCATTAAACAATGTGTATTCATATTGCCAAGGCATATTGTCTGATGACCCTTCCTTCGGACCATCATAATTACGATAAGCCCCTATTCCACTTCTCGAGATACTGGTGTGCCAAGCATGAAGCGAGTCGCTCACAATATTAGCATACGTAAGATAATGATTCTCGGTCTCATCTTCGAAAGGATCGGTCTTCTCGACACTCTCTGCCCCATATCCACAGGTTATCGAATTACCGATGAACTCGATCTTGCGGTCAGGAATTGCGGGAGGAGGCAACAGACGAGCTCCTTCATCAAGTACGAAGCCTTTAAATTCCGGATGAGTGAACAAGCCCTCCATGCAATACATGGCTCTTACGGTATGCTTACCTTGAGGCAGGGCTACAGCAAGTGTTACAAGAGAATCTCGCTGGGCATTGAATCCAACCTTAAAGGGTTTGCTGTCATCGATCGTGACCATGAAGTAACCCGTCTTTGGTCGACAGAGCATCTTGATGGATGTTCCCTCAAAATTGGAAAGGATCGTGACACCAGGGAAATTGAACATAGCCTTGTCATCTTCCATCCGAACACGTCCCATATACTGAATATTCGGATCACTGGCTTTCACAATGGTACCCTCCACAGGAAGCGTTGTTGATAGTTTCATCGACTGAGCCTTTGACGTCAACAGCGCAAAGGTAGCAAACACTAAGGTTAATACGGTATGTTTCTTCATCTTCTATTGTTTTAATATGAACTTCTCAAAATATCAGATTTACACGTGCAAATATAGAGAAATCTATCAAGAAAAGAAACTTTTTTAGCTTAAAATGCAAATTTGTTGCCAATAAATTTCTCAGTATAAAATATTTTTGTACCTTTGCAAACGAATCTCGCGCCTGTGGCGGAATTGGTAGACGCGCTAGACTTAGGATCTAGTGGTGAACGCCGTGTAGGTTCGAGTCCTATCAGGCGCACGAGTAAAATGCTAAGTCGTTGTTTTCAACACTTAGCATTTTTTGTTTTTACGATAACACATATCACATAGAACCATGAAGATAATAGTATCTGATGAGATAGAATCCGTATGTCCCGATTTTGTGGGAGCATGCCTTGAGGCAAAGGTTGTAAATAGTAAATACTGTCAACCACTATGGGATGAGATTCATGCTTTAGGTGAAAAATTTAAAGCTACTCTTACCACAGAAAGTCTAAAAGAGATTTCGGGTATTGCCGCTACCCGACGCGTATATCGTGCCTGTGGCAAAGACCCATCACGTTATCGTCCTGCTGCCGAGGCTCTCATCCGAAGAATGCTTAAAGATAAAGAATTATATCAGATTGACACACTCGTTGACTTGGTAAACTTGGCTTCTATCGCCTATGGATATAGCATCGGTGGATTTGACGCTGACAAATTCGAAGACGACACTCTCACCTTGGGCATTGGAAAAGCCGGCGAACCTTATGAAGGCATCGGCAGAGGAATGATCAACATCGAAGGATTACCTGTATATCGTGACCGAAAAGGTGGTGTCGGAACTCCGACAAGTGACAACGAGCGCACGAAGATGACTATCGACACTACACATTTCGTAGTACTTATCAATGGATACGACGGCAATGAAGAGCAGGTAAGAGCCAATGCTGAATATATACAGACTCTAATCCGCAAATATTGTCAGTCTGACGGTGGCAGCTACTTTATCTATCGATAGTTATCCTTTCACATCGTGGAAATCGCTCATCAGATTGAGATACCAGTCTGACCGTGTGCCATCGGCATTCCGCATACAGTAGACGTGTTCTTGCGGATTGTCTACCCATCCTTTCTTATGCACTAATACAAATCGCTTAGGTTCTTTGCGAGGCACAGTCTTAATCTTGTAGATGTCTTGTAACCTGAAACCTTGCAACAGACATTCGGCTGAGAAGTCGCTCAACACCTCACCGGGAATGCATACGGAAAATACGCCACCATCTTGCAGTAACTCATAGGCGCCACGAATCAGAACGGCAAAAGGAAGGCTCGAGGTGTGACGGGCGCGCGTCTTACTCACGTTATCACACTCTAGACTTTTATCAAAATACGGAGGATTGCATACCACACTATCAAAGATACCCAGTTCTCCACCGGCTTTCTTCGAAGCATAGAAATCCTGAAACGACTGATGGTGCAGGGTAATACGCTGTCCCATCGGAGAGTTACGGAAGTTCACCTCTGCATCGCGTATAGCTTGATCGTCTATCTCTATGGCCGTGATTTCAGACTCCGGATAACGTTGCGCCAGCATCAAGGATAGCACACCCGTACCTGTACCGATATCAAGGATCTTTCTACCACCTACCGAAAGTGTACCCAACAGATCGGCATCTGTTCCCACCTTCATAGCAGCATAATCCTGTTGTATTATAAACTGTTTATATCTAAATTGCATAATCGATTATTTTCTTTATCCTTAGTATCTGCGTACTCGATGATAAGTGATCGTATCGATGTGGTCGAAGAATTGCTCCCAGTCATGCCTTTCCTCATCCTCCCGAGATAGGATCTTCAAACCATAGAACTTGGTACCCGTCTCACGGTATTCATGCAGTTTACTAATATAATGTGACGGAGGCATCGGTATCATGAAATCCGTTACCCAGAGTACGTCAGCATTCACATAATGTCGCTTGTCGTCATCCAATAGTTCGAACATGACTTCCATCATGCGCACAGCACTCGTTCCACCACCAATAAACGGCATCTTACCACGTTCAAAGTTGGTCGGTTCTTCCTTAAAACCAACCTTCATCATGCGTTTCTCCTTACGGCGCTGCATCAAGTCGATGGCCCTTACAGATACCGAAAAGTCTATCAGAAAGCAATCTCTGTTCAATCGTTCGGCTGTTTCCTCTACCAAAGACAACAGAGAAGATGTGATACGCTGAGGTACACCGTACATACTAGCCGATGTATCGATACAGACGATCATAGGACCTCGACGCGAAGCATGCGTAAAGCCGAGCTTTCGCGAAGGTTTACTCATCTCCGACTTATAGCGAAATGTCTGCAATCGGCGTGTACGATATTTGTAGATGAAGATATCCTCCATATCATCATCGGTATACTGCGCCAACTCCGAAGGCAACAGACTGTTCAGATCATCTCCGATCGTGACTCCCTCGATATCACTACCACTGGAATGTTCCATCTTCATACTCAACCCCGAAGAAACCGTAAGTCTATCCTTACCTTTGGCATCAGCCACACGGCCCATACGCGCCACGATTTCACCTATTGCCGGATAACGTTCCTGAATCTTCACGGTACGCAGTTGTCGTTCAAACTCCGTTTCTGTCCACATCCCATCCATCAAGTCCCATGCTTGTGCCGCCTGCGCCTCCGTCACATGATTGCGCTTCATATAATGCGACACCTGATCCATGACCCGATGTAATGCCGTCTCAAAGTTAGCCTTACGGATAGCAATGTATTCAGAGAGTTTACGGTCGACGTGACGGTCAATACACTCCTGCCAATCATGAGCCAGTCGCTGCCAGAGAGCCTCATCCAAAGGATTAGAAGTATGATATAGTTCCTCAAAGAAGGCTTTGTCGAATCCATCCTCGCCATGTTTCTCATCCAACTCATCGAGCAGCGCATAGAAACGGGGGGTATCCATCCGTTCCAACTCACTCATGCCCAGCATTTTTTCTATGCGATGATGCTCCGTCCACGCCCGTTGCTGTTGAAACTTCTGATGATTGGCACAGTCGGTGATGAAATGTCCCACCTGCGAGTAGAACATCTTACCACGCAGCGCACTCGACGTCACCTGTGCATGATAATGCTCATCGCGCATCAACTCCAACAGATAATCCATCAGTCTATCACGTTGCTTATCCCACGGCGCACGCAGGAAAGCTGTATTCTGAGACGAAGGGATTACACCATGCTGACAGTAATCCAACAGAACCTTAAGATATATATTAGTAGAGTTTGGCAAGGTCTTGACGTGTAAAAGCTATCTCTTTGTAAAAATCTTTCAGATATGAACGAATTTCAAGACAATCCTCCTCACTCACGAAAAGATTGCCTGAGAAGGATTCGTCCAAATGGCGCACATCATCTCCAATCTGTTCGATGGAATCCTCGAAACTACGCACATGCTCTTGACGATGATAAGTGATATCCTCATTAACTTGCTGTTTTAGTTCTGCGAGTTTCTGTGCCAGAGGCGCGAAGACGACACGGGTAACAATGTTACGCACAGCATCACGCTCCTCTGGTTCCTGCCACAGACAATGATACATCGGGATAACATCCGTGAGGTCACACTGTTCACGGTCATGTATGAACGCAGAAGTTCGCATCAGTCGTACGATATTTTTCCATCTTCGGTCACTAATATAGATATCGCGTCGTTCCTCTGCATCGTCAATATTCACATTGTGCAAAGCTCGACGAATACCTAGGATTGCATCGATGACAGCAGGAGCAAGAGTTACCTTATCTATCTGCTGGCTCCACGTCGCATATTCCTCGTTGGTAATAGCCTCAGCGGAAACAACATCATCTGACTTCTGAGGCATATCGGTTTTCACCTCCGAAGTACCATCTGTGAGCATATCGATAAAGTTCTGTTCACGAAGGATTGGTCGACATTCCAATCGAATGATGAAACGATCCCATAGAGCCTCCAGTCCCTCCCCTTTAGCAGGCAACTCATTACTTGCTGCCACCAAAAGTTTCAGAGGAAGATGCATCTCAGCAGAACCATTACGGAAGAGTTTCTCGTTGATTACGGTGAGCAACGTATTCTGTATTGCCGGACCGGCCTTCCAGATTTCATCAAGGAAGACCACATCTGCAGTAGGGAGATATCCGTCGACAGCACGTTCATACCGGTCAGAGGACTTTAATTTAGAGATACTCACCGGTCCGAAGATCTCATCAGGGGTTGAGAAACGCGACATGAGATATTCGAAAGATCTGGCATCAGAGAAAGCAACCTTCAGGCGACGAGCCACCATAGACTTGGCGACACCCGGAGGTCCCAACAATATAATGCTTTCGCCTGCCAAAGCGGCCAACAGAGAAAGTGCTATCTCGTTATTCTTCTCATAGATACTCTTATTCATCTCTGTGAGGAGATTCTGGATTCTGGTTTTCATCATAGGCGCAAAGATACAAAATAATATCGACACAAAGTTTCTGAATAAGCAGTTTTTTCGTATCTTTGCGCAACAATAGATTTCAAGACAAACAGAAAAATGATTAGTAAAGACAGTATAGAATCAGCTTACTGCTTCTTCCACCAGAAATGGAATATTTATGCCAAGTCGTCCATGGACTGGCAGAAAGACGACATCGAATATGCCATCGACCAATATACCATAGAGATGAACCAAGAACTATATCATCTTCTCGCACACGGCAACGAGAATTTCCTGCGCGACCATCAAACATTCGCACAGGATATCTCCAGCGCCGTAGAGGAGCTGGAGAATATGCTATAAACGCTTACTTTACATTACCCACCTTGATGAGGTATTCTGCAATCTGAACGGCATTAAGGGCAGCACCCTTACGAATCTGATCACCAGTGAGCCATAAAGTATTACTATTGTCATCGGCAAGATCCTTGCGTACACGACCTACGAAGACATCATCCTTACCGGCACTCTCCAAAGGCATCGGATAAACATAATTCTGAGGGTCATCAACAAGGGTAACACCCGGAGCCTTCCCAAGCGCATCCCGAATCTCTTCCACTGAAAGAGGTTTCTCGGTTTCAAACCATACACTCTCTGAATGAGAACGGAGCGAAGACACGCGAACACAGGTAGCGCTGGTACGAACATCACTATGCATAATCTTACGAGTCTCGTTGAACATCTTCATCTCCTCTTTGGTATAGTCGTTCTCTGTCATCTTATCAATCTGAGGGATGACATTGTAAGCCAACTGATGAGGGAACTTCTCGATTGTCTTCACCTCACCCAACTCTACCATTTCCTTATACTGCTGCTGCAATTCGGCCATTGCTACGGCACCGGCACCAGAAGCACTCTGATAAGAAGAGATATGGATTTTCTTGATATGACTGAGTTTCTCAATAGGATTGAGCACAACAACCATCATAATTGTGGTACAGTTAGGGTTGGCAATGATACCCCTCGGACGGTTCAATGCGTCCTCCGGATTAATCTCCGGAACCACCAAAGGAACATCAGCATCCATACGGAACTGACTACTATTATCAATCATTACAGCACCATACTTAGTGATGGTATCAGCGAACTCTGCCGAAGTACTGCCACCGGCTGATGTAAATGCTATATCGATATCCTTGAAATCATCATTATGCTGCAAAAGTTTTACCTCATACTCCTTTCCCTTGAAGGTATATTTTCGGCCAGCACTACGCTTAGAGCCAAACAATACCAAGTCGTCCATCGGGAAGTTTCTCTCTGCAAGGATACGTAGGAACTCCTGTCCTACAGCTCCACTTGCTCCAACAATTGCTACTTTCATAATCTTTATTTTTAGTTGTTTGAAGTATATCGGTTGCAAAAATAAATAAATTAAATGAATAAAAGCAATACTTTGTCAGTTTTTTGTATGAATCTCTATCAAATTGCATATTTAGCCATTATATTCTTATATACTGTAAGCCATATCTTCGCGCGCACGCATAAAAAACTTAAGAGGAAAAGCGATACTGATAAAAAAAAAGAGTATCTTTGCAAACAAAAGACGATAAATGATCAACATATCACAATATTTTCCAATCACCGACCCGACACTCATCTTCTTTGTCGTGATGCTTATCATCCTTTTCTCACCTATCATCATGGGTAAGTTGAGGATTCCGCATCTTATCGGTATGGTATTGGCTGGAATATTAGTGGGTAAATATGGCCTCAACATCTTGGAGAGAGACAATTCCTTTGAACTCTTCGGAAAAGTAGGATTGTATTACATCATGTTTTTGGCAGCTCTGGAAATGGACATGGAAGGCCTCAAGCGTTCCAAATACCAAATGCTTATTCTCGGACTGCTCACATTCTTGATTCCCTTTGCCCTCACCTATTGGATGGGGACCTCCCTTCTTGGCTACCTTCCTACTGCCGCCCTACTTCTAGGATGTATCATGTCCTCGAACACATTGGTAAGCTACCCTATCGTGACAAGATACGGACTACAAAACAAGTCATGCGTATCCCTCAGCGTGGGTTCCAGTATGCTTTCCCTCTTGCTATCATTGGTAACACTGGCCTCCATCGTGGCATCTTTCAAGAATGAAGACGGCATCGCCTTTTGGCTCATCTTCGTATTGAAGTTTGCTGTATATTGTGCGGCCATGATCATATTGATACCGAGATTTACGCGCCGCTTTCTGCGCAAATATAGCGATGCCGTGATGCAATTCATCTTCGTGATGGCCATGCTCTTCATGAGTGCGTCACTATCCCAGTTGGCTGGAGTGGAAGGCATCTTCGGAGCTTTCTTTGCAGGACTCATCCTAAACCGATTCATTCCACACGTTTCTCCACTCATGAATCGACTGGAGTTCATCGGTAGCGCACTCTTCATTCCTTATTTTCTGATTGGTGTCGGTATGCTCATCAACGTACGACTGTTGTTCACGGGCAGTCATATCCTTTGGGTCATGTTTTGTATCGTCGTATTCGGCACCTTAGGCAAATGGCTAGCATCCTATATAGCCTGCATCGGTTTCCGCATGCCCCTATCTTCCGGTCACATGATATTCGGTCTCACCTCGGCGCATGCCGCCGGAGCCATCGCCATCGTGATGGTAGGAATGAAACTCCCTATCGGCAACGGAAGATATCTTGTAGACAACGATATGCTCAACGGGGTTGTGGGAATGATTCTAGTAACTTGTATTCTTTCGTCACTCGTCACCGACTGGTCATCTCGCCAGATCATACTTCACGACAAGACACTTCCCGGAGAAGATGACAAGAAATCGGACGATGAGAAGATTCTCATACCTGTTCGATATGAGGAATATGCCGACAACTTGATCAGTCTGGCGATATTGATGAGAAACCAGAAACTGAACAGGGGACTTGTAGCTCTCAATGTCGTATATGACGACAAGGATATGAGATACAACCAACAGCAAGGGCGACAACTACTGGAGCAATGCGTGAAACATGCAGCATCAGCCGATGTGAAGATGCAGACGCAGGTGAGAATCGCCGCCAACATCGCCAATGGCATCAAGCATGCCTTCAAGGAATTCCAGGCGAGTGAGATCATCATCGGAATGCACATGCACAAGGAAGTTTCGAGAAGGTTCTGGGGAGAATTCCATCAGAGTCTGTTCAATGGACTCAGCAGACAGATCATCATGGCTCGTCTCAACCAACCTCTGAACACGATTCGCAGGATACAGGTGGCTGTACCATCAAGGGCAGAATTCGAACCAGGATTCTACCGATGGATAGAACGACTGGTAAGACTGGCAAGAAACCTTGATTGCAGAATTCTATTTCATGGAAGAAGGGATACGCTGGCTCTCATCAATGAATTTGTTCAGAACCAATATGCAGAGACTAGAGCGGAATATCGCGAGATGGAACACTGGAACGAGATGCCTAAACTGGCAAGTAGTATTGCCGAAGATCATCTCTTCGTTGTCATAACAGCGCGCAAAGGCACCGTGTCGTATAAGTCTGCCTTGGAACGACTACCGGATGAACTCACCAGATATTTCTCCGGGAAGAATCTCATCATACTTTTCCCTGACCAATATGGAAAGGCCAACGACACCATGAGCTTCGCTGAGTCACAACATCAGGAGCAGCAAAGTGCTTATGAACTGTTGATTGCTTGGCTGAGGAAACGATTCAATATAAACAGAATACATTAATACTATAGATATGATAGACATTAAGGGTATAACCAAAAGTTTTGGAAAATTGGAAGTGCTGAAAGGCATCGACCTACATATAAATAAAGGTGAGGTGGTAAGTATCGTCGGACCTTCTGGTGCCGGCAAAACTACTTTACTGCAGATCATCGGTACACTAGACAAGCCTGACTCCGGTGACATCACCATCGATGGCATCGACGTAAGCCAACTGTCGACAAAGAAGTTGAGTGATTTCCGTAACCAGCATCTTGGTTTCGTATTTCAGTTTCATCAACTTCTGCCAGAGTTCACAGCTCTGGAAAACATCATGATTCCAGCCTTCATCAGCGGACAGAGCCGAAGCGAAGCGAAAGCCCGTGCCGAAGAGTTGCTCGACTTCATGAACCTATCAGAGAGAGCCAACCATAAACCGGCGGAACTCTCGGGTGGTGAGAAGCAGCGCGTCGCCGTAGCCCGTGCATTGGTAAACCATCCAGCCGTGATCTTGGCTGATGAACCGTCTGGAAGTCTGGACACGAAAAACAAGGCAGAACTGCACCAACTCTTCTTCGACCTGAGAGATAAGTTCGGACAAACCTTTGTCATCGTGACACATGACGAAGAACTTGCAAAGACCACCGACCGCACCATCCACCTGAAGGATGGCCTCATCATCGGGGAGACCACAAAGGATGGAGATCAAGAACATAACAATGACGAGATAAACGAGATATAATATGAAGAAAGTAAAGATAGGCGACTACAACACACTCAAAGTCAAGGAAAAGGCATTACGAGAAGGATTCGGAGAAGTTTTCGGACTCTATCTGGAAGGAGGCGATGAAGGAGACATCCTCATGCCACAGAAATATGTTCCCGAAAGAGTAAAGCCAGGCGATGAGATAGAATGCTTTGTATATCTCGATCAGGAGGAGCGACCTATCGCCACCACCGAGCAACCACTCGCAAAGGTAGGCGACTTTGCCTATCTGAAATGCAGTTGGGTCAACGAGTATGGTGCTTTTCTCAACTGGGGCGTACTGAAAGACCTGTTCTGTCCTTTCCGTGAGATGAAGAAAAAGATGGAAATCGACAATAGCTACATCGTACACATCCATATCGATGAAGAGAGCTATCGCATCGTTGCCTCTGCAAAGATAGAACGCTATCTATCAAAGGAACGTCCACAATATAAGCATGGTGATGCCGTTGACCTACTGGTATGGCAGAAAACCGATCTGGGCTTCAAGGTCATCGTCGACAACAAGTTCAGCGGTCTACTCTACAAAGACCAGATATTCCAATACCTCCATACCGGTGACAAAGTGAAGGGATATATCAGCAGAGTCCGTCCGGACGGCAAACTCGACGTAGCCCTGCAACAGACCGGAATGGCCCAGACCAAAAACTTCTCGGAGGAGCTCCTACAATATCTGAAGGATAACGAGGGTGTATGCGACTTAGGTGACAAGAGCGAAGCCGATGATATCTACGAACGTTTCCACGTAAGTAAGAAAGTGTTTAAACGTGCCGTTGGAGACCTGTACAAGCGACACTTGATTACCGTAAGTCCGATGAGCATCAAACTCGTCTAATACCTACGGTACACAACAGCCTCAACGATACCTCTTGTGGCAAGATAGAGGATAAAAGCTAACCAAAGCGCATGGTTGCCCAACATACTGCGACAAGAGAAATAAACGATAAAGAATATTACCGATGCCAAGACTGATGACGACAGCAATGCCTTGGTATCGGTGATACCGACAAATACGCCATCCAACATAAATGCTGTTATTCCGGCAAGCGGAATAGCAACAGCCCAGCCGAAAAATTCCATAGAAGACTCTACTACAGCGGTGTCACTCGTAAGAAGCGACAGAAACTGTCGGCCACCTATAGCATATAATAAGGTAAAGAATATCGTGATGATAAAACCGATTCTGAGCAGTCGGCGCACTACCTCATGAAAAGCCTTCTCGTTTCGTGCTCCATAATATTTTCCGGCAAGAGCTTCACCGGCATAAGCAAAGCCATCGCTGAAATAAGAAAATATGGTAAAGAACTCCATAAGTAACGTATTTACCGCCAATACCATTGTCCCCTGCCGAGAACCGGCTGCCGTAAAGAACAAGAATACAGCCACTAAGAACAAGGTGCGCACAAAGATGTCACGGTTCACGGAGAAGAAACGCGACAAAGCGACTCTCGAGAATATCGCTATACCATCCCCATCCGTATTCTGATACAGATACGGTCGCAGACGTCGCCCATAGATTCTCCACAACAACAAGAGTCCCAGGAGCACCCCACTCCATTGTGCTATCACCGTTCCCAAGGCCACCCCTTGGATATCCAAATGAAGGACAAAGACGAAGCACACACTAGCTATGATATTCACCACATTTTGGATGATAGACACCACCATCGGTATACGAGTATTCTGCATACCGACATACCAACCGGTAAGTCCATAAAGGCTGAGCATAGCGGGAGCTCCCCATATCACGATACGGCAATAATCATAAGCCAGACCAAGCATATCCTCTTCCGGATTCATCACCAACATACCCACATGAAGTATAGGCCATTGCAAAAGGACGAACAGAGTTCCGATAGCAAAGCCGATAGTCAATGTTCGGATAAGGGTACGCAGCACTTCTCCGAGATCTCTGCGTCCATAAGCCTGCGAGGTCATACCTCCCGTCCCCATGCGCAGGAAGCCGAATATCCAGTAGATAACATTAAAGAGCATCGATCCTATTGCAATAGCACCGATATAACGTGCATTACCGATATGTCCAACGATAGCAACATCTACCAATCCCAGAAGAGGTACTGTGATGTTGGAAACGATTGAAGGCAATGCCAAACGAAGTATTTGAGAATCTCTCGTATTCATGTGATACAAAAATACATAAAAAAACTCCCACCAAAGCGGGAGTATAGGATAACATCCTTCGGCAATTACTGCCTTATTGCGATAAGATGTAGGAAAAATACTTATCTGATTGCAAATATGAGAAATAAATTTGGAATTTCCAAAAAATAATGATAATTTTACGAAATCTTAATAATTAATTAGAAAAATGGAAAAGATACTTGGTATAGATACCGGTACAAATAGCCTTGGATGGGCTATTGTGGAGAAACGTGATGAAGAATATAAACTCCTAGAAAAAGGCGTTAACATCTTTCAAGAAGGAGTTAAGATAGAAAAAGGTATAGAACTTTCAAAAGCTGCAGAAAGAACAGAGCACCGTTCTACACGAGTAAGATACTATCGTATCAAGATTAGAAAAATACGGTTGCTCAAAATCCTTAGCGACCACCAACTGTGTCCTTCTGTCAGTTCACAGGAATTATCTCTTTGGCGTCATCGTAATATTTACCCTAAAAATGAACTTTTGCTTCAATGGGAATCAACAGATGATAAAGTAGACAAGAATCCATATACTTTTAGATATAAATGCTTAACCGAAAAGTTGGACCTCACAGATCCTACCCAACGATATATTCTAGGAAGAGCATTGTATCACATCAACCAGCGCAGAGGCTTTCTTAGTAATCGCAAGAGTGAAGATAGCGAAGAGGATGGCACTGTCAAGACAGGAATAAACGACTTAACGCAAGCCATAGAAAATGCTGGCTGTAAATATCTTGGTGAATATTTCTATCATCTCTATCATAAAGGAGAGAAAATCAGAAATCATTATACAGCACGTAACGAACATTACCTTAAAGAGTTCAAAGCTATTTGTGAAAAGCAACAACTTGATGATTCCTTGGTAAAGGAACTCGAAAACGCAATCTTCTTTCAGCGTCCTTTAAAGTCACAGAAAGGACTGGTTGGCCATTGTGTTTTTGAGCCAAAGAAGACCAAATGTCCTGCATCACATCCTTTATTTGAGGAGTTCAGAATGTTGCAGTTTGTTAACAACATAAAAATACAGACACATGATAATGAATTGCGCCCATTAAACGAAGAAGAGCGTGAAAAGATTCTACCTAAATTCTTCCGCAAGACAAAGACATCATTTGCGTTTGAAGATATTGCAAAAGAACTTGCCGGTAAGAACAAATATGCTTATTATAAGGACCCTAAAGGCAAACCATATCTTTTCAACTATCATATGGACACATCCGTTTCAGGTTGTCCACTCACCGCAGGATTGAAAGATATATTTGGCGAGGACTGGATAAATGCTGTAAGTGAAGTTTATGATAAAGCAGAAGGCAAAAGCCAACAACAAATCATGAATGACATTTGGCACGTACTCTTTGACTTCTCAGATAAAGAACATATTGAAGCTTTTGGAAGAAATCATCTTCAACTTAACGAAGAAGATGCCAAGAAGTTTTCCAATATCAAGGTACACTCTGACTATGCTTCATTAAGCCTCAAAGCCATTTGCAAGATATTACCTTATCTACGAATGGGACTAATATATCCAATAGCAACATTCTTTGGCAATCTTGAAGAAGTTATTCCTGCGGACATTTGGGGCATTAAAGAAAACAGAAAGCAGATAGTTGAAGAACTACTTGTTGCCATATCAGACAAAGACAATAATCCAGCAGATCAAAGAACCACCGAACAATGCATCAAAGATTATCTTATTAATAATGATCATTGGAGGGTAAACAAGGAAGCTACTAACAAGCTCTATCATCCGTCAATGATAGAATCATATCCTCATGTACCAGAGAATGAGAATAAACTTGGATCACCACGAATCAACAGTGTACGTAATCCAATGGCCATGCGTTCATTATTCCGTATGCGTCATGTTATCAACACCTTATTAGCGGAAGGCAAAATAGATCGTGACACAACTATTCATATTGAGTTTGCACGTGAATTGAACGACGCTAACAAGCGACAGGCTCTTTATCGTTACAATAGAGAAAACGAGAATGAGCGAAAGAAAGCTAAGGATGAAATTATCAAGTTATATAAAGAAGCTACAAATAAAGATATAGAACCTACAGACACTGATATTTTAAAATATCTACTGTGGGAAGAACAGAAACATAAGTGTATCTATACTGATGAAGAAATAGGTATATCTGACTTTATTGGCGAAAATCCTAAATACGATATTGAACATACCATACCACGTAGTGTTGGTGGCGATAGCACGATGATGAATCTAACACTTTGTAATAGCAAATTTAATCGTGAGATCAAACAAACCTCTTTGCCATCACAACTATCAAACCATGAAGATATTCTTTTACGTATAGAAGAATGGAAAAAGAAATACGAAGACTTGGATAAAAGAATCCGCAAGACTCGTACTTCAAGCAGTATGTCAAAGGAACAGAAAGATCGCAAAATCCAAGAACGTAATTACCTTAAACTTCGTCGCGATTATTGGTATGGTAAATATCAACGATTTGTGATGAGTAATGTTCCAGAAGGCTTTAGCCGTAGACAAGGAGCAAATATTGGTGTCATTTCCAAATATGGTAGATTATATCTCAAATCATACTTCAACAAAGTGTTTGTTGTTAAGGGTCTTGCCACTTCTGATTTCCGTAAAATCTGGGGCATCCAAGATATCTATTCAAAGAAAGAACGTGTCAACCATATTCATCATTGCATAGATGCCATTGTAATTGCTTGTATTGGTCCTGGTGAGTACAATAAGCTCGCAGAATATTATCACGATGAGGAGAACCATAAATGGTATGGAGCTTCCAAAGGGAGATTCAACACTCCATGGCCGACATTTGCTACAGATATAAACAAAATACAGCAGGAGATTATCGTCGCTCATCATACAGCCGATAATATGGCTAAAAAGGGGAAACATAAGATTTTACTAAAAGGCAAAAAAGTATGGGCTAATGGAGACACAGCAAGAACCTCATTGCATTTAGACACATATTATGGTGCAATAGAGCAGGATGGAGTTGTAAAATATGTAGTACGTAAACCTTTAGACGAAAACTTCAAGGAGTCAGATGTCAAGAATATTGTTGATGAGACAGTAAAAGAGATCGTCCAAGATGCCATCAGTGAACATGGTAATCTGAAGAAAGCTATCGCAGCAGGAATATGGATGAATAAAGAAAAAGGTATTGCCATAAAGAAAGTAAGATGCTTTACCCCATCTGTTACGCGACCTCTACATATCCGCCAACAACGTGATTTATCACCAAAGGAATACAAGAAACAATTCCATGTGATGAACGACACAAATTATGCTATGGCTATTTATATCGGGCAAGACAAAAAAGGCAAAGAAAAACGAGCATTTGAGATGATTAATAATCTTGACGCTAGCAGATATTTTAGGTCAAGTAATGACAAAGAGGCTGTAGGACATAATCTCGTACCACTTTCCAAAAAAGATTATCCTCTCGCTTATGTACTAAAGAAAGGTACTATGGTACTACTCTACGAAAATACGCCAGAGGAAATACAAGAATGTACCAAGGAAGAATTGATAAAAAGACTATATAAAATAACTGGATTAAGTTCTATGGTTGTTAGTGGTTGTGAGTATGGTTCTATAACTATGCAATACTCACAAGAAGCCCGTCCAAGCGGAGAATTAAAAGCTAAAAATGGAACATATAAAAGACAAGAGGATTTTAGAAGCAAAATAACGATGCTCCATACCCAAATCAATGCTCTTGTTGAGAGTTATGATTTTAAAATCAATGATATAGGCGAAATCAAAATGTTAAGATAATGCTGAAACAAACTTTGTTCTTCTCTACGCCTGTAAGGCTATCACTAAAGAATTTACAATTAGTGATTTCATGGAAGGACAGTAACGATATTGTTACTCGTCCTATTGAAGATATTGGTTTTGTGGTGATTGAAAATCAGATGATCTCCGTAAGCATACCGCTTTTAAACGAACTCGTCAGTAACAATGTTAGCGTTATTATCTGCGACTCTAAAGGCATGCCATCTTCCGTACTTATGGGATTAGACAATAATGCGACTCAAGCAGAAAGTCTGAAATATCAGTTGAATGTTTCAGAACCTGCAAAGAAACAGGCATGGAAACAACTTATCGAACAAAAAATTAAAAACCAGTCTTTTGTTCTAGATAAAGTGGGGGTTACCGACCATCATTTAAAGGCCTTTTATACTACAGTATTGAGTGGTGATTCATCGAATAGAGAAGGCATTGCTGCTCGACAATATTGGACTCATTTATTTGGGAACAACTTCAAAAGAGATCGTGATGGTTCCGCCCCCAACAATCTCTTAAATTATGGATATTCCATATTAAGAGCAGCAACAGCCAGAGCCCTTATGGGCTCCGGCTTATTACCTGCTTTAGGCATATTCCACAGGAATCGATATAATGCATTTCCTCTTGCCGATGATATCATGGAGCCATATCGTCCTTATGTTGACGAGATTGTTTTTAATGCAGCGGAAGAGGGAATACTTGAGCTTGATAAGAACACGAAAGCCAAACTATTGAATCTGTTGTTTACTGACGTAAAAATAGGGAAAGTTACTCGTCCTCTTACCAATGCCCTGACCATTACTTCTGCTTCACTTCTTAAATACTATAAAGGCGAAACAAAGAAACTAAGTTTACCTGTTTTTGCATGACTTTAGATAGATTAAACGCTTATCACATTATGTGGTTATTTGTATTCTTTGATCTACCAGTAACGACTAAGAATGAACGCCATGATGCTATGCAGTTTCGCAAGAATCTAGAGAAAGATGGTTTCTCGATGATGCAGTTCTCTGTATATGTGCGTCACTGTGGTTCTTACGAAAGTATGGAAGTACATATCAAACGTGTAAAATCATTCGTTCCAACAGCAGGTTTGGTCAGTATATTATCTGTAACCGACAAGCAATATGGTAACATCATAAATTATCGTGGTCAAGCGAAGAGTGCGAAATCAAGCAAGAAGATAAATAAAATAATAAGTGAACCTATCCAATTGGAATTTTTTTAGTACTTTTGCAATAGAATATTAGCCTACGCTACCGTTTTTTTATTCTTCAAAAGCAGTAAAAAGCCTTTGTTCATAATGCTTCTCAAGGGTAAGGTTGCGGTTTGATGTAGGAAAACAAAGATATACAACAACATTATTGAGAGCAGCGTCAGTAGTAGGTTGCGGTTTGATGTAGGAAAACAAAGATATACAACGCAGCAGCGGAAGCGAGTTGCTGGGCAATGTTGCGGTTTGATGTAGGAAAACAAAGATATACAACGGTGAAATTGACCGCATCATCAACATCAAGTTGCGGTTTGATGTAGGAAAACAAAGATATACAACACAAGTAAATAATACTTATCACAGATTGAGTTGCGGTTTGATGTAGGAAAACAAAGATATACAACAACGCTGTAAGACAATATTGCAAGGAACAGTTGCGGTTTGATGTAGGAAAACAAAGATATACAACTGGATAAGATAATACTTCACCTTGCGCCAGTTGCGGTTTGATGTAGGAAAACAAAGATATACAACTCTCAGGGCAATATTGCTGCTGTAGATTCTGTTGCGGTTTGATGTAGGAAAACAAAGATATACAACGTTTACATTTTTTGCGTTCATCTTCTGCTGTTGCGGTTTGATGTAGGAAAACAAAGATATACAACCTGTTTGCAGGTTATAAGTGCGTCTAGGAAGTTGCGGTTTGATGTAGGAAAACAAAGATATACAACGGCGCACTGGATTCCGTGTCGAGTGTACTGTTGCGGTTTGATGTAGGAAAACAAAGATATACAACACATGGAACGCCGCGCGTAGCGCTCAGAGGTTGCGGTTTGATGTAGGAAAACAAAGATATACAACAAGCGGCTATTTCGATATTCGCAAACTTGAGTTGCGGTTTGATGTAGGAAAACAAAGATATACAACATTCGAGGGCGTGATTAAAAGCCTCTGATAGTTGCGGTTTGATGTAGGAAAACAAAGATATACAACGCAATGGACCATCAACCTCATATCCCGTCTGTTGCGGTTTGATGTAGGAAAACAAAGATATACAACTTCATCAAATTTTTTATTTTTCTTCAAATCGTTGCGGTTTGATGTAGGAAAACAAAGATATACAACCTATCGAACCAAGCTTTATAATAGGCAAGGGTTGCGGTTTGATGTAGGAAAACAAAGATATACAACTTTATTAATAATGTTCGCATGCGTATGAAGTTGCGGTTTGATGTAGGAAAACAAAGATATACAACAGATTTTTGTCTTCACAGACATACTAACTGTTGCGGTTTGATGTAGGAAAACAAAGATATACAACCCTATCATATACCAGAAATCCAAATCCTCGTTGCGGTTTGATGTAGGAAAACAAAGATATACAACAAACTGAGGGAGATGACTTCGGCATTCACGTTGCGGTTTGATGTAGGAAAACAAAGATATACAACGGAAATCAGCCATACGAGACTGCTTCATAGTTGCGGTTTGATGTAGGAAAACAAAGATATACAACATCACCATTTATCAAAGGAAAAGAACTATGTTGCGGTTTGATGTAGGAAAACAAAGATATACAACCATCTAATATTGTTGAACATGCATCTGGAGTTGCGGTTTGATGTAGGAAAACAAAGATATACAACTTGACGCTCTTGGTAGAGTTGTTTCATAAGTTGCGGTTTGATGTAGGAAAACAAAGATATACAACTAAGTATGATTTCAAATTGCCTATTATGAGTTGCGGTTTGATGTAGGAAAACAAAGATATACAACGGCGATAGTATTCAACTCGGTGACATGAAGTTGCGGTTTGATGTAGGAAAACAAAGATATACAACGTTACTTCCTTGCCTTCTTTAGCATTGAGAGTTGCGGTTTGATGTAGGAAAACAAAGATACACAACGTCACAATTATCAAGACTATCAAGCACTAGTTGCGGTTTGATGTAGGAAAACAAAGATATACAACAACAGCAGCAGGCGGCACAACTCCAGTTAAGTTGCGGTTTGATGTAGGAAAACAAAGATATACAACTTCTGTGGTTTGAAGGGTATTAGAGAAAAAGTTGCGGTTTGATGTAGGAAAACAAAGATATACAACAAAAGCCAAAAGATGGAATAGAACAAAAGAGTTGCGGTTTGATGTAGGAAAACAAAGATATACAACGCACAGACGTGAAGTACAAACTCAATGGTGTTGCGGTTTGATGTAGGAAAACAAAGATATACAACTAATATTATCAGATGTATCTCCCATGACTAGTTGCGGTTTGATGTAGGAAAACAAAGATATACAACCGGTACCACCTGATAGAGTGATTGCCGGAAGTTGCGGTTTGATGTAGGAAAACAAAGATATACAACTCGCTTTATGCAGTCTAGCGACATCCGCTGGTTGCGGTTTGATGTAGGAAAACAAAGATATACAACGGTTGAAGCAGTTGAACGAGATTCTTGGCGGTTGCGGTTTGATGTAGGAAAACAAAGATATACAACAACAGGTCCTGCGGTAATCAATGCGATGAGGTTGCGGTTTGATGTAGGAAAACAAAGATATACAACACGGATTGAACCTTTATGTAATTGAGGTCGTTGCGGTTTGATGTAGGAAAACAAAGATATACAACGTTGACAGTGAAAACATGACGCAGGAGGATGTTGCGGTTTGATGTAGGAAAACAAAGATATACAACGCTTCCTTGGTCTTGCGTGTTCCGCTCTCGTTGCGGTTTGATGTAGGAAAACAAAGATATACAACTTACAGCACTACTGGTAAGAGCTATTTCTAGTTGCGGTTTGATGTAGGAAAACAAAGATATACAACAAAGCGTATATCGTTAAGTTGTTGAAGAAGGTTGCGGTTTGATGTAGGAAAACAAAGATATACAACACTCATAAGCCGTAGGCTTGAAGTCTGTACGTTGCGGTTTGATGTAGGAAAACAAAGATATACAACGTGAGCAAAGTCAAGGGATTCGTCATCAGTGTTGCGGTTTGATGTAGGAAAACAAAGATATACAACTTTTTCATATATATCTATATTTTGAGATGAGTTGCGGTTTGATGTAGGAAAACAAAGATATACAACACTACATACCTCAATCTGTACCTTTTCTTGTTGCGGTTTGATGTAGGAAAACAAAGATATACAACCAAAGGCCATGTCCATTAAGGCCGGTAAGAGTTGCGGTTTGATGTAGGAAAACAAAGATATACAACCTTAGATTGCCTATGGGAAAGGTACAAAGGTTGCGGTTTGATGTAGGAAAACAAAGACTTTTCCCAAATAATATCTATAATTTCAACATCTTATAAGAAGATGAAAAAGATATTGTGTGTTTGTATTGTCTTCGTATTATTTATTAGGATGCACTAAAAATGATATCAATAAACTTCGTATTAGATGAAGACTGGGAGAAATGAATTCGCATGAATAATGAGGAACTTAAACTTCTGAACATGGCTATTCATTAAATTGAAATCAAAAAATAAAATAATGCTGTGTTTATAAAATAATTAGTATAAAAACATTATATTTGCCATATAAAAACAAATATCATGAAACGTATCGCATTATTACTATCTTTATTGCTGGTCTGCACAAACTTCTATGCGCAACAGGTTATTGGCGAATATCAATCTAAAGCGTTTGACAAAGCGTTCAAGATTGGTACGGATGCTAAATATGCGGAATATAAAGGGAAAGATATTAAAGCTAAAAAATATCCATGTAGGGTCTATATGGAGGTGTATTCGCTCGACTATGATAAACGGGCGTTCCTGGAATTCAACAAGAATAGTGCTCGCGAATTTGTGAGAATCCTAAAGGAGGAGGTTCGCAAATATGCTGCATGGCAGCAGGAAGGGGCAAAGAGTAGATTCGAAAACAATAATTTCTGTATCAACCCAGAACGCTTCTCGGTAAATGTGTATTTTGCTAAACATGATTCTATCCTCGATGATAAAATGTTTGGTAAGGCTGATAACCAGGAGTATTATATTGAATTCTATTATAATAGAAACCGGGAACAGGCTCGAATGTTTCTGAGAAGTGGTAAGATTAATGACTCACGACTGGGGGCTGATTTCCAACTTACGGGATGGAGCGTCATCTTCCTCGAACCTAACCTGGAGGTGCAACAAATCATCGAATTACTCGAAAAGGCTATCAAGATGATATAAAAGTCACTTTAATGCTCTTTTTTAACGCTGTTAACTGCGTTGGTTTACGAAGTTAACTGCATACGCTTACGTTGTTAACTGTGTAAGGCTACGAAGTTAACTTCGTAGGCCGATGAAGTTAACTTCGTAATTTATGATGCCTAAATCCCCCATAGAATGGGGATTTAGGGATGAATGGTAACATCTTGTGACGAATGGTAAATGCAGACAAACTTGGTATTTCGTCACATAATATGGTTGTCTATCCCAACAATTTGGAAGGGATTATTTTTGCTCATACCTTTGTCATCGAAGTTTCAAGGGAACGCATTCTCTCAAAGATGCAAACTTTGGTAATCTTCGATACACTTCTCTGCAAGTGTCACGAAATAGGAATTCTCTTTGCTTATAGGTTTTAACATAAAGAAACTCTAAAATTCGTATTAACTATTAGGTTTAAAATGTGTATATCTCTACACACGGCAACATCTGTCGGTAGACACGTGTTGCTTTTCTAAGAAAATTAAATTTTAACATATACAAATAGGTGAACTAAGGTATGAAAAGAATTTTTTGTTTTGTAGCAGCAACAGTTTCTTTGTTGCTACTCAACTTTACACCAGCAGAAGCTCAGACCACACAGACGATACGTGGACAGGTGTGTGACATGGCATCAGGAAAGCCGATGGTTGGTGTTACCGTCATCGTAGATAACGACTGTAAGACCGGCGATGTCACAGACGTGAATGGTAATTTCATGATCCATCAGGTTCCTGTGGGCCGTCATTCAGTAAAGGCCAGTTATATTGGTTATGAACCTTTGATCCTGAAGGAGCAGTTGCTGTCTTCGGGAAAGGAGTTGGTACTCAACCTGAAACTGACAGAGAGTACTTCTGAAATCGGAGAGGTTGTAGTAAAACCAAACGTCAACAAGCAAATGCCGTTGAACCAAATGGCTCAGGTGGGAGCACGTATGTTCAGCGTGGAGGAAGCCAACCGCTATGCGGGAGGATTGGCTGATCCTGCACGTACTGCAGCCATGTTCGCTGGTGTTGCATCTGGTGCGAGCAACGGTATCAGTATCCATGGTAACTCTCCACAGATGCTACAATGGAGGATAGAGGGTGTCGAGGTGAACAACCCGAATCACTTCGCTGAGATAACGGGAGCTGGCGGTGGTATCTTCACATCGCTCAATGGTACGGTATTGGCCAACAGTGACTTCCTTACAGGGGCGTTGCCAGCGGAATTTGGAAATGCGCTCTCCGGTGCTTTCGACATGAAGATGCGTGTGGGTAACAACATGAAGTTTGAACATGCGATACAGGTGGGCACCATGGGTATAGACTTTGCTTCGGAAGGTCCTTTAGGAAAGGGTAACAACGGGAGTCATCGGGCTTCATACCTCGTGAACTATCGTTATAGTTTCCTCTCCATCGCTCAGAAATTACACGCTGTGAACATGGAGAAACAGAAGCTGGATTATCAGGATTTGAGTTTCAAACTCAACTTCCCTACAGCCAAGGCTGGCACTTTCTCTGTTTGGTTCAGTGGTTTGATAGATCATTTTCTTAATGATGTGGCTGATGTATCCGACTGGGAGACGCTTTGGGATTCTAACAGTTCGTGGTCACGCCAGCATAGTTGGGCCGGCGGACTGAAGCATACTTTCCGCTTTAGATCGTGTGGTACGCTAACTTCTAACATTGCTTGCACTGGGTCCTATACGAAATTGCGACTCGATGACTATGATACGTCACTTCATGAGTTTCCTAATATGAACAGTCGTGACAACTCTTGGAATGTCATCATTGATGTACAACATCAGCATAAGTTCTCGGCACGGTATACGATGCAGAATGGTTTCAGCCATCAGCATATTGCCTTCAACACTTGGATGGACCATATTCAATATGTCGGTGGACCGCTGTACAGAATCTATCAGTCGGATGGTAATACTGGTCTGACGCGTGCCTACACGAATCACAAGTTGGCTTTAAGCGACCGTCTATCGGCTGTGGCTGGTGTAAACGTGATGTGGTTCAACTTGAACAATCAATGGATCGTGGAACCTCGTGTGAGTATGCAATACAAAACTTCGGCTACAAGTACGCTGTCGATGGCTTATTCTATGAACAGTCGTAAGGAGAATACGAATACTTATTTTGTAACGGGTTCTGACAATAAGGAGCTTGGACTTACACGCTCGCACTATATCTCGGCTTCGTTTGCGCAAAGATTGGGTGATAATGCGATGCTCAAGATTGAACCTTACTGGCAGTATCTCTTTGATGTTCCGGTGGAAAAGGGCAGCACTTATTCTATCATCAATCATAAACTTTTTTATCAGGATCGCCAGCTTGTGAATGATGGTGCGGGACGCAACTATGGTGTCGATCTCACCTTGGAGCGTTATCTCAAGGATGGACGCTATGGGATGTTCACGGTGACTATCTTCAGTTCGAAATATCGTGATGCGCAGAGGGTTTGGCATCATACGCGGCAAGACCGTGGATATATCGCCAACATCTTAGGTGGTAAGGAATGGATGGTAGGAAGCGCCAAGAAGAATGTCTTCGGTGTTAACACCCGTCTGACCTTGATGGGTGGTGACCGATATACGCCACTAGAGGATGGTATGACTTATGAGGATGTGATGAAGCTTTCTGACAAGACAATACCGGAATATACGGATAATCCTTTCAGCAAGCGACTGAGCATGAACGTTGGTTATGCTTTCTCCATAAAATATACTATCAATGGTAAACATGGGGCTCAGCATTTCATCATAGATTATCTCAGTCTGCGTGCTTTCAACGGTCAGACTTTTGATATCCATACGCATAATCTGAAGAATATGTATACTACTCTCACATTTCCGAACATAGCTTATCGCATCGAATTCTAACGATTGCCTTTGCTGTTATAGGTTCAGTAGCATACCGATATTGTATATTCCCTGTTTACCGTAACCTAATTCGAGGAATCCGCGCATGCGCTCTCCACCAACTTCTATTCCGACCGGTGAGAACTGATAGGCTACTTTGCAATTGTTCTCATGGGTCTCGGGATAGGAGTTGCCTCTTGATATTGCATCCAACTTATAATGTTGAATACCTAAGGCTGCCTTTGTGTATAACCGGAAGTGGTTTTTGGCTATCCATGAATATTTCACTGAGGGCATCAAGTACTGGGATTTGGTATGGATGCTGATATCTGAGAATGGAAATAAACTATATAGTATTCCTCCAAAGACATAAGAGATGGCATCGCCATCTTTTGCCCTTTCACTCCACTTCACTCGGGCTTCGGCTTCAGACTCTGCTATACCGAGGTTGGCTCCTATCGCCCAATGTTTGTTAAGATGATAGAAGTACTCTAAGGTACCTGCCGCCTGGATACCACTGATACCAAATGGTGATGATCCTTCCAGATTAAATTTTTCTATATATTGCTCACATCGGTCCTTGACATGTGAGTCTACTCCCATTCCAAAGGTGGCACGAATTTCATGCTTGTTTGTCTGACCATAAGCGGGAATAGCGAGGAACATGGATAAAAAGGTGGCAACTTGTATAAACTTTGTCTTCATGTTATAATTTATTGTGGTTTAATCTTCATATCGTGGAAAACGATGTATGTTCTTTTAGCAAATACAAAGTTATTACTTTCTTGACAGAGATACTACCGCCTGGACGATTGTTTGTTTTTTTTAACAATAGCGCTTTTATTTCTTAAAATATATTATCAAACTGAGTTCTTAGCATAAAAAAAGTGGATTATATTGTTAGAATCCACTTTCTCGATATGTTTAGTTCTAATTTATTTTGCTCTGAACTTTTCTGCTTGTTGCTGAATCAAAGCAGCATCATTGAAATAGTCGATCTGCATAGCCTTGCGAACTTCGTCCATAGTCTGTGCAGCGGTCTCACGAGCTTCGATGCTACCCTTCTTCAGGATATTATAGATTTCAGGGATATCCTGCTCATACTCATGACGGCGCTCACGGATAGGATCAAGCATGCGGTTGATGACATTGTTAAGCATCTTCTTACACTTCATATCACCAATGCCACCGGCTGTATAGGCAGCCTTCAGTTCATCAAGATTCTTGAATTCAGGCCAGAAGTCGGCAAAATCCTGATCGGTAGAGAAGGCGTCGAGATATGTAAATACGGCATTACCCTCTACATGGCCTGGGTCGCTGACATTCAGATGGGTTGGGTCGGTATACATGCCACGAATCTTCTGCCATACGGTATCCTTGTCATCGCTAAGGTAGATGCAGTTGCCAAGACTCTTACTCATCTTTTCCTTTCCGTCTGTACCAGGGAGACGACGTGCTGTAGCGTTCTCCGGCAACATGATCTTAGGCTCTACCAATACTGGTGCATAGGTTTCGTTGAAACGGCGAACAAGTTCGCGACAAAGCTCTATCATAGGGTTCTGGTCCTCACCGGCAGGAATCGTCGTTGCCTTGAATGCTGCGATATCAGCGGCCTGAGATACTGGATAGCAGAAGAAACCCAGTGGGATGGAATCGCCTTCGAAACCACGCATCTTTACTTCTGTCTTGACGGTAGGATTACGCTGTACTCGACTCACACTGACGATGTTCATCAGATAGGTGGTAAGTTCGGCAAGTTCCGGAATCTGACTCTGGATATAGAGCGTACACTTGGTAGGATCAAGTCCTGCTGACAGGTAATCGAGAGCTACCTCTATGATATTCTGGCGTATCTTCTCTGGATTATCTGCATTATCGGTAAGGGCTTGCACATCAGCCATGAATACGAACATGCGATCGTAATCACCTGCGTTCTGGAGTTCCACACGACGGCGAAGACTTCCTACATAATGACCTAAGTGAAGTTTACCTGTTGGACGGTCGCCCGTCAAAATTATCTTTCCCATTATTGTTTTATTTTTCCTTTTTCTTCTTGACTTGCAAAGATACGGCAATTTGACCGGAATACAAAATAAATAGAAGTTTTTTTAAATTTATGGTATTTCTAATGGTATTTGTTACATTTTTATATATCTTTGTAGCCAATTTAGAATTCAATAGGTTATGTTTAAAAGATTAGCATTTTTAGGATTAACATTATTACCTCTCACGACTTTTGCACAAAACAAGGAGATTGAACTTAATGTACAATTGCCTCAAATCATTGTTTATGCCAACAAGTCGAACAAACTGGACACGATCGTATGGAATGGTACGATACAGGATGCGGATATCTCTAAGTCGGTAAAGGTGAACAAACAGAAATATTTTCCGAGTATTCCACCGGGAAATTATAGCGGTATCACGCATATCAAGGGTAGTAGATATGCGCTGATCACGGATAAATTTCCTAGTGCCGGTTATTATATCTTCGATATCACCTTCGATAAGGAGGGACAGATCGTAAATGTCAAAAACATGGGATTCACCAAGACGGGTGACACGAATATGGACGAGGAGGCTATCGCTTTCAATCCGTTCAATAAGCATCTGTATATCGGCAACGAGGAGAATTCGACAATTCAGGAAGTTGAGGATGACAAGGTGTTGAAGACTGTAACAATTGAGGATTTCAAGAAGTATGGTGTGCATAACCGTATCATCGAGAGTTTGTGCTTTGATGCGAACAAGAGGCATTTCTACACCATCAATGAGAGTACACTGAAGGGGGACCAAAAATATCTGTTGAGACTGAAGGAACTAGATGAGGACTTGAAGGAGGTGAAGGAATACAGTTATCGTATGGATACGCCTGAAATAGAGGATAACAAACCGGTAAACGAGCATGCTTATGGGGTGTCGGAATTGCTGGCTCTCGGTGATGGTACTCTACTCGTACTGGAAAGGGAGTTTTATGTAACTGACCTTAAGGTGGGCAGTTGGGTGCAAAACAAGGTGTATCGTATATTGCCCGGACATCACAGGAAGCAATTCGTGGCAAGATGGAAGACGCGAATTAATTTCACATCGTATAATCTGGCAAACTATGAAGGTATGTGTCTCGGTCCGAAACTTAAGGATGGAAGACAGGTGGTTATCTTATGTGCGGACAGTCAAGACCAATATAAAGGAATATTAAAAGACTGGTTCAGAACCATTATCTTATAAAGAAAAACCTTTCTTCTTCTCGAGGAAAGGTTTTTTGTTATGTTTAGAATTCTGCATTCTTCGGAGTACGAGGGAAAGGTATAACATCGCGGATGTTTTGCATTCCCGTAACAAACAGGATAAGTCGTTCGAAACCAAGACCGAATCCTGCATGTGGACAAGAACCGTACTTACGGGTATCAAGATACCAACTGTAACTTTCTTTCTCCATTCCACGTGACTCGATCTCACCAATCAACTTGTCATAGCTTTCTTCACGAACAGATCCACCAATGATTTCACCAATACGAGGGAATAGTACGTCTGTTCCTTGCATGGTCTTGCCATCTGGGTTCTTCTTCATATAGAAGGCCTTGATCTCACTAGGATAATCGGTCATGATAACAGGACGCTTGAAGTGCTCCTCTACGAGATAGCGCTCGTGCTCGCTGCTCAGATCCATACCCCAACCGGTGATAGGGAACTCGAACTTGTGACCGTTCTTTACTGCTTCCTCGAGAATCTTGATTCCTTCTGTATAAGGAAGGCGTACAAAGTCTTCTTTCACTACTGACTCCAAAGTCTGAAGAAGGGTCTTATCGATCATCTTGTTCAGGAACTCAAGATCGTCCTTGCAGTTATCAAGAGCCCAACGTACACAGTATTTGATAAAATCTTCCTCAAGATCCATCAGCCCTTCTTGATCAAGGAAGGCTACCTCTGGCTCGATCATCCAGAACTCTGCCAAGTGGCGAGGGGTGTTGGAATTCTCGGCACGGAAGGTTGGACCAAAGGTGTAGATAGCTCCTAAAGCTGTAGCACCAAGCTCACCTTCAAGCTGACCACTTACGGTAAGGTTGGTCTTCTTACCGAAGAAATCGCGATCGTAAGCAACTTCACCATCCTTACCTGTACGGTTTAAATCTAGTGTTGTTACTTGGAACATCTCACCAGCACCTTCTGCATCACTTGCTGTGATCAGTGGAGTGTTGAAATAATAGAATCCATGCTCATGGAAATACTTATGGATAGCAATTGCCATATTATGACGAATACGGAAAACTGCGCCAAAGGTATTTGTACGAAGGCGGAGATGAGCATATTTACGCATATACTCGAAACTCTGGCCTTTCTTCTGCATTGGATAGTCGTTAGGACAAAGTCCATAGATTTCTATCTCCTTGCTCTGTATCTCTGATGCCTGACCCTTACCCTGACTCTCTACGAGTGTTCCCACTACGCTGATACAAGCGCCTGTGGTTATGCTCTTTAAAGCGTCTGCATCCATTGTAGCAGGATCTACTACGATCTGGATATTCTTTATTGTAGAGCCATCATTTAAAGCTATGAAGTCGACAGCTTTGCTGCTTCGATGGGAACGTACCCATCCTTTTACATTAATGTCTTTACCAAAGTCGGTACTCTGAAGAGCATCAACAACTTTTGTTCTTTTCATTTGTATCTGTTTGTGTTTGTTTATTCAAAGGCTCCCATGCGAAGCATATCTACTTCCTTCTCTGTGAGGAAGCGCCAATCGCCACGGCGAAGATTCTTCTTGGTAAGTCCTGCGAACTGTACACGATCCAATTTTACTACACGATAGCCTAGGCTCTCGAAAATACGACGAACAATACGGTTCTTGCCGCTATGAATCTCGATACCTACCTGGCTCTTGTCGCGCTCATCTGCGTAATCTACTGCATCTGCCTGGATTTCTCCATCCTCCAATGTGATACCATCACGAATCTGCTGAAGATCATGAGCTGTAACATTCTTATCGAGATGTACGTGATAGACTTTCTTCTTCAGGAACTTTGGATGTGTCAACTTACTAGCTAAGTCGCCATCGTTGGTAAGAAGAAGTACACCTGTGGTGTTACGGTCGAGACGACCTACTGGATAGATACGCTCTGGACATGCATCTTTAACAAGGTCCATAACGGTCTTGCGCTGCTGTGGATCGTCACTTGTTGTAACATAATCCTTTGGTTTGTTCAACAACACATAAACTTTCTTTTCCAAAGAAACGGTCTGATCGTGGAACTTAACTTCGTCTGTGCGAACTACCTTTGTTCCAAGTTCTGTAACGACTTCGCCATTAACAGAAACAACTCCTGCCTGGATGTATTCATCTGCCTCACGACGTGAGCAAACACCTGCATTGGCAAGATATTTGTTCAAACGAATTGGCTCGTTTGGATCGATATTCTCTTCCTTATATTCGATACGCTTCTTCATGCTATACTTAGCATTTGGATCGTAATCTGTTGAATGCTGACGATAGCCGCGATTATTGTTGTAACCACCACGATTGCTGTTGTAACCACCGCGTGACTGATAGCCGCCACGGTTGCTTCCATAACCACCTGCACGGTTGTTGTTATAGCCACCACGATTGCTGTTGTTATAACCGCCACGTGACTGATAACCACCATGGTTATTATATCCACCCCTTGGCTGGTAGCCACCTTCCTCTTCGTTATTGTTGTAACGAGGACGATAACCTCCCTGCTGACGAGACTGATAACCACCGCGGTTATTATTATAGCCACCTCTTGACTGATAGCCACCACCACGATTGTTGTTGTATCCGCCTCTTGGCTGGAAACTACGCTGTGGACGCTCATTACCACTCTGGAGACCTGCTCCAAAGCCTTCTGGACGGAAACCACCTTCATCGTTGCTCATACTTCTTGAAGAACTGTATGTGCGCTGACTGTGAATACGTGGACGCATCGGGCGTCCATTTCCACGGTAATTTCGTTGATAACCGCCTGCTGGGTTGTAGCCTTCACGGCTGCTCTCATTATTGTCTGCTGCAGACGAATCCTGAGGTTTGTTTTCAAATTCTGTATCCATTTTCTTTTCTCTTTTTAGCCTCACGGCCTGTTGATAATTAAATTGTACTATTTATTAGTTTAATGTTTATATTTGTAGAATACTACATTCCCGTATAATTATGAGGGGTGATTGCCATAAGTTCGGCCTTTACCTCTTCACTGACATTCAATCCTTGGATAAATTCATGAATAGTCTCCTCTGTCATGGTCTTGTTCGTTCTTGTCAATGCCTTCAAAGCCTCGTAAGGATGCGGATAAGCTTCACGACGCAAAATGGTCTGAATAGCCTCTGCAACAACTGCCCATGTGTTGTCCAGATCTTCTTCTATCTTTGCTTCGTTCAGAATCAACTTTCTTAATCCTTTCAAAGTGCTCTGGATTGCAATAACACTATGACCGAGTGGTACTCCTATATTTCGAAGAACTGTAGAGTCGGTAAGGTCGCGCTGCAATCTGCTCACTGGTAGCTTCATTGCCAAGAACTGTAGAATTGCATTTGCAATACCGAGGTTACCTTCACTATTTTCAAAGTCGATAGGGTTAACCTTATGTGGCATAGCACTAGAACCTACTTCACCGGCCTTTATCTTCTGCTTGAAATATTCCATAGAGATGTACATCCAGAAATCTCTGTCCATATCGATGATAATGGTATTGATTCTGCGAATAGCATCAAAGATAGAACCTAAATGGTCATAATTGCTGATCTGGGTTGTCCATTGTTCACGCTCCAAGCCTAACTTTTCAGAGACGAACTTACTTCCAAACTCTCTCCAGTTATAGGTCGGATATGCTACATGATGTGCATTATAATTACCTGTTGCACCACCAAACTTGGCTGTGAAACGACATGCTTTCAACAAATTCAACTGCTCTGTGAGTCGATAAACAAAAACCTCAATTTCCTTACCCAAACGAGTTGGTGAAGCTGGTTGTCCATGGGTCTTAGCAAGCATTGGTACTTCTTTCCATTCTTCTGCATACTGTTGCAACTGATCTATCAACTCTTGAATCTGAGGATAATAAACCTGCTCAAGGGCTTCCTTGATAGAAAGAGGTACACTGGTATTATTGATATCCTGTGAAGTAAGACCGAAATGAATAAACTCTTTGAAAGCTTCAAGTCCTCCTATTTTATCAAATTCTTCTTTAATAAAATACTCTACGGCCTTTACGTCATGATTTGTGGTTTTCTCAATATCTTTTACACGAGCTGCATCTTTTTCGTCGAAATGACGATAGATATCGCGAAGACGATCAAACAAAGCATGATCGAACTCTGTTAGCTGTGGCAATGGTAATTCACATAATGTGATAAAATACTCAATTTCTACACGAACACGATACTTAATAAGTGCATACTCTGAAAAGTAGTTCGCAAGTGGTTCCGTTTTACTTCTGTAACGTCCGTCAATCGGAGATACGGCTGTTAATTGATCAAGGGTCATAACTAATACGTATTATTAATAGACTGCAAATATAACCATTAAAAATGAGAATTACCTTATTAATAGTGATAAATAAAATTAAAAATAGAATTCTGTTAACCTAAAAGCACAAAAAAAAAGAGTCTCACATAAGTAAGACTCTCCTAGTGGGCGTTGACGGATTCGAACCGCCGACCCTCTGCTTGTAAGGCAGATGCTCTAAACCAACTGAGCTAAACGCCCTTACTTTCGTAAAGCGATTGCAAAGATATTGATTTTATTTGATATTACCAAATCATCGCCCGTATTTTTACATATTTTAATATTTAATATTAGATAGATCATCCTGTTACAACAGATTATCTTCCAGATCTATAATACCTTTAAAAACAAAAAAACCCTGCAATTCCGAAGAATTACAAGGCTCACCCCTAGTGGGCGTTGACGGATTCGAACCGCCGACCCTCTGCTTGTAAGGCAGATGCTCTAAACCAACTGAGCTAAACGCCCTTACTTTTGTAAGGCGATTGCAAAGGTATTGATTTTATTTGATATTACCAAATTTTTCGAATACTTTTTATCAAAAAAAAGAGTGGTTCGAAAGAACCACTCTTATATTAGTTGAGTTGATAATATCAATATTACTCAGCAACCTGTACAGTAGCGCGACGGTTGAAAGAGATTGGAGAAAGCTCCTCAACACCACCATTACCCTTAGCCTCGATGTTAGCGTTATCAACACCCATCTTAACAAGTTCCTTAGCTACAGTGTTTGCACGAGCCTCAGACAACTTCTTGTTGAACTCAGCAGAACCAGTTGCCTTATCAGCATAACCGTTAACAACAAGCTTAGAACCATTGTCCTTTGCATACTTAGCAAGAGCCTGTACGTTTACGAGATCCTTCTGAGAAGCGATTGTTGACTTACCAAGGTTGAAGAATACAGAGATTGGAGTGTTAACGAACTCCTTAGTTGTTTCAGCTGCCTTCTGGTTAGCAAGAAGAGTCTTAAGACGCTCGTTCTCTGCATTAGCATCGTTAAGCTGGTTCTTCAGAGCATCGATCTGTGACTGATGAAGTGCGTTCAAAGCATCTACATCAGGAACCTTGTTCCAAGTAGACTTACCAAGATTGAACTGAAGACCAACCTCTGCATAAAGCTGGTTGTCCTGGTTGTCCCAACCACGATGACGTGGAGCAGCAGCAACACCGTCAGCATCACCACTCATAAGGTTCCAACCACCTTCAGCATATATATTAAGGTGCTTAGCAACCTTCCAAGAAGACTGAACACCAACGCTAGCTACGAAACCATATCTGTTGTAAGTCATTGAACGAGAAACACCAGCACCTGCGAATGGGATAACATTCCATACACGGTTCTCATTGTAACCACAGAAGAGGTTGCTCAAGTTGAACATTACCTGCTCGTTCAAAGTCCAGTATTTGTTGCAGTTACCATAGTTATCACCATCAACAACTGCTTTACCCCAAATACCCTGAGCCTTTGTACGAAGACCAAGACCTGGAGTGAACCACTTACCAATAGCAAGTGCAGCACCTGGATTAGAACGGAACTTGCGAAGAGGTAATCTTCTTAAATCCTGTCCGTGCTCCTCGTTAGAATACCATGCATTCCAATCAGCACCTACCTCGACAAACCAGTTGCTCCAGAATGAATTAGTAGCAACACTGTACTTCAATTCTGGTGTTGCGTCTTCCTGAGCGTTTGCGCTCAAAGTAAGACCGGCCATTGCCATTACGATTAATAATTTTTTCATAACCTTATTTGTTTAAATCAAAAAAAATTTCTACCTATTTACCCTATAGTTCGCTGCAAAGTTAATAATTATTTTCATAAAACATCTTTTTTTAGAAAGAAAATGACAACAAAAGTATTAAAAACATAAAATTTTCCTTTTCTTTGTTACTTTTATCCTAATAAATGTTCTATTTCCTGCTGTTTTAATATACACAGTATATTTTTCCCGTCAGGAGTATAATTTACATTATTACAAGCAAAGAGTTGATTTACAATATTTTCCATCTCACTATTGCTTAACACCTGACCTTGAGGGATTGCGGCATATCTGGCCAACGACAGAGCCAATGACTTACAGATTTCTTCCTTCACGGTAGCTCCCTTTTCTATAGCTGCCTGAACCATATCACTGACAAGGTTCATGATTTTTATGCCATCTAATCCTGTCGGTACTGCATTAACTGCATAACTGTTACCACCCAGATCGGTCAATTCGAACCCCATCTCCTGCAACTCTGGTAGGATATGCTGCAACATGACTTGATCGGAAGCACAAAACTGAACGACCTCTGGGAACAGTACTTTCTGAGATTCTATCTTTTTCTCTTTTAGTTGTTCCAGATACATATCAAACAGGATTCTGATATGTGCACGGTGCTGGTCGATGATCATCAAGCCAGACTTTACAGCCGTCATGATATATTTGCCCTTATATTGATAATGACTAGGAGATTTCTCGTCTATAATCTCATGCGATGTTTCTACAGAACTTTCTATTTCCCCATAATCAAGTTCCTGAGTATCATCAAATAGATTCTTTGGCGCATTTTGCAGTTCTCCTTCTCCCAATCCTTCATATAATTTCTCCCATTGTTGTGACACCTGATGGGAATTCTTGATATCAGAGGTAGTCTGCTGGAATGGATTATACTGTGGATTATATTCCACCTTTGGACTGCTTGTCATATGCTGGCCGGGGTTATACACTGGGATATCAGGTTTTCCTGCGGTATCAAAATCAATCGACGGAACATCATTGAACATTCCGATGGATTCCTTCACTGATGCCGACAAGATTTGCCAGATGGCCTGTTCATTCTCAAACTTAATTTCAGTCTTTGTAGGATGAATATTGACATCTATATCTTCTGGTGCGACATCAAAATATATAAAGTATGGAATTTGTTCTCCTTCTGGTACGAGACGATCGAAAGCATTCATGACAGCCTTATGAAAATAAGGATGCTTCATATATCGCCCGTTAACAAAGAAAAATTGATGAGCGCCTTTCTTACGGGATGACTCCGGTTTACCTACGAAACCGGATATCTTACATAAGGTGGTATCTACCTTTACAGGTAGTAGGTCTTGATTTAATTTCTTACCGAAAATATCAATAATTCGTTGTTTAACACTTCCTGCACGAAGATTAAAAAGTTCGACATCATTATTATGAACGGTAAAACAAATTTCCGGATAAACTAATGCGATTCGCTCGAAGGTTGTCAGGATGTTATTGAGTTCCGTTGTATTAGACTTCAGGAACTTTCTTCTGGCAGGAACATTATAAAATAGATTCTCAACTTTGAAGTTACTTCCGACTGGACACGAACATGGTTCCTGTCCCATAACCTTAGAACCGGAAATAGTTAAAAGTGTACCGACCTCATCTTTTTCCTGACGAGTTTTCAACTCCACTTGTGCTACAGCAGCAATAGAAGCCAAGGCCTCGCCACGAAATCCCATGGTATGCAGGGCGAATAAATCTTCAGCCTTTCGTATCTTCGATGTTGCATGACGTTCAAAAGAAAGTCGGGCATCAGTTTCCGACATTCCCTTACCATCGTCAATGACTTGTATGGATGTTTTGCCGGCATCAACGATAAGAACATGGATAGATTTAGCCCCAGCATCGACAGCATTTTCCACCAACTCTTTAATAACGGAAGCTGGTCTCTGAATAACTTCGCCTGCGGCAATCTGATTTGCGACAGAATCTGGTAAGAGCTGAATGATATCACTCATTATTGTTTCCTTTCTCTCTAGGTTTTTCTTCTGAACTTTCTATTTTTTGCAATGGTGCAGCATGTCGTTGTACAATCTTAAGGTTACCATCTCGTTTGCTGCGCCATTCATAAATATCATCTTTATTAATTGGCCTAATATAGTCATACCAAGCAAAGTTAGGCAGTTTCGACCTTGTCGGAGGAATCTGGGTCATCGGATATCCTACTCCCGAGAACTTAGAAGTCCATATCTTCTGCACTTTTTGTTCTGGAGACATGAAGACTCGCATGGTGTCTGTCTCCAGATAATTGAGCATCATCAAGGAACTATCCTTATCGTTTATCGGATAATAAATAGACTGCACATTACCGATAGACTCACCTTCTTTAATCTTTCCATGGTCAAAATATGCATGCATCACTTTAGATGTGATCTGGTTATAATGCTCACCATCAGACAAAAGTTCCACAGAGAGGGCCTGTCCTAAGACGTCAGCCTTTCGAACTGTCGAGTCATTCATGTAAACATTAATCTGTTCACCCAACAGCTGACGATTCTTTCCATTCCAAGTAATTGGATCCTTATACATTGTCATACAAGAATCTGCTGTATTAAAGACCAAAGAGTCACAAACTGCCTGTACATCATTTCTGAACACCCTCACATGTGGAAAGGCATGTACCTTACGATACACAGAATCCGTATTTATATTAAAGGTGTATATCTTCATTGAATCCGAATGCATGTAGAGCGTATCTTTACGAGAATACTCTTTGGCAACAGGGTTTTTCGTAGCAAACCCATAGCCTTTCTTCTCGTTATATCTCAGATAGCCACATGTAAGTGAATTTCTATTTCTTAGGTCCTTATAGATGACATTACCATAAGCTCGATTATTTCCGTCCTTTACATAATAAAGAGTATCGGCAGTTATGGTTTTATCTCCATCAACGATCGTAGAACGCCCAAACAATTCGGCCTTCTCTCTCTTTGTATCATAATAGGCATTCTGTGTTGTAACAACAGATTGCTTTGATCTGATCTTCGATCCGGGGCCGACGATATGAGCCTTGGATTTGGCAACATCATAATATAAGGTATCTGTTGTAATCGTCTGTCTAGGACTCTTCAACTTTACATTATAGTAGAAAGCCGCCTGACGGGTATCCGTATTATATTCTCCCCAATCTGCGACAAGGCGTTCTTTTCCATCAATAAGGGTACCACCATCCATAAAGTTGGCAATATTATACAGGCGGTCGAAATCCAGACTATCCGTCTTCAACACCTGATGTCTATGGTGCAGTACGACATTCTTTCGAGCCTCCATCTTCTGCCATTGTCCATCATAGAAAGCCCGTTCACAACTCAAAGACAAGGTATCTCCTTGTTTGAAAAATACATGACCGAAGGCTTTTACAGAATTGGATTCCTGATAAAAATAAGCACTATCACATCGCAAGGAAGCTCCCATATGCTTGAAAGCGACATGACCTTTTACGATTTGAGCGCCAGGGTTAGGTCCATACTGATCGAATTTCAGAACATCAGCATGCAACAAATAAACGCGTTCGTCTACCTTTTTACGATGCTTTCTTGGTCCTGCTACAGCACGTACCAAATATAGCCCAAATAGGCATAGAATAATCATGAAGAATATTCTATGCCCAGAAATATTATTATATGTTATTTTTTTCATTTAACCCATCCTTCGTATTCGAAGTCACAATTCTTATACCTGTCATTCACCTTCACATAAGTGTTCTTTATCTTATTGACCACCCAATCGTGAATCTTTTTCTTTTTCTCATTCTGCAAGACGACATCTTGCATCACCTGGAAGTCTTCCGTTATCTTAGCACGATGTCCCTCTATTCGATTCTTCAGTTTGACGATAGCAACAACGGTCTTACCTTTAGAATTTACCATTTGAAATGGAGCAGAGATTTCATCAACCTTCAATGTGTCAACGACACGGGCAATCTCTGTTGGTAAATCTTTCATTTGAAATCGTGAGGTTCGCATACCCTCCGATGTATTTGCCATCAATCCATGGTTGCTTCTTGTATCTTTGTCGTCAGAGAAATATGATGCGGCAAGTTCAAAAGACAATTTCTTGTTTTTGATATCATTACCGATAGAATCCATTCGAAGGAAGGCTTCGTCAATTTCTTGCTGAGAAACGTGAGGCTTACGCAGTATATGGCGAACTTTAATCTTGTCGCCACGTTTATCTATCAACTGGATAATATGGTAACCGAACTCACTCTCTACAATCTTCGAAATCTTACTAGGATCTGTAAGGTTGAAAGCTACATTTGCAAATGCAGGGTCTAACATACCACGTCCCATATAATCCAATTCACCACCTTGACGGGCAGAACCGGGATCTTCTGAATAGAAACGGGCCAATGTAGCAAATGTTGTTTCACCCTTATTGATTCGGTCTGTATAATTTCGAAGTTCCTCCTTTACACGATTGATCTCTTCCTGTGAGATTTTAGGCTGTCGCGTAATGATCTCCACCTCTACTTCTGTAGGAACGAAAGGAATGCTATCTTCGGGAAGGTTCTTGAAATATGCACGAACCTGAGAAGGGGACACCTTTACATCTTCCTCCAGTTGTCTTTGCATCTTATCTATCAAGAGGCGATCCTTAAAGTCATCATGCAACTGAGAACGGAGTTGTGAAATTGTCATCTTACGGTATTCCTCCAGTTTTTCCTTTGAACCAATCAACTGAATCCAACCGTTGATCTGCTGATCCACGCGTTGCATAACTTCAGACTCCGTAACATTAAGACTATCTAGTTGGGCCTGATGCAAAAATAGTTTCTGCACAGCTATCTGCTCTGGGATTCTGCAGTCGGGATCTCCCGAGAACTTAAATCCTTCCATTTCACTTTGCAGACGAAGATTCTCCACATCCGATTTAAGGATTGGTTCATCACCTACTATCCAGATTACTTCATCGATAATACTGTTAGGATCAGCAGGAGCTTCAGCTTTTACCTTTTCTGTCTTGGTAGAGTCGCTGTCAGCTTGCATTGAATTCTGCTGCATCGCATTTATTGCACCAGTTTTCATTGCATTAGCGCTCACACCTGCTATCAAAAGAAGAGCTACAAAGCCCAAAAATGTTTTATATCCAATTTTCATAATTCAACTATTCATGGTTATTAACTGTGCTAAGCACGTTTTCGTATATTTTGACGGAATAGAGTTTACGCAGTTGCTTAACCCATTCCTTTTCGATTTCTTCCTGATAATCAGCTAAAACTAAATCCCGAACATCCTGATACGAATCAGGGTATTTCTTCAACTTATTCCCATATACATATTGATATGGATATTGTTTATTGCTTACCCTTTGGCCATTTTTCTTAAAGACCTCATGGTCGACGATGGGATTATCACCCATCTTAAAGATATCGACTTTTGCATCTGCATAGTACAAGGAGTCGTGGTTCAAGGATTTTATCTTTTCTCCCCAATATTTATAAGGTGTATTCTTCAAGATCTTACTTAACTTGCGTTCGTCTTTACGACTTTTACATCTGAAGGCAACACCTTTAAAACGAGGACTATCCCATTTATATTGTTTTCGATGTTTTAAAAAGAACTTTTCTATCAGACTTCCATCTTTAGAGATTTTATCTCTGAAGATACGGTTACTCATTTCTGTCAGGAGAATTCCCTCTTGATATTCTTTAAGCAGATATTTATTTCTCCCTGTTTCTTCGTACCTTGGATCGATGCTATTCGAACGAGAAGCCTCATCATCTTTTTTCATATCCGAAGGTATGTGTTCCTGCATCTCAGCCATCACACGGTCTCGAACATTCTGAAGTTCTACGATCTCTGATAGATCACTCTTCACGGAATCGAAAGGCAAGAAGTCACAGGCATCATTCATAAGTATAATATGATAACCTGCCGGCGACTGAAAAGGTGAACTCATCTCTCCTTTCTTTAAACCCCATGCGACATCCTCAAACTCTTTGAAAGTCGTTCCCTTGCACATCCAAGGTAAGGCACCGCCATGTTGAGCAGATCTCATATCCTGAGAATATTTTCTCGCCATCTCACCGAAATCTGCACCTTTCTTTATAGCCCTATATAGGGAATATATTTTTTCTTTTACTTTATTTTCCTCTGTATATGATGCTCTCTGGTTAACAGTCAACAAGATATGTGAAAGTTTTCGCATTCCCCCATGGGATACCACATATCTCCGTTGGTTCTCATACATCTTCAATGCTTGTCTTTCTGCATCTGCATTCAAAATATATGATGCTTGTTGTGGATTTTTTGTAATGAGAAGATTTCTCCAATTCAAAGAAGAAATCGTATCAAGTTTTGCATCAAGGGCTGCCTGCACCTTAAGTTTATAATCTACAAAGGCAGTCATATATGCTTTGATACTTTTCTTGTCTGCTTTACCACCAATATTATTGTTGTATGAATACTCAAACTCCGAACGAGTCACCGGATGACCGTTGACACGCATAATAATCGGATCATTTTGAGCATAAACCATGCTCCCACAAAGGAGCATGGTCATCAACAATATCTTAATTTTCATATTTTCTTTTACTCAGGACGACTATAGTTTGGCGCCTCACTGGTGATGGTGATATCATGTGGATGACTCTCCAAAACACCTGCATTTGTGATACGAGTAAACTTAGCATCGTGCAGTTTGTCAATAGAAGGAGCACCGCAATATCCCATACCAGAACGCAAGCCACCAACCAACTGGTAGATAACTTCCTGGACAGTACCTTTATAAGGAACACGACCTGCGATACCTTCTGGAACCAACTTCTTAGCATCTCTGATATCATTCTGGAAATAACGATCACGAGAACCATTCTTCTGTTCCATGGCCTCAAGAGAACCCATACCACGATAGCTCTTGAACTTACGACCATTGAAGATGATTGTTTCACCTGGAGACTCCTCGGTACCTGCAACAAGAGAACCGATCATCACACAGCTACCACCGGCAACCAATGCTTTCACGATATCACCGGAATAGCGAAGACCACCGTCAGCAATCAAAGGTACATCGGTACCCTTCAATGCAGAATATACATCGTAAACAGCGCTCAACTGAGGTACACCAACACCTGCGACAACACGTGTTGTACAAATAGAGCCCGGACCAATACCAACCTTTACAGCATCAGCACCATTCTCTACCAAATATTTTGCAGCAGCACCTGTTGCGATATTACCAACGACAACATCAAGGTCAGGGAATGCAGCCTTCACAGCATGCAATTTTTCTACAACGCCCTTTGAATGTCCATGCGCTGTATCTATTACGATCGCATCAACACCGGCATTTACCAAAGCCTGGGCACGATCCATTGTATCATTTGTTACACCTACACCTGCTGCAACACGAAGACGACCCTTGTCATCCTTACAAGCCATTGGCTTATCCTTAGCCTTTGTGATATCCTTATAGGTAATCAAACCTACCAAATGGTTCTGAGAGTCAACAACAGGTAGTTTTTCGATCTTATTCTCCTGAAGAATAGTAGCGGCAGCGGTCAAGTCAGTTTGCTGATGTGTTGTAACCAAATTTTCACTCGTCATAACATCATCGATCAAGCGGTCCATGTGACGCTCGAAACGAAGATCACGATTTGTAACGATACCAACCAAATGGTTTTCGTCATCAACGACTGGAATACCACCAATATGATAGTCGTGCATCATATCAAGAGCATCCTTTACAGTACGTCCACGACGAATCGTAACAGGATCGTAAATCATACCATTTTCGGCACGTTTTACAATGGCAACTTGGCGAGCCTGTTCCTCTATGGTCATATTCTTATGAATAACACCAATACCACCTTCTCTGGCTATAGCTATAGCCATGGAAGACTCTGTAACTGTATCCATTGCGGCCGTTACGAAAGGAACATTTAACTCGATGTTACGAGTAAACTTGGTTTTCAACTCTACCTCTTTTGGTAGTACCTCTGAATAAGCAGGGATTAAGAGGACGTCGTCAAAAGTGAGACCGTCCATTACAATTTTATCTGCAACAAATGATGACATATTGTAACTTTAAAAATTTATTGCGTGCAAATATACCAATAATTTTCCATATACAGCCTCCTTTTTTGGTTTTTCTCTCTGAATTAATTCAATTTAACGCGATTCTTTAATAGCAAGTACGAGGATTTAAAAATTACTCTGACGTATTGCTTTTACTTTACTTATACCTATCATTTACGAAGTTAACTGCGTAAGGCTACGAAGTTAACTGCGTAAGCTGATAAAGTTAACTGCGTAAGGCTGCGAAGTTAACTGCAGATAATTCCATACCAAGGCTTGGGAATTTCGAAACATAAGAAAAGGAACTCTACGATATTTGCAACAACATAACAATCAAAGAGTTACAAATATCACAGAGTTCCTCTATGCATCTATATTCTGTTAGCAGAAGAATATCAATTGGCTTGTTCTGAAAGGAACTTGATCCTTACAAGTCTGATTTCATCTTCTGTATAATCTTCACCCAGTTCATCCATAGCCGTATCCAAATCGTCGGTTTCACTTTCCATGAAATAATCATAGATGTCATCAATATGATCATCATCTACGACATCTTCTATGAAATAGTCGATATTTAATTTGGTACCACTATATACTATTGCCTCTACTTCATCCAACAAGACATCAAAGTCGAGTCCCTTGGCATCAGCGATGTCGTCCAAAGCGATCTGTCGGTCAATACTCTGGATGATGCTCACCTTAAGCATACTTTTCTTAGCAACGGTACGGACGCGAAGTTCCTCCGGACGTTCGATGTGATTTTCCTCACAATGGCTCTTGATAAGGGCAATGAATTCCTTACCATAACGATGTGCCTTACCTGCGCCTACACCTTGTATCTGCTGTAGTTCTTCCATCGTTATTGGATACATCGTTGCCATCTGTTCCAGAGAGACATCTTGGAAGATTACATAAGGAGGGAGGTTATGCTTCTGCGCAACTTTTCTACGAAGATCTTTCAACATTGAGAACAATGCTGGATCTAAGGCTGATGTACCGCCTTCACTATCTTCCTCGTAGTCATCTTTATATTCATTGTCTTCAACAATCATGAATGATTGCGGAGACTTGATAAATTTCTTACCTGCCGCGGTCAGTTTCAACAAGCCGTAATTCTCAACATCCTTTTTGATATAGCCAGCTATCATCGCCTGACGTATAGTAGGATTCCACAGATTATCATCCATATCTTCACCGGAGCCAAACTCATCCAGTTGATTATGCTTATGTGAAACGATGTTGTCCGTTGCACGACCTTTCACGAAATCGATAATATAATCCTGTCGGAAGTTTTCCTTTACTGCGGCAATAGCCTTCAAGACAACAACGAGTGCCTCATGGGCTTCAATTTTTTTCTTCGGATGAAGACAGTTGTCACAATTTCCACAATTATCTTTAGGATACTCCTCACCGAAATAATGAAGAAGCATCTTGCGTCGACAAACTGAAGATTCGGCATAGGCTTGGGTTTCCTGCAGCAACTGTCTGCCAATATCTTGCTCTGCTACAGGTTTGCCTTCCATAAACTTCTCGAGTTTCTTCAGATCTTTAGGAGCATAAAAGGCGATACAGATACCCTCTCCTCCATCACGACCAGCTCTACCAGTTTCCTGATAATATCCTTCCAAACTCTTTGGTATATCGTAATGGATTACAAATCGTACATCAGGTTTATCAATACCCATACCGAACGCTATCGTTGCAACGATGACATCAATACGTTCCATCAAGAAGTCATCTTGAGTCTGTGAACGAGTTGCAGAATCAAGTCCTGCATGATAAGGAGCAGCTTTTATCTCGTTTACCTTTAAAACCTCGGCGAGTTCTTCTACCTTTTTTCTTGACAAACAGTAGACGATACCGCTCTTTCCGGGATGTTGTTTTATGAACTTGACGATCTGCGTGTCTATATCCTTAGACTTGGCGCGAACCTCATAATACAGATTCGACCGATTGAAAGAGCTCTTATATTCGTTGGCATCATTGATACCCAATGTCTTCTTGATATCAGAACGCACCTTATCCGTCGCCGTAGCAGTAAGAGCCATGATAGGAGCTCGTCCTAAGATATCTATAGCCTTACGAATATTTCTATATTCCGGACGGAAATCATGGCCCCATTCTGAGATACAATGAGCCTCATCGATAGCATAGAATGAAATTTTTACTTCTTCAAGGAAGGAGAACTTAACTTTCTTTACGACAACAGTAGCACCACTCTCTGTTTTTTCCTCTTCTTCCTTCAACAATGATTCCGGAGCGACATACAAAAGTTTCGTCTTCCCACTCAAGACATCTGTCTTCACACGTTCTATTTCAGATTTATTCAAGGAAGAGTTCAGATAATGAGCAACTCCTTCCTCTTCGCTTAATCCATTGATAACGTCTACCTGATTTTTCATGAGAGCAATCAGTGGCGAAATAACTATAGACATACCATCCATGAATAGCGAAGGTAACTGATAACACAAACTTTTTCCTCCACCAGTAGGCATCAATACAAAAGTATCGTTTCCATCCATGAGGTTACGGATAATAGCTTCCTGGTCGCCTTTGAATTTATCAAAGCCGAAATAATGTTTAAGTTGTTGGGTAAGATCAACGTTTTCTGTCATATAACAAATAGCTCCTTATTCCTTCATTTATTAGGTGTCGTTCTTTGAATGGGGTTGACAGGGATATCCCCTGTCAACTTATAGTTTATGCAGATTCTAGTTTCTGCAAATGTGCTTTTTCAATCTGTGTCTTGGCATATTCTTGTGTCACCTCAAACTTCTTTGTTCTACTTGAAGGTTTCTCGAACATGGCATCCATCATTACGGCTTCAACAATAGAACGCAGACCGCGCGCGCCTAATTTGTATTCCATGGCCTTATCGACGATAAAGTCTAGACTCTCTTCTGTAAAGGTTAGCTCTATGCCGTCTATTTCAAACAATTTGATATATTGCTTTACAATAGAGTTCTTCGGTTCTACCAATATTCTTCTCAAAGCAGGTTTGTCTAATGGGTTGAGATATGTAAGAACCGGGAGACGACCGATCAACTCTGGGATAAGTCCGAAACTCTTCAAGTCCTGAGGTAGCACATACTGCATCATCTCATTCTTATTGAGTCTTCTCACATTCTGAACAGAGTTATATCCTACAACATGAGTATTCAGACGCTGAGCAATCTTGCTCTCTATTCCGTCGAAGGCTCCTCCGCAGATAAAAAGTATATTCTTGGTATCTACATGGATATATTCCTGATCCGGATGTTTTCGACCGCCCTGAGGTGGGACGTTTACAATAGTTCCTTCGAGCAACTTCAGCAAGCTCTGTTGAACACCTTCGCCGCTGACATCTCTCGTAATCGATGGGTTATCGCTCTTACGAGCTATCTTATCGATCTCGTCTACGAATACAATTCCTCTTTCTGCTGCAGCTACATCGAAGTTGGCGACTTGAAGCAATCGGCTCAAGATGCTTTCTACATCTTCTCCTACATATCCGGCTTCTGTGAATACCGTTGCGTCTACGATGGTAAAAGGCACTTCAAGCATTTTGGCAATAGTACGAGCCAATAGGGTTTTACCCGTACCTGTGCTTCCTACCATGATGATGTTACTCTTTTCTATCTCTACGCCATCATCCTCTACTGACTGTTGCAGACGCTTGTAATGGTTATATACGGAAACTGCCAATGTCTTCTTCGCATCATCCTGTCCGATAACATACTGATCAAGATATTTCTTTATCTCTTTTGGTTTAGGGACTTTCTTGATTTCATATTTTTTATTAGCATCTTCCTTTGCTTCGTAAGGGAGAGGATTCAGAACGCCTGCAGACAAAGCAATTTCATAGGCCTGCTGAGCACAATTTTCACAAATGTATCCATTTAGGCCTGTTATCAGAAGCTTTGTTTCTTTCTCACTTCTTCCACAGAAACTACATACTTTCTTTGGCATATTATTTCTTTCTTGTCAACACAGAATCAATCATACCATATTCACGAGCTTCTTCCGCTGTCATCCAATAGTTACGGTCGCTATCGTTCCATACTTTCTCAAATGGGGTGTGAGAATGGTTTGATATGATGGTATATAATTCTTTCTTGAATTTCTGAATCTCTTTTGCCTCAATCTCGATATCTGAAGCCTGTCCTTGAACTCCTCCCAGAGGCTGGTGGATCATGACACGGCTATGAGGAAGTGCTGAGCGCTTGCCTTCCTGACCTGCAACAAGCAAAACTGCGGCCATAGAAGCGGCCATACCGGTACAGATTGTTGACACATCGCTCGTAATGAACTGCATAGTGTCATAAATACCCAAACCTGCCGTTACACTACCGCCAGGACTATTGATATAAATAGAGATGTCCTTACCCGGATCTGTTGAGTCAAGATAGAGCAATTGTGCTTGCAATGTATTTGCTGTATAGTCATCAATCTCTGTACCTAAGAATATAATACGGTCCATCATCAATCTTGAGAAAACGTCCATCTGAGTAACATTCAACTGACGCTCTTCCAAGATATAAGGATTCAGATACTGTTGCTGAGCCTTCACGACATCGTCCAAGACCATGCCGTTCATTCCATAATGCTTAGTAGCAAATTTTCTAAAATCGCTGTTCATAATCTTTATATTATCCTTTCTTTTATAAACAAGAAAAAAAAGGTTATCAACTTATTATTTCTCGTTCGTAGGAACAAAGATAATAAAAAAAGTTGATAACCTCTTATAAAAGAAGTTTTTTTTTCAAAAAACTATATTATTCCATCATTTTGTTAAACTCGTCGAGTGTTACCTCTTTCTCGTTCAACTTAACAACATTCTTAAGGATCTCTGTCAACTTACGATCGATAGTGCGATCTACAAGAGCGTCTGTAGAATTACCCTTCTTAAGGATCTCTCCTGCATAGTTCTCAATATACTCCTCTGGAATATTTGTCATACCATACTGAGCGAACTGAGCACGAGCTGCTTCCTTAGCAGTTTCCTTAATATCATTATCTTCGATCTTGATATCGTTAGCTGCAACCAACTGCTCCTTGATCAAGTGCCACGTCAACTCCTTGATGCTATTCTCATAGTTCTTCTCTACGAACTCTGCACCCTTATCCTTGTTGTTGTTAAGCATGATCTTCTTCAAGAGTTCATCAGGATATGTCAACTTACCAACCTTCTTCTCGCAGTGTGCACGTACATCCTGGATAAACTTAAAGTCTGAATCTGCTGCCAACTGCTCTTTCAAGCCTTCTGCGATCTTCTCACGGAACTCTTTCTCGCTCTTTACAGCATCCTTACCAAATGTCTGATCGAAAAGTTCCTGGTCTACAGCATGCTTATTGAAGCGCTGGATCTCTGTTACCTGGAAGCTGAAGTCAGCAGTCAAGTCCTTAACCTTCTCACGCTCTACCTTCAAAAGTGAAGATACTTCTGTATCATTATCTGGATAAGCCTTCTTAGGATTGAATGTAATTACATCACCAAGTTTTGCACCATCGAAGAGTTTCTTCTGATCGTCAACCTTGATGTAGCTAGGCATAAGAACAGCACCCTCTACGGTGATACCGTCTTCCTTAGTATTGCCCTTCTCGTCAAGTTCGCGAAGGTCACCCTTCAACATATCATTCTCCTGATATTCCTCAGTTTTCTCATAGCTGCCCATACGTGAGGTGAACATTTCTACCTGCTTATCGATCAAAGCATCGTCTACCTTGATTGTGTAGTGATCTACCTTATCACGACCGGTCAAAGTTACCTTGAACTCTGGAGCTACGGCAATATCAAAAAGGAATGTATAAGGAGCATCCTTCTCAAGATCAATAGGAGTCTGCTTCTCTGAAGCCATTGGCTCACCTAACATCTGGATCTTATTGTCCTGTACATATTTGTAAATTTGCTGACCAACGAACTTGTTGATAACATCCATCTTTACAGATGTACCATACTGACGCTTAATCATACCCATTGGTACCTGTCCTGGACGGAAACCTGGGAGGTTAGCCTTCTTACGATAGTCTTTCAAAGTCTTCTCGACTTCGCTCTGGAAATCACTTTCTTCGACAACAATAGTCATCAGACCATTAATCTTGTCAGGATTCTCAAATGAAATTTTCATCTTTGATTTTTTGTTTTATTTTGTTATTATTGTTTTCAAACGAGTGGCAAAATTACTCATATTTAGTGAATATACCTAATATATAAGAGAAAAATTTGTTTTTTTAACCAAATATCCGGTTTTATCCCCTTGGTTTACAGTGCATTTTCCTCTGCTTTCTCGTCTTCTTCGTTTGGTTTAAACTTGCGATAGACGAAATTCTCACTCAGATAATTCTTTCGTACCACTGGATTCTGAGCAAGACTCTCCGGAGAACCTTGGAACAGGATTCGACCTTCAAACAACAGATAGGCTCTGTCAGTAATCGAAAGGGTTTCCTGCACATTATGGTCGGTAATCAAAATTCCTATATTGCGATATTTCAAACGCCATACTATATGCTGGATGTCCTCTACAGCAATAGGGTCGACACCGGCAAACGGTTCATCAAGCATAATGAATTTTGGATCTATAGCCAAACAACGGGCTATCTCGCAACGACGTCGCTCTCCTCCGGACAATTGATCTCCTTTGTTCTTTCTTACCTTGGTCAATCGGAATTCTCTGATCAGACTTTCCAACTTATCCAACTGATATTGACGAGGTTTACCTGTCATCTCAAGGACAGACATAATATTGTCTTCCACACTCATCTTACGAAATACGCTTGCCTCCTGTGGAAGATATCCGATACCGGCACGAGCACGCTTATACACAGGATAATCGGTGATTTCATGGTCATCAATATACACATGTCCTTCGTTAGGCACAACAAGACCTGTTGTCATATAAAACGAAGTGGTTTTACCAGCACCATTCGGTCCTAGCAATCCAACGATTTCACCTTGCTTTACGTTTATCGTCACGCCATTGGCAACGGTACGTTTGCCATAACGTTTCACTAATCCTTCGGTTTTAAGAATTGATCTTTCCGGATCCAAATTCTCTAAGCTTTCTTTCGTCTCACTCATTCTTGGAATATTTGTGTGCAAAATTACTAAAAAACAAGCTAATATCGTTGATAAAATCAAAAACTCTTAAAAATATTGCAGTTTTTTAGTGGATTTTGGTTACTTTTGCAACGATATAACGGCAAAAATACATGTTGATTTATAAATGGCTTAATACTTTCGGCAGTTATCTGATATTGATGGGGCGCTCTTTATCCCGCCCGGATCGTATGCGTATGTTCCTTAAAAGATATGCAAAAGAGATGGAGCAATTGGGTATCGACTCTATTGGCATCGTCATGCTGATTTCTTTCTTTATCGGTGCTGTGATCTGTATTCAGATGAAAATGAATATCCAGAGTCCTTGGATGCCTCATTGGGTGGCTGGATATACGACGCGAGAGATCATGCTTTTGGAGTTTTCTTCTTCCATCATGTGTCTTATCCTCTCCGGTAAGGTCGGCTCTAACATTGCATCAGAACTTGGTACTATGCGTGTAACGCAACAAATTGATGCTCTCGACATTATGGGGGTAAACTCTGCGAGTTATCTGATTCTACCCAAAATACTTGGATTAATCACCATCATGCCTTTCCTTGTGATTTTCTCTTCTACACTTGGCATCATCGGCGCTTATGCTACAGCGTACATAGGGCATATCATTTCTCCGGAGGACCTTACATCGGGCATACAGCATGCTTTTAACGTATGGTTTATTTGGATGAGTATCATCAAGAGTTTATTCTTTGCGTTTATCATCGCCAGCGTATCTTCCTTTTTCGGATACACCGTGGAAGGTGGTTCTGTAGAAGTCGGAAAGGCTAGTACTGATGCTGTTGTATGCTCCAGTGTGCTGATCTTATTCTCGGATGTATTCCTTACACAACTACTCTCATAAAGTAAAATTTCATTATGATAGAAGTTAAGAATCTTACAAAATCTTTCGAAGACAAGACTGTTCTTTTCAATATAAACACAGTTTTTGAAACAGGGAAGACCAACTTGATTATCGGTCAAAGTGGTTCGGGAAAGACTGTTTTAATGAAAAATCTGATTGGACTATTCGAACCGACACAAGGTGAAATCCTTTACGACGGACGTGATTTTATTAGCATGAGTAAAAAAGAAAAGGCTATGATGCGTCGTGAGATGGGGATGGTCTTTCAGGGTGCTGCACTTTTCGATTCGCTTACGGTCTTGGAGAATGTTATGTTTCCTCTCGATATGTTCTCTAATGAAAACTATCGTGATCGAGTTAAAAAGGCACAAGATTGTTTGGCTCGTGTAAATCTACTAGAGGCTCAGAACAAGTATCCTAGTGAAATATCCGGAGGTATGCAGAAGCGCGCTGCTATTGCTCGGGCTATAGTACAAAACCCGAAATATTTGTTTTGTGATGAACCAAATTCTGGCCTGGATCCTAAGACTTCTCTCGTCATCGATGAACTTCTTTCCGGAATCACACACGAATTCGGAATAACAACGATCATCAATACTCATGATATGAATTCTGTGATGGGTATAGGAGAAAACATCTGCTTTATCTACAAAGGTCACAAGGAATGGCAGGGAAATAAGGATCAAGTCATCAATAGTAATAATAGTAAACTTAATGATTTGGTGTTTGCTTCTGATCTTTTCAGAAAAGTAAAAGAAATAGAACTGGAACAAGAAAAAAAATAGAGACGATAAAAATATCGCCTCTATTTTTTTATTTATTGCATCTTCCATTTTCCTTTCACTTCAATCATTGGCACTACGATTTCCTCACTCGTCTTATCTCCATAGTCGAGAACGAGAAAGGCCATAGCTGTATGACGAGCCGTATCTGCTTTTGCATCCGCTATCTTCACATTGCTAATACCTCGATGTTCTTCTTTTTGCTGATAAACAAACATCTTGGCATTTGTTTCTAATTGTTCGCGATATCCTGCAGGTATACTATCTGGCTGATTCATCCCGTTTACAAACTCTGAATATTTGTTTTCAAGCAACAAATCATAATACCCCTTGGCAGCAATAGCAGCCAATTCACCTTGATCTGGGCCTTTCTTGCTACATCCAGAAATGATTAATATCGATAGAATAATGAAAGATATAACCTTTTTCATTTACTTCTGGCGTATAAAAATATTTATTGGACAACCATGCATAGACCAATTCTCTCGTATCTTGTTCTCGAGGAATCTGCGATAATTCTCCTTTACATACTGTGGAAGATTAGCATAGAATACAAAAGAAGGAATCTGTGTATTTGGTAACTGTGTACAATACTTGATTTTGATATATTTTCCTTTTACACTCTGTGGAGGATAAGCTTCGATAATTGGGAGCATAACCTCGTTCAACTTCGAAGTTCCTACATGCGCCTTACGGTTCAGGTATACTTGTTTTGCAGTCTCCAAGACCTTGAAGATACGCTGTTTCGTAAGTGCTGAAGCAAAAATTATTGGGAAGTCAACAAAAGGTGCCATACGCTTACGAATAGCTGCTTCGAAAGTTGCTATCACCTTCTGATCCTTATTCTCTACCAAATCCCACTTGTTTACAACAACAACCAAACTCTTGTTATTCTTCTGAATCAACTGGAAGATATTCATATCTTGTGTCTCTATACCACGGGTAGCATCAATCATCAAAATACAAACATCACTATTCTCGATAGCTCGAATACTACGCATCACAGAATAGAATTCCAAATCTTCCGTAACTTTATTCTTACGACGAATTCCTGCAGTATCTACTAGATAGAAATCAAAACCGAACTTATCATAACGTGTATAGATACTATCGCGAGTTGTACCGGCTATTTCGGTTACAATATTTCTTTCCTCACCAATAAAGGCATTGATTATACTGCTTTTTCCTGCATTCGGACGACCAACAACAGCAAAACGTGGAATATCTTCTTCGATTGTCTCCTCTGGATTGTCTTTCAACTTATCCAAGAGCATATCCAACAAATCACCAGTACCACCACCTGTAGCGGCACTAATACATACAGGGTCACCAAGTCCTAACTTATAGAACTCTGCTGCCTCATAATAACTTGCACTATTATCTACTTTGTTTGCTACAAGGATCACAGGAAGTTTCGTTCTGCGCAGAATCATTGCAACATCTTCATCCCAGTCGGTTACACCTGTTTCATTGTCAACGAGAAATAACACCAAATCTGCTTCTTCTGTTGCAATCATTACTTGCTCACGAATGGCATCCTCAAAGATATCATCTGACTTTACAACCCAACCACCGGTATCAACAACTGAGAATTCACGACCATTCCATTGACACTTTCCATACTGACGATCACGAGTTGTACCCGCAGTATCACTAACGATAGCACGACGAGACTGGGTCAAACGATTAAAAAGCGTTGACTTACCCACATTTGGGCGACCAACAATAGCTACTAAATTTGCCATTTCTGTTTAATTTCTGAAGTTATACATTCTTCGGCCCTCCTTATCGGGAGAGTATGCTCTCAATACATTCAGAGCAAAACTCGAGTTTTCCTTTTCAAAGAAAACTCCTAGCCTAATTTATTCTGGATTATATCCGAAATGATTGAGTTCTCTTTCGGAATTACGCCAATCCTTGTCCACTTTTACAAAAGTTTCCAAATAGATTTTCTTATCAAAGAACTTTTCGAGGCTCTTTCGTGCCTCTGAAGAAACTTTCTTCAACGCCATACCTTGATGGCCTATAATAATACCTTTCTGACTGTCACGCTCTACGTAGATAACAACATTGATGTGGATATGTTTGTCATCCTCCTTGAAACGCTCTACAGCAACTTCAACAGAATAAGGTATTTCCTTGTCATAATAGCGGAGAATCTTCTCACGAACAATCTCACTGACAAAGAACTTTGCAGGTTTATCTGTAAGCTGTTCCTTATCAAAATAAGCTGGTGACTCCGGAAGAAGTTCCTTAATGCGCTTCATAAGGATATCTGTACCAAACTTATTTTTAGCAGAGATTGGAAGAATCTCCGCATTTGGAAGCAGTCCATGCCATTTCTCTACAATAGTACCCAACGTTTCCTGATTACTTTCATCTATTTTATTAATCAAGAGGAGAACAGGGATACTCATCTTTTTCACCTTATCTAGGAAGTCCATATTCTTTTCTGGATTTTCCACGACATCAGTGACATAAAGCAAGATATCAGCATCTGCCAAAGCAGATTCAGAGAATGCAAGCATCATCTCTTGCATCTTATAATTCGGTTTCAACACACCCGGAGTATCCGAAAAGACAATCTGACAATCTTCATCATTGACAATACCCATGATACGATGTCTAGTTGTCTGAGCCTTGAAAGTCGCAATACTGATTCGCTCTCCGACTAATTGATTCATCAGAGTCGACTTACCCACATTGGGGTTGCCTACAATATTTACAAAACCTGCTTTATGCATAAAAGAATCGATTGATATTCAAAATAAAAAAAACGCATCATCTTATCAAAAAGAAGGATGCGTCTTTCTGTTTTTATTGATATAATTCTATTTCACCAACGCGGCCTTGGCACCATCGTAAGCCCATCTTAAAAAAGAGGCACCATTTACGAAACCAGCACCAAATGCTGTCAGAATGATATTGTCACCCTTCTTAAGTTCCTTTTCATAATCCCAAAGAACAAGAGGCATACAAGCAGCACTAGTATTTCCGTAGCGTTGAATATTAACCAACAACTTCTCCATCGGCGCGCCAATTCTCTTAGCTACGGCCTCGATGATTCGTAAGTTTGCCTGATGAGTAACTATATGGTCAACATCATCAATGGTCAAATTGTTACGTTTCAAGATCTCTTCACAATCATCACCCATAGCTGTTACAGCATAACGGAACACGAAACGTCCTTCCTGATATGTGTAATGCATACGATGATCGACAGAGAAATGAGAAGACGGGAATACAGAACCACCAGCTTTAATATGAAGGAAAGGAAGACCCTTACCATCTGTACGATGAAAAGAATCAATCAAACCAATATTTTCTTCTTCTGTTCCTTCTACCAAGACAGCACCTGCGCCATCACCAAACAATGGGCATGTAGAACGATCCTGATAGTCAGTAATCGACGACATTTTATCAGCGCCAATGACAATAATATGCTTATGGCGTCCACTCTGAATCATATTACAAGCGACATCGAGTGCATACATAAAACCGCAACAAGCAGCAGAGAAATCAAAAGCAAAAGCATTTTTCAATCCAAGCTTACCCAATACGATAGATGCAGTAGATGGATGAACATAATCAGGTGTGGTTGTCGCAACCATTAGGGCATCAATGCTATCGGGATCAATACCAGTCTTCTTTAATAAGAGTTTGGCTGCCTTACGTGCCATATAAGAAGTGCCCAACCCTTCCTCAGTAAGAATTCGGCGCTCCTTAATTCCGGTACGAGTAACTATCCACTCATCATTGGTATCGACCATACGAGACAATTCCTCATTATTGAGGACATAGTCAGGTACATATCCAGCGACACCAGTGATGATAGCGTTAATTTTTCCCATTATTCAGCTGCTTCCTTTACAATAGCAACCTTACCGCGGTAGTAACCACAAGTTGGACATACTGTGTGATAAACATAGTAAGCACCACAATTAGGGCAAACTGCCAATGTTGGAGCTACAGCTTTATCATGAGTTCTTCTCTTAAGTGTACGAGTCTTAGACTGTCTTCTTTTAGGATGTGCCATAATTTTTAATTTTTAATTTTAATCTTTTAATTTCAATTTTTTCAAAGCATCCCAGCGAGGATCTATAGCTTCTGTGTTATCTTCCTTACCGCTTCGGGCGGCCGAATGTTCTTCTAATAATTCGATCATAGCCGTGTTGCATTTACCAGGAGCATGCACATGCTTGATAGGAATATTAACCACTATAAATTCATAGATGAACCAAGCAACATCGAGTATTCCTTCGTCCTCGGCCACAATTACCAGGTCATCATCTTCTGAGCTTTCTTCTCCAAATTTAGCGACTAATCTATCATCCGAACAAATTGGTTGTTCCATATCATCCAGACATAAATCGCATTGTACTGTAACAACCCCCTCTGTATGGAAATTCAATTCATAGAAGTCTTCCATCTTACTGATTGTCAGAGAAGACACAAGATTCCCTTTCTGAATCTCTGGGGCATCGATAGCCTTAAAGTATTCATCGTCTAGCTTAAACCTAAAAGAACTAACTCCCTGAGGCAAAGCCTTTAAATCGATTTTGAATGGCTCTAAACTATTCATATACAGTTTCGGGGTGCAAAGTTACGAATATTTTTTGATAAAAGATAATTTTAAAGCAAAAAAACTCACTTTTAGTATTTTTTTAGCTCGATTCTAAATGTTGTTCCTAACCCTATTTCTGATGATTTTACAAATATTTTCCCATGATGATACTCTTCAACAATTCTTTTAGCTAAACTTAATCCCAAGCCCCATCCTCTACTTTTTGTCGTAAATCCAGGAGCGAATACATGCTTGAAATCCTTAGCGGGAATACCTTTGCCCGAATCTGTAACATCAACTATCACAGTTTGTTCCTGATCCTGTAATGATATTGTAATACAACCATTTGCGCCACCGATAGCGTCTATAGCATTTTTTAGCAAATTCTCGAGCACCCACCCGAATAAATTAGCATTCATATTGAGGAAAACCTCTGTATCCGGAAAGTCTTTTTTTATAACAATATTGCGAGATGTTCTACGATTCATATAATCCACTACATCGGCGATCAAAGTATTGAGATTTGTCTTCTGAGACTCTGGTAAAGAACCAATTTTAGAGAAACGATCAGCTATCAAACGCAATCGATTTACATCATAACCCATCTCTAAAATCATATCATCTTGAGGATATTTATCTTTAAGTATCTCTATCCAAGCCATCATACTAGAGATAGGTGTTCCTAGTTGATGAGCTGTTTCCTTAGACAATCCAACCCAGAGACTATTTTGCTCCGACTTTTTCGATGTTTTCAAGAAGAATATTGCAAAAACAACAAAGAGAAAGACAACAGCCAACTGAATATAAGGATAAACCTCTAGGCGCTTGATCAACACGGAATCATCATAGCACACCTGTACAAAATCACGCGTAGAATCATTAAGAACAATATGAATACACCTATCATTCGATTTCCAAAGAGTCCCTAAAGAAGAAGCATAATTCAAGCTATCCTTACGATTATCACCCAAGAGGTTGACATTTCTAAAGATTTGAGCACGATTATTAGCATCCAAAACGATTACAGGAATCGTATGATTCTCATTAATGACAGTAAGAACAAGATTAAGATCCGTATGTTCATCAGCAGAATTTAACGAACGCATAGCCTGCGCCCACATCTGAACACGACCCTTCTCCTCTATAGCCAAATCGCGAACCAAGAAATGAGAGACAATCAAAGATACTATGGCAATAGCTATCGCAGATGCCACTAGTAAAATCTTAATTCTATGACTTTTATCAATCCCCTGCATCATATAGAAAAACGAAAAAGCCTGAGAGATATTGCAATAACGCTCCAAAAACAACGGAACAATAAATCACGAACGACTTGACCGACAATTCAATCACTATAATAAACCCATAAAAAGTGTCCCATAAATCTCGAATTTGGAAGCACCCGACCCGTTGCACGGAAATTCTCAAAATATGAGCGATATATATCAGCCTGTCAGTTGTACGTTCTGGCAGGCTTTTTACGTAATATATACGAGACAACGATACAACAAATCACTTTACGGCTTAACCAGCACATCAATGTACGGCAACGAAAAAAGCCCCGACTACTTTCGTAATCGAGGCTTGATTTAAAAGGAGGCGGCTACCTACTCTCCCGCAT
>Ga0256407_10001003_pt1 | contig 62901 bp, 50 predicted proteins | sample RumenRJG_04DNA_FD_193489 | JGI IMG/M metagenome (GOLD analysis project Ga0256407, IMG submission 193489) | Bovine rumen microbial communities from Lethbridge, Alberta, Canada - RJG_04 | ecosystem: Host-associated > Mammals > Digestive system > Stomach > Rumen | place: Canada: Alberta... | reverse complement strand
TCAACTTTGACCAGGATGAGATGATGCGTGCAATCATTAACAACAATAACAAAGAACTCAATGCCGTCCGAAAGGCCTTCGAGGCCCTACAATTGGCGGCGTAAATCACTTGCGAAACTTAAATTATAGATTTCTTCAATTTCTTCGTCATCTTTTACTCGGGATTCCTGGTCCTGAGTTATATTTTGATGGTTATCCTGGCCTTGCGCAAACATCGCCTTCACGGTATCTACCACAACGAAAAGAATACCATCGAGGAACTCCGCCAATCGCCTTATGCCACGGGTATTTCCATTGTGGCTCCGGCCTATAACGAGGAAAAGACCATCATCGATAATGTCCGTTCCCTGTTGAGCCTGGACTATCCCGATTATGAGGTGATTATTGTCAACGACGGTTCCAAGGACCGGACCCTGGACCTGCTTATCGAGCAGTTCGAACTGGAGAAGGTGCCTTACGCCTATATTGAGAAAATCAAGACCAAACCCTTCCGCGCCCTGTATAAAACCCATTCCGACAATCCGGTCTACAAACGTCTGACGGTGGTGGACAAGGAGAATGGCGGTACGAAGGCCGATGCCTCCAACGCTGGTGTGAACGTTGTGACGAATCCGTATTTCGTGTGCACGGATGTGGACTGTATCTTGGATAAGGAAGCATTGTATCGCATTATCTGGCCGACGATGAACACGGGTATCCGCGTGATTGCCGTGAGTGCGACGATGCGTATGTCCAATGGTTGTAAGGTGGTGAACGGCCAGATGCGTGAAGTCCATCCGCCGCATACCCTCATCCCCTTGTTCCAGGATTTGGAATATGCCCGTTCCTTCTACATCGGTAAGACGGCCTTGAGTACTTTCAACGCCCTGCAGAACGTGTCCGGCGGTTTCGGTCTGTTCGATACGGACGTGGCCATCAAGGCTGGCGGCTATGACGGTGACTCCTTCGCGGAGGATATGGATATGCTTGCCCGTATGATCCGCTACATGTGCGATAGTGGTGAACCTTACCGGATTGTCCAGATCCCGGAAATCTGCTGCTGGACGGAAGGTCCTTCCAACCTGAAGATTCTTTCCCGTCAGCGTACGCGCTGGGGACGTGGCCTGCTGCAGATGTTCCAGGTGCACCGCGACATGGTGTTCAATCCGGCTTACCGGCAGTATGGCATGTTCACGCTGCCGTACATCATGGTATTCGAGTTGTTCGCCCCGCTCATCGAGTTCACCGGATATATGATGATTCTGTGGCTCTTCCTGATTCAGGCCATCAACTACCACACCATCTGGATTGTGTTCGTTTCCCTGTACACCTTCGCACAATTCCTGAGTCTGAGTATTATCACGATTGACAGCTTCGTGGCCCACGGCTTTAAAAAACAGCGGGATTATCTGTGGCTTCTCCTTGCCTCGTTGCTGGAACCCTTCCTGTATCACCCCTTGAATGTGTTCTTCTCCCTGCGGGGTTATTGGAAGCATATCTGGGGAAGACGAATGGTGTGGGGCGCCATGACCCGAAAAGGTTTCCAACCGGCCGAGGCGTCGGTTACGAATGGCGGCGAAGCGGGAGAAGCGGCCGAGGATACAAGTTTATAGGAGGGATTCAATGCGTAAGTTTGTCAGCATACTGATGGTTCTGGTTACGGCCTTGGTCCTGGCCATCCCTTCCGAGGCTGCGCTGAAGAAGCGCAAGCTTCCCGGATACTATATCGACCAGGTGAATTCCCTCTTTGTCCAGCACCACTGGGCCAAGGGAAAGTCCTTGCTGGATGAGGGTCTGGAGCAGTATCCGAACGACCCGAACCTCCATTACCTGGCCGGCCGGTACTGGGTTCGCAGCAAGAATTACGACCAGGCCCGCTATCACCTGGTGAAAGCCTGCCATATCAATTACAACCATATCGACGCCAAACAGTTGCTGGTGAACGTTGAGGAGGCGACGGGGAATTATTCCAGCGCCATCTGTTACGTGAACGAATTGTTGGAGGTGAATCCCTATTGGAAGGGCCTCTGGCTCAGGAAGATCAACCTGTACAAGAAACAGGGCAACCTGGATATGGCCAACCAACTCCTGCGCCGTCTGAACAAGATTTATCCGCACGATGCGAGTATTTCGGACGATGTCTACGAGGTCTTGCAGAGAACGTATGAGGAGTCGCGTGCCCGCGGGGACCTGAATGCTTCGGAGGATGCCTTGTCCGAAATCGTCTTGTTGAATCCGAAAGATGTGGAATCCCAGGTGGCCTATGCCAACCTGCTCATCCGGAAAGGCCGGATGGACGCTGCCCTGGACCAGCTGATCTATGCGATTAACGAAAATCCGGGCAATGTGGAACTGATTCGCCGGGCGGCCGGTATCATGATGGACAGCGGCCGAAACGTGGCTGCCTTGTCCATGGTGCGGAGCCAGCTCGCCCTGTATCCCTCGCCCGAACTGCAGCGCCTGTATAATTCCCTGATGGAAGACGCGGCCCGCATGGAAAAGGATGCCGATGCCTATCAGCTTTATTCCAAGGTCTATAGCACAAGCAAGACTACGGAATCGCTGGAATATATGTTGACGCAGTCCATCCGCCGGGGCTATTACGACGATGCCCTGACCTATATTGGTGAAATGCGCGCGCGAACCGGTTCTTCTCCCCGTTTGAGCATGCTGGAGTACGATGTGTACCTCCGCAAAGGCGAATATACAGCGGCCCGCCGAACCCTGGAAGCCGCTGCCAAGCAGTTCCCGGGAGAATATGATATCAACCTGGCGTATTGCGAGGTCCTGTTGGACGATGCTGCCAAGTTGATGTCCGAAGGGCAGTATGCCGCCGCTATTGCACCGTTGGAATATGTCGATGCCAAGGCCGAGGAGGCCGAACAGCGCCAGAATGCCGTCCGGCGCCTGTCGCTGTGCTATCGGGAAACGGGCATGTTCGACAAGGCGGAGGTGAAACTGAACGAACGCCTGCTCTACGAACCCGCCTACCGGGTGATGGCCGACCGCGTGGAACTATTGGAAAAACAGGGTGACAAAGAAGGCGCCCTGGCCCTTCTGGAGAGTGCCTACCGTTCGGCGGACGACGATTTTACCCGCAAGTACTACAGGAACCTGTACGAGGAGAAAGCCATGCCCGTTGTCCGCGAAGCGAATGAAGAAGGGGCTTCGCCGCGGGTTGTGGCCATGTGCGATGTTCTCCTGGAGATGAATCCCGCCAATTATTGGGCCCTCCGTTATGCCGCCAATTCCTCTGACGATCCCGAACCGTACATCAAAGGAGGCGTCCTGTATTATCCGAACGATCCCTGGTTCCGCCGCAAAGAAGCGGTCCTCCTTTCGGAAAACGGACAGAACGAAGAAGCCATGGCATCCTTGAAGGAGATGCTGGCCCTGTATCCGGCCGATCCGGACCTGGCCAGTGCCTATGCCGGGATGTCGGTCCGTCAGGCCGATACCCTGATGACGGACAAGCGCTGGGACGAGGCACAGGCCGTGCTGGATACGGCCCTGGTCTTCAGTCCGAATGATGAGCAGCTCCGCTATGCCCGCGGTCAGGTGTATGCCCATCATCACCAGTGGGATTCCGCCTTCTATTATCAGCGGACCTATCGTCCCGCCTTCCTGGAAGAAAAAGAGTACCATGCCCAGATGCTGGCCCTCCAGAACAAGATGTTCAAAAATTCCGTCTTCGCCGGTTACGACCAGATGCGTTTCGGAGACGAGGATAAGATTGTGGGATACTCCCAGATAGGGTATAACCGCAAATTTAAACGGAGCGACCTGACGACCCAGGTGAACTACACGGGACGCGATGCCGTCCTGGCTATTGAAGAGAATCCGGCCGCCGCATTGATCAGCGATGAGGAAGAGAGCCCGGGAGGCCGCGGCGTGCAATTCCAGGCCCAGTATAATTATGAACTGACAGACAACTGGTCCCTGATGGGGCAGGCCGGAGTGGGTTATGCCTATTTCCCGAAACTGACCCTGGATGCATCGGTAACCCGTCATTTCTCTGCCTTTGATGCCGAAGCGGGTATCCAGTATCGCTACCTGCAGGATAACTCCAGCATGGAGGCCCTTTGGCTGGGCGCCAGCATGACGCCGGAGCATTTCTTCGTGGGCGGCAAAGTGACGGCCGGCCTGCTGAGCAACCGCTTCTTCTTTAATTCCACCTTGCGTGGGAAGTATTTCCCGTACGATGGCGGCAAGACCTGTGTGGAAGCACAGATGGGTGTCGGAACGGCTCCTGAATTGGATTTCCTTAATTACTATTATTCCCCGGGCGCTTATAACCACCTGAATTCTTTCGTCGCTTTGGGCGGAAGCTGGCTGGCGGCGCCGAGTTTGATGCTCTCCCTGTCCGGAACCTGGAATACCTGGTATTCGGAGAGTGAAAGCAAGGTTACTTACAGAAACATCTTTATTGCACATGTCCAGGTTACGGTATATTTCTAATTGGGCAATCCTTGCCTTTATTAGTCTGACCTTCCTTTCCTGTCAACTCTGGAGAGCCAAGGCCGATGTGGTGTATTATATCCATCCCGAACGGAACACGAAGGTCGAGTTGAAGATGTCCGATTATCTGGCCCGCCATCTGCAGAAGCGCTCGTCGGTGGCCGTGGTGTCCATCAAAGGAGGGGAGGATGTCTGTGAAGTCACCCTCCATGTCGGAGACGATTTCGATGGCGATTATGCCGTAAAACGGGGCGATAATTCTTATTATCTGGCGGCGAAAGACGAACGGACGATGACCTGGCTGGTCTACCAGTTCATCAAATATGTCAGCAAGGACAAGACTTACATGGATGCGACCGACCTGCCGCCTTGCATCTTCCCGCAGAAGGATACGGTTGCCAATTTCCCGTTCGAGTACCGCGACATTTACATGCCGGCCAACCAGAATCCGGATATGACCTGGCTGCTCGGCTTGAACAACCTGGAAAGAGACTGGGGCCTCTGGGGCCATCAGCTGGCACGGGTGCTGGGTACCAATGACGATTCCGCCTATGGCTTCCAGAACATGGACGAGGAACTGTTTGCCCATTCCGGCAGCATGACCTATAAGGACCAGTTCTGTTTCTCTTCTGAGAAATTGTACGACCTTACGGTCCGCTATATCCTGGACCAGTATGGTGACGGTACCCGGACGCCGGCCCGGATTACCATCGGCCCGAACGACAATACCATCGTCTGTATGTGCCCGCGTTGCCAGGGAATCGGCAATACGGCCCACAATGCGACGCCTGCGGTGACCCTCTTCGTGGAGAAACTGGCCAAGCGTTTCCCGAAGCACCATTTCTTTATCCCCGCCTACCTGACAACGGGTACCCCTCCGGCCAAACCGCTGCCGGATAATGTGGGTGTCTTCCTCTCTGCCATCGATTATCCGCGTGCCTGGGATAACCTGGATTCTCCTGAAGCCCGTCGCTTCTTCGATGTGATGGAACAATGGAAGAAGGTTTGCAAGACCATTTATGTCTGGGATTATATCTGTAATTTCGACGATTATATTACCTCCTATCCGATTCTGTCGGTGATGCAGCAGCGGATCCAGGAATACCGCCGGCGTGGGGTGAAGGGCATCTTCCTGAATGGCAGCGGCTATTTTTATTCCTGCCTCCAGGAACATTTCACCTTCATCCTGGCCAATATGCTCATCGATCCGGACCTGGATATCTACGAAGAGCTTCGTACCTATTACAAGGATGCCTTGCCGCATATCGGCGCGTTCATGGCGCAGGCAAATATCGCCCTGGAAAACCGGGCAAGGCTGTCCAAGCGCGAGTTCCCGCTTTATGGCGGTATTGAGGATGCGGTGAAAACCTATCTGTATGAACCCGGATTCCGGGAGTATTATTTTAAGTTCCTCTCCATGCGCGATGTGGAAATGACCCACCGCGAGCGGGTGATCTACGAGAAAACCCGCCAGAACGTATCCTTTACCTATATGGAACTGGTTCGTCTGCACGGAGTCGGACCGGGCGGATTTGCCGAGAAGGTGGACGAAGAGTGGGAGGTAAAGCCGGATGTCCTGTCTGCCCTGGCCGATTTGGGCGCCATTACCCCGGAGGAAGACATCTACATCCTTACCAACAACGATCGGGCGGCTATGGACCATATGGACCGCGTGAACGAAAATGGTATTTATCTGGCCGATTACGAAAGCGAATGTGATGAGTGGCTCCGTACGGCGCTCTGGCGGGGAGACCTCATCCTGGGAGAACCGCTGGTCATCCATACCGCAGACGGAACGGAGACGAATACCTTCCTGACCGACGGTGTTTTGGGTATTTCGCAGAATTATCACTGGGGTTGGCAGGTGTTCAAGCAGGAAGGCCTGGTCATTGAACTGCCGGCCGACAAGATCCAGGACGCCATCCATTATGCAATCGCCTTCCTGAATCTGGAGCGTCACCGGATGTCCCCTCCGAAAGATGTCCAGGTCTGGGCCGACGGCCAGCTGAAAGGCCGGCTCCTGCCTGTTGAGGATGTGTCGCTGCTGGACGAAGGGGAAACGGTTGTCTTCCGGGGAGATGCCGATGTAAGTGGCGCCAAATCGGTAGAACTGCGTTTTACGCCCTCGCTCACGCGTGATCTGGCATTGGAAGAAATCTTGGTTAAGTTATGAAACGCGTTCTCCTATTCCTGATGCTGGCCGTACTGCTCGTGGGCTGTACGCAGAAAGTATCGTATACGGAAGTCCTGATTTCCGACCCCATCCGCCATTACTATCCCATCCTGCAGGGGCAGCACCTTCGGATTGTGGCGCGCGTGACGAATATCGGCGCGGTGCCGTTGGTAATCCGCGATATCCAGCCGTCCTGCGGCTGTATCATCGTGAATGTGAAAAGGGAAGTGATTGTGCCGCCCGGCCGGTTCATGTACCTGACACTGGATTACGACAGCAAGAAGAATGTAGGCAAAGTGGAGCACTCTGTCCGCATCTGGGGCAATATCTCGCCCAAGGGAATGGCCGAAATGCGGTTCGATATCAATGTGGTGCCGGATGCCAATTATCAGCACGACTACGAGGAGCTCTACGAACACGATAAACCCACCGATAAGAGTCTGCGTGATATCGTCCAGGGTATGGGCCGAGAAACCGGTCTGGGTTATTATGTAGAACCATTAGTGTCCGGTAAAAATTCATAAAAGTTCTTTGAAAATATTGAGAGTTAGGTAATTACAAAGGTTTTTGGAGTCAACCGATTAGAAATTATCTTTGCCAGACTAACGTAGAATGGCACATGAGTAATGGAAAATTGGTCTACTCACAGCTTTTAGACTTCCTTGATCGCAACCATTTCAACTACCTAGTGAGGAAGTATGATGGCGACAAGTATGTCAAGAACTTCACCTGCTATAACCAGCTCGCCGTCCTCATGTATGGACAGCTTTCCAACCGTGAAAGTCTCCGCGATGTTGTGTTCGCAGCGCAAGCTCTGGAAGATAAAGCATACCGCCTCGGCTTTGGAAAGAATGTGTCGAAAAGCACCCTTGCCGATGCCAATAACAAGCGAGATTACCACATCTTTGAGCAGTTTGCGTATCATACAGTAGCTGAAGCCAGGGAGTGTCGAGCAAGCGATATCTTCAAGCTTGGGGGCAACGTATATGCCTTTGACTCAACGACTATCGAACTTTGCCTGGAGACATTCAAATGGGCCATTTACCGGAAGAATCAGCGAAAAGGCGGCATCAAAGTACATACCCTGTATGACCTTGAGACTTCCATCCCGACATTCTTCCACATCACGGAAGCCCGTGTGAATGACATGAACGCCATGGACGTCATTCCGTATGAAGAGGACTCGTTCTACATCTTCGACCGAGGCTACAATGACTTCGAAAGGCTGTTCAGGATAAACGCTATCGGAGCCTATTTCATTGTTCGGGGAAAGAAGAATAATGACTTCAAACCCATGAAGTGGACGAGGCGTTTTCCTCCAGGTTCAGGCATCCTATCCGATGCAATCGGGTACATGAACGGCGAACTCACCAGAGGGAAGTATCCAGAGAAGGTCCGACGTATAGTCTACTGGGACGATGAGCAGAAGAGGAAGTTCATATTCTTCACTAACGCATTGGATATCAGCCCAATGATGGTCGCTGAACTATATCACAATCGTTGGCAGATTGAGCTCTTCTTCAAGTGGTTGAAGCAGCATTTGAAGATAAAAAAGTTCTGGGGTGAGTCCGAGAACGCCGTGAGGATCCAGATATACACCGCAATAACCGCCTACTGTATGATGGCAATCGTGCAGAAAAAGATGGGAATCAACAGGCCTATCTATGAGATGCTACAACTCGCAAGTGCCTCATTAGCAGAGTTTAAGCCTCTTGATAAACTCTTCAGGAAACCTAACTACAATATTGTCAATGAACTGGATGGTTCTACCGAACCAACTTTGTTTTAAATGTTAAACTTTATATAAACCGTCCGGAACTTTTACCGGACACACATGATGTAGAACGCTAAATCAGGGACAGGAGATGCTCGACCAGGCGGGGTTTCCCCAGCTGCGCGGGCGCTTGTTCATCCATCCAAATCCAACCGTCCGGAAGGGGCGGTTTTTTTTCTGTCTCGAGGAAATAGAAATCGGCCACGATGAGCCGGTGGGTCAGTTGGTGACGGACCCCTTTTTTCAGCAGGACGGCCTTTCCGTAGGCATCGGGAAGCCCTCCTTCGAAGAGCAACGGCTCCCAGAGTCCCTGCCAGATATCGCCGGCGGGCCGTTTCCGGAAGGCGGTCTGGCCCTGGCACCGAATATATAGATAGGTAAAGAAACGCTGGCGGATGACGGGGCCGGCTTTTTTGACGGGAAGCAGGGCGGTGCGTTCCTCCAGGAAGGCCCGGCAGGTCTGCCGGAGCGGGCAAGCCTCGCAGTCCGGACGCTGCGGCGTACACTGCAGCGCGCCGAAATCCATCATCCCCTGGTTGAAATCGGCTGCCTGGGAGGGAGGAAGGAGTTCCTGAGCCAGTGCGGTGAAGTCTTTTTTCCCTTGCAGGGTCCCGATGGGCGTGGCGATGCCGAAATACCGGGCCAGCACCCGATAGACATTTCCATCCACCACAGCGGCCGGCAGTCCAAAGGCAATGGAGCCGATGGCCGCCGCCGTATAATCTCCCACGCCCTTTAAGGCACGGATGCCGTCCAGGGTATCCGGGAAGCGGCCTGCGGCGGCAATCTGTTTGGCTGCGGCGTGGAGGTTCCGTGCGCGGCTGTAATAGCCCAGGCCCTGCCAAAGCCGCAGGACCTCGTCTTCCGGGGCGTCGGCCAGGTCCCGGACGGTAGGGAAGCGCTCCATAAAGCGTTCCCAATAGGCCTGTCCCTGGGCGATGCGGGTTTGCTGCAGGATGATTTCACTGAGCCAGATAGGATACGGATCCGTCGTCCCCCGCCAGGGCAGGGAACGACGGTTCTCTTCGTACCATTTCAGAATGGCTTCGGTGAAATGCCGGTCGGCCATTAGAAACGTTGCATCAGGGCTGCAATCCGGTCACGGACCTCTTCTATGGTGCCTACGCCGTCAATCTCGTTGTATTTGCCGGCAGCCTGATAGAATCCCACCAGGGGTTCGGTCTTGTCGTGGTAGGTCTTGATGCGGTTGTTGATGGTCTCTTCCTTGGTATCGTCGGCACGGCCTTCGATGGTGGCGCGGTGCTTGATGCGCTCCATAATCATGGCATCCGGAATCATGATGGAAACCACGCCGGTCACTTGCTCGGAAGATTTGGCGAGCATCTTGTCCAGGGCTTCTGCCTGGGCGATGGTGCGCGGGAAGCCATCCAGCAGGAAGCCGTTCACACCCTTGACGGTTTTGAACTGGCTTTCAATCATGCCTTCTACGACTTCGTCGGGAACCAGCGAACCTGCGTCAATGAGGGCCTTGGCCTGCAGGCCAAGAGCGGTTCCGGCAGCGATTTCTTCACGCAGCAGTGCGCCCGTGGAGATATGTTTCAGGTTGAATTGCTCAACCATAGCAGAGGCCTGGGTGCCTTTTCCGGCGCCCGGAGGGCCAAATAAGATGAAATACTTCATATTATTGATCCAAAACGTAAATATCCTTGAGGTTGCGTCCCAACTCGTTGTAATCAAGGCCGAAGCCGACGATGAAGGCGTTGGGAATCTCCATGCCCACGTAATTCAGTTTCACGTCTTTCTTGTACACTTCCGGCTTGAACAGGAGGGTGCAGATGCGGACCTCGCTGGCGCCTTCTCCTTTCAGAATGTCGCACAGGTCGAAAATGGTATTGCCCGTGTCCACGATATCCTCCACCACGATGACCCGGCGGTCCCGGACGCTGGAAGTGAGGCCCATGACCTGACGGACCTTGCCCGTGGAGAACGTGCCTTCATAGGAAGTGAGTTTCATTGAAACCAGTTGGCAGGGGAAGTTCAGCCGTTTGAGCAGTTCGCCCGTGAAGACGATGGAGCCGTTCAGGACACACAGGACGATGGGGATGTCCGTGCAGCCGTGGAAATCCTGGTTGATTTTGTCAGCCACTTTGTCTATCGCGCTGATAATCTTTTCATAAGGAATGAAAGGCTTAAAAGTCTTGTCATGCAGTTTGACGTGATCCATGATGGTACTGAAAATTTTTATTGAACAAATGTAGCAAAAAATCCGGACAGAATATGTATCTTGGGGAAAAATATGGATTATGAGAAACTTCATCGTCATCTTGGCGCTGTTTTGCGCCTGTGCGGCCCTCCCGGCCCAGAACAATGCTCTCCTTCGCTCCATCGCCTTCCTGACGGGGGCTGAAGATGTAGAATCCCTTGACCAGCAGGAAATTGACCGGTTTTTCTTCTACGCCGCCCATCCCTTGCGCATCAATTCGGCCTCGCTTTCGCGGCTGGTATCCAGCGGCCTTTTCTCGCAGTACCAGGCAGCCTGCCTGCTGGATTACCGCCAGCGGCAGGGAGATGTGCTCTCGGTGGCTGAGTTGGCCCTGGTAGATGGGTTCGGGGAAGCGACCGCCCGGGCGCTGGCACCCTTCCTCTCTTTTGAATCGGACCGCCTGCCCGGGAGTCCGGCGGTTTCCGCCCGACCTTCTCAGACCCTCAAGCTGAAGGGAAGCCTCCGTGATAAAGAGGGCATCCAATATGGTGACGGGGTGCAGTACCTGATGGCCGGCGAATCCCTGGAAGTGAACCTGGCCGGCCGCAGCACCTATCTGGAGGCCTTCCGTCCAACTGGCAGCGTGGCCTGGTCGGGCCGCTGCGGCAAGGTGGTGGCCGGGGACTTCCATACCCGCTTCGGACAGGGTTTGGCGTTGTGGACAGGCTTTTCCGTATCCGGCCTTTCCGGGGCCTCTTCCTTTTATAAAAGGCCGTCGGGACTCTCTCCTTCGCGGTCGTATTCGGGATTGGGAACCTGGCGGGGCCTCGCGGCCGATTATACCTGGAAGCGCTTGATACTCACAGGCTTCGTTGCAAAAAACACCTTTGGGGGCAACGCCACCTGGTTCGGTAAGAAAGGACAGGTGGGGTTGACGGCTTTCTCCAGCGAGGGGGTCCGCAAGGTGTCGGCCGACGGGCGCTTCTGCCTGCGGGGAATCGACCTTTTCGGCGAAGCGGCCTGGGATGGGAAAGCCCCGGCCTTCCTGGCCGGAGCCGTCTTCCCGGTAGGGGACAAGGCCCGTTTCCCGCTGGCCTTCCGCTGGTACCACAGCCAATATGACGGCTCCTATTCCGGAGCAATGCGAACCTCGACGAAGGTGTCGGACCAGTGCGGCCTGGCCCTCGGTTGGGAGCAGGGCCGTTTCGTCTCTTCCCTGGACCTTTCTTCCACCCAGCTGAGCGGACAACGCCAGCTCAAGGGACGCATCGTATTCCCGGTTTCCTTACCCGGAAACTGGGATATGGAAGTCCGTCTTTCGGAACGATGGAAAAACGAGGGCGTCCGTCACCGGGCGGGCCTGCGGACCGATTTCCGTTATACGAAAGGGGAGTGGACCGCCATCCTTCGCAGCGAAGAATCCTGGTCGAAGGGAATGGGCTGGCTGGGTTACCTGGAAGGCGGTCGGAAAAACGACCGGCTGGCGGTGTGGCTGCGCGCCTGCACCTATTTCATCGGCCATTGGGACAACCGGATCTACTGCTATGAACGCGATGCGCCGGGTAACTTCTCTGTCCCGGCCTATTACGGGAACGGATTCGTACTCAGCGCATTATCGTCTTATAATTGGGTGTGGAAACGCTCTCGGCTGCGTGCCTGGCTGCGCCTTTCCACCTACCCGGAAGCCAAGTTGGCTATCGATTGGGAATTTTGATCTTCTGTCCTGCGCGGATGTTGGAAGAGATACCGTTGAATTTCATGATATCCTGTGCCGATACGCCCGGATACTTGGCCGCAATCTTATAGAGGGTATCGCCTTTCTTGACGGTATAGACCGTGTATCCGCTGCCGGATGTGGCGGCGGGTTTGGCCGAAGAAGAGCTGCCGGATGCGGGCTTCGCGGAGGAACTGCCGGAAGCCTGGGGGGCCGGCTCGCTGCCCCGACCATAGATATACAGGATCTGACCTACCCGTAAGTTATTGCTGCGCAGGTGGTTCCACTGCTTGATCTGGTTAATGCTCACATGGTACCGAGAGGCGATGCGTCCCAGATAATCGCCCGATTTTACCTTATAGGTGATGCGTCCGCTGTTGCTCGCCCTGCCGCTCTCGATGGCCTTGAGGGTCGCCGGTTTAAACAGGGAATCGGCCATATACGTGTAGAGGGAATCCTCGTGCTCGATATACGCGTTGGTATACTGGTACGGAATCCGGAGGATGTACTCCTGCGACGCTCCCGGGACGATATCGTGCATGTACTGCGGGTTGAGGTTGTGCAGGTCGTCCATCGGAACCCCGGCAAGGGCATTTACCTGCTTGAAATGCAGCTGCTTATGCACGCGGAAGGTGTCGGTGTGCTCGGGCATCGGGACGGCTTCCGGAACCAGCCCGTGCTCCTTGTAGTACCGGATGGCATACATGGCGCCCACGAAGGCCGGGACATAACCTCTCGTCTCGCGCGGGAGGTAGGGGTAGATGGACCAGAAATCGCGTTTTCCGCCGCTGCGCCGGATGGCTTTGTTCACGTTTCCGGCTCCGCAGTTGTAGGACGAGATGGCCAGGTTCCAGTCTCCGAAAATGGCATAGGAATCGGACAGGAAGCGGGCGGCTGCATCGGCAGAGGCCACCGGATCCAGGCGCTCATCCACATAGGAATTGATTTCCAGGCCGTAATCGCGGGCTGTCTTGTACATAAACTGCCACATTCCCTTGGCGCCGGCACGGGACACCGCCACCGGGTTCAGGGCCGATTCGATCACGGCCATGTACTTGAGTTCCAGCGGCATGTCATATTTGTTGAAGACCTCCTCGAAAATGGGCATGTAGTAGCGGCAGAGCCCCAGGATATGGCCCATCTTGTTGGGCATTTTCTCGGAATAGAGGATGATATAGTTGCGCACCGTCTCGTTGAAAGGCAACGTGATGAAAGAATTCATCGCCTCCAGCCGTTCGATATAGACCTTGTCGGGCACATTGGATTCAAAGTGGACGGAATCCATATCGTATTCCTGGCCTTCGTTGCTGCGTCCGATCTGCCGGTGTAAATACCAGATACTCAACAGGCTGTCCGTGATTTCCGGCGTGTAATCTTCCGGATTCAGGCCGGCCGCGCTCCGTTGGGCGTTGTTCTCGTAGATGTCGCGCAGCTCGGAAACGATGCTGTCGTTCAGGCGGGAATCACTGCGGTATTTCTCCAGGTCGATTCTCAAGGAATCCAACTGCATGCGCAAACGCGCGTTTTCCTGGCGGAGCTGTCTTTTGGTAAGGCGAAGGTTCTGGCCGAGCGCGGGTGCCGTCAGGGCGACACAGAGCAGGGCGGAAACCAAGAACTTGTTAACTTGCATGGGTATTAAAATCTGAATCCGACGCTTAATCCGTATCCGGTGGGGGCGATAGGGGTGTGATGCATGGCGTAGGTGGTTTCGGGCGTGATGATGGCCGGTGCGATGTGCATGGACAGGTCATCACTTACGTCGAATTCCTGCATATAGGCAAATACATTGGCATCAATGATTTGCAGCAGGTACACACCGAGAATCGCCACAATGGAATAATCCCTCCATCGCCGGAAAACATCGCGGTAATACAAGGCCGTTTCCGCGGAAATGGGCGGCTTCACGCCCGATTCGGGATCGGTCGCCTCGTTGTAGATGCGTTTATAGCGTAAGTAGTTCGTATTGTTTAGATTGTAGTAATGGAAGGAGGCTACCAGACCGCCCCAGTAGATGGGGATTTTCCAGTATTCGCCGTTATAGGCCTGTCCGAGTCCGGGCAGCAGGATGGAATACAGGGTAGCCTTTCCGGGATGGGGATGCCGTCCGCCGGAAGGATACCGGATGACACCGTCCATCAGCGTGGCCCAGTATATGGCGCCGGCTCCGATGAACATGGCGGTACTCAGATTCCGGGCATGCTCGTCCACCGTCAGGGTTGTATTCGGGTCCAGGGCGTAGGCGGCCTCATAATCGCTCACCGAGGCATTGTATTGGCGGCGATAGTGGATACCCAGGCCCACTGTGGCGCCCAGGCCACCGTAGATGATGGGCAGTTTCCAATAATCCTTGTGATAGATTTGCTGGCTTCCGATAAAGAGCATCGAGCCGGCGAACAGGGTGCCGGGGAGCAGCTCCTGTTTATGCGACACTCCGCGGAAGAACTCCTTGAAAGAGAACATCTTATCAATGGAATCCTTGCGGGCTGTCGTGTCTTTGAGGTCACTGTAGTTCTGCGTAAAGGCATCGCGCTTAAACTGTGCGCGGGTGCCCGGGCAGGCCAGGACCAGGATGGCTACAATGAAAAGTAATCTACAAATTCGCATTCTCCAACGCATTCAGGAAGGCTTGCATTTCGCGATCGGAATCGAAACGGATGGTCATGGTTCCTTTGCCGGAGGCCGACCGTTTCAGCGAGATGTTGTTGCCAAAATATTTCCCGATATGTTCCAAAACTTTGTAGTAGCTGTCCGGGAGATCCTGCTGGGCGGGGGTGGCCGGTTTCGGCTCTTTTCCCAGCCGGTCCAGTTTCTCTTCCAGTTGGCGAACCGACAGGCCGTCCTTCACGACTGCATCGCACAGACGCTCCTGGAGGACGGGATCCTCCACACCCAGCAACACCTTGGCATGCCCAACGCTCAACAGACCCACTTTGAGGTCGTGCTGGACCTTGGCGGGCAACTTCAGCAGGCGCAGGTAATTGGTCACGGACACGCGTTTTTTGCCCACGCGTTCGGCCATCTGTTCCTGCGTGAGGTTGCATTCCTCAATCAGCCGGCGATAACTCATAGCCACCTCGATGGGGTCCAGGTTCTCGCGCTGGATGTTTTCCACGATAGCCATTTCCAGCATTCCCTGCTCGTTGGCGTCGCGGATATAGGCGGGAATCATATCCATTCCGGCCAGACGGCAGGCGCGGAAACGGCGCTCACCGCTGATAATCTGGTACTTGCCATCTGCTTTGCGGCGGACGGTAACCGGCTGGATCAGACCGAAGGTCCGGATGGATTCGGCCAGTTCCTCCAAAGCCTCCTGGTCGAAGGACATACGGGGCTGGAAGGGATTCGGTTCAATCCGGTCGATGGGAATCCGGAGGATATCGGAAGTATCTTGCGGCGTTTTCTCGTCCACGATGCTCTTGTTGATATAGCCGACCGGCTTGCGCAAGTCGCGGACATCGATGTTGCTCTCGCCCAAAATGGCGCTCAGGCCTCTTCCGGGCCCTCTTTTCGGTTGTGCCATGGCTTATTCGTTTTTATCTATCACCTCTTTGGCGAGGTTCAGGTAATTCGTGGTACCGTTGCTCACTACATCGTATAGGACGATGGGTTTTCCGTGCGAGGGCGCTTCGCTCAGGCGGATGCTCCGCTGGATGATGGTTTTGAAAACCATGTCTTTGAAGTGCTCGCGCAGGTCGTTCACCACCTGGGTATGGACGCGGGTGCGCCCGTCGAACATGGTTACGACGAAACCTTCGATGGTGAGGTTCGGATTCACTCCCTTTTCTACCAGGCGGATGGTCTGAAGCAGTTTGCCCAGACCTTCCAGGGCGAAGAATTCGGGCTGGACCGGAATAATGACCGAGTCGGCGGCCGTGAGGCAGTTGATGGTCATCAGGCCCAGGGAAGGGGAGCAGTCGATGATGATGTAGTCGTAGTCGTTGCGGATAGGGGCGAGGCAGTTTTTAAGGATGGACTCCCGGTTCTCCTCATTGATCATCTCGAACTCGATGCCCACCAGGTTGATGTGCGACGGGATGAGATGCAGGTTGTTCATTTCCGTCTGGATCAGAGCGTCCCGGACTCCGATCTGGCCAATCATGACCTCGTACAGCGTACGTTTCTGGTCGCTTTCGGGCGGGAAATTCAGGCCGGAAGTGGTGTTCGCCTGCGGATCGGCGTCAATGATGAGCACCTTCCGCTCCAGTACGGTCAGCGAAGCGGCAAGGTTGATGGCTGTCGTCGTCTTACCGACGCCGCCTTTCTGGTTCGCAATGGCTATGACTTTTGACATAAATCCTATCTCTTAACTTACAAAGATAGGAAAAATATCGCAAAAACCGTGCAGTTTTTATACGGGATCTACATCGATGGCGATATGCCCGGTCCAGGAACGCTCTTTTTCGAAGGCGGCGAGGGTCTCCGCGAGCAGTCTCTTGTGCTGTCCGAGCCGTTTGTCCTTGGCCATCGTCAGGCGGATATGCCGGAAATGCTGGCCGGCGATTTTGTCCACTGCAGGTGCGTAGGGGCCGGAAATCCGGACCTCGGGTCCCAGGGTGGCGGCCAGCAGGCGTGCCAGCTCCTCGGCCAGATAGGCCAGCCGTTGCAGGTTGCTGTCTTTGAGCAGGATGCAGATAAGCCGGGTAAAGGGCGGATAACCGAAATTCTTCCGTTCCGGCAGCATGCTCTCCGTCCCGGTCAGGTTGGAAAGGTTGCGATAGACCGGATGCCCGCTTTGGGCGGTCTGGATGACAAACAAGCCCTTTTCGCCCCGTCGTCCGCAGCGCCCGCGGAACTGCTCCAGCAACTGGAATGCCTTCTCGTCCGAGCGGAAATCGGGTTGGCCCAGCAGGGTATCGGCCCCAATCACCGCCACTAGCGCAAGGCGCTCGAAATCAAATCCTTTCGTGATGATTTGCGTGCCTACGAGGATGTCGATTTCCCCCTTCCCGAAGCGGCCCAGGATGTCGCGCGTGTAGCCGGCCTGCTGGGCGGTGTCGCTGTCCAGCCGGGCTACGCGGGCCTCGGGGAAGAGTTCCCGGGCTTCTTCTTCTATTTTCTGGGTTCCGGCGCCCAGGGAGACCAGTTCTCCGCCGCACTTGGGGCAGTGGCCCGTGTAGGGCTCGCTGTAGCCGCAATAATGGCATACCATCCGCCCGGTGTCCTGGTGCCAGCTCAACTTGACCGAGCATTGCGGGCAGGCCGGCATTTCGCCGCATTCGTGGCATTGCAGCAGGGGTGCATAGGACCGCCGGCTGCGCAGGATAAAGACTTGTTTACCCGCTTTGAGCGCTTTCTGGATATGGGCGATGAGTTTCCGGGAAAAATGGCCGATCATGCCGCGTTTGCGGCGCTCGTCCACGGTGTCGATCACCTCCACCTCCGCATCGTTCCCGTGAAAGTACCGTTCGCTCAGGTCGATCCGGATAAATCGGCCTCCCATGCAGTTGTAGGCCGATTCCAACGAGGGGGTCGCGCTGCCGAGTACCGTTCGGGCCCCGTATTGGACTGCCAGCATGACGGCGGTTTCCCGGGCGTGGTAACGCGGGGCGGGTTCGGTCTGCTTATAGGAGGTGTCGTGCTCCTCGTCGACGATGATCAGGCCCAAATTGCGGTGGGGGAGGAAGAGGGCGGAGCGGGTTCCCAGGACGATACCGGGAGCGCCTCTCCGGCATCGGGCCGCAATGTCCCGACGGCGGGCGGAACTCTCTCCGGAATGATAGACCTGCACGCCCGGGAAGACCATCCCCACCCGCGATTCCAACTGGCGGCTAAGGGCGATTTCGGGAACCAGATACAGGACGCTTTTCCCCTCGGAGAGCGTGCGTGCGGCCAATTTTAGGTATATTTCCGTTTTGCCGGAACCGGTTACACCGTGAAGGAGAACGGGCTTCTTTCCGGCTTTCAAAATCCCCTCATACGCCCGTTGCTGGGTGGGGGAGAGGACAATGTTGTCGTGCACCGTCTCCGGTGCGCCCTCCGGTCCGGCCGTCTGACCGTCCCGTTCTTCCCGCAGTTGCTGCAGGTTTGCCCGCAGGCGTTCCCGGGTGCTTTCCCAGGTCCGCTTGGAGGCCTCCGCCTTGGCGAGTTCCGCTTCCAGGCGCGCAATCCGGTCTTCCAGCCTGTCTTGCCGGGCCTGGTTGGCCGTGGCCTTCATCTCTTCGGCGCGGGCGGCCGGATAAGCCAGTTTATACACCTCGCCGATGCTGCAGAGGTAATAATCGGCCACCTGGTGCCAGAAGGCGATTTCTTCCTCGGAAACGCGGGGCAGATCCGACTCTACCGATTGGATGGTGAATACCTTGCGGTTGTCTATCGAGGGTTGGGTATCGGTCCGGCTTACAACGGCCAGATAGGGTTTTCGGGCAAAGAGGACCTTGACCCGGTCACCTACCTGCACCGAGATGCCGTTCGGGAGGGCGTAAAAGGGCTCCCACCCCAGCCGGAGCGGTAAAATGACCTGGATATACTGCCGTTCTGCCATACCCTATAGACCCGAAAAATATTTGAGCAGGGGGGTGAGCATCAGCGACTGGATGAGCCGGTTCTCTTTCAACAGGGTGAGCACTTCCTCGCGGGAGAGGAGATGCACCTCCAGCTCTTCCGTGGCGTCCAGGTGCGGCGTGCCCGTTTTCTCTACGCCGGTGGCCAGGAAACAATGGGTGAAGTTGGACATCGAACTGGGATTCGGGGTGATGTCCAGCAGGTGCTGCCATTCGCCGCCCGTGTATCCCGTTTCCTCCAAAAGCTCGCGCTGGGCGGCCTGCAGGGGCGTTTCTCCCTTTTCCATCACCCCGCAGGGGAGTTCGTAGCAGGTCATGGCCACGGCATGCCGGTACTGCCGTTCCATGACGAACTGTCCGTCACGGGTAATGGCAATGACGTTCACCCAGTCAGGATATTCCACCACATAATATTCCGGGTTGATGCGGCCGTCCGGCAGCTGCACCTTGTCACGGCGTGCAGTGAGCCAGGGACGGCGAATCAGGTAATCGGTGGAAAGAATCTCCCAGCGGCGGGTGTTATCATTGGGCAGCAACATACTCATTCATTTTTCTTCAAAGTTCGGAAAAATAATGGAAATGTTACGCTTTTGTTCAAGAAAAGTTTGCAAAGTTGGAAAATTGCTGTATCTTTGCATTCCCAAAACAACGGTGCTGTAGCTCAGATGGTAGAGCAATGGACTGAAAATCCATGTGTCGGCAGTTCGATTCTTCCCAGCACCACCTTAAAATGGCCTTCCAAGTATCTGGAAGGCCATTTTTGTATCTCGGTTATTCCCATATTATTCCCGCCGGAAACGCTAAATCGCGTTCTCGGTAAGCTGTAGGGACCATTCCCATATTATTCCCGCCTAGGTTCGATTCCTCCGGCACCACAAAATCACTTTCCTTTGAAGAAGGGGGTGTTGCAGAGTTTGCGGACCGTGTCGTAGGGCTCGGCCTTGATGTATTTCCGAAGCATTTCCGGGGAACGGTGCCCAGTAATGCGCATAATATCATATACATCCACACCCATGTAATACATCATTGTGGCTCCGGTGCGTCGGGCGACATGGGTCGTGACAAGCTCCCATTTGGGTTTGTAGTAACATCGTTCAACACCGGCCTTTACCTCGCAAATCTTTATCGGAGTGTCGATGCCTGCCGCTTTTGCAATCTTTTTCAGATGCTTGTTCATAATCTGCAGGCACATGGTCGGAATCGTATAACCATACTTCTGCATAATGGCCTTCAACTCCGGCCGGCAGGGGATTGCCACTTCATTTCCGGTTTTCTTCTGGATGAAATGAAGCATCCACACCTCTTCTCCGTCCACGACGATTTTCTCCAAATTATCCGATCCGATTTTGCAGAAATCTGAATGCCGCTGGCAAGTGCATACCCCGGCGAGAAAAAGGTCCTTCGCCAGTTGTGCTTTTCCTCCCATGCCCGACGTATCGACGATGGCAAAACGGAATAGCTCGTCCTCATTAAGGGCGATGCTGACGACATCCCTTCTGGCGACGCCATAACGTTTGTCGCTAAAGTAGGTGTTGTCTGTATATCGCTGAAACTTGGCCAGGCCCATAATCGTTTTCAGCTCTTTGATACATTTCGATATGGTATTCACCTTGAATTCCCTTACCTTTTCCATATACAGACGGTAATCGTCCAGAAAACGCAGGTCGATGTCGTCAAAATCCAGTTCCCGGCTGCGGTTCGCCTGGTAATCGGCAAAAACCTTCATCGCCCAGGATACGGACTTGACGGAGCTGGGCATAAATGGCTTCTCCTTTATACTGAAGCGTCTTCCGTCTTTGATTTCGGAAAGGTATTGACTGATAAACCTGTTCAGCGTCATTCTCACCGGTGTCATTGCTGAACGAAGCTGGTGTCGATGGTTTTCTTCTTTGAAATAACTTGTCAAAAGGGAATGGACGGTGCTGGAGGATATCTCCGGCAGTCCGGACAGCTTCCTCTCCAATTCCTTCTGCAAGCGCGAAATGCATGCCATTGTTGTCGCCTTTTCCTTGTGCTTTCTCCACTTTTCAACATCGACATAAATCCCTGTCGGTACTTTGATGTCTGTTCCTTTCCGGCGGATTCTTATGGAAAGGTTCGCTTGCCCATGGGTCTTTTGTGTGTAAAAACTGATCATAATACATTGATTGAAAAAACGGTGAAGTTACGAACAAGCCTGTTAATCTCAATGCAATATGAACATCGGCCCCTCAAGATGGTGTCTTGGCCTTTTCTGCGATGTCGATGTAGGGCTTCATGGACTGCAAAGAGTCCCTGGAATTCTTGCTGAGCGACGAAGGAAAGGCGGCTATTGTTCAGCTGCACGTTGAAGGAATTGAGGCCTACATCAAGAGCCGCAGGGGCCTATTCTATACCGATGCCTCACGGAATCAGAAATATGTCTGAACAGCGAAGGCGAACTGGTCTATGAAGATCTTCTTAAAAGCAGAGAGGTTGTTCTGCTCATAGAAGATAAGCATAGCCTTCTTATAGTCCACTGAATCTACCGTACGGAAGGATATCGGGCAGTACTTATTCGCAATCAGGATGGCGTTGCTGGTGATGCGGGCCGTACGCTTGTTTCCGTCGGAGAATGGTTGGATGTAGGAAAGGAGCACCAGGGCAAGAAGGGCTTTCCGAAAGGTTCATTCTATTTACGGCTCAAATATACAAAAAATACGGCTCAAATTCCAAAATTTTGAGCCGATAATCACACTTTTGAACGGTTAATTGAGCCGAACCGAGGGTCTATACATTTTCAACGATTTTCAATTCAAAGTCAAAAGCGGTTCACATCCGGTCTCCGATAAAGAGGTTGATGGCGGTCATGAGTTTCTTTCCCTGAAGATAAGGCAGGTTGACATGGTAGGACTGCGGCCACATGCAGATGGCCTTTCCGGCCATGATCTGGGCAATGCGGTCCATCTTCTCCTTGTGCTCCGGCGTATCCCAGACGGGGCCGAAATACTGCCTTCCCATAGACTGATAAAAATGCGTAAGCATCTTTCTGTCCATGTGGAAAATGTTCCGGAGCAGCGGATTGGGACCGTAGGCGCTCATGTGGGACAGGATGTTGAAATCCAGCAAGGGGTCTCCATAGCCGAAGTCTCCCAAATCTATCCAGTACACTTTACCCTGTGCCGTAATAATGTTGCAGGGATTGAGGTCTCCGTGCAGGCAGGTGGTCGCCGGCTCCAATTCGTCGATATAGCCCGCCAGCCTTTCCTTGATATCATCCGGAATCACCTGGTTCGCCAAAATCATTTCCCGGCTGCGCACCGCAATGCTGTCAAAACAATCCGTTTTGCAGGGGGTGGCGTGAAGGGCTTTGGCATATTCCGCCGCAATGCCGGCCATTTCATCCAGCCGCTCGGGATGATCGGCAATAATCTTTCCCAAAGACTGTTTTCCCTGAATTCGCTGGACCGTCATGCCATAACGTTCCCCGTCGGTGACGAAGTCGTAAGGTTCGGCCGATGGAATCCCCATCTCAAAGACCGCCTTGGAACGGAGGAATTCGTCTTCCGCCTTGCTGGCGGAAATACTGGATTTATTCAACTTAAGGATTATGGAGTCGTCCGTCTTGTTGTAGAAAGATTCGCCGAATCCTCCTCCACCAAAGGATACCCATTCTTGAAGGTCAACGATTTTTGCTTCCATCGTACAATTATTCTATGCTAAAATAAGAAAGAATCCTCAAAAACCATTATATGGTGTGTCCATCGCTCAGTTTGTCGAAAACAGGTCGTGGTTTAGATGCTAGAACGCTGTAAATGGACGGGACACGGCACCATATGATTTTGGCATTTGCATGACGGCAAGCCCGCTGCTGATAAAATCTTCAGACGATTCTGATAAATAAACCTTCCAGGCCAGCGGAGCATTGTTGCTGGCATTCGTGGATTCTGTGCTGGTCCAATACTTGCCGCTTGTCCAGAATTCCTGATAACCCGCCTCACGGAAATAGGATTGCATTTTTGCCAGCGTGGCATCGCTCGAATACCCGCTGTCATCCAGCGTAATACCACAGCTCTCAAGAAACAGTTTCCATTGCCCCACACTGCCAAGGAACCATCCGCTGGTGCCTTTGGGGGCTACCGGAGTAAGATTTATGGCGGCAGATGCTGCTAAATGGTTTCGGTCGTAACCGGCTGAATGATTGTGGGAAGCAAGAATCTGCGTGTTCAGGATACCATTCATATCGGCCGTTGCATCGAGATAAGTATCATATTGAGCATTCAGGCAATAAGCCGGACTGTAAAGGAATCCCCATAATACCCAGTCGGCTGTCTTGATGGACGCTGCCAGGCCTTTGTATTGTTTGCTGCTGGCATCGACCGACCCGTTTTCCCCGACGTAGAAGATGATGGCAACACCCGTCTTTCCGGCAGCTTCAACCGCCGCTTTGTCCCGATAGATGCATCCGTCTCCGGCGATTACCCAGCCGACGTGTTCGGAGGTGACACCCAGAATAGTTTCTACCTCTACTACCGGATTGACATTCACCGTTCCCTCACTGTTCCAGCCGGTGATAGCGGTGGTGGTGCCCACGGCACGGAGGTTCACGGTGATATTGATAGTATAGAGTTTTCCTGCCTCAAAGACTTTATCGGCAACGCTATATGTGGCCGTCCCTTTGTCAGTGACGATAGAGAGCAGCCCGCCACTAATGGTCTGTGCAGGGATAATGGCTGCACCGTTGTTGCTCATGGTGATGGTGGTGGCCGGGCCGCTGGCAGCGCCTACCTCGCCCGTAGCCTGATTGAAGGACACAGTAGGCATTACATTCAGGACACTCAGGCTGTTGATGCTTGTGACGCCCTGCCCGGGAGTGATGTTCACGCAGAGTTTGGCCATCTTGTGTGAGAAGGCAAGGTTTACAGCTGCGGCCTGCTTGGCCTGGTTGGTGACGGAGGCGAACATGAGGTCGCTGGCCTTATAGGAAGCGTCGGCCGTCTGGTCCGAAGCCACCGTAAAAGAAGTTCCGGCCGATGCAGGATAGTAGGCTACAATATCAATGTTCTGTGCTCCGGCTGGATAATAGGGGCCCGGATCGGGCGCTGTCATGGCACCGGCGGTGCCGGTGGTGAAGGCGTAGTCTGTCCATTCTCCGGCACCTGTGTTGCTGATGCGCACGGTGATGCCCTCGCCACTCGCAAAAGTCCCCTGGTTCAGGTCCTGAGCGGCTTTGGACTCAACGACATCTACCGTGCTGTAGGAAAGCGAAACAGGAACCTTGATTTCTGTAGGCTCCTCGGGGATAATCTCCTCAATGGGATTCTCCATATGGGTGCAGGCGGCGAAAGCTACTGCAGCAACTACTAAGATGAAATGCGTTGTATTCATGATTTGTCCGTTTTTCGAGTTTAGAAGTAGATGTCTTCATGGGTGATTCCTCCGTTCTCCCAGTCGTTGATGGAATTGCCCCCTTTGACAGGGCTCTGGCAGACCACTCCTTCGGTTTTCACCTCCACGACAGTAGCCGCCGGGGTTTCATAATAGATCATGCCTTCTACTTTCATGTTTGGAATGTGTAATGATGTGTTACTGCCGCTTTGTACGGGCAAAAATACGGTTTTTGCGTGATTTAAGCAAGTATAGAGGGGTTATCTCTTCCTTCTCAATCCATGTCCGCTGCATCCTCCTGTGTGCTATTGCATTTTGAAGTCCGGTAGATTCTTTATAACTTAGCGTCCACATAACTTAGCGTCCACAAAGATGAACCCGATCGTTACCGCATTGATGATACCTTTCCTGGGGACCGTCCTGGGATCGGCTTTCGTATTCTTTATGAAGCGGGACATGCCGGACATGCTGCAAAAGGTTCTGTTGGGCTTCGCTTCAGGCGTCATGGTGGCGGCCACTTCCATCTTGGGCATCATGCCTTATATGCTGGCCTTTGCCGCCGGAGCCATGCTGGATGTCGTTCTTTAACCCATGAAACCTTTCCTGCCTGTCTTTCCCTGTCTGATCCTGCTGGCCCTGGTGGCCTGCACGGGCGTTTCGTCGGTCGAGTCCGGAGTCAGCCGCAACCTGGCCTGGGAACGGGCGACGCGGATATCGGACCTTCGCTACGACCTGTCTTTCAGCATCCCGGCATCTCCGGAAGTGCCCTGCTCCGGCAGGGTCACCCTCCGTTTCAACCGCAGCGGCAGAGGCCCGTTGCAACTGGACTTCCGGCCTGGCGAAAAAGCCGTGCACGGCCTAGCCGTCAATGGCCGCGAATGGCCGGCAGACGTCCGGGACGAGCACATCATCGTTACGGGCAAAGCCCTGAAAAAGGGACCGAACGAGATAACCCTCTCCTTTACGCCGGATGACGCCCCGCTCAACCGGCGGCCGGCGTTCCTGTATTCGCTCCTGGTGCCGGACCGGGCCCGGACGCTCTTTCCATGTTTCGACCAGCCGGACCTGAAAGCGCGGTTCACCCTTACGCTGGATATCCCCGAGGAATGGGTGGCCGTCTCAAACGGCGCGGTTCAAGAAGAAAGCATCTCGGCCGGGCGGAAGCACATTCTCTTTGCGGAAAGCGCCCTCCTGCCCACCTATCTCTTCTCGTTTGCGGCGGGACGGTGGGATATCGCCCGTTTCGACCGCGACGGACAACCCGTCAACATTTACCACCGGGAAACCGACCCTGCGAAGTTGGCGCAACTGCCTGAAATCTACCGGCAGATCGACTACGCGCTGGATTGGATGGAGGACTACACGGGTATCCCGATGCCCTTCCCGAAATACGACTGCGTCATCGTGCCGGGCTTCCAGTTCGGCGGCATGGAGCACCCGGGCGCTATTCTCTTCAACGAATCCCGGATGTTTCTCGGCGAGGCGCCGACGGACGTGGAGAAACTCTCGCGCACGGACCTCATCTCGCACGAGACGGCGCATCTCTGGTTCGGGGACGCCGTTACGATGGAATGGTTCGACGATGTCTGGACGAAGGAGGTTTTCGCAGGCCATTTCGCTGCCCGGATCACGCGCCCGCTGTTCCCGGAGATCGATTTTCGGACCATGGATTTCCGAAATTTCAACATCCGCGCCTACGAGGAAGACCGGACTGCGGGAACGACGCCCATCCGGCAGCGGCTCGACAACCTACAGGATGCGGGCCTCATCTACGGCAATATCGTGTATGACAAGTCTCCCGTGGTGATGCGCATGCTGGCCGATACGCTGGGCGCAGAGGCCTTCCGCTCGGGGCTGCAGGAATATTTGCACCAATATTTGTACGGCAACGCCACCTGGCCGGAGCTGATTGACATCCTGGACCGATACACCGATGCCAATCTCAAGGCATGGAGCCATCAAATGGTGGAGGAGAAAGGCATGCCGGCGTATCCGGAATCGGACGCCCTGCCTAATCTGTCGGCGCTCGGATACGGCTTTTACCCCATGTCCGAAAAGGCCGTTGCGACGGCACTTTCTTCCGTTACCTCACTGGAGAAGCCCTACGAGCGGCTGTCGACGCTGGCAAACCTATATGAGAACATGCTGCATCAGCGCCTGACACCGGAGCAGATGCTCGCATGCCTGGACGAAGTCGTCCGGAAGGAAAAGGACCCGCTCGTGGCCTCTTCCGCGCTGGGCTACCTGGGCGAAGTCTGGCACCATTGCCCCGCCGAGGTGGAAGCGCTGCTTCAGGACCTGGTCAAGGGCGGAGACCATCCCGCGCAGGTGCGGCTGTCGGCGTTCCGGAAACTGGTGCATCTGCACCGCGACGCCGGCGTTGACGCGGAACTCTGGCAGGTTTGGTTGCGGCAGAAGCCCTGGCCCGGGCTACAGCTCTCGGCGGAGGACTACAACACCCTCGCCTTCGAGTTGGCGCTGCGTCGGCCTACAGACATGGAACAAATCCGATCGGTCCAACGGAGCAGGATCACCAACGCCGACAGGCTGGCACGCTTCGACTTCGTGTGGCCGGCCCTATCCCCGGACAAGGACGTGCGGGACTCCGTATTCGTATCCTTGCTCGAGCCCGGGAACCGCGCCACGGAGCCCTGGGCACAGGAAAGTCTGCGCCTGCTGAACCATCCGCTCCGGCAGGGGGATGCACTGGGCTACATCGTGCCAGCGCTGGATGAAATGCAGGAAATCCAGCGAACAGGCGACATCTTCTTCCCAAAGAACTGGATCGTCGCCACCCTCTCGGGCCACGACAGCCGCGAGGCCGCGAATCTCGTGCGAGGCTGGCTCGGCGCCCATCCGGATTATCCCACCCTGCTCCTGAACAAGATCCTCCAGGCAGCCGACCCACTGCTGCGGGATGGGGAAAAAGAATAAATTTAAGCCATGGAATACCTGTCAAAACAACGATACGACGAACTTGCCGCCGAACTGAAGTATCTGGTCAACGAAGCCTATCCCAAGGCGGCGGAAAATCTTGCGGAAATGAGTGCCCAGGGGGACCGGAGCGATAATGCGGGATACCGGGAAGCAAGGCGGATCCAGGCCAAGACCATCAGCCGGATCCGTTTCCTGCAGAATATCCTGGAGCATGCGCGTGTGATTGACCCCGACGCCCTTCCCAAAGACAGGGTTTGCCTGCTGAGCCGGGTGGAATTTACGAACCTCTCCACCCATTCCCGCATGGTGTTCCAGATTGTAAGCCCGCACGAAATGGACCTCGAAGCAGGTAAGATTTCGTTGAAATCCCCGATTGGCGCAGCCCTGATGGGCAGGAAGGTTGGCGAAATTGCCGAGGCCCGGGTCCCTTCCGGAACCCTGCGCCTGAGAATCGAAAGCATTACACTGGATGAATAAATGATTAACAGAGTCTTTATCCGGTCGCTTATCGCGATCGTCCCTGCCTTGATCCTCGGGTGTAAGCCCCGGCCGTATGGTCCGGTACCGTCGGAAGCGCAGTTGCGCTGGCAGGAAATGGAATACAACATGTTCGTCCACTTTGGACCCAACACGTTCACCGGTCTGGAGTGGGGGCAGGGGAGTGAGGCGGAAGATATTTTCCACCCCACCGCCCTGGACTGCCGCCAGTGGGCCGCAACGGCCAAGGCTGCGGGCATGAAAGGCATCATCATCACGGCCAAGCATCATGACGGATTCTGCCTGTGGCCGAATCCGGAGAGCCTTCATACCGTGGCCCAAAGCAGCTGGCGCGGGGGGCAGGGCGATGTGCTGAAAGACCTCTCCGAAGCATGCCGGGAGTACGGGCTGAAGTTCGGGGTCTATATCTCCCCGTGGGACCGGAACGATCCCGCGTACGGCTCGCCGGCGTATAACGGAAAATACATCCGCACCCTCCAAAGCGTGCATGACGGCCGGTACGGGCCGGTTTTCGAGCAGTGGTTCGATGGTGCATGCGGCGAAGGGCCGAACGGAAAACGCCAGGAATACGACTGGCCGGCCTTCCACGAAGCGGTATGGGCATTGAGTCCGGATGCCATCCTGTTCAGCGATGTGGGACCGGGATGCCGCTGGATGGGCAACGAGCGTGGCGTAGCGGGGGAGACCAACTGGAGCCGCTTGGACGTAGAGGGTTTCACCCCCGGAGCGGGTGCGCCTCCCCGCGACACGCTCGCGCGCGGGAATGTCTTCGGCAAACAATGGATTCCCGGTGAAATCGATGTATCGATCCGTCCGGGATGGTTCTGGCGGGAAAGCGAGAACGCGCAGGTTAAATCGGTGGAGCAGCTGGCCGATATCTGGCTGACGAGCGTGGGAAGGAACGCCCTGCTCCTGCTGAATGTCCCGCCGGATACGCGGGGGCGCATCCACGAAATCGATTCTACCCGGTTGATGGAATTCCGCGCCTGGCGGGAAAAGGTGTTGGGCGTGAATTTGGCGGCCGATGCCGGCATCCGCAAACGCGCACGCGGCTCCATTTGGGAAATGACCCTCCCGGAAGCACGTACTGTCAATTATGTGCAGTTGCAGGAGGAGATTGCACTGGGCCAGCGGATCAGCGGTTTCCGCGTGGAGGTGGAGGATGCCGGGGGCTGGCGGACGGTTGCGGAAGGTACCACCATCGGGTATAAACGGATTCTTCCCGTTGCAACCGTTACCGCCCGGAAGGTACGCGTAACCATTACCGCATCCCTGGCCCGGCCTGTCCTGAAAGACATAGCCTTGTATTGATGTATATTATCAGATAAAAAACGGCCTCTCGGTTTCCCTACCACCGCCAATTTCTGCCGCTACTTCAAACGAGCCACCGGCATCTATCCGCAGGAGTATAAAAACTACAGCGGCAAGCCGTAGCTGTTTTTGATTTCATTCATCACGAAGGAGCTTTGGACGGACCCGAGGCTGTCTATCGTTCCGAGGGTGTTGATTAGAAAGTCGTTTTTATAGAACCATACGCAAAAAAAAAATTTTCTATCTTTTTTCTATCTTTGTGGCATGATGAAAAGAATATTACACTATTTTGCTCTTGCCGCCAGCGTTGCGGTAATGGTTTGTTCCTGTTATGGTGATTCGACTCCGGAAACCCCGGTTGTCCCGCCGGCTCCTCCGTTTACGGACGAGGAAGGAAAATTTGTCCGGGTCATCGAATCCGATCCGGCCGGGAAGTGGGTGACCATCCAGTACACCGGAATGGGGGCCGACGGAACCATCAAGAATCTGTCGGAACTGATCATGGTCCCGCAAAGTTCGCCCGAACTTCTGGCAATTGGCTGTCACATTACCATAACCAGTGATGCGCAGCGTCCTACCAATTATAAGAATCTGTCTGTCATGACAGATGTGGGTTTCCTGTCCCTTCTTTTCTCGTCGAAGAATGCCCTTGGGGTATTCCCGGACTATGAAGGATACGGAATTACCAGTTCCGACCCCCATCCTTACCTGAACCGCGAGCTGACGGCCCGGCAGGTAATTGCCGGCGCAAAGGCGGCCCGGGACTGGCTGGAGAATTACAAGAGGATACCGATGGCCGCGAAATGGCGCGGGCTGCTCGTCGGCTATTCCCAGGGCGGAGCCGTCGCTGCCAGCACCATCCGCTACTATCAGGAATACCAGCTGGACGGCTTGAACCTGATTGGCGCCATTTGCGGGGACGGTCCCTATAACCCCCTGGAAACGATGAAGCAGTACGTCAAGGACGATAAACTTTTCATGCCGGTATCCGCTGCGCTCTTCCTCAAAGGTTTTGTGGATACCGATGCGGAAATGAAGGCCCTCGGCTGCACCTATGCCGATTTCGCGACCCCTGCCTTTATGGATACGAAAATCTTTGACGTCCTTGCCAAGAAAGAAAGCACGACGGATGATATCCACAGCTTCCTGCTGGCCCGTTCCAAAGAAAATAAGGGGTTTACCATGATGGTTTACAACAATAAAACCCAGTCTTTCCTGGCCTATAATGCCGAAAATACGGCCCAATACAAGGAAGAGGACTGGGAACTGGAGGAAGGAATCGGAAAGGCGTATTGCACGGCGGACCAATGCTTCCGGGAAGGATTGATTACCTTCTTCCAGGAGGAGGACAAGCAGACGGGTGAAATCCCGGCAGAGAAACTGAAGGCGCTGAAAAAAGCACTCACGGAAAACGCCCTCACCTATGGCGATTGGAAACCGGCGCCGGGTAGCCAGAATTTCCTGCTGTTCCACTCCACGAAAGACGAAGTGGTTCCTTTTGTCAACTACCAGGATGTCCTGGCGAACTGGGGGAAAGACTGTATCAAGTGCTATCCTTATGAAGATCCGGCCACGTGGACGCATCTGGACACCGGGAAACAATTCGTCATAAGGGTCGTAACCTTTATGGACGAATTCTAGCCTGATGAGGAAACTAATAACTACCATACTGACCATTATTGCCGTATCGGCCTGCCGGCCGGAACTGAGTTTCCTGCCGGAATCGTTCCAATCCCCGGATGCCGAGATATCCGGAGATGAGAATGCGGTCTCGCTGGTGTTTTCGCCGAAGGCGGGCACGGCCTCCCTTTCCCTGGAATCCAGCCGAGATTGGACGGCTTCTTTTGTGAACAACCGGGCCAGGGGATGGTGTTCCATCCCGTCCGAAAGCGGCGGGAGCGGCACCTTTACCCTCACCATCGCCGTACAGGAAAATGACACCTACGACGAGCGGGTGGCCGTCATCCTGCTCCGCAATTTCGACGAGGAAATTACGGCTACGATTAAGATGTAAGGCACCTTCCGGGCCGCGCCACCGTCCGGGTCCGGGGCCGTTTCCCGGACAGTTTCGCCGTTTTTCTGTCCACCGTCTGGGTCTGGGGCCGTTTCCCGGACAGTTTCGCCGTTTTTCTGTCCACCGTCCGGAGCCTCAAACTTGAAGTCGTGAGTGACACTCACGAGTTGAACTCCATCACCGCTCAATTTCCGCTTGAGCCAGCGCCAATAGTTACCGGCCTTCACATAGTCATCTTCATCATTGATGGCACTTATTGCGGTGAAGAAATCAGCATTCATGCCAAGACTACCAAGTGGAGCGTAAATCCAACGGTGTGGGAACCGCCGGTTTTGTCATCGCGTTAATTTGCGCCTGTCTTAGCTGGCTCCCTAAGGATTCTTTCGCGCTTCCCGGCGCCGGATGGCGAGGAGGCACAGGACCAGGAGGGCGGGGAAGACGGCGGCGGCGAGGATGCCGCTCTGGATGTCGTTCCCTCCGGAGCGGGTGCACAATCCCACCAGGGACGGACCGAAGGTGCCACCGGCGTCACCGGCCAGGGCCAGGAGGGCGAAGAGCGCCGTACCACCGCCGGGCATCCGGGCCGATGTGAGGCTGATGGAGCCGGGCCACATGATGCCCACGGCCAGGCCGCTCACCATGCAGCCGGCCAGGCTGATCATGGGGATACGGGCCAGGGAAGCCGTCAGATAGGCGGCAAAAGTCAGGATGCCGGCACCGGTCATATAGGCCGACAGGTCCAGGTTCTGTCCCTTCTTTCCGTACCACAGCCGCCCGAGCCCCATGCAGAAGGCAAAGCCGCAGGGACCTGCCAGGTCTCCGATGGCTTTGTCCACGCCCAGGGAGGCTTCGGCGAAGGCCGATGTCCACTGCGCCATGGTGCTTTCGGAAGCGCCGGCGGCAATCATCAGGAGCAGGAAGATCCAGAAGGTGCGGTTGCGTAGCAGCTGGCCCATCCGCATACCTTCGGAATCGGCCACGATGGGCTCGATGGGGCAGGTGGCGAAATTTACGATGTTATAGAGCGGAATCAGGGCCCACAGGCAGGCCAGGATGCGCCAGTTGTCCAGCCCGAAGACCGTAAAGAAAAGCGTGGAGCCCAGGATGACGCCCACGGCGCCCCAGCAGTAGAAGGAGTGGAGCAGGCTCATCATTCCCTCCTTGTTGGGGAAAGGACAGGCCTCGATGATGGGGCTGCAGAGCACTTCGATGAGACCGCTGCCCACGGCATAGACACAAACGCACAGCAGGATCCCCACAAGCGGATTGGGAAACAGTCCCGGCAAAAAGGCCAGTCCGGCCAGTCCCAGGGCCGATGTCACTTCCGAAACGATGATGCTCTTGCGGTAGTCGATGTCCTTGAACTTGGCGCACAGGAAATCCGTCAGCAACTGTACGACATAGAAAACGGCCGGAATGAGGGCCAGGTTGGCGATGGAAATCCCATACTCCCGATGAAAAGCCATGAACAGGAGCGGGGTAAAATTCGCCACAATCGCCTGGGTCACAAAGCCCAGGTAACAGGCGAGCTTGGTTTTTCGATAATCATTCATTCCATTCGTTAATCGTCGGCAAAGTTACGAATAATTGGTTTCTTCCTGGTAGAGTGTCTCGAAAATCGCCTTTAGGCGGGGCGTGTCACTGATGATGGCACGGAGCTCGGCGAGGGGTTTCTCGTTGGGGGAGCCGGGAATGAGCAGGTGGAGGTAGCCGCCCTCGGCGTATTTTTCGTTCAGATGCTCCAGCGTCCGCTGCCAGTGGCCTTCTTTGTCCAGTTCGGGGTAGTGTGCAAATCCAAATTGAACCGTCCGGCGGATGATGGTAACAGGCTCGATCATCCTGTCAGCCTCGGCCACCAAGGCACCGTAGATACTTCTCGGGGGCGTGGTGGCCGAGGCCCGATGGTCTTCGGCGGCCTGGGCGATGGTCTCGATCTGCTCCCGGGTGAACCATTCCGCCAGGCGGGCATCCTGCCGGATGGCCTTCCCGCTTTCCAGATGATGCGTCTTCCGGTCTATCGCCAGTCCCAGGTCGTGGCAGGCGGCGGCCGTATAGAGGAGTTCCTCGTTGATGTCGTAGGCCTTTCCCATGGTCAGGGCGCGGTCGATGACCATGCGGGCATGGTCTTCCCGGTGTGCCTTGTCAAAGGCTGCGTAGCGGGGGATGACCTCGCGCTCAATGTATTGCTTCAGGGATTCTCGGATCATGTATACTGTAGCAACCTGCCCGTATTGCCATCATCAGGACTAGTGGGATAAAGCCACCTTCTGGAGCCGGTCTCCGAGAAAGAGGTTGAGGGCCGTCTGGAATTTTCTGCCCTGAAGGTAGGGGAGATTGATATGTGCGGCCTGCGGGAAGAGACAAATGACCTTCCCGGCCATGATCTGGATGATATGGTCCAGTTTCTCCTGAAGGTCCGGCGTACTCCATCGGTCTCCGAAATACTGCTTGCACACAGAGGTATAGAAACGGTACAGGGTTTTCCTGTCGATGTGGAAGACTTGTTTCAGCAGGGGACTGGGTACCAGATGGCTCATGTGGGCCATGTTGTTGAAATCGAACAGGGGATCTCCGTAGCCGAAGTCGCCCAAATCTATCCAATAGTACTTGCCCCGGGCGGTAATGATGTTGCAGGGGTTGAGATCCCCGTGCAGGCAGGTGGTGACGGGTTCCAGCTGGTCGATATAGCCCAGCAGCCTTGTTTTGATATCGTCCGGAAGCTTTGTGCTGTCGGCAATGAGGTTCCGCGCCCGCATGGGTACGCTGTCAAAGGTCCGGGTATCGCAGGGAATTGCGTGCAGGGCCTTGGTATACTCGGCGGTGATGCCGGCCAGTTCCGGAAGCCGTTCGGGATGATCGGCAATGATTCTTCCGAAAGACTCCTTCCCCAGGATCCGCTGGACAATCATTCCATAGCGTTCCCCGTCCGTTACGTAGTCATAGGGCTGGGCGCACGGAATCCCCATGTCGAAGACCGCCTTGGAACGCTGGAATTCTTCCAGGGACTTCTCTGGGGGAATGCCCGGCTTGTTGAGTTTCAGGATGACCGAGTCATCCGTTTTGTTGTAAAAGGACTCCCCGAAGCCTCCGCCGCCAAATGACACCCATTCCTGGAGGTTAATAGTTTTTGCTGTCATATTGAATGTAAAGATATCGTTTTTTTTCGTAACTTGCAATCAAATACGAACGAGATGAATACGATTTGGATTGTGCTGCCCATCCTCACCCTCCTGATGTTCGACCTGGGGTTGAGCCTGCGGCTGGAAGATTTCGGGAAAGTATTCCGCTATCCCTGGCCCATCGCCGTGGCCTTGACGGGACAGCTGGTATTGTTGCCGCTCATCGCCCTGGGGCTGGCTTACCTGTTCCGGTTGCCGCCGGTTTTCTTTATCGGCCTGGTGCTCATCGCCTGTTGTCCGGGCGGCAGTTCCTCGAACGTATTTTCCAAACTGGGCGGGGGAGATGTGGCCCTTTCCGTGACCCTGACGGCACTCAGCAGTATCATTACCCTATTTACCATCCCCGTTGTGATGAGCTGGACCACCCGGCTGGTAGGGGAGAGCGTGGGTATCGTCCTTCCGGTCGGAAACCTGATTAAACAGAACTTGGTGTTGATGCTGCTGCCGGTCCTGCTGGGCATTGTCCTGCATTACGCCTGGCCGAAGGCGGCCGAAAAGACAGACAAGGAGCTGTCCAAGCTGGCCTTCCCGCTGCTCCTGGTCCTAATTACCATTTTCTATATCCAGCATCACCGGACCATCCTGGACAATATCGGCATGCTGGGACTCTGCGTTACGGCGCTGATCCTGGTGGCCATCGGTTGTTCCTCCCTGCTTTCCCGGCTGGTAAAAAACAGCCCCCAGCAGCGGCGGACGGTGGTCATCGAGGTAGGGATGCAGAATGCCGCTCAGGCCATTGCCATCGCCTCCAGCCCCTTCATTTTTGCCAACGAAGAAATGGCGATTCCCGCCATCTTGTACTCGCTGATGATGAACGTAGTGCTGCTGACGTACGTATTTGTCATCCGCAAAAAAGCCGGTCGATAATGGATGATTTTCGCAACACGGTCAAGGTCATCGCTTTCGATGCCGACGATACCCTCTGGGAAAACGAGCCGCTTTTCCGCGAGGCGGAACGCAAGTGGGCCGAGGAGATGAAGGAATACGGTACGCTCGAGTCTCTTTCGGCCGAACTCTATGCCACCGAGGCGAAGAACATGGAAGAACTGGGCTATGGCGCCAAACCGTACCTGATTTCGGTGCTGGAGACCTCCGTGCGCCTGGCGGGAGACCGCCTGACCGGCTCCCAGGTGGGACGCATCCTGGCGGCGGGCCGCGAAATCCTGCAGAATCCCGCCACGCCGCTTCCGGGTGTCCGGGAAACCCTGGAACAGATCCGGGCCCTGGGCCGGTACCGGATGGTCCTGCTCACCAAGGGAGACCTGCTGGACCAGGAGCACAAGATTGCCCGCAGCGGGCTGGGAGGCTTCTTTGACCGGATCATGATTACCTCCGGCAAGTCCCGCGCGGAATACGAGCGCCTGTGCCGGGAAGAAGGCATTACGCCTGCCCAGCTGCTCATGATCGGGAATTCGTTCAAATCCGATATCGCCCCCGTCCTGGAACTGGGCGGATGGGGCGTCCACATCCCCTTCCACGTCCTGTGGGTCCACGAAAAAACGGAAGAGTACGACCATCATCGACTCTTACGCCTGGAAAAAATATCGGATTTGATTAAATATCTTTAATCCTGTTTGAGGTGTACGTCGCGCTGGGGGAACGGAATCTCGATGCCTCCGGCATTCAGGGCGTTGTAAATCACCTCTTTGGCCTTGGCCGCATACGGGCCTTTCCTTTCTACCAGGACGAATTGCATGACGTTCAGGTTCACGCTGCTGTCGCCGAAGCCGTCGAACCGGACCTCGAAGCCGAAAGCCGGGTCGATCAGCGGGCGTCCGTACTCGTCGGTCGATTGCAGGGTCCACAGTTGCTTGATCAGCAGTTGGCGGACCTGTTCGATATCGCTCCCGTACTTGATGCCCACCGGAATCGTAAGCAGTTCGTAGGAGTGGTTTTTGGTGAGATTCTTGAAGTTCTTGTTGAAGAGATTGCTGTTCGGGAAGGCCATCACACTGCCGTCCAGGGCCGTCAGCTGCGTGCTCTGGTAGTTGATGCTCTCCACCTTGCCGCGCACGCCGTCACACTCTACATAATCGCCCACGCGCAGGCGTCCGGACATCAGCTGGACCCCATAGAAGAAGTTGTTCAGCACATCCTTCATCGCGAAACCGATACCCGTCGCGAGTCCGGCGGAAACCAGTTTGAGCGCCGATGTCGGAATCTGCAGGTAGTTCAATACAATGATGAGATAGAAGCCCCAGAGGGCGATGGCGATGAGGTTGTTGCCCAGCGTCAGGTTTACCTGACTGGCCTGAATCTTATACTCGCCGGCTTCGCGTTCCGCCTTTCGGATGCGGCGGATGCGGAACAGGGACCTGAACAGATAGATGAGGTATCGGAACAGGAAATACAGCGAGAGGATGACCGCCAGTTTCAGCAGCGACAACTGAATGACATTCTCGTTGTTCAGGAAGAGGTGGGAGAAGTATTTCACACAGATCTCGGCCAGGTCGAACACGTTGGCTGCCATAAAGATACAGGTGGGAATGGACCAGACGGTGAGCACGGGCAGGAAGACCAGCCGGACAAAATCATACCACCAGGTAATCTCGATAAAGGCTCCGTCGTTGTCCAGGACCTCGTTGGGGTGGTTCTTCTTGTATTTCTTCACCTGGGGGGCCAGCCGCTTGTCATAGACCTTCTTCAACAGATAGAACAGGGTGGTAATAGTCTGGATGATAGCCACCTGGAAAATCCACCAGATGACAATCTGGATGGCCAGGAGCACATATCCGCAGAGGGCGGTCACGGTGGTGCCGGTCAGGACCGCCAGGGTAAACCACATATAGAGGCGGTCGTCTTTCGGTAGCTCGGAGCGGAAATGCAGGGTCCCGTACAGCTGCCAGAGGGTGAAGCACAGCAGGATGGGCGGGAAAATCAGGTTGGTCAAGTTGTTCGGGATAAAGATGATTCGGAACGAGATGACCAGCAGTCCCATCAGCATGATGGGCGTGTACGCCGCGAGGGTGGCGTTGATCTCCCGGCCGTGCAGGCGGATGAGCAGCGAACCGAAAATGGCCGCCAGCAACCAGGCATATTCTACCAGCAGCCAGGCTGCCATGGTGAAGAAATGATGCTGGGAGATGGTGGCCCCGACGGTGACGGTAAGGGCGAAAATGACTACGGCGATCAACAGCAGCAGGCAGAGCTTGTGTTCCTTGAACTCCTCGGTGCCGAAGTAGGGGACGAAACGGATCAGCAGGCGGGTCAGCATGCTGCCCAGGAGGACGGCGATGATCAGGTAGAACAGCACGAAGAATCCCAGGCCGATGACCATGGGACCGCGCCATTCACTCTGGACGGAATCGAAGAAATCGCGGCTGTATTTTTCGCGGGCGTCCAACTTGGCGCGCCGGAAGAAGAAACTGAAGCGGCGAAGGATGCGCCAGTAGGGGGTCTGGCCGTCGATGAAGATGTTGTGCTGCACCTGGCGATAACGCTCCTGGGCGTAATCGTAGGCTTCCTGCAGCATGGAATTCACCCGTGAGTAGTGGTAATTGTCGTCAATGATCTGGTCCTTGAACTGGGAATACATCTCCAGCAGGGACCGGGCATAGAAGAGGCAGCTGTCCCGGTCTTCACACCCCTTTGCGTCCAGGGTGAAGGGGCTGTGCTCCAGGGCGTCGTCCTTGCCGTACTCCAGGCGGGCGTGGATGAGCGCATGCTCGGCCTCAATGCTGTCCCGGATGGCCCGCAGGCTGTCGGGAAGGACGTGCTCATGGTCATGGTGGTCGTGAACCTCTTCCTCCGAAACCAGGGCGGGTGGCAGCGAAACCAGGGTGGCGATCAGTTTTTCATACCGTTCGATTTCAATCTCCATCTGGGTTACAATGGCATCGAAGGGCACCCGGACGTTGGAGAAGGCCTTGTATTCCTTGGTAACCTCGTCCAAGGCGTAGGTGAGGTCGAAGGTGTAGTCCTGCTTTTGGGAATACAGCATCAGGGACAGTTCGTTGGTCTTCTGGATCAGGCGGACCAGCCGTTCATGCGTGGCTTTGGTATTGGCGGAAATAAACACCTGGCTCTTCTGCATCTCGGCTTTGGCCATCTGCAACTCCTGGCGAAGGACGGCCAGGGTTTGGGCAAGGTCCTTCTCGTTCAGGACCGCGAAGGCCGGAACGATGAGGAAAAAGCCAAGGAGGGAGGCTATTAGTTTCTTTCTCATATAAAAAGACAATGATGCACAAATATATCATTTTTTACGGAATATTATTAATTTTGTGGATATGAAAAAGTGGATTTTAGTGATTTTTGCCGTTTTATGGCTCTTCCCGGCAGCTGCCCAAAGCGCCCGGGAAGTTATTCTGGCACAGCCGGATAAGGCCGGGGGTGTCTATGCCATGTACGAGCAGGAACCCGGAGCGGAAAGCCGTCCTCCGAAAGGATATAAACCCTTCTATATCAGCCATTACGGCCGTCATGGAGCCCGTTATCTCCTGTCCGATAAAGAGTATGTCCGCGTGCTGGACCTCTTTGCCAAGGCGCATGCGGAGGGGGAGTTGACCGAGGCGGGAGAGAACGTGCACGAACGCTTGCAGGCATATTACAAGCAGATGCAATACCGCGACGGGGAACTGTCCCGTTACGGCTGGGAGCAGCACCAATTCATCGCCCGGCAGCTTTATGCCGCCTATCCGGAACTGTTCCGCCTCCGCCCGCGGGTGGAAGCGGCATCGACCCTGTACCTGCGGACGCTGATGAGTATGAATGCCTTCTGCACGGCCCTCCAGGGGTGCGATCCCCGGCTGCCGCTGTATGCCGAAGGCAGCAGGCTGAACCTCAACGGCATCTGCCCGCACCTGAAGGACAATCCTTTCCCGCAGGGGGAAGGGGTCCGGTTCGATATCGATGACCCGTGGGGCGGCAATGTGAAACGGTTCGCAGAGGAAAACGAACCGTGGGAATCGCTCGCAGACCGATATTTCCGCCGCCGCGACTGGCTGCTGGCGGCATCGGACCCGACCTCCTTTGTCCGCAATCTGCATACGCTGGTGTTCAACAGCACCAACGTGCCCACGGACATCTCGTTTGCCGATGTCTTTACTCCCGAGGAGGCCTATCGCGCCTGGCGGGTGGAAAACTACCGCTATTGGCTGGGCCTGGGCCCGCTGAACACCTCCGAGATTCCGCTGGTGGCGGAAATCATCCGGACGGCCGACCGTGATATCGCCGCGGGAGAGCCCCTGGTGCGCCTGCGTTTCGGACACGACAGCAGTTTCATGGCCATGCTTTCCCTCTTTGGCATCGACACCTTCGGGCAGATGCCCGCATCGGCCGATGAAATTGAGGAACTGTGGCGCTGCTACCGCATTCCCATGGGCTGCAACTACCGCTTTGTCTTTTATCGGAACAAAGCGGGGGAGGTCCTGTTTAAATTTGTGCTGAACGGCAGCGATGCCAAGATTCCGGCGCTTACGCCCGTGGAAGGCTGCTTCTACTGTTGGTCGGATTTCCGTGCACTGATGGCCGAAAAATACCGGTTTTCCTGATGAGACTCCTGTATAAACAATACCTGGGCGCGGCGGCGGCCGGCCTGTTTGCGGCGGCAGTAGTGGTGAACCTCTATGGCAATTATATGGGCGATTCCCTCCTGGCGAACCGCTCCAAACCGCTGTTGATGCCCCTGTTGGCCCTGACGGCCCTGCTGTTTTTCCCGCAGGGACGGACCCGGCTGGAAAAACTGCTCCTGGCAGCGGCCCTGGCCTTCGGTACGGCCGGCGACATCTTCCTGATGTACTCCGGGCAGACCTTCTTCCTGCTGGGCATGGGCATGTTCCTGCTGGGACACCTGTGCTACCTGACCTTGTTTGCGAAAATGGACCTGTACCGCCGTGTCGGAAAGCCCGGCTGGCTGACGGGCCCCTCGGCCATGGCCGCCATCGCCTGTTCGCTGGTCCTGGTCATGAAGGTGCCGTTCCCCATGGCCGTTGCCGTGGCCATTTACGGCTTTGTCCTGCTGCTCATCCCGCTGAGCGGCATCTTTGCGCGGTCCGGCCTTCTCCTGCTGGGAGGTGTCCTCTTCGCGTTTTCCGATTCGCTTATCGCCCTGCGCTCCTTTGCCGGGATTCGTTTTTTTGCCCACACGGGATTTGTGATCATGCTTACCTATATCGTAGCCCAGATCCTCCTGTCCGTTGGCATTATCCGATACAAGAATGAAAAATAAACATTTGATACTCATAGGATGCCTGCTGCTGGCCGCTTGTTCTCCCAAGGAGGACAAACTACCGGACCCTACCGTTTTCCGGACTTCTCCGGGGGTGGTCCAGGTAACCGCAGTGCGGCAGAAATCCATCATCAAGGTGGAATGTGACCAGCCCTGGACTGTCAAACTGGCTAAGGGGGAGTGGGTGACGCTGCTTGGAAAGCAGGCCGGAACCGACAACAACGGTCAGGTGGAAGTGGAATTCGCGCTGAATCCGGAAATGGAGCAGCGCAAGGATACATTGGTGTTCTCCTCCGGTTCCCAGACCCGCAAGGTGGCCCTGCTGCAGCGTTCGGTGGAATCCATCGTAATGCAGAAAGAAATCCGGCTGAACGCTACGGAAGCCAGTGTGGTGCGGATTGACTCACCGGACGCCTGGCGGCTGGTTTCGGACGGCTCCGATTGGTTTGACCTTTCCCCGACCAGCGGCAACGCCGGAAACCAGTCCTTTACCCTTCGGGCCAAGGACGAAAACCTGAATGTGGGTACCCGCACGGCCGCTTTGCGCCTGATTATCGGCGAAAAGGACGAGATTCCGCTCACGGTCTATCAGCTCCAGAAAGACGTCATTATCCTGGATGGCTCCAAGGTCAAGATCGATTACCGGGGCGGCCTGGTGAAGGTGCAGACCCAGACCAATGTGGACTTTTCCGTCTCCTATTCATCCGACTGGGTGGAAACGGTGACCACCAAGGGCCTGAACGAGGACATTACGTGTTTCCAGGTTGCCCGCTACGAGGGCCGCTTGGGGCGCAGCGTGACTATTACCTTCAAGGGGGCCGGCCTGACCCAGACCTTTGAAATTGAACAGGAAGCGATGGACCCGCTGCTGCGTATGTCGGATATCGGGGTGTACGATGTCTATGGTTCGTCCTGGACCTATGAGCCCCTGTCCGACCAGTTGCTCTGCTCCGCCCAGGATGCGGCTTATTCCTTTGCCATCCTGACGCCGGAATACAGCAAGGCGGTGGAAGTAATGACGCCCTCCCTGGCCCAGGCGAAGGAGGACGATGAGGTGGCGGTGCGCCTGGTGCTGAACCGGAATTCCCAGATAGATACGGATATGTCCCTGACTATGAAGGTCTTGCGGATTGCCGACGGAAAGGCGTGGCTGCGTGCCGAGGACGGTCCCGGTTGTATCATCCTTCAACAAGTGGCTGCCTTATGAAAAAGTGTTTGCTTTTTGTCCTGATGGCCCTGGCGGCCTATCGCGCCGGTGCCGTGCCGCCGCCCGAAGGATCCAACCTGCGGGGCGATGAATTCTGCCACTGGTCCGTTGACGAGACCCAGGTGCCGCCGCAGACGGCCCTTATCGAGGCGCAGGTGCGCCGCGCAGAGATGCAGCAGCTGCTTTCAATCCAGCGGGCATCCGGCATTTCCCACGGGGAAAACCATTTCCTGGTCCTGCTGATCGAGTTTTCCGACCTGTCTTTTACCGTCAGCAATCCCAACCAGGCCTTCACGAACCTGCTCAACCAGGAAGGCTATTCGGCCAACGGCGCCACCGGCTCGGTCCGGGATTATTATGTCGAGAATTCCGGTGGGGATTTCAAGCCTACCTACGATGTTGTCGGTCCCATCAAACTGTCCAAATCCTGGCGCTATTATGGCGGCAACGTGAATGGCAGCGATGCGCATCCGGATGAGGCCCTGCACGAGGCCTGTGGCCTGATTGATTCCCAGATAGACTTCTCTGTCTACGACCACGACAAGGACGGGATGGTGGACAATATCTTCTTCTTCTATGCCGGCCACAATGAGGCCGAGGGCGGTCCGGCCGACTCCATCTGGCCCCACGCCTGGTCCCTGTTCCGGTACACCACGCGGTACGACGGGGTGCGGCCCTATTCCTATGCCTGTACCTCCGAATACCGGGGGACATCGGGCAATACGATGTGCGGAATCGGCACCTTCTGCCACGAATTCGGCCACGTGCTGGGCCTGCCCGATTTCTATGATACCGATTATGAGCAGAACGGCCAGGCCTCTCATCTGTACACCTTCTCGCTTATGGCGTCGGGCTCCTATAACAACAATGGCCGTACGCCGCCTTATCTGGGCTCCATCGAACGCAATATCCTGGGCTGGCACGACCTGCCCACCCGCCTGCTTTCCAGCGGCCGGAAGACGCTGAAGAGCGTCCAGGAGAACGAGTCCTATATGGTGGAAGCCAACCGGGAAGGGGAGTTCTTCGTCTTCGAGACCCGTGGCGGCAAGAAATGGGATGCCTATATCCCGCAGGGCATGATTGTCTACCATATGGACAAGTCTACCCGTTCGGTCGGCGGCACCACCGCCCGCAACTTGTGGACCAACGGGAGCAACAAAATCAATGCATACGGAAGCCATCCCTGCTTCTACCTGATTGTGGCCCAGGAACCCCGCGCGAGCGACAACCGCAACCTCCCGTTCCCGGGTTCTGCCAACGTAACCTCTTATACGCCAGTGGATTGGGATGGCATGAAAACCATCTATGACATCAGTGGGATTACCTATACGAACGGGGTTACCAACTTTACCTTCTACGCGTCGGTAAGTACGTCGGTGGCGGGTTATATCCGCAACGAGGAGGGCTCGCCGCTGAAAGGCGTGGAAGTCTCTATCCGACCCGATGCGGAACATCCCGACCGGCCGGTCTATTCGGCCGTGACCGGCGACAGCGGTTACTATCACCTGATTTTCGGGGACGGGGACTTCCGCAAGTCCTTCGACCTCAAGGCTTCCCGCGACGGCTACCTGACAAGCCTGGAGACCATCTCGCTGGACATCCAGCAGGCGCTGGAACACGATATCGTCCTGAAACGCGATCCGACCATCCAGCCCGGCAGCACCAACCTGCCGGCCATGGGATATACCTCCATCCACAATCCCGGTTTCGGTCTCTATCAGGCCGGAATGTCGTTCAAGTTTGAACTGGTAGAAAGCCCTTCGCAGAAAGTGGCTTCGGTGGCCTGGTTCTTTGACGGAAAGGCGGTTACGGAACCCTCTGTGGTGCTGACGGCGGGCAGCCATACCGTCCAGGCAATCGTTACCCTGGTTTCCGGTGGCAAGCAGTCCCTGCTGGCCGAACTGAAGGCAGAATGAAACGGGTGGCGGTCATAGGCGCCGGCGCGGCCGGCTGTTTCTGTGCCGCCCGTCTGGCCCGGCTGGAGCCCGACTGCCGGATAACCCTCTTTGAAGCGCACGCCAAGCCGCTGGCCAAGGTGGCCGTTACCGGCGGCGGGCGCTGTAACCTGACCAATACCTTTGAAGGCGTAGAAGACCTGTCCCGCGTCTATCCGCGCGGTGCCTCCCTGATGAAGCGCGCCCTGCGCCAATTCGGCTGGAAGGACACCTGGGCGTGGATGCAGGAACAGGGCGTGTCCCTGGTGGCCCAGGAAGACCACTGTGTCTTCCCCCGGTCGCAGGATGCCATGCAAATAGTCCGGACCCTCCTGTATGCCCTGCATCGGCCGGGCGTTGAAATTCGGACAAATTGTGCGATATCGGCCATTGAACCGCTTCCGGAAGGGTTTCTGGTCCGATGGGAGGGTGGATCCGCCCCCTTCGATGCCGTGGTGGTGACCACGGGCGGCAGTCCCCGCCGCAGCGGCCTATCCTTCCTGGACCCGCTGGCACTGGAGATGGAAGCCCCCGTCCCGTCGCTCTATACCTTTACGCTTCCGGACGATCCGGTGCGCTCGCTGACGGGGCTGGTGGTGGAACCGGTGGCCGTTTCCCTGTCCGGTACCCGCTTCAGCGCATCGGGGACCCTGCTCATTACCGACTGGGGCATGAGCGGTCCGGCCATCCTGAAGTTGTCTTCCTATGCCGCCCGATACCTGGCGGAACGTTCCTGGCAGGCGGAACTGTCTGTAAACTGGGCGCCGGATGCGGATGCCCGTTCCTGTGTGGACGCCCTGCTGGATGCCGCACCCCAGAAACTGGTCTCATCGGTCCATCCCTCCTTCCTGCCTGCACGCCTGTGGCGGCATCTGGTGGGGAAAGCCGGTATCGCAGGGGAGCGGCGCTGTGCCGAAGTGGGGAGCAAGGGCCGCAACCGCCTGGCCGATCTGCTGGTCCGCGATACCTACCGAATCGGGGGACGGGGACGCTTCAAAGAGGAATTCGTAACGTGCGGAGGCGTGTCGCTGAAAGAAATCGACCCGAATACCCTGGAATCCCGCAAACACCCGGGTCTGTATTTCGCGGGGGAGGTCCTGGATATCGATGCCATAACGGGCGGATTCAACCTCCAGGCGGCCTGGACCACGGGCTGGCTGGCGGCCGGAGCGATTGCCGCCGGGAATGCGGGATAATTGCAAAAGAATCCCTATATTTGTATGCTAAACCCATAACCAAAATGATCAAGAAAATCAACGAAGCGGTGGCTTATATCGGGACGGACGATTTGGATCTGGACCTGTTCGAAAGCCAGTATGATGTGCCGGAGGGAATGGCCTATAATTCTTATCTGATTCAGGATGAGAAAGTTGCCATTATGGATACCGTCGATGCCCGTTGCGCGCAGGCGTGGAAGGAGAACCTCGTGGAAGCCCTGGGCGGACGCACGCCGGATTATCTGGTGGTGCATCATCTGGAACCGGACCACACGGGCCTGATTGCCTGGGTGACCCGGCAGTATCCCGCCTTGCAGGTGGTGGCCTCGGCCAAGGCCCTGCAGATGCTGGGACAGTTCTTCGACGGCCTGGACCTGACCGGCCGCAGCCGGGTGGTAAAAGAGGGTGATACCATTTCCCTGGGCAGCCGCAGCCTGACTTTCTATGGCGCCCCCATGGTGCATTGGCCGGAGGTGATGGTGTCCTATCTGGACGCCGACCGCATCCTCTTCAGCGCCGATGCCTTCGGAAAATTCGGGGCCCTGTCCAAATGCGGTTATTTCTCGGAAGAAGATGGGGACTGGGCCTGCGAAGCCCGTCGCTACTATTTTAATATCTGCGGCAAATATGGCCTCCAGGTACAGGCCCTCCTGAAAAAGGTGCTGCCGTTGCCGCTGGTCGCCATCTGTCCGCTGCACGGTCCCGTCCTGCGGGGCGACCTCTCTCCCTATACCGGCCTGTACGATACCTGGAGTCGTTACGGCGTGGAAACCGAGGGGGTATTCGTGGCGTACGCCTCCATTCACGGGGGCACGGCCGCCGCGGCGTTGAAAATGGCCGATATCCTCCGCGCGAAAGGCTGCCCGAAGGTGGCGGTGGCCGATCTTTCCCGCGACGACCAGGCGGAAGCCGTGGAGGATGCGTTCCGATACGGAAAGGCCATCCTGGCCGCCTCTTCCTATGATGCGGGCGTTTTCCCGCCGATGGATATCTTCCTGCATCACCTGCGTGACAAAGCCTGGCAGAAACGCCGCGTGGGCCTGATCGAGAACGGTTCCTGGGCTCCCTCCGCCGGACGGGTGATGCGCGAGCAACTGTCGGCCATGAAAGAAATAGAACTGGTGGAGCCGATGGTCACCCTGCGCAGCCGGATGAAAGACAGCGACCTGGCGGCCCTGGAAGCCCTTGCAGATGCGATTCTTGCCTAATTTCCGCCCGATATGATCCAGATTTATTGCAAAAACTGCAACACGACCAAGAAGTTCATCGAGGGAACTTCGCTGCTGCACATGCTGAACGAATTCGAATTCGAACGGCCTTTCCCGATAGTGTCCGCCCGGGTGAACAATGTCTCGCAGGGCCTGAAATTCCGCGCCTACCAGAACCGGGACATCGAGTACCTGGACGTCCGGTCGGCCAGCGGCATGCGGGTCTATTGCCGTTCCCTGTGCTTCCTGTTGAGCAAGAGCGCCATCGATATCTTCCCGGGTTGCAGGGTCTATATGGAGCATCCCATTTCCAATGGATTCTTCTGCCATCTGCGCAAGGCGGATGACAGCGACCTGACCCCGGAGGATGTTGTCCGGCTGAAAAAGCGGATGCAGGAGATCGTATCGAAAAACATCCCGTTCCACCGCTACGACGTGCAGGCGGACAAGGCCATCAAAGCCTTCCAGAAAAGCGGATATGACGACAAGGTCAGATTGCTGAAAAGCCTGGGAGAACCCTATATGGACTATTATACCCTGGGGGATACGGCCGATTATTATTACGGAAAACTGGTCCCCTCGGCCGGTTACCTGACGGTCTGGGATATCCAACTGTACCACAGCGGTTTGCTGCTGCGGGTGCCGGACCGGCACAACCCCGCGGTGCTGGCTCCCTTCGTGGACCAGCCGAAAACCTTCGAGATGTTCAACGAGGCCCTGCGGTGGAATATCATCATGCGGCTGGCAACGGTGGGCGATGTGAACGAGGCCTGCGCCAACGGCCGGGCCAGCGAGCTGATCCAGGTGGCGGAAGCCCTCCAGGAGAAGAAAATCGTCCAGATCGCCGAAGAAATCAACCGGCGATACAATAACGAAATACCCACGCGCGTGGTGCTGATCACCGGGCCCAGCAGCTCGGGAAAAACAACCTTCTGCAACCGCCTGAGCATCCAGCTGAAGGCCTGCGGACTCCGGCCCCTGGCGATATCGACCGATGATTACTTCGTGAACCGGGCCGATACGCCGCGATTCCCGGACGGCAGTTTCGACTTTGATAATTTTGACACGGTGGACCACGCCCTCATGGAATCGGACATCATGAAGATCCTCGCCGGCGAGGAGGTCTCGGTACCGGAGTATAATTTCGTGACGGGCATGCGGGAGTACAACGGAAAGACCATCAAACTCCGGCCTGGGAGCATCCTGCTCATCGAGGGCATCCACGCCCTGAATCCGGCCCTGACGCTGAATATCCCCAACGAAGAGAAATTCCGTATCTTTATCAATACGCTCACCAGCACGTCGTTAGACAACCACAACTGGATTCCGACTTCCGATAACCGCCTGCTGCGGCGGATTGTCCGGGATTACAACAAGGGAGCGTTTACGGCCCGCGAATCCATTGCCCAGTGGCCCAATGTGATTGCGGCCGAGGAAAAATGGATCTACCCGTTCCAGGAAACGGCCGACATGATGTTCAATTCGGCCTACCTGCTGGAATTCGCGGTGATGCGCAACCATGCTGAACCCATCCTGGCGGGGATTCCGAAGAATACGCCGGAATACAGCGAGGCGCACCGCCTGCTGAAATTCATCCATTATTTTACGCCGGTATCGGACAAGGAGATTCCTTCCACCTCGCTCATGCGCGAGTTCCTGTAGGCCCTATTCCTGGACCTGCGGTTTGTGGACCGGATCGCAAGTGAGACCGATTCCCAGTTTGTGGAAGGTCTTGCGGTCTACCTCTCCCAGCATGACGGTGGAATGGACCTGGGCGCCGGCCAGTTTCGGCAGCTGGTCCAGGGCCAGTTTGCAGTTTTCGTCTATCAGGCTCATCATGGAAATGGCCACCAGGACCTCGTCCGTATGCAGGCGGGGGTTCTTTCCGTGCAGGTAGTTCACCTTGGTCCGGGAAATGGGAGCGATCATGGTTTCGGGGATGAGCTTGACGTTGTGCGCAATGCCGGCCAGGTGTTTCAGGGCATTCAGCAGCAGGGCGGCGCTGGGTCCCAGCAGGGGACTGGAGCCGGCGGTGAGGATGGTGCCGTCTTCCAGTTCGATGGCCGCGCAGGCCTCTTCGCACTGCAGGAGCCGTTCCTTGGCGGCCACCGTGGTCTTGCGGTCGGCGGTGGTGATGCCCGCCTTCTTCATCACGAGGGAAATCTTGTTGACTTCCTGCTCCGTGGTTTTACCGTCGGCGAACTTGCAGAGGGCCGTGTAGTAGCGGCGGATGATCTCCTGCAGGGCCGCCTCGCGGCAGACCTCGTCGTCACAGATGCAGGAACCGATCATGTTCACGCCCATGTCGGTGGGACTCTTGTACGGGCTCTGGCCGTAAATATCCTCGAACAGGGCATTCATCACCGGGAAAATCTCGATGTCACGGTTGTAGTTGACGGCTGTGGTACCGTAGGCTTCCAGATGGAAGGGGTCGATCATATTGACGTCGTCCAAGTCGGCCGTGGCGGCCTCGTAGGCGATGTTGACGGGGTGATTGAGCGGCAGGCTCCAGACCGGGAAGGTCTCGAATTTGGCATAACCGGCCTTGATGCCGCGTTTGTTCTCCTGATACAGCTGGCTCAGGCAGACCGCCATCTTGCCGCTGCCCGGACCCGGGGCGGTCACGACCACCAGCGGCTTGCTCGTCTGGACATAGTCGTTGCGGCCGAATCCTTCGTCCGAATCAATCAGGTTCACGTTGTGGGGATAGCCTTCAATGGTATAGTGGTAGTACACCTTGATTTTCATCCGCTCCAGGCGCTTGCGGTAGGCGTCTGCGCTGGACTGGCCGTTGTAATGGGTGATGACCACGCTGTTCACGTTGAAGCCGCGGTTCATGAACTCGTCCCGCAGGCGCAGCACGTCTACGTCGTAGGTGATGCCCAGGTCGTTGCGGACCTTGTTTTTCTCGATATCGACGGCGCTGATGACAATGACAATTTCCAGGTCGTCTTTCAGCTGATACAGCATCTTGAATTTGCTGTCCGGCTCAAAACCCGGCAGTACGCGGCTGGCATGGTAATCGTCGAACAGTTTCCCGCCGAATTCCATATACAATTTGTTGCCGAAGGTTGCGATGCGCTCTTTGATGCGATCCGACTGGATCTTGACATATTTTTCGTTGTCGTACCCGTATTTCATAAAGGACTGTCTGTTAAATTCAATACGGGTTACAAAATTACGCAAATGGTTGAAAACCTGCAAAAAAAATTCTTATATTTGTAAGAATATGAAAAAAGGGAAGGTTTATACGGATGAACTGATGCGCCTGGCGTGGGGAACCGATGCCAGCTTCTATCACATGGTCCCGCAGGAAGTGGTCCGGAGCGAGTCGGAAGAAGAGGTGGTGGAAGTGCTCCGGCGGTGTTTCCGCGAGGGCCGGGCCGTTACTTTCCGGGCCGCCGGGACAAGCCTCTCGGGCCAGGCCCTTTCGGACAGCGTCCTGCTCGTGGCCGGGAAGAACTGGGAAAAATGGACCTTCCATCCGGAAACGGAAAGCATCACCCTCCAGCCGGGACTGGTGGGGGCGCGCGTAAACCGGATCCTTTCCCGATTCGAGCGCCGTTTCGGTCCGGATCCCGCTTCCATCGGCAGCTGCATGGTGGGCGGCATCGTGGCCAACAATGCCTCGGGCATGAGCTGCGGAACCCGCTACAACAGCGACCGCCTGCTGCTCAGTGCGCGCATGGTGCTCTCCGACGGAACCGTGCTGGATACCGGCAGCGAAGAGAGCCGGGCGGCCTTCCGCGCCTCGCATCCGGACTTCCTGAAAGCAATCGAATCCCTGCGCGACGAGGTTTTGTCCGATGCGGCCCTGCGCGAGCGGATCGCCTATAAATATTCCATCAAGAACGTCACGGGGCTGAATCTCCTGCCCCTGATTACCTATACCGATCCTTTCGATATCATCGCCCACCTGCTGGTGGGGTCGGAAGGAACCCTGGCCTTCCTCTCGGAAGTAACGATGAAGACCCTGCCGATTGCCCCCTACAAGGCGACGGCCATGATTTATTTCCCGGATTTGCCCACGGCGGCCCGGGCGGTCGTGGCCATGCCCCGGGACCTGGTTTCGGCCGCCGAAATGCTGGATATCCGGTCCCTCACTGCAGTGGACGACCCGCACTTGAGAGCGGAGCTGCCCCAGTTGACGGCGGTGCTGACCGAGACGCAGGCCTCCACGCGCAAACAGCTGGAAGAGCAGATTACGGCCATCTCGAAGGCCCTGGAGCCTTTCGGCGCCGAGGTCCGTTTTACGGAAGACAAGGCCGAATGCGCCGCCTATTGGGCCCTGCGCGCCGGCATCTTCCCGAAGGTAGGCGGCCTGCGCCAGAAGGGGACGACCTGCCTGATTGAAGACGTGGCCTTCCACGTGGAAGACCTTCCCGAGGCGGTTGCCGATCTGTCCGCCCTGCTGGACCGCCATGGCTATCACGATAGCTGTATCTACGGCCATGCCCTGGCCGGGAACTTCCATTTCATTATCAACCAGGGATTTACGTCGGATGCCGATGTGCGCCGATACGACGCGATGCTGCACGATGTGGCCGACCTGGTGGTAGGCAAATACGACGGTTCGCTGAAAGCCGAACACGGTACCGGCCGCAACATGGCTCCCTTCGTGGAACGCGAGTGGGGGAGCGCCGCCTATGCGGTGATGCGCCGGATCAAGGAACTTTTCGATCCGAAGGGAATCCTGAATCCCGGGGTCATTTTCAATGCGGATCCGCAGTGCCACCTGCGCGGGATCAAGGTCCTTCCGTCTTTGGCCGATGCCGGCGAACGGGCCGTCTTCGAAACCCTGGACAAATGCATCGAATGCGGATTCTGCGAGGTGAACTGCGTGTCCTGCGGGTATGCGCTTTCGTCCCGTACACGCATTGCCGTCCAGCGGGAAATTGCCCGTCGGAAAGCCGCCGGAGAGCCTTGGGAGGCCCTGGAACGGGCCTATCGCCAACCGGGCTCGGTGCTCTGTGCAGGCGACGGCCTGTGTTCCACTTCCTGCCCGATGGGCATCAATGTGGCCGACCTGACGCACCAGCTCCGGCACGAGCAACTTTCCGCCCCCGCCGCCTGGCTGGGAGCCTGGGTGGCCGAACATTTCCGCGGTACCAAGACCCTGCTGCGCGGCGGTCTTGCCCTGGCCCAGGTGGGCCTGGCCCTTCCCGGCGTCAGGTCGCTGATTCCGCCATTCCCGCGCCCCCATATCCCGAAACCCCTTGGACATCAGCCCGAATCCCCTCGGAAAGTGGTGTATTTCCCGAGCTGCATCAACCAGACCTTCGGACCGGGTCGCGGAGAAAACATCCGCCCGCTGACCGAAGAGATGACCGACCTCCTGCACAAGGCGGGTTATGAGGTCGTATATCCGGCCGGAATGGAAAACCTGTGCTGCGGCACCATCTGGGAAAGCAAGGGAATGCCCGAGGTGGCGGACCGCAAACTGAAAGAACTGGAAACGGCCTTGTGGACCGCTTCGGAGCAGGGGAAATACCCGGTCCTGTGCGACCAGAGCCCCTGTCTGCACCGGATGCGTGCCGGGATCAAGTCCCTGCACCTGTACGAACCCGCGGAGTTTATCCTGACATTCCTGGAAGACCGGCTGAACTTCCATCCCTCCGATACGCCCATTACCGTTCACGCAACCTGTACGATGCGGCTTATGGGCTTGCAGGATACAATCGTTTCCCTGGCCCGGCGCTGCTCTACTCAGGTGTATGTGCCGGACGAGGTGGGCTGCTGTGCGTTCGCCGGGGACAAGGGCTTCCTCCAGCCGGGCCTGAACGCCTATGCCCTGCGCAAACTGAAACCCTTCCTGCAGGACCACCTTGTCCGGGAGGGCTATTCCAACAGCCGGACCTGTGAGATCGGCCTCACGGAAAACGGGGGCATACCCTACCGTTCCATCGTCTATCTGGTAAACGCCTGTACAACCGCTAAGTAAATAGAAATCAATCGCAATATGAAAAAACAATTCTTCCTTCTTGTTGCCATTGCCGTAACGGCCTGGACAACGTCCTGCAGCCCCAACCGCTCAGACGCTCCCGTGGGCTACCTGACCGCTCCCCTGGACCCGCATGCCTGGGACAGTTCTGTCTGGATTTCGGCTCCGGATGCTCCGGTGGTAACGGGAAAAATCACCGGCCAGAGCCTCGCCGCTGACGGTGCCAGCCTCTTCGTGGGTAAACTGCAGAATGGCGACAAGGTGGTTTCGGCCCGTTGGATGACCACGGGTCTGGGTATCTACTCCCTGTACGTGAACGGGCAGCCGGTGGGTACGGAAGTGCTCAAGCCGGGCTTTACCCATCCGGAGAAGACCCGCCGCTCTTTTACCTATGATATAACCGACGCGTTCCGCAAGGGCCGCAGCGATATCAATATCCTCGAAGCCCAGGTAACCCCGGGCTGGTGGGCGGACAAGATTGTCACCCCCGGCGGACACGACGGGATGCTGGGCAGGAAACCGGCGTTCCGGGCCGTTCTGGAGCTCCTGTACGATGACGGAACCGGTCAGTGGTTCGGCACGGATACGCTTTGCTGGAAGGCCGGCGTAGGCGGTCCGGTCAAGCACGCCTCCATCTTCGACGGGGAGCGGTACGATGCCCGCGAACCCCTGCAGCCGGCTTTCGCCGCCCTATCCCTGACGCCGGAAGTAAGTACGGAATTCTCCGGTGAAATCCTGCCGACCGACGGCGCGGAAGTCTACTTGCGCGAAGACCTGGCCCTCGCCCCCGTGAAGGCCTATGTCTGGAAAGAGGTGGAAGGCGCCGGTGAAGAGGCCTATGGCAAGGTGGTGATTGCCCGCGAATATGCCCCGGACGCCCCCATGACCCTGGAGGAAGGGGAGACCCTGGTGGTGGATTTCGGACAGAACTGCGCCGCCGTACCCGAATTCCTTTTCCAGGCCGCCGAGGGCACGGTGCTGACCTGTCTGCCGTCTGAAATCCTGAACGATGGCAACGGTGCCAAAAGCCGCGGCATGGACGGTCCGGAAGGCAGCTGCCACCGGACGAATCTCCGCACGCCCGAAAACTGCATGCGGATCGATTATACCTTCGCCTCCTCCGCGGAACCGGTTTCCTATCGGCCTTCCTGCAGTTTCTTCGGATATCGGTTCGTATCGGTTACCGCAACGGGCCGCGTGACCATCGCGCGCCTGCGCTCCGTCCCGGTGACCTCCATCGCCGAGGATCTGGAAACCGGCCGTATCGAGACGGGGGACGAAAGCGTCAACCGGCTCATTTCCAATGCTATATGGGGGGAGCGTTCCAACTATCTGAGTGTCCCGACCGATTGCCCGCAGCGCAACGAGCGCCTGGGCTGGACGGCCGATACGCAGGTCTTTACCGAAACGGGCTCCTTCTTTGCCAATACGGACCTCTTCTTCCACAAATGGATGCGGGACATGCGCGACACCCAGAGCGAGTTGGGTGCCTTCCCGGGCGTAGCTCCGTTCGGACAGTACGGCGCGGAACCCACGTCCATGATGCGCGTGGGCTGGGCCGATGCCGGTATCATCGTACCCTGGACGGTCTGGAAGCAGTTCGGCGATACGCAGATCATCGATGAGAACTGGGACGCCATGGACCGTTTCATTACGCATATCGACGAAACGAAATACGATCACCGCGCCTTGAGTGAGGAAAACGGAGACTACCAGTGGGCCGACTGGCTCAGCTATGAACCGCTGGAGAGCTGCGGAGGCGATGCCTTCATCCCTGTTCCGAACGGGAAACGGCTCCGCAAGCCCGAGGCCATCGAGTACTGGAATTACCTGAGTGCCTCGTACTGGGTGATTGATGCCGGGATGATGCGGGATATGGCGTCGGCAACCGGCCGCGATGCCGCCCGTTTCGAGGAAATGACCGCCAAGGCCAAGGCCTATGTGCGCGAGCGCTTCCTGAACCCGGATGGAACCTTCAAACTCGCCATCCTGAATACCATGCAGACGCCGGCCCTCTTCGCCCTGAAGAACCAGCTCTTCGACGGGGAAGTCAAAGACGCCATCGTGGCCCGGCTGCGTGCGAATTTCGCGGCGCACGACAACTGCCTCCAGACCGGCTTCCTGGGTACCTCCATCCTCATGGACACCCTGACGGACAACGGTATGGTGGACATTGCCTATGCCCTGCTTTTCCAGCGGAAGAACCCCAGCTGGCTGTATTCGGTAGACAACGGCGCCACCACCATCTGGGAGCGCTGGAACAGCTATATGATTGAATCCGGAATGGGTCCGAAAGGCATGAACAGTTTCAACCATTATGCCTATGGGTGCGTCTGCGCGTGGATTTGGAAGACGGTGGCGGGCATCGCGGCCGATCCGGCCGATCCGGGCTTCGCGCACATCATCATGAAACCCGTTCCCGACAAACGGCTGGGCTTTGTGAAAGCGGAATATGATTCTGCCTTCGGTACCATCTGCAGCGAATGGAAGTATGACGGAGACGAGTGGGTGTGGGCCTTTACCATTCCCGAGGGTGCTACTGCCAGCGTGACCCTGCCGGGCGAAACAGAGGCGAAGGAATATACGGAAGGAACGTACGAGGTAAGACAAAATGGGTAGTCTGCTAGCATATTTATTGGGGGCGATGGCCGTTTCCTTCCTGTGCTCTGTGCTGGAAGCGGTCCTGATGAGTACGCCCATTTCTTACATTACCATGCGCGAGGAGGAAGGCTACAAGCCTGCCACGCGTTTTAAGGAGTATAAACAGAACTCCTCCCGGCCCATTGCGGCCATCCTGAGCCTGAACACCATCGCCAACACGATTGGTGCTGCCGGCGTGGGCCGCCAGGCGACCCTGCTCTTCGGCAGCCAGTGGTTTGGCGTGGTATCGGCCATTATGACCGTCCTCATCCTGGTCTTTTCGGAAATCATCCCCAAGACCATCGGCACCAATTACTGGAAATCGCTGATGGGTTTTGCCGCGGAAACCATCCGGGGCCTGGTGTTCTGCCTGTATCCCATCGTGGCCGCCGTGGAGGGCATCCAGAAATGGATTACGCCGGTCGAGCACGAGACCGCCATCTCCCGCGAGGAGGTGAGCGCCATGGCCGACGTGGCCGAGGAATCGGGCGAACTGGACGAGAGCGAGAACGAGGTTATCCAGAATATCATCAGCTTGGACGAGGTGACGGCATCGGATGCCATGACGCCCCGCGTGGTCTGCGCCATTGCACCGGAGAAGATGACCCTGAAAGCCTTCTACAAGGATAAACGCTACCTGCATCATTCCCGTATTCCGGTCTATGCCAATGACGATGAATATATTACGGGTTATATCCTCCGGATGGAGGCCCTCCAGCTGATGGCGGAGGACAAGTTCGACAAGACCCTGGGCGATATCCGCCGCGACATTGCCTCCTTCGGGGAGGAGACGCCGCTGGACCAGATCTGGGACGAGATGCTGTCCAAGGACGAACAGATTGCCGTGGTGCTGAACGAGTACGGGTCCTTCCAGGGAATCATCACGCTGGAAGATGTCATCGAGACCATCCTGGGCGATGAAATCGTGGATGAAAACGACCTGGTGCGCGACATGCAGGAACTGGCGCTGGAGAAATGGAAGCGCCGTAACCAGATGGCCCAGAAAAAGCAGAAAGTCCGGGAAAATCCCGATAAGGACTAATAATAGTCGATGTTGTACCGCGTCAGGATATCCATGTGTACGTGGTTATCCTTCTGTGCGGGTTTCTTATCCAACAGCAGATAGTCTGCCAGTGCCTGGATGGCGCGGGCAACCTGTTCGCCGGGACGCTGGCCGATGAGCACGGAAATGGTCCCCTTGCGCAGGGCGGCCATGTTTTCCGCCAGGTTGTCGAAGCCGACCACACGCCGCTGCGGGTCGGGATGCGCTTCCAGGAAGGGAACGATGCGGTGAATCCGGGAATTGAACATGACGATGTGCCGGATGTCGGGATGGGCGGCGTACACCTCTTCCATGGCCTGCCGGATCTGAACCGGGTCGGAGGGGTGGACGAAGGTCTGGATCACTTCGCAGCCGGGGCAGTGCTCGGTCAGGTAATCCAGGAAGCCGGTACGCCGTCCGGCCGTCGGGTCGGCCTGGCGGTCACGGTCGGGGGAGATGCGGACGATGAGGACCCGCTCCATGGTCTTCCCCTGGCTCAGCTGGTCCCCGCACAGGTATCCGCTGGCATATTCCTGCATACCGAAGTACGCCAGGTAGTTTTTGTTTTCGATCTTGGAATCCACCAGCACGAACGGAATCCGCTCGGCGTGCAGGCGCTCGCCCAGGCTGAAGGACTCATAATGGAACATGGGCGCCAGGACAACCCCGTCGGGGTGGCTGTCCAGGACCAGGTCGCAGGCCACGCGGAACGAGGCCAGGTCGTACTGGTCGTAAGTAACTGTCTTGCAGTCGATACCGAGAGGACCCACCGTCTCGGCCGCTTTTTTCATTCCTTCTGCCGATAAGGTCCAGAAAGAACCCGAGGCAGGGGAGGGAATGAGCAGCACCACATTTTTTCGGTGGCCGGAAGCCAGCAGGGAGGCGTGCAGGTTGGGCTCATAGCCGAACTCGCGGATGGCCTTCAAGACTTTTTCACGACTTTTGGCGGAAACTTCTCCGCGATTGTGGATAACGCGGTCTACCGTTCCTTTCGAGAGTCCGGTTTTTTCGGCGATATCGATAATGGTTATTTTTCCTTGTTTCATTCTTAATCATGTAGTTGCGTACAAAGATAGTAAAATTTTTGAAATCCGTGCATAACACGGTTGATAAATTTTTTCCGTGAACGTGCACGGAAATCCAAAATTAATTGTATCTTTGCCAAAGTGAGTTTGCAAACTAACAACAAAATAATGACACGAAACTGGTTCCTGATAACCCTGGTGGCCGTTTTCTTATTCCCGGCATGTCAGAACGAGGAGTGTATTCCACTCCCGAAGATTCCGTCTTATACCGTATGCCTGACCGATTTCGGCGGCATCGGGGATGGCGTATTCCTCAATTCGGATGTTTTTTCACACGCGCTCGCGCATCTGTCCGAGCGTGGAGGCGGTGTCCTCACGGTACCGGCCGGCATCTGGTTCACCGGTCCCATCACGCTGCCCAGCTGCACCGAGCTCCGGGTAGAGAAGGATGCCGTTATCGTGTTCTCCACCGACCAGGACCTGTATCCCATCATCGATACGAATTTTGAAGGCCTGGACGTGCGCCGTTGCCTTTCCCCGATCAACGCCAACGATGCTCACGATATCGCCATTACCGGCGGAGGCATCATCGACGGCAATGGGGACGCCTGGCGTGAGGTAAAACGCCGCAAGGTTTCCGAGGATCTTTGGAAAACCGTCCTGCAGCGGGGCGGCGTCCTGAGCGAGGACGGCAAAACCTGGTTCCCTGACGAGGGTTACCAGAAAGCCCGTGCGACGGCCGGTTCCCTGAATTATCCCGACCCGTCGCTGGACGAGAACGAAATCAAGACCTTCCTCCGTCCGGTGCTGGTTTCCCTGCGCGAATGCGAACGGGTCCTCATCGAGGATTGCACCTTCCAGAACTCTCCTTGCTGGAACCTGCATCCGCTTTGGTGCCGCAATGTGACTGTCCGGAACATCAATGTCCGGAACCCGTACTATTCCGCAAACGGCGACGGGATCGATATCGAAGCCTGCGAACATGTGCTCCTGACCGGTTCCACCTTCGATGTGGGCGATGATGCCATCTGCATCAAATCCGGTAAGGATGCCGACGGGCGCCGCCACGGCCGTCCCTGCCGCGACCTGACCATTACGGACTGCACCGTCTATCACGGACACGGCGGTTTTGTGGTGGGCAGCGAAATGTCCGGCGGCGTGGAAGACATCACCGTGAGCCACTGCCATTTCCTGGGCACCGACGTGGGCCTTCGCTTCAAGAGCACCCGCGGCCGCGGCGGCGTGGTGAAAAACATTCGCTGCGACCATATCTATATGAAAGACATTGTATCGTACGGCGTGATCTTCAATCTCTACTATGCCGGCGTGGCCGCATCGGAGATGAAAGAAGGTGGGGAAGTGGCCACCGTGGCGGTGGACGAGACCACCCCGGAATTCCGCGACTGTACGTTCAGCGATATCTATTGCAGCGGCGCCGGCCAGGCCATCTACATCAACGGTTTGCCGGAAATGCCGGTGCGCAACCTCGCGTTCCGGAACTGCCTGTTCCAGGCCGATAAGGGCGCGGAAGTCCATTATGCGGAGGGCGTTTCCTTCGAGCAGGTCACGATTAATGGGGAAGCCTTATGAAAAAGATCGCCTTCCTCCTCCTTGTCTGGTGCACGGCCAGTTCCTTCACCCTTCATCTGATGGGGGACTCCACCATGGCCGACAAGGACTTGTCCAACGGCAATCCCGAGCGGGGCTGGGGCATGCCCTTCCGTAATTTCGTGGACGATGGCGTCCAGGTCATCAACTATGCCAAAAACGGCCTGAGCACACGCAGCTGCATCGATAAGGGCATCTGGGCCCGGGTCTATGCCGCCGTGCAGCCGGGCGATTATGTGTTCATCGAGTTCGGACACAACGATTCCCATCGTGCCGATTCCACCCGTTTTACCGAGCCGTGGGGCGATTACAGCAACAACCTGCGCCGCTTCATCCAGGGTGTCCGCGAGCGCGGAGGTATCCCGGTGCTGATGACGCCGGTGGCCCGCCGCTGGTTCAAGGACGGCCAGCTGGACCGGACCAGCCACGGGGAGTATCCCGCCGCTATGAAGGCGGTGGCCCGCGAGACGGCTACGGTGCTCATCGACATGGAAGCCGCTACGCAGGACTGGCTGGCGTCCCTGGGGGACGAGGCCTCGCGTCCGTACTATATGCACCTGCCGGCCGGCAAATACGCCTGTGCCCCGCAGGGAAAGACCGACAATACCCATACCGTGGCCTCCGGAGCCCGCAAACTGGCGGAAATCGCCTGCGACTCCCTGCGCGTCCGCATCCCGGCCATCGGCGAACACCTGGTCCATTATGATATCGTGGTGGGAGCCGACGGCTGCGGCGATTACATGACGGTGCAGGAAGGCATCAATGCCATCCCGGATTACAGCCACAACCGTATCACGCGCATGCTCATCCGCGCGGGCGTATATAAAGAGGAAGTAATAATCCCGCACAGCAAGTTCCGGGTGCTGATATGTGGCCAGGGGGCCGACAAGACCATCATCACCTACGATAAATATGCCCGCCAACTGTGGCCGGGCTGCGATTTCGAGGTGGGAACCTCGGGCAGCGCAAGCGTGTATGTCCATTCCAGTTACGTAACCTTCGAGGACCTGACCTTCGAGAATTCGGCAGGCGAGGGGAAGGGTATCGACCAGGCGGTGGCTGTTTTCACCGACGGCGATTTCCTCTTCTTCCACCGCTGCCGTTTTATCGGCAACCAGGATACCCTGTACACCTACGGGCGGTACGGAAAGAACGGGGGTGTGAAACGGAATTACTACCTGGACTGCTATATCGAGGGAACGACCGATTTCATTTTCGGCCCTTCCATCTGCTACTTCGAGAATTGCACCCTGCATTCCAAGAAGAACAGCTATGTGACCGCCGCCTCCACCTTCGAGGGGCAGCCGTATGGCTATGTGTTCAAGAATTGTACGCTCACGGCGGCTCCCGGTGTGGATAAATGCTATCTGGGACGGCCCTGGGGCGCTTATGCCAAGACGGTCTTCTTGGACTGCACCCTGGGCGGGCACATCCTGCCGGAGGGCTGGCACGACTGGGAGAAGCCCGGCAAGCCGGATACGAAGAAGAATTCTTTCTATGCCGAATATGGCAGCCAGGGTCCCGGTGCCCGCGGTCCGCGCGTGAAATGGGCCCATACCCTGCGGGCGAAGGACCTGGAGAAGTATTCCTTTGAGAAGGTGATGTATCAGCAAGCGGACGGAATCGTCTGGAACCCCTTTGACAACCGATGAAAAGATTTGTACTCATAGCCTGCTGCCTGCTGGCGGCCTGCACCGCCCGCGAGGAATCCCTTGCGGTCTTGACGGTGAAGTCCGAGATGCAGCGCTGTCCCACGGGCGCCGACCTGGATGGCCTGCAGGGCAAGCTGAAATGGAATTATACCACGGGCCTGGAGCTCAAGGCCTTCCTGGATTGCCATGACCTGGAGGGCGCCGGTGCTGCGCTCGGGTATGTCCGGGACTGGTACGATGCCATCATCGATTCCACCGGCACCATCGGCGGCGGGTATAAGGAATCCAATTATTCCCTGGACCATATCTGCCCGGGATGGACCCTCCTCAAACTGGTGGGTTTCCATCCGGAAGAGAAATATGACAAGGCTCTGCAGCAGCTCTACCGGCAGCTGCAGGCCCAGCCCCGCAATCCTGAGGGCGGTTTCTGGCACAAAAAGATTTATCCGGAGCAGATGTGGCTGGACGGCCTGTATATGGCTATGCCCTTCTATGCCGAATATACCCGGGATTATGTGGCCGACAGCCTCCGGACCGCCCATTATGACGATATCGTCCGTCAGTTCAGCCTGGCTTTCGAGCACTGCTACGATCCGGCCACCGGCCTGCTTCGTCATGCCTGGGACGCCTCGCACCAGATGTTCTGGTGTGATCCGCTGACTGGACAGTCCGCCCATGCCTGGGGCCGTGCCCTGGGTTGGTACACGATGGCTCTGGTGGAGGTGATCGACATCCTGGAGACCGCTGAAGGGTATCAGGATACGACCCTCCCTTCCATCCTGTCGTCCGTCTTTACCTCCTTGCTGAAGTATGCCGATCCGGAAACGGGCTTGTGGTATCAGGTACTCGACTGCCCCGGACAGGAGGGTAACTACCTGGAGGCCACGTGCAATGCCATGTTTGCCTATGTTATGCTCAAGGGTGTGCGCCTGGGCGTTTTGGACGGCGTGGATGAGCATCTGGCCTGCCAAACCTACAAGCAGATGGTGAAGACCTTTGTCACTATTGATGAAACGGGCCTCGTGGTCCTGAATGATTGCTGCGCCGTAGCCGGATTGGGCGGCAAGCAGATGCGCAGCGGTACCTATGATTATTATATCAACGAGCAAATTGTCGAAAACGATCCGAAGGGCATGGGCCCGCTGATCTGGGCGATGCTCGAATACGAAAGATATCATGAGAACGAATTGGAGAAATAGCCTGATAGCCTTGCTGGTCCTGGTTTCCTGCGGGGACAAGGAGAATACGGATGATCCCACTCCATCGGCTCCTGCCACGCCCACGGGAGTGGTCCTGAAAAGCGCCACGAAGACATCGCTGAGCTTCCAGTGGGATGCGGTGAGCGGTGCATCGGCCTATGAATGGAGATTATTGGAGGCCGGTACCCAGAAGTTGACGGACCTGGTGGACACACGGGATGCCGTGGTGGAGTCGCTCTCGCCGGGAACCACCTATTCCTTCTCTGTCCGCAGCGTCGTAGACGGCCAGAAATCGTCCTGGTCCTCTTCCGTGACGGCTACGACAGAGAAAGACATCGAACCGCAGCCTTCTGACAAATATGCGCAATTCGCTATCCCGGAAGTGGAAGAGAACGGCGTTGCGCGGGCTTTCCCGGGTGCCGAGGGCGGGGGAATGTACACCACCGGCGGCCGTGGCGGCAAGGTCCTGCACGTGACCAAGTTGACCGATGACAATTCGGAAGGAACGCTCCGCTGGGCGGTCGGCCAGACGGGTGCACGCACCGTCGTTTTCGACGTGGCGGGTATCATCACCCTGACATCGGACCTGAAAATCAGCAAGGGAGACCTGACCATCGCGGGCCAGACGGCTCCCGGCGACGGCATCTGCCTGAAGAATTATTCGGTGATCCTGCAGGCCGATAACATCATCCTCCGCTTCCTCCGTTTCCGTCTGGGTGACGAGGCCCCGTGGTCGCAAGCGGACATCGATGCCGGAAAGGCCGACAGCGAGGACTGCATCTGGGGGCGTTACCTGAACGATATCGTCCTGGACCACTGTTCTATGAGCTGGAGCATCGACGAGACCGCCTCCTTCTACGGGAATGTGAAGATGACCATGCAGTGGTGCCTTATCGGCGAGTCCATGAAGAGATGCCGCCTGCATAGCAAGGGCGATCACGGTTATGGCGGCATCTGGGGCGGAAAGGATGCCTCCTTCCACCACAACCTGATGGCACATCACCAGAACCGCACGCCCCGTTTCGACCACCAGTACTTGTACGAAGAAAACAACAAATCGGTTGACATCTACCGCGGCAACGTGGATTACCGCAACTGCGTGAATTACAACTGGGGGCCCAGCAACGGCTGCTACGGCGGCGAGGGCGGCCATTTCAACCTGGTGAGCAATTACTGCAAGGCCGGTCCCAACTCGAACGACAAACCTTATCTTATCGAGGCGGACGGCGGTTACAAGACGAAGATCAAAAACGTAGATACGTATTTCCCTTACGACTGGGCCTTCCTGTACCTGAATGGCAATTACAACAGCCAGTATCCTTCCGGCAGCGACAAATATCCGGATGGCATTTACTGGAAGCCGGCCTATTCCGCTTATGATAAATCGCACGAGGGTCACGTCCTGGCGGAACCCCTTTCCATCAAGGGAAAGGACGAAAAGACCGCTTATACCCATACGCACTCGGCCGAGGCGGCCAAGACCGCCGTGGTGAAGTGGGCCGGGGCATCGCTGGCGAAGGATGATGTGGATAAACGTATCAGCGCCGATGTGGATGCCGGCACGGGAGCGATTATCAACGATATCGCCGACGTGAAAGCCAAATATGGAAAGGCCTGGCCCGAGTACAAGGCCTCTGATGCGCAGATAGCCCAGGCCAAGGATACGGACCGCGACGGAATGCCCGACGCCTTCGAGACATTGTTCGGACTGGATCCCGCATCGGCTGCCGACGGCAATCAGATTACCCTGGACAGGAACGGCCGCTACACAAACCTGGAAATGTACCTGCATTACCTGGTGAAGGATATCGTGTCTGCCCAGAATACCGGAGCTACTTATAAACAACTGTAAATCACTATAATTAACAACAATTCTTTATTTTTATGAATTTAAGTTTCGCAAGTAGCTAAAAAACGAAAAAATGCTAAGGTTGATTTCTTTGAGAAATATTGCATATCTCATTGATAATCACTATATTAGTGTCGCCAAACAACTCAATATAGCCACCCTTAGC